>Ga0114999_10000265_pt1 | contig 77752 bp, 56 predicted proteins | sample ArcticOcean_MG_C_3_FD_89820 | JGI IMG/M metagenome (GOLD analysis project Ga0114999, IMG submission 89820) | Marine microbial communities from western Arctic Ocean - ArcticOcean_MG_CB8_126 | ecosystem: Environmental > Aquatic > Marine > Oceanic | place: Arctic Ocean: Canada Basin | collected...
AATCCGCGGTTACGTCTCGACGCTCCGCAAAAACGACCTGAAAATCCTGGACGGCATCCAATCCGCCTTCCACCAGTCCCCCAACCTGCCAGCGCACATCTTCGTCACTGGGTAGTTACGATCAATCAGTGAAATCGCAGAACACGGATTTTGATCAACTTTCTTCGGTGAGCCGGTGGGCGCCGAGAGGGCGTCCGCAGAAACGGAGCGCTGCGAAAACGGAAAAGACCAGCGTGAGATCAAACGCGGTGGCAAGAGTTTGCGACTCACCTCGCCCCTTTGCGATGCAACACGAGCGTGCCGGAAGCCCGGTGCGGGACTTCACTTATCGATTCCCGTGGCGAGGCGTATCAGCAGCTCTTTTCTCCCGTCGCGGCGGCAAAACTGCTCACCGCCTTCGCGGGTATTGCACCGGTACACCGGATCGGAAAACTTTCAGCACAGAATTCTGAGACGGACCGGCTGGAACCTGAAAACTGACCACAGGCAGTCGATAGCAGGAGCAGCAACACCTCGACTGCGCGATCGACTCACCAGCAAACGAAAAACGGCCGGCACCCCAAACCAGGGTGCCGGCCGTTATGTCTTTTCTTAATCGATGGCGATCGCGTTCGACCGCCTCATCCCGCCACAGCTTTCGCGGCGGCGGGCAATGAAGCCGTCATTCGGCTTCGAATTTCGTCAGCTCTTCAATAATGATCGGCTCGCCGACGGAGTCACTGGCGACCCGAGCACGCAGGCGATGGTTGCCAACAGCTGATCCCTGCACGTACACACGGTAGATGGCCGTCTTGCCTGGATCGAGTTGTCCGATGGATTTGAACAACAGCAGTCCGTTTTGGGCCAATAGTTCCGAAGGACCACGGGCACTTTGGTATTTGACGCCGGCCGGCAATTCGATCGACAGGCTGACATTCATTGCCGGCTTTCCACCGTCGTTTCGTACGCGGACTTCAAATGCCGTTTCAGCCCCCACCTTGACGAGATCGGCACGTTCCACAATTTGCAATACGAGATTGGCCGTCGCATCGATCGTCGTCGCCAATTCGGCTGAAGCCGATGCGCCATGCTCCGAAGTCACGGCCGCACTGTGGGTGAAGTCGCCGGTACTGACGGCAGTCAGAAAGACAGACCGCTTGACCGAATCGCCCGGCTCCAAACTTCCAATGAACCAACTCACCGTGCGACGGGCTTGATCGCGACGTCCACCGTTGTCTGCCCGCACGAATTTGAAACCTTCGGGGGCTTTATAAACGGCACGAACGTTATTCGATGCAACGTCACTTTCGTTGATGACGGTCACCGTATACTGCGCGGTACGGCCGACAAACCGAGTGGCAGGACCGCTGAGCTTCGCATTCAGGCTGGAAGCGATGACGTCGATCGTCTTGGATTCATTCTTCCGCAAGCCACCGTCGGCAACGACTTGAACATTCAATTCCTGCTCGCCGCCGCCAACCGATGCGAGTGCAATTCGGACGGTTCGCGTTTCTCCTGGATTCAGCGAGCCGATCTCCATTGCCAGTCGCTCACCTCTCAAGTGTTCCAGTCCGGCTGGAATAATCGCTTCGAGTTTCACATTGGTGGCCACACCGGTACCGGGATTCGACACTCGAATCACTTGCGATGCCGGATCGCCGACGAGCACTTCCTTCGGCCCATCGACTTTCACCATTAACAGTGGCTCGCTCACTGTAAACACGCTGTTGGCAGCCGACGTAAACGTCACGAAAGCTGACGTATCCAGTTCCCCGCGTTCGTTGGGAATCATGCGAATGTCGATGACTTGCTTCTGCCCCGGTGTCAGTTCGGTAAATTTCCACGTCAGATGATCGGTTACGGTTGCCGGTGCCGGCTCCGTCTTGACCAGGCGAACCGACGTGGGGAAATACGCATCAACCAGAACATTTTTCGCAGCCACTACACCGGTATTCGTCAAGAGCAGTTGACACTGGCATTCCTGGCCCACATTGATGTCGCTTTTCTTAACCCATTGAATCGTGATCTTCGCCGTTTGGGGACCGCTCACCGATGCGGCAACTCTTACAGTGGTTGGTCTCGGCGGCAGACTAACGGTCGTTTTCCCAGGATCTGCCTCAGCTGGCTTCACATCTTCTGCGTCCGGTTCGAGCAACGGCAGACGATTGAACTCAGGGGGACTCGGTTCGCCGACGTCTTCACCAGGTGCAGAAAACGGGCTGATGTTTTCAATGGTCGCGCCAGCCTGAATGATCCGCCCCTGCGTGGGCTCATCGGTGTCGATCTCAAAGTCCGCAAATCGCAACCTGTTGGGGGAATCGTTAAGAAGCTCATCCTCAGTTGGCTCGGCAATTGGCAACTCACGCGGCAGCGGGACTTCCCTCACGCCGCCCTGCCCCGATGCTGCTGCAGTCCGACGAAGAGGATGCGGCGCTTTATCCAGATTGGGAATGTCGGGAGTGGATGATGACGGCGATTTGCGAACTGACGATGGCACTGCACCGCGGAACAACTTGTCGAGATAGCCCTGCTTTTGTTTTCGCTCGCCAACCTTGCCGCCAGAAACCGGCTTTCGGTCTTCAAACGGGAAGCGACGACTTCGCGTGTACCGCGAAGGCGTGGCGACCGGTTTGGCCGCTGGAAGCGCTTGAGCTTCGGCAGGAGTAACCGAACCAGTTTGTCTTGCCTTTCCGACAATGTCATCGACCGTTCGGTCGACTCCGTGCCGGGAGTAGAACCGGCTCGGCACGGAAGACCCCGATTGCGCGACCCCCGGCCTAGCGGTTGAGGTATTGTTTTCCCCGAGCGAGAATTCTTGCGCCACGCCGACACTCAGAATCAGTCCCAGGATTCCGCACGCTGATAGGAACCATTTGCCGAAACGCATGCCGCTCTCCTTCGTACAAGAATTAACGTCGGTTTGCCCGACTCGCGCACTTGGAATCGCCCCAGTGACGGCATCACACCAATGTGAACCAAATCGATGGACTGCGATTTCTCTTGCCAATGTCCGGTGACGATACGACGTGCGCGCCGGCCGACCGGATATCAGCCATTATCAAACTTTATCGGTTATGACGATGGTAGGGCGTGAGCAGAAATTGCAGATTTCTTGCCAGAAACTCGTCGTGCGTCCCCTCATCGCCCCGAGCCGGCAGCTTTTGGGCAGTGGTTTTTCCCCTGTCACCACGGCGCAATGACCATCGCAAAGATCGGCATTGACTCATTTTGAGTTCATCGGCATGATTGCTGCGCCGAATTTCGGACAGCGGGGTACGTGCATCCACTCTGCGGCGACTTTGCCTGCAAGAAAGTTGGCCCCGACATTTGGGTGGGCGGCATGAGCGGATTGAGAATGGCAGACCTCGAAGGTCTGGAATTGATACAAACGCCACGTGGAAGTGTGGCGACAACGCAAAGGATGGCGTGTTCGGTATGTCCTATCATCTGATTGATGTCGTGCAACAACTTGGTCAGCCGAGGATTCTCGTACTCGGCGATGTGATTCTCGACCGTTACGTCTGGGGCGATGCGGATCGGATCAGCCAGGAGGCCCCCGTCGTCTTGCTGCGGGAAGAACGCCGCGAATCGCGACTCGGTGGTGCGTCAAACGTCGCCAACATGCTGCGGGGATTGAATGTCGATGTCACGATGGCGGGAGTTGTCGGCGACGATGCTGGCGGCGAGACCGTGCGAGAACATCTGACCGCAGCCGGCGTCGATTGCGTCGGGCTGATCGTGGATAGTTCACGCCCAACGACCGTCAAAGAACGGTTCATCGGCCGCGCACAACATCGGCACCCGCATCAGATGCTTCGCGTCGATTGCGAGGTGCGAACGGCGATTGACGAGAGGATCAGTTCACAACTTTTCGACTCCATTCTTCCTCAACTGGGAGACTTCCAGGCGATACTCGTTTCCGATTATGCGAAAGGCGTCTGTACGCCGGAAGTGTTGTCGCGACTGATTGCCGCCGCCCGTGAGGCCGAAATCCCCGTCGTCGTCGATCCGGCAGCGACTGGAGATTATTCCGCCTACCGAGGTGCAACCGCGATCACACCGAACCGATTGGAAACGAGCCGCGCGACGCGTCGTGCGATCGAAACATCGGACGACGCATTTGATGCCGGCCGCGTCCTTTGCCGACAATTGGATCTTCAGCACGCCTTTGTGACGCTGGACAGCGACGGCATCGCACTTGTGAAACCACAGGGGGAAGCAGGGATGTTTCCCACACGTCGCCGCGAGGTCTACGACATTACCGGTGCCGGCGACATGGTGCTGGCAACAATCGGCGTCGGAACAGCGGCCGGGATTTCTCCAGAGGATGTCGCCCGCCTGGCGAATGTCGCCGGCGGTTTGGAAGTCGAGCAGATTGGCGTTGTCACCATCAGTCGCGACGAGATTCTCGCCGACCTGATGACAACATCGCGTGGCACCAAGGCCAAAATCTGCAATCGTGATGAGCTTGCCCGACACATTGCTGCCCGCCAACGTTTGGGTCAAAAGATCGTGCTGACCAATGGCTGTTTCGATCTGCTGCATGTCGGCCACGTTTCCTATCTGGAACAGGCGGCCCGTGAAGGAGACTGCCTGATTGTCGCCATCAACAGCGACGACAGCATTCGCAGTTTGGGCAAAGGGCCGGATCGCCCGTTGTTCGATGAGAGCCAGCGAACGGCAATGCTCGCCGCATTGGAGTCGATCGACTATGTCGTCGTCTTCGACGAATCGACACCGAATGCCCTGCTCGAAGCCCTGCAACCAGACTTGCTGGTCAAGGGCGGAACTTATGCAGACGATGAAATCGTCGGTCGCGAAGTGGTGCAAGCCTACGGCGGTGAGACAAGAGTTCTGGGAGTAACGCCGGGAGTATCAACCACCGACATCGTCCATCGATTGCGAAATGAACAAGGCGAAGCCGCTTTCGCAATCGACTCGCGCCCCTCCGCCCTCGACTCACCAAACGAGACGAGGCGTAAGGCCGGATGAAGATCGCCCTGTTTCTGCCGAACTGGATCGGTGATGCCGTGATGGCAACTCCGGCACTGCGCGCGGTTCGCCGTGAGTACCCGTCGGCGGAAATTGTCGCCGTTGTCCGGCCGTATGTGGCCGATGTGCTGGCGGGTCTCGATTTGATTGACCGAGTTCTGTTACACGATCCGCGTGGCAACGACCCCGACCTGCGGGGCTGGCAATTCATTCGGCGGCTGCGAAGCGAGCAATTCGATGTCGCCTTGCTGCTGCCGAATTCACTGCGAAGCGGCTGGAACGCGTGGCTGTCGGGGGCGAAAAGACGCATTGGATTTGCACGCAACGGCCGGGGTTGGATGTTGACCGACGCGCTGGCCGCGCGATCGAGGAAGAAGCCACATCCTGCACTCGACGAATACCTCAGGCTGGCCGAACATCTCGGCTGCCAAGAGCTTTCACAGCAAATGGAATTGGCAACGCAACCCGATGACGAACGGCGACTCGAAGAATTCTGGAGCAGTCACGATTCAGAACTGCAGCAATCGGGCTTTGTCTGTTTGAACCCCGGTGGAGCGTTCGGCGCGGCCAAACACTGGCCGACAGAGTCGTTCGGGAAATTGGCCGCCCGTATTGCAAGCGAGTTAAAAAAGACGGTACTGGTGTTGTGCGGCCCCACTGAACGCGATGAGGCCCGCGAGATTGTTCGGCAGGCCAAACACCCACATGTTCTTTCGATGGCCGACGCCGAGCCAAGCATTGGATTGACGAAGGCGGCAGTCAAACATTGCAAATTGCTCGTGACAACCGATTCCGGCCCGCGTCATTTTGCACCGCCGTTCAATGTGCCGGTCGTTACATTGTTCGGACCGACGCACATCGAATGGAGCGAGACCCACTACTCACATGCTCTGCACCTGCAACACCAAGTCGATTGCGGTCCCTGCCAGCAGCGGGTTTGTCCGCTGCAACACCATCGCTGCATGCGCGAATTGTCGGTCGAGCGAGTTTACGATGCTGTCGTCAATTTGCTGAAGGAAACGGCGGACACGGTATCGGCGGCATGATTTCGGACCGGAAAAGTCCAAGACATCACAGACACGCCCCGCAAGCGGGGCGGCCAAATAACGGAAATGGTTGAATGCGAATCGCGCTCGTCAAGCAACGCTACTCGCTGCGTCACGGTGGCTCCGAGCGATATTGCGTCGTGTTGGCCAGGCGACTGCAAGCCGCCGGACATGATGTCACGGTGATCGTTGAAAAAATCGATAAAGAACTTCGCGACGAAGTCGCCTTCATTCCGGTGCGTGTCAACCGCATGACTTCGTGGACGCGAAGCAGATCGTTCGCCGAGAACGGTGGGAAAGCAGCATCCGAGGGACAATTCGATCTCGTCTACGGTTTAGGTCGCTCATTCGGGCTTGATGCGGTCCGGGTAACCGAGCGCCTGCAATCGCATTGGTTGAACGTGTACTATCGAAATCCGCTGAACCGGGCACTCCAGGGGTTGAATCCGCGACACCGCACCTTGATCGACCTGGAACGAACCATCTACAACTCCGACCACGTGCGCCGCGTCGTGACACAGTCGCAACTCGACCGGCGGCTCGTCATCGAGCACTACGGAATTCCCGAAGAGAAAATCTGCACCATTTACAACGGCGTCGATATCGGCGTCTTTCATCCCGGCTTGCGAGTCCACGGATCCGATGTGCGGACGGAACTTGGAGTCGAACCGGACGTGCCGCTGCTGCTGTTTGCCTCGATGGATTTCGAGGGAAAAGGTCTGCGTTCGATCTTTCACGCCCTCGAAGCCTGCAGTCAAAACGACGCGCGACTGCTGGTGCTGGGAACCGGACCGGCGCGGAAGTTTCAGCGACTGGCGAATCACCTGGGGATCGGTGAGCGGGTCATTTTTGGCGGTCGTCGCAGCGGAATCGAACGATTCTTCGGTGCGTCCGACTTGTTCATTCTGCCGACGGCATACGAACCGTTTCCCAATGTCAATCTTGAAGCGATGGCGTGCGGAACACCGGTGATGACGACGAAGACGGCCGGTACTGCTGACATGGTGGACGAGGGCCGCAACGGCTATCTCATTTCCGACATGTACTCAGTCGATGAGATGACTGCCGGCATTGACCGACACGTCCTGCTTTCACAAACGGATCGGCAGGCGATGGCAGAGGCCTGCTGGGAAACGGCGCAGAACTTGACGATCGAAAAGAACATACAACAGACGCTGGAAATGTTGGAGGGAGTGCATCGTGAAAAGCTTTGCGCTTGAATGCTGGGACGAAGCTCGCGTGACCGTCAATAGCGCGTTCGCGGAGACGCTGCGCGCCCATGACCTGACAACGTTCGACGCGATTATGAATTACACCGGCGGCAGCATCGCCAAGAATGTGTTGCGCGAGCGAACAACCACACGCATCGATCTTCCAGAGACTTCGGGGCCGAAACAGGCGTTCTTCCTCAAACGGCATGGACCGCCCCCGTTGAAGGAATACATCAAGCCCTGGTTACGACTGACGCGACCGATTCTCGGCGCACGCAACGAATGGAACGCCATTCTTGCGTTTCACGAAATTGGCATTCCGACGATGGTTCCAGTCGCCATCGGCGAATCCGGCCGGCATTCCTTCTTGCTGACCGAGTCGATTGAGGGCTGTCGGAAGTTGTCGCATTGGATGGAAGACAATGCCTGGACGTACAGACCGGGCAGCGGACGTCAGAGAAACTCCTTGTTGCGACGGATTGCACTGACGGCCCGACAGATGCACAGGGCCGGCATGCATCACCAGGATTTCTACCTGACGCACCTGATGGTTCCCGCCGATGACCCCGAAAGGGAGTTGTTTGTGATCGACCTGGGACGTGTTCGCCGTCATCGTCGACTTGGTAAGCGCTGGATCGTGAAAGACCTCGCGCAGCTAAACTTCTCGACGCCACATCTCAGCCGGGACGATCGCCTGCGGTTCCTGGAAACCTACCTCGCCCGCCCATTAAGCGAGTCCGACCAGCCTTTTGTGGACCGCATCGAGCGCAAGACCGCGTCGATTGCCCGGCATTCGCAGAAAAACGGGCTTTGAAGATCGACCGCCGTTTCACAGGTGGGTTTCTGCGTTCGCTATGCAGAGTGTGGGAACAAAGGTGTTCCTTCCCTATACTGTGTTGCCTATGAACGCATCAATTGTCGGTTTCATTGTTGTCTTTCTCGCGTACCTGATTGGTTCGCTGCCGTTTGGATTTTTGACGGCACGGTTTGCCGCGGGGATCGACATTCGCGAGCATGGCAGTAAGAACATTGGAGCAACCAACGTAACCCGCATGCTCGGCAAGAAGCTGGGGCTGTTGGTGTTGCTACTCGATTGCCTCAAGGGACTGCTGCCAGCGTGGCTGCTCGCCGAATTGTTTCAATCGCTGACCGGTGACTCAGCCAACGTGCTTCACATCCGCGTTGACGTTGCCTGTGGGGTGGCGACGGTTGTCGGACACATGTTTCCCTGCTGGCTGAAATTTCGCGGAGGCAAGGGCGTGGCGACGGCGTTGGGGGTTGCTGGCATTTTGTCGTGGCAGGCGACGTTGGCAGCGATGGTGATCTTTTTCGTCGCGTTCTCGTTTTCGCGAATCGTGTCGCTGTCGTCGATGCTGGCGGCCGGCGGTTACGCTGCAGCCCACCTGTCGATGGCGAAGGCCCCCTTCTCGACCGTCGAGTGGAGCCTGACCGCGTTCAGCCTGGCCGTTCCAGCGCTGATTGTGATCCGACACAGGACGAACATCGTACGGTTATGGCGAGGTGAGGAGCCACGATTCGGCGCAACGAAAACGAAGGGCCCCGACGAAGCCAATCAACAGACGTCCGAATAACTACGTCACGCTGTCAATAGCCGAATCGCATCTCAGAACAACCACCAGCTTGGCCGTTGGTCATGGCTTCTGCCGCCCCGCCAATCTCAGCAGACTTCAATGTCGTTTGTCAGTGAGATTTCTTTGGCGGCATCGAGTGCAGCGTGAGTAGCCAGTTGCTTGTTGTAGTATGTGGTCGTGCGTCCGGAAATGACCACATCGTCGTCTTGGACCTCAACACGCAGCCCGCGAATCATCCCGCCGGTTCGCAGTCGAACATAGCGTTCAATTCGCTCAGAAATCGCCTGTGGCGACAGAAAACTTGAGCAGGCTGGTAGATTCATCTGGTTTCCTCCGTGATCGTCATTGCAATCCACAAGGGTCTGGGGAAACCGCCTGACCAATTCCCACGATTTGTGAACGGTGGCCGTTTGCTGAGAAAACCGGGCGCCAAAATCCACTGCAAGACATTTCGATGCGCTTCGCGCGCATGCAACATCATTGCTGCACGATGGTGGGAGCTGCGATCTTCAGCAGCCGTGTGACGATTCCTCCGTGAGTCATCAAGAGCCGACGTCCTTGTTTGCCAGCCTGCTTAACGCCTCGTGTCTGGTGCTCCATAGACTGCAACCGCGACGGCTGCGGCCTCCGGTGTGAGAGCGACTCCTCGGCAGTACCCTCCGGTGTATTCGCCGGGACTCTCGATTTCAACTAACGCAAGGGCTATAAGGTAGTGAAGCGGCGGCCGATCGTCAAATGAATTCTCCGCGAAAACTGACGGTTTCGCGACATTTATCGGGATGCGTCGCAAAGCCAATCGGCCGCTCCAAATGCTGTCGATTCGTTTCCAACAAACCACTTGTCGCGCCGACGGTGTTGGCGAGGCATTGCATGAACTGAGGCAAGAATGAAGAAGCCGGCACTGGCATTCCTGAAGAAAATGCTCGATTCTCCCAGCCCGTCGGGGTATGAGGGGCCGATCCAGAAGGTGATCCGTGCCTATGCCGACGGCTTCGCCGACGACGTCTCGACCGATTGGCACGGCAATGTTGTTGCCGCCGTGAATCCGGAAGGCTCGCCGCGAATCATGCTGGCCGGTCACTGTGACCAGATCGGTTTGATGGTCAAGCACATCGACAAGGACGGGTTTCTGCGCGTCACCCCGATTGGCGGGTGGGACATTCAGATGCTGATTGGCCAACGGCTGCAAGTGTGGAGTGAGTCCGGTCCGGTGTCCGGTGTCATTGCCCGGAAAGCAATTCATCTGCTAACGGCCGAAGAACGCCGACAGGTTCCGGAGATGAAGGATTTGTGGATCGACATCGGCGCAGCGAACCGCGAGGAAGCGGCCGAACTTGTCAAGCTGGGCGATCCGGTCACGCTGGAGTTAGGGTATCAGGAACTTCGAAACAACCTCGCCTATGCTGCCGGCATGGACAACCGTGTGGGAGTGTGGGTGGTGATGAGCGCGCTAAAAAGGGTGGCAGCGGGGAATCCGAAGGCGGCCGTCTTTGCCGTTTCTACCGTGCAGGAAGAGGTCGGCCTGCGGGGCGTAAAAACGAGCGCCTTCGCCATCGATCCGCAACTCGGCATCGCCGTCGACGTGACCCACGCGACCGATTGCCCGACGGTCTCAGAAGCCGAGCATGGCCGTGTGGCGTTGGGTGAAGGCCCGGTGGTCTTCCGCGGGCCGAACATCAATCCGGTTGTGTTCTCCACACTGGAAAAACAAGCCGAGAAACACGACATCCCCCGCCAGATTAACGGAATCTCGAAGCCAGCCAGTAACGATGGCAACGCGTTGCAAATCAGTCGGGCTGGAGTCGCCACCGGCATCATCGGCATTCCGAACCGCTACATGCACAGCCCGGTGGAAGTGATCTCGCTCGATGATCTCGACAACGCAGCCGAGTTGATCTCCCATTTTTGTTTGAGTGTCGATGGTGATAGTGACTTCACGCCGTAGCGGGCAGCGAGCAGTTTTCGTCATTCGCACCCATGCGTCCTTAGCTTATGCTTTTTGAACGAATCCCCCGCCCGGACGGACGGGGCTATTACCTTTCACCGCTTCGCGGCTACAAACTGCAGCGCAACTTTAAAGCATGGGTTGCGGGTTGAATTGGAGCGGCGGGCTGGTTTCACTCCGTTGTGTTCGACAACTGATTTTGCATTGGTTACGATTACGGCTTATCACCGAGCTGGCTGGATTGTTGCCACGACAATGAAGAAGCCGAGCGATTCGTGGTTCTTACCGCGAGAAAGGATGCGAGCGCTAACATGCAACGCACACGGACGGTGGAAGCAAGCCAAGCAGGCAAGAGTAATAATATGAGTCATGTTTCCGACGTGACAGAGGCATTGCAGGAGTTACCGCTGGCGCTCGCCCCACTTCGCGAAGAAGTGCTGGCGAATTTGGTGATGCTGGCACAAATACCGGCTCCCACCGGCAAGGAGCAAGGGCGCGCCGGTTACGTACTCGACCGCTTTGTTGAAGCGGGATTGCCCGACGCCGGTCCCGATGAAATGGGAAATGCCGTCGGCTTCTTGCCCGGCAAGACCGGGCAGCGGACGATCATGCTGGTTGCCCATCTCGATACAATCGTACCCGAGTCGGTCGATCACAACGTGGTCGTGCAGGCCGATCGGCTGATCGGCCCAGGCATCAGCGACAACGCGCTCGGCGCTTCAACCGTTTCAATGATCCCCACATTGCTGACCGAATTGGGAATTCAACTCGATTCCAATTTATTGCTCGTTGGGTCGGTGCAGTCGTTGGAACGCGGTAACCACGGCGGACTGCGATTCCTGTTGGATCATTCACCGCATCCGGTTGACTTGGGAATCTGTGTCGAGGGTGTGGAATTGGGGCGGCTGAATTATTTCTCGATCGGAACACTTCGCGGCGACATCACCTGCGACGTCCGCCCCGGAGAATCGCGAAGCTTCGGGTCAGAGAGTGCAATTGTCGTCCTCAATTACGTCATCAACCGGCTGCTGCAAATCGAAACGCCGTCGCGCCCGTTTACCAAAATTCGCTTCGGCAAGATTAGGGCCGGCAAGAGCTACGATGTCGAGCCGGAACACGCCGAACTCGGATTCGAGGTTAACAGCCACTCCGACGCGATGATTGAACGAATTCAATTAGAGATTGAAGACATCGTCGGTGAGATTTCCGCCCGCCACGCCGTCGATGCACGCCTGGATTGCTTCTTCCGCTGCGATGCCGGCGGGATTCCTTTCGCCCATCCACTGGTCAAGACAACGGCCGAGATCATGCGGACGCTCGGCATCGAAGTCGATCAGGGGCATAGCCCATCGGAGTTGTCGGAATTCATTTCGCGGGGAATTCCCGCCGTGACGCTCGGCATCTCACAGGGCGAAAAAAATCGCAAGAAAGCAGATCACGTGATGATCGATCCAATGTTGACCGGAGTCGCTCAGGTCATCGGTCTGCTTCAGACGCTCGATCGGGGGAACTGCGATGAACGTTGAACAATGGCTCGCCGAACGGACGTTTCACCACTCCAATTTCTGGGACATCAAATGGCTCGTGGAGGAGAAAGAACGGCAGGGATTATCGATCTCGCTGTGCCTGCCGGCCTACAACGAAGAGGCCACAATCGGCAAAGAGATTGTGTTGCTCAAATCGGAACTGCATGACCGCTACCCGCTGATCGATGAGATTGCCGTCATCGATTCCGGCAGCAGCGACAAGACGTGCGAAATTGCCGCCAGCTTCGGGGCCGACGTCTATCTGGCCGAGGAACACATGACGGAATGTGGTAACCACCGCGGCAAGGGGGAGAACCTGTGGAAGGCTCTTTACCTGCTCAAAGGGGACATCATTGTTTACGTCGATTCGGACATTAACAACATTCACCCGCGCTTCGTGTATGGATTGGTCGGCCCGCTGATACGCGACCCGGACATTCATTACGTCAAGGCGTTTTACGACCGACCGTTGGCGTTTTCAGAAGGCTTGCGCGCCACCGGCGGTGGTCGCGTGACCGAAATCCTGGTCCGTCCGCTGTTCAGCCTGTTCTATCCGGATCTGGCGGCGATCATTCAGCCGCTTTCGGGTGAGTACGCGGGGCGGCGATCGATTCTGGAGCAGATTCCGTTTCCCGTCGGCTACGGCGTCGAGACGGCCATGCTGATCGACATCTATGAAAAGCTCGGCATGGCCGGATTCGCGCAAACCGATCTCGACACCCGCGTGCATCGCAATCAGGAGACAGTTGCGTTGGGGAGAATGTCGTTCGGAATATTGCGGGCGTTCTTCAGCCGACTGACGGGAGCCGAACGCGCACGGTTCCGCGATGCTTTGCCGAATATCATGCGACAGCATAGTGTCAACGACGGAAACTTCGAGCAACGACAATTTCAGATCGACGAAATCGAACGGCCTCCGATTCTCGAGATCGAATCGTACGTCGAAAAGTTTCACTCCGAATTGCAAGCGGCCAATCGCACGTAGTTGCATCGCAATCACACGTAGCTGCGATGCAACGCATCGCAGACTCTGAGATTCATTGAATCGCAGCTGCTTGTTGAGTCGCATCGATGAACATCGTCATTCTGCATTATCACCTCAACCGCGGCGGGGTGACTCGGGTCATCGCCAACCAGTTGCTGGCACTCGATTCTCTGCCAAGAGCGGGCGAGTCGCAACGAGTGGCCGTTCTGTACGGCGGTCGCGATGCCGGCTGGCCGGGTGACATCGGCAATCAATTGGACAAAATCGAATTGAGCCTGCATGCGGTCGAGGCGCTCGACTACGACACGCAGCCGATTGCCGATCCCGCATCGTTGGCAAATCCCTTGCGAACCATCTTTTCGCAGTTGGGTTTCCATCCGGACGAGACGGTGCTGCACGTTCACAACCACAGCCTGGGAAAAAACGCTGCATTGCCGGGCGCGCTGCAACTTCTCGCCGACGACGGATTTGGCCTGCTGTTGCAAATTCACGATTTCGCCGAAGATTTTCGGCCCGGGAATTATCTTCAGCTTTGTGAAACATTTGGGCATGACCATATTTCGGAGGCGTTGTATCCGCAGGCGTCGCGTATTCATTACGCCATTTTGAACCGACGCGATCAGGCCGTCCTGGAGGCGGCCGGCGTTGATCGCAGCCGATTGCATTTTCTGCCGAACAGCGTGCCATCGCCGGGTGAACTTCCCGACCGCGATGACGCGCGGCGAAAGTTGCGGGAGACGTTCGGAGTCTCAGCGACTGACCGTTACGTGCTGTACCCCGTGCGGGGAATCCGCCGCAAGAATGTGGGGGAAGCATTGTTGTGGTCGCTGTTGGCCGACGAAGCAACCACGACGGCAATCACGCTCGCGCCGCTGAATCCGGTAGAACAGAGGGCGTATCGGCGCTGGCAAAAAGTGGCCGACGACTTGAACGCGCCGTTCCTGTTCGGCAGCGGAGAAGCGGGAGGCTTAACGTTTGAAGAAAACGTGGCGGCGGCCGACTTGATGCTGACAACCAGCGTTGCCGAAGGTTTCGGCATGGTTTATCTGGAATCATGGCTGGCGGGACGACGGCTGACCGGTCGAAATCTGCCCGAAATCACCGTAGATTTCACCGACGTCGGCATCGAGTTTCCCGACTTGTACGAGCGACTCGAAGTGCCAATTGATTGGGTCGGCCGCAATCAGTTTGCCGAGACGCTGCAATCGAAGTTGACTGGCGCCCTCAAGTCGTTTGGATTGCCACCGATAGAGCCGATCGCGTGGGACGGCATCGTCTCGCGGAAGATCCACAACGGTTGCCTCGACTTTGGTGACCTGGACGAACCGATGCAGGAGCAGGTCATTCGTCGGGTGGCCACTGTCGCCGCTGCGCGGACGGAATTGCTGGAACGAAACCCGACGATTGGCGCGTCCGGCGGCGAGAACGCAACGGTGATTGAGAAAAACCGGCAGATCATCGCGCAAGAATTCTCCTTGGAACAGAGCGGGCGACGTCTGAATGAGGTCTATCAGACGGTGCTGCCTGCGCCGAAGATGGACGACGTTCCCATCCCGATGGACGCCAAACAAGTCCTCAACAGTTTCCTCGATCCGGCACGATACCGATTGATTCGTGATTAGACGATTTGGACTTTGGTATGGACATGGTAGATTCCATCGCTGACATCATTCGTCAGAATTCATCGACGCTGGAACCGTTGCCAACCGGTGAATTGCCGGTGATCCAGCCGTTGCCGGGGATTCGTGCGGTACTGTTCGACGTCTACGGAACGATGTTTATCAGCGGCAGCGGCGAAGTTGGAACCGTCGATTCCGGCACGCATGCCGCAGTATTTTGTGATGCGATGCAGGCCGCTGGAATCGCGTCCGATTGCAGCGGCGCTGAAGGAGTATCACGGCTGCATTCGGAAATCGCGAACTCACACGCGAAGTCACGGCGAAAGGGAATCACGCATCCGGAGGTCGATATTGTCGAAGTGTGGGCCGACGTGCTTGATTCGCTGTTCAGAGATGGTCTTGTTGCCGGTGATGCCTGCGATAAGCCAACCTTGCGGGAGCTTGCGATTCAATACGAAGTGCGGGCCAACCCGGCATGGCCGATGCCGGGCATCATCGAATGTCTGGCGGAATTACGAAATGCGGGCTTGCTGTTGGGAATCATCAGCAATGCGCAATTCTTCACGCCGTCGCTGTTTCCTGCTCTGCTTTCTGGTGATACCGACGCAATCGGATTTCATTCGCAGTTGCAGTTTTATTCCTACCGTTACGGCCAGGCGAAGCCGGGGAAGTTTCTGTACGAGCGTGCCGCCGAAGAGTTGGCAACATTGGGGATGAAGCCATCCGAAACACTATTCGTCGGCAACGACATGCTCAACGATGTCACAGCGGCTGTCGATATTGGTTTTCGCACAGCGTTGTTCGCCGGTGATTCCCGCAGCCTCCGTTGGCGGACTGGCGACGAACGCGTCGCAAACACCACTGCGGACATCGTACTCACTCACCTCGACCAACTTCCCGATTGCGTCATTGCCCCGTTGTCTCCATAGGGTCTATTGCACTATCATTCCAGTCCCCGTGATTCTCTCAGCCCCCGCAAAGCCCACGGGCTGCGTTCCGTGGGACATCAATTGAGACGCACAACATCATGAATCCGCAGCATATCGGTTTCGTCTCCACGCGTTTTTCCGGCACCGATGGCGTGTCGCTGGAAAGCTCCAAGTGGGCACAAGTGTTGTGGGACCATCGTCATGTCAGCTACTGGTTTGCCGGCGAGTTGGACCGCGATCCCGCGATTTCGATGCTCGTTCCCGAAGCACATTTCTCGCATCCCGAAGTGGCTGACATTGGCAGGCAGGTATTCGGCCAGCATAAGCGCCCGGCGGACTTAACTCGCAAGATCAATGAGTTGGCTGAGTTTTTGAAGCGATCGCTCTATGACTTTGTCGAACGGTTTTCGATCGATATCCTGGTCGTGCAAAATGCGCTCTGCATTCCAATGAACATCCCATTGGGAGTGGCGTTGGCTCACTTTATCGCGGAGACGGAATTCCCCACAATCGCCCATCACCACGATTTCTACTGGGAACGCGACCGATTTGCCGTCAACAGCGTGGGTGACTTTCTCGAAATGGCTTTTCCGCCGCGACTTCCCAGCATTCAGCACGCGACGATCAACTCATTCGCCCAACAGGATCTGGCGCATCGCCGCGGATGCCCGTCGATTCTCGTTCCCAACGTTCTCGACTTCGAGCAGCCACCGGAAGAGTCGGATCAATACGCGGCCGATTTCCGGACTGAGATTGGTCTCTTGCCGGATGACATTATGGTGCTGCAGCCGACGCGCGTTGTGCCGCGGAAGGGAATCGAGCACTCGATTGCGTTGATGGCCCAGTTGAACGATCCGCGTTTCAAGCTGGTGGTCACACATGCTGCCGGTGACGAGGGCCTTGAATACCGCGACTCGCTGGTCGAAATGGCCGACCGCGCCGGTGTCGATTTGCGGTTCGTCGATACGCTCATCGGCGATAGTCGCTTTTCCGACGCGAGCGGACGCAAGCGGTATTCGTTATGGGACACCTATCCACACGCCGACATCGTAACGTATCCCAGTCTGTATGAAGGCTTCGGCAATGCGCTGCTCGAGGCGTTCTATTTTCGCAAACCGGTCATGGTGAATCGCTATTCAATTTTTCAAGCCGACATCGAGCCGAAGGGCTTTGAAGTGATCTCGATGGACGGATACCTCACCAAGTCGGTCGCCGCGCAGGTTCGCCGCGTTATTGAAGACGAGCAGTTTCGCACCGAAATGGTGGACCGTAACTACGAGTTGGCAACGAAGTTCTTCAGCTATTCGGTATTGAAACGGAAGCTCAGAGCGTTGGTTTGCAACTTCACCGGACAAGACGATCTCTGAAAGCGCCGCGGCAAAAGCCCACGGGCTGCGGCCCGAGGGATCCACGATTTATCGCAACGGAACAATTCGTGTCACCGTCACCCGAATTCAGCCAAAGAACGCTCGCCGACTTGACGTTATTGTACGGCGACGCTGCGCCAGCGTGCCGCGAACGGTTTGTTTCGGTGTGCGAAAGACACCGCCCTGCAACAGTTCGTCCTGCTGAATCGCTGTGGAACGAACGCGACGTCGTCCTCATCACTTACGGAGATCAGATTCACAGCAACAACGAGACACCACTAGCGGCGTTTCGGTCGTTCATCGAGGACGAATCACTTGCCGACCTGTTCAGCACAATTCATCTACTGCCGTTCTTCCCGTATTCTTCGGACGACGGATTCTCCGTAATCGATTACCGTCAAGTCGATCCAAAGTTGGGCGACTGGGACGATGTCGAGTCGTTGAACGAGACATCATCTTTGATGTTCGATCTCGTATTGAATCACTGCTCATCGCAGAGCCAATGGTTTCAAGATTACCTGGCGGGCAGTGCGCCGTTTGATCGGTTCTTCATCGAAGCCGATCCCAATACAGACTTGACCGCGGTCACGCGTCCCCGCAGCCTGCCGCTGCTTAGTCCGTTCGAGACGAACCGAGGGACGCGGCATTTGTGGACGACGTTCAGTGACGATCAAATCGACCTCAACTTTTCCGAGGTCGATGTGTTCATCGAAATGATCGACATATTGTTGTCATACGTAGACCGCGGCGCGCGGATTGTTCGCCTCGATGCCATCGCCTACCTTTGGAAGACAATCGGCACCTCGTGCATTCATCTGCCGGAAACACACGCCGTCGTGCGGTTGATGCGAGATGCGCTGGACGCGGTCGCCCCCGGCACAATCTTGTTGACAGAGACCAACGTGCCGCACGAAGAAAACGTCAGCTATTTCGGTGACGGCGACGAAGCACACATGGTCTACAACTTCAGCCTCGCTCCGTTGTTGCTCGACGCGTTTCTTTCGCAGGATGCCGGCCCGATCAATGCCTGGCTGGCCAACTTGGAACCGGCGAAACCGGGCACGGCCTACTTCAATTTCACCGCGTCACACGATGGCGTCGGCGTGCGACCGTTGGAAGGATTGGTTGAGCCGGAACGCTTCGAACGGCTGGTGGAATCCGTCCGTTCGCGCGGCGGACATGTCAGCACGAAACGCAACGCCGACGGAAGCGACAGCCCGTACGAATTAAACATCGCGTATTTTTCCGCTCTCGGTCCGCCGATCGACGACCCCGGCAGCGTTCCCCCCGAATTGCATGTGCGGCGGTTTCTTTCATCACAGGCGGTCATGCTCGCCCTGCGCGGGATTCCCGGCGTGTATTTCCACAGTCTGGTCGGCACGTCAAACGATCTCGTCGGCACACAAGAAACCGGGCGGGCACGCTCCATCAACCGCCGCAAGTTTCACCGCGATGAACTGAACGACCGTTTGCGGAATTCGACGGCAGCCGAAAAACAGGTATTCGACGGGTATCAGCATTTACTCGCATCACGAATCGAACAACCTGCCTTTCACCCCGATGCTGCGCAGGCGTTCGTCGATGCTGGTGACCCAACGGTGGTTGCCTTCCTGCGAAGCAGTTGCGACGGACAACAGCAAATTCTGGTGCTGACCAACGTCGCCGAGCGAACGGTGACACTCACGCTTTCAGATTGCGTGGATTCAACGGACGGCCACGATCTGCTTGGCGGTCCCAATACGGAAAACGGCCACCTTATTCTACAGCCATTTGCAACCGCGTGGCTGGAACTCGCCTGAAAGAACCACTGCGATTCTCACAACGGGAAGTCGTTCTGACCTCTGATTTCTCACCTCTGATATCATTCGCGTTTCACTGTTGGTGAAGCTCTCGCTCACTGCGATTTCTTCGCCGCCTGCAATTTATCGTAGTGCAACCGTCCCACGTGCCACATGTAACTGGGGCCGTATCCCGCAGTGGGTCCCCATTTGTTGGCGACGGCCTCCCGCAAGTGAGCTTTCGCCTTCTTCGCGTCACCGTGAATGTCGTAGTTCAGCCCGATGTAAAGCTGCGCATAGAACAGCCGCTTTTCTCGCTCGTCTTTGTCGATTTTCGCCTCAGCGATCGCAGCGAGAATTTCCGTCGGCGTCATCGTTTCGCCGAACAGTTTGTATACCGAGGGGAATGGTTCGCGGTCGTCCTTCTTGTACTTCAGCAATCCCTTGCGAGCACGCTTCACGTCGTAGGCTTTGGCCTGCGAAAAGAATCGCCAGATGCCGTTCTCTCGATCGATATTGTCGAACGTGTCATAAATTTCAAATTGGTGAGCCGCCTGCTTGAAGTCGCCGGCGTAAAACCAGGCAATCCCTCGCCGCCAGTGTGATTTTTCGAGTCGTGGATCGAGTTCGACCATCTTCTCATAATCGGCGACCGATTCTTTGAATCGCCCGCGGAAGAAATAGGCATCGCCGCGACGCGAATAGAATCCCACTTTCTTCGGGTCGGCCTCCAGCTGTTTCGTGAACTGGGCAATCTGCTCATCGAGCGATGTTGCCAGTTCCTTTCGCTGTTTCTCGGGCAAAGGATGATCCTCGGCATGCACTCCGGTGACGATCAAGCACGCCGCAACAACGGCGGCGGCTATGCGGTAGGTAACAAACATCGGCAATCTCGAATTGATGATGCGGCGAATGAATCGAAGCCGAAATCCGGCGACCAGATGCGTCATTTATATCAGCTATTTCCAGACGTCAGCAATCGCATCGAGTTTTTCTTCACCCAGATATCCATAACGATTGATCCAAACACCGTCGGCATCGCTGTCGGCCACCAGTTGCAGACGGCGGCGAAAATCATCGGGCGGGCCATAACCGTGCACCAATGGCGTGACGATGGCTTGTCCGGCCGTCGCGCGACAAACCTTCGCAATCTTGCGGGCTTGCGGTTCATTGGGAATGGGATGCGGTTCGTCGGGGGCTGGGTAACCGTAGTCGTCTAAATGGCATGACTCGGGGTTGTCCGAGATATCCATTAGCGTCACCAGCGTGCGGGCTAAAAGTGTTTCGTCGAGATCCGGGTTGGCGGCGAGAATTTCGTCGCCCCAGAACTTCACCATCAACGACCAGTGCATGGTGTATAGTTTCGGCGAGACGGCATCACAATGAACGGCCGCACGGGCGAAGTCCAAGCCGGTGAGTAAAGTGTAAGGCGGCATGAACGCGTTGGCCGACAATTCACATTCGGGACCAGCGTATTCGGTGATGGCATCCCGCCATTCGCGGAGCATGTCGGCGGAGAGTTCCGCCTTCATCTGCAACCACTGGGCAACGCCGGGGTATCGGCCGAACCATGAAATCAGCGAATACATTCCTCGATCAGGATCGGCAAAGCCGGCCAGGTCTTCGTTCGATAAGTCGCCGTGCAGGTGATCCCACAACGCCCCGACATCGCGGCGGATCGACTCGATGTCGAAACCATGTTGCTCGGCCCAGGCGATGGCATGCGGACTGAAGTCGGCAAAGACCTCGCCCAATGTGTAGCACGGGTACTCCGGCCAATCGGGCCGAAATCCGCTGATCTTCGGGTACGCGGCAAGCAAATCGCGGATGTAAGCGCGGTTGTAACTGCGGACGGCATTGCTCGCCAGACTGCCGGTATTCGCCAGGCGATTCGCTGCCAATTCACCGTTGGGCAGCCGCGGCTTGTCCTCATCGCGCAGACCACTTGGTTGTGCCGACCCCACTTGAAAATAGACTTTCACGCCGGCATCGACGGCAGCATCGATGAACTGGCCAATCACCGCTCCGTGTTTCGCGGTCAATTCGTTCGGTTGGCGGGGCGTGTAAGGCGAATCGGCATAGAAATCTTTGTTCGGCGAATAACTCACACCACCTTGAACCCACAACGACTTTTTGCCGAACAGCGAGCGGTCGAAGACGCGGGGGCTTGCGCCGGCGTCAATCGGCGGCTGAAAGCTCCCCTCACCTTCGGGAGCCGCAGCGGTCACAGTGGGATTGCAGGCGGCCGCCGTCGCGCCGACCCGCCGCAAATTCTCCACAACCGCATCCACTCCCTCGCTGAGAATGAAGTCGCCGAGTACCGTGATGCCGAGAAAACGCCGATTAGCCATTTTGTCTCATCGTGTTTCGAGTAAGATGGGTCTGTTCAACACAGACGATTATGGAACGCAAAACGCGGCGTTACCAGCCCACAGCGCGAGCAAGGGTTTCCGCATCCCTAAACCCTCGCTTGCGCTGCGGGCTGTTGTTTTGTCGAGTTTGAACGCCGAGCCGTCCCGCCGGACTTGCAGGGACGGGACATTTTCGCGATGATACTCCCCTTAATCCAAGTTCGAGACAAGGAACAGAGACAAAATGGCGCATAAGAAGGGTCAGGGTTCAACCCGCAACGGTCGCGATTCGACGGCACAACGCCGCGGAATCAAGAAATTTGGCGGCGAGGCCGTTATCGCTGGCAATATTCTGGCAAGGCAGTGCGGCACGAAATGGCATGCCGGCCGCAATGTCGGTGTCGGCAAAGACTACACGCTGTACTCGCTTGTAAACGGCACGGTCTACTTCGACCAAAAAGGCCGTCGCATGAACGTTGAACTTGCCGAAACGGCGTAATCAACGACGTTGCATGTTTGCCCCCAAAGCCGCCGGGCTGCGTCCCGGCGGACCGCTAGGGCAACAGCACCCGCCCGCCACTGGCAACCAGCGTTTGGCCGGTGGTGAAGCTTGATCGCTCCGACAGCAGAAACAGCACAGTCTGCGCGATCTCCTCAGGGCGGCCGATGCGAGGAATTGGTGTCGCATCCACAATCGTGTCGAGTGCTTCCTGCGCGACGCCCTCCAGAATCTCGGTCGCGATCAAACCGGGGGCAACCGCGTTCACGCGAATGTTATGCCCGGCGATTGCTTCGGCCAACGACTTCGTGAGAGCCACCACCCCCGCTTTGCTCACTGCATAGGCAATCGACATCGGCCGCGCGCGCAAGGCCGAGATTGATGCCACATTCACAATGCGGCCGAACTGTTGGGCGATCATTCCGGACTTCACAGCCCACGTTGTGAAATAGGTTCCCGTCAAATTGATGTCCAGCGTTCGCTGCCATTGTTCCGGTGTCGTTTCCTCGTGTGACACGTAGTCGAAGATTCCGGCGTTGTTCACCAGCAGATCGATCGGCCCCAACTCTCCCTCAATGTCGGCCACCATGCGATCGACCTCTTTGGCCGAAGAGACATCGGCGCGGACAATCATCGCTCGCCGCCCAGTTGATTCGACGAGTTTCGCGGTCTTTTCGGCCGCCTGTTGGTTGCTGTGATAATTGACGGCAACATCGGCACCGGCGGCGGCAATGGCTTCACAGCAGGCGCGGCCGATGCCTCTTCCGCCACCTGTTACCAGCGCGATGCGCCCTTTCAAATCCGGGTCGCTCATAGATCACTCACATTAAGAACTGATCCCGCAGGACGCGGCCTGCGGGCTTTGGGGTCATACGTTGAGTTCTGCTTTCACTTTTGCGAAGGCGTCGATTGCGAACTGCAGATCGCCTTCGCTGTGCGCGGCCGAAACCTGCACACGAATTCTCGCTTCGCCTTGCGGCACAACGGGGAACGAAAACCCAATGACGTACAGCCCCAGTTCTAACAACCGGGCTGCCATCTTCTGCGCGAGAACTGCATCACCCAACATAACCGGAATAATGGGGTGTTCGCCGGGCCGAAGATTGAAACCGCTGGTTGTCATGCCGGCGCGAAAGATTTCGGCGTTGCGGCGAAGCGTTGCCAGTAGTTCGCTCGATTCCGATAAAATCTCCAACGCACGAATTGACGTGGCAACAATTGCCGGCGAGACGGAATTTGAGAACAAGTACGGCCGCGACCGTTGCCGCAGCATGTCGATAATTTCCTTCCACCCGCTGGTGTAACCACCGCTTGCGCCGCCGAGCGCCTTGCCCAGCGTACCGGTGATGATATCGACACGATCGATCACCCCGTGATGCTCCGGGGTTCCCCGTCCGCGCTCGCCGACCACACCGACGGCATGAGAATCGTCCACCATCACCAACGCATCGTGCCGTTCCGCCAGATCGCAGATGTCGTTGAGCCGGGCGATGTAACCATCCATCGAGAAGACGCCGTCGGTGGCAATCATCTTGAAGCGTGTCGATTTCGCTTCAACGAGTTTTGCTTCCAGATCTTCCATGTCGCTGTTCTGGTAGCGGAAGCGGGCCGCTTTGCAGAGGCGAATGCCGTCGATGATGCTGGCGTGATTGAGTTGATCACTGATCACCGCGTCCTCGGGGCCAAGCAGCGTCTCGAACAGTCCACCGTTGGCGTCAAAACAGGACGAGTACAAAATGGTGTCCTCGGTCCCCAGAAACTCGCTGATCTTCGCTTCGAGTTCCTTGTGAATCTCCTGTGTTCCACAAATGAACCGCACCGACGATAGCCCGTATCCCCAGCGGTCGAGCGCAGCGTGCGCGGCTTTGACGATCTCCGGATGATCGGCCAGCCCAAGGTAATTGTTGGCGCACATGTTCAACACGCCACTGCCGTTGGCCACCTTAATGTGTGCCTCTTGCGGCGTGGTGATTATTCGCTCGTCCTTCGACAAACCGGCGCTGCGGATGGAGGCGAGTTCGGATTGGAGATGCTGTTGGAATGACGGATGCATAGGATGCGGTTTCTGTTGTGAGGACTATCCTCGTTCCCAAGCTCCAGCTTGAGAACGCACTTTTTACATATTGCACAAGGGCATCGAAGCTCTGCTTCGACTCGATCACGACGCTGCGACCATTCACGCTCTTCGCGCCATTGTGCGAAGCGGAGCTTCGCTGGGGTGGGTTCCCAAGCCGGAGCTTGGGAACCAGTATCATCGTCACGCAACATCGGCCCAATTCAAGATCACCTTGCCCGATTGGCCGGTTTGCATCACCTCAAACCCTTTCTCGAACTCTTCATAACCGAAGCGGTGCGTGATGACCGGGCTGATATCCAAACCGCTCTGCAGCATGACGGTCATTTTGTACCAGGTGTCATACATTTCTCGGCCATAAATGCCTTTGATCGTCAGCATGTTGAAAATGACCGTGTTCCAGTCGATACCGATCGGCTCGGTGGGAATTCCAAGCATGGTGACTTTGCCGCCGTGGCACATGTTGGCCAGCATGTCGCGGAATGCCTGCGGATTGCCCGACATCTCCAGCCCGACGTCGAAGCCTTCCTTCATGCCGAGTTTTTCTTGCACGTCGCCAATGCTCTGCTCGCGGACATCGACCGCGAGCGTTGCCCCCATTTTTTTAGCCAGGTCGAGCCGATACGGGTTCACGTCGGTGACGACGACAAACCGCGCGCCGGCGTGGCGAACAACCGCAGCCGCCATGATACCGATCGGGCCGGCACCGGTAATCAGCACGTCTTCCCCCAACACGGGGAACGACAAGGCCGTATGCACGGCGTTACCAAAGGGATCGAAAATCGACTGCACATCCGCGTCGATCACGTTTTCGTGATACCAGACATTGGTCTTGGGCAACGAGAGATATTCGGCAAACGCACCGGGCCGATTCACACCAATGCCCTTGGTGTCGGCACACAAGTGACGACGCCCGGCCAGACAGTTGCGGCAATGTCCGCAGACGACGTGTCCTTCGCCGCTGACAATGTCGCCCGGCTTGAAATCCCGGACGTTGTCGCCGATTTCACAGATCGTGCCGACGAATTCGTGACCGACGGCCATGGGAACGGGAATTGTCTTCTGCGCCCAATCGTCCCAGTTGTAGATGTGCAGATCGGTGCCACAGATTCCGGTGCGGTCGATGCGGATGAGAACATCGTCGATGCCGTATTGTGGAATCGGCAGTTCTTCCAGCCACAAACCGGGTTCGCGTTTGTTCTTGACGAGAGCTTTCATTGTTTCCATAACGGAGAATCCCTGTGGGAATAATTTGTGGCGTTCGTTGATGAGTGCCATTGGTCAATATCTGATGCTGACTTTCGGAACCTCGTAGCGGGGTCAGCCTGTTGACAGTGCGGGTATTATAGGCGGCAAGTCTCTGCACGTGGATCGACTGTGGGGACAATTCGCGCGAATCTGTCAGGAAAACCCAACGGCGTGTCAGTGAACGACTTTCAGAAAAACGAACCGCTTGCTTCGGCAGCCCACGACGGCGAGACGATCACGTTCTTTCCCACCTACGGCTGCCGCAATCCTCAAGGGGGCGGTTGGAAAGTGACCGTGCATGGTTGGGTTTATCGGCCGAAGGAAAATTCGCTGAGACGCGCAGCGGTGTTGAGCCTGCTGCGACGCGCGGCCCGGATCGATCGCGACACGATGGCCAGCGTCACATTGAAGGGCCGTTTGCGACCGTTTCTGTTCGACAACAAACGCGGCCGCCGTTTTTCGGTTGAATTGGGCCAGGTGATTCACGATCTACCGGCCTCAAATCCGAATGGACACTTTCACGTAACCCTCGATATTGCGGATAACAGTCTGCCATCACCTGCAACAGCATCTCCCGATGAGTCGCTTCCATTTTCGGTGTTCAGCCAGGGCGCGAGCGAACGCACACCCGCAGGCGAAGTGCGGTTGATTGGTGAAGAGGGCGTGTCGATCGTTTCCGACATCGACGACACGATCAAGATCTCCGAGGTCACCAACCGCAGAGAATTGTTCGCAAACACATTCGTCCGGGATTTTCGAGCCGCACCGAAGATGGCCGATGCGTATCGCCATTGGGCGAGCGCGGGCGCATCGTTTCACTATGTTTCGGCCAGCCCGTGGCAGCTGTTCGATCCACTATCGGCGTTGTTGGCCGACCAGCGTTTTGCGGCCGGGAGCGTTCATCTGCGTAATTTCCGAGTCAAAGACCGTTCACTCATCGACTTTTTGACCGACACAGATGTCGCGAAACGAAAAGTCGCCGAGAAACTACTACACGACTTCCCCCGTCGCCAATTCGTGTTGGTGGGCGATTCCGGCGAACGCGATCCGGAAATGTACGCGGGCCTGGCACGAGATTACTCCGCGCAGGTTCGCCACATTTACATCCGTAACGTGACCGGCGAACAACGCGACTGCGATCGATTCCGGATCGCTTTTGATGGCGTGCCGGAAAATAAATGGACGTTGTTTGATTCAGAGACCGGCCTCGACGCCGACGCGATCGGCCTGTGATTGTCGCCGTTCTGCAACGACAGGTTGGCAATTTCACATTGACGGATTCTGAGATTCCATTCCCTCGCATCGCGGCGTCGGTTATTCTCGCCGTTGGGACATGAACTTCACGGCTGATTTGACAACTTCGATTCTCACCGGATAGGCAGAACGCATGATCGGCAACAGGATGCGGCCCGTTGTGGCTGGGATGAACGGTGCGGTCGCCTCGGCGCATCCGCTGGCGAGTCAGGTGGGGTTGGATGTTTTGCGTGGCGGCGGAAACGCCGTCGATGCAATTGTCGCGACGGCTGCCGCCCTGAATGTTGTTGAACCCTACATGAGCGGCGTCGGCGGCGTTGGCTTTCTGCTGCTGCATCTGGCAGATGGCGAAACGAAGGTGCTGAATTTCAGCGGCAACACGCCGGCCGCTGCCACGCCGGATCGCTTCACTCCGGAGACCCAAGATCGAGGTCCCTCATCGTGTCTCATTCCGGGCAATGTGGCGGGTTGGTTGGAAGCGTTGGAGAAACACGGTACGAAATCGGCCGACGACGTATTTGCGCCGGCCATCGCGATGGCAGAGGACGGGTTTCCGCTGCATCCGCTGAACGCACGAATGATCGAGGCCGCCCTGCCCCGCTTGAACGAACCGGGCCAGAAAGTTTACGGCAGCGTGTCACCGCAAATCGGTGCCATCTTGCGGCAGCCCGATCTGGCGAAGTCGTTGCGTGCGATTGCACGAAACGGAGCTGACTATTTCTACCGTGGTCCGCTGGCGCTGACAATCGCCGACTACATCCAGTCACAAGGAGGCCTGCTATCGCGCGACGATTTGGCGGGATACGAACCGACCTGGGAGGAACCTGTCGGCATCAATTACCGTGGCGTCGATATCAAGACGTGTCCGCCGAATTGCGAAGGTTTTCAGATACTGCAAACTTTGAAGTTGATCGAAGCGACCGATCTGAAATCACTCGGACATAATTCGCTCGACTATATCCAACTGCTCAGCGAAGCGATGAAACTGGCAACGGCCGACCGTATCGAGTGGTGCGGTGATCCGAATTTCATCGACATCCCTTTGGAGCGGTTGCTGTCGGAAGAATATATCGCCGCACGACGCGGAGCGATCAATAAAGAGGCCGCATCGCGAAGCGAAGGCGAGCGCTGGCGCGGCCCGCGAAGCCAGGAGATTGTTTCACCGGGCAAGATTGACGGTTTGACGACACACCTGTCGGCCGTTGATGGCCAGGGGAATGTCGCAAGCATTACGCAGTCGCTGGGGAACGGTTTTGGTTCGGGCGTTGTTGTCCCCGAGACCGGCATCACGTTGAATAATTTTGTGTTCTGGACCGAGATCGATCCTGCGTGTCCCACTCCCAACCTGATCGAGCCGGGCAAACGTTGGTCGTGCTGCATGTCGCCGGTGCAGGTCTTCCGCGACGGAAAGTTCTGGTTTTCGATCGCGACGCCCGGCAGCTACGGTATTCTGCAGACAACGGTGCAGATGCTGCTCAATGTCGTTGAGTTCGGTGCCGATCCACAAATGGCGATCGAGGCGCCACGATTTCGACTTTACGAAGACACGAAAATGCAGATCGAAGACCGTGTTGCCATTGCTGTGCGCGACGACTTGACTGCCCGTGGACACGAACTCGAACTGCTGGGCGACTTTTCGATGATGGTGGGGGGCGGACAATCGGTGATGATCGACCCGCAGTCGAACGCACGCCTCGCCGGTGCCGATCCGCGACGCGACGGTTATGCGGTCGCTTACTAGGCAGCCGCTATTGCGGTGCGATCAGGTCGTAACGCTTTGAAACGCGATTGCCGATTGGCGCTGAGCGAACTGAAACCCTTTGACCATCGGCGAGAGCTCGTCGACATTCCGGGCCGCAGGGTTGGGGAAAGACGACTTTGCCGGAGGGCGCGGTTGAGTTCTCGGCAGTCGGAGCAATTGGCTGCAGAGTTGCACCACTCAGTTCGCCAACTGTGTATTCGGCAACCGGCGCTTTCATCGAGAGATGTTCTTTGTAGGTGCTGCTGAAGCCGACGGGCTGTTTGTACATCGGCACGAGAAACATCGACAACGAGTGACCATGCGCAGAGACACCACTGCGACATCCGGCCGAGATGCCGACAGCCGCGAAGAGCAGCACCACGAGGAGTTTTCTGCGGAGTCTCACAGCGATTTATCCAAACATAGTGGCGACGGATCAATCCGGGCAACTGGATATGTCCGATGCCTACGAATCGTTTCTCACCTTGTTTCAGTATCGGCAATTGCGGCCGGGCTGCTGACTTCGCACAGGGCACTGTGCGTGTGAAAAAAGAAAAGCCCGGCGTGCCGTTGGGCAGCCGAGCTTTCAGATTGCTTAACACTGTGCGGATTAGGTAGACCCTACGCCTTCGCAGCGGCGAATCGGCGAGCGACCTCGTCCCAATCGACGACGTTCCAAAATGCCGAAACGTAATCGGGACGGCGGTTCTGGTAATTCAGATAGTAAGCGTGTTCCCAAACATCGAGGCCGAGAATCGGTGTGCGGCCTTCAGAGAGGGGCGTATCCTGATTGGCGGTGCTTTCGACGACGAGATTTCCGCCATCGCACGACAGCCAGGCCCAGCCGCTTCCAAATCGTGTGGCAGCGGCCGCCGCAAATTTCGCTTTGAAATCGGCAAAGCTGCCGCAGGCTGCGTTGATTGCGTCGGCGAGTTCACCGCTCGGCTCTCCGCCACCATCGGGACTCATCACAGTCCAGAACAGTGAGTGGTTTGCATGTCCACCGCCATTATTGCGAATGGCACCGCGAATGCCTTCGGGGACAGCCGCCAGATCGCTGACGAGATCTTCAATCGACTTTCCAGCCAGATCGTCATGCCCTTCCAGCGCAGCATTTGCCTTGCCGATGTAGGCCTGATGATGTTTCGAGTGGTGGATTTCCATCGTGCGAGCGTCGATGTGCGGTTCCAGCGCATCGTAGCCGTAGGGCAGTTCTGGTAATGAATAGGCCATGATTGTCTCTCCTCAGAGCGAACGTCGTCTTGAATTTCGGCTTCCGGCGGCTGGCGAATGATTCCACCCCGCGTCACATCGGCCATTGTAGATTGTCATCTGTTGCCGACAACCTATGGAGCGGTCTTTTTCTGACGTTCGCTGGGGCTTTCCTCCCTGCGGTCACCCCAGCCCGTTCCATTCACGCGATCTCAGGAGCTGCGCGGGCCGGTTGACTTGGATTGTGCGGCATCTAAAATGGATGTCAAACAGCTCGCGCGCCGACAAAACTCCGCGTGTGGAGTGAAACCACGGCCTCTGCCCAAGCAGGTTTGGACACATCGGCCTAAAATCTGTCGTTCGCCTGCCTCAACGAAAGCCCATAGCCGATGCCTGCACGCCGAACACTCGTCGCATTGCCGGTCTTCAACGAAGAGTCGCACATTCTGGCGGTACTCGATGAGGTGCGAAAATATGGCGACGACATTCTCGTCGTCGATGATGGATCTTCCGACCGGACGCCAGAAGTCCTTTCGACGCAGACCGATGTGAGAATCATCACGCATGAAAAGAACCTGGGGTACGGTGCCGCGCTGCGAACTGCGTTTGAGTATTCCGTCGAAGAAGAGTTCGACGTGTTAGTGACAATCGATTGTGACGGTCAACACGAGCCGCGGTTGATACCGGAACTGGCCGAAGCCGTCTATCCGGCCGGTCAACCGGCCATCGATATCGTCTCCGGCAGTCGCTATCTCCAGACATTCGAAGGCAACAGCGCGCCGCCGGAAGAGCGGCGAAAGATTAACATGCAGATCACGCAGGTCATCAACGAGCGGTTGGGGCTTGAGCTGACCGATTCGTTCTGCGGTTTTAAGGCATACCGGGTTGCCGCGCTGCCGCAGTTCGAGATTACCGAACTGGGCTACGCCATGCCGCTGCAATTGTGGGCTCAGGCTGTGGCGGCACGAATGCGAATTGTCGAGTTCCCGGTGCCGTTGGTTTATCTCGAAGAGGAGCGATCGTTTGGCGGCTCGCTCGACGACTCCCGTCGTCGTATGGCATACTATGGTGAAGTGCTGGATCGCGAGATGACCGCATTGTCGTTGCCTTGTTCCGCCGGTTCTTAATTTGCTCCTTTTTCATCGGACTCCCTGTTGAGCGTACCATTGGCATCTCGCCAGTCCCCACCGCGATGCACTGGCGACACGCCAGTGGCACCCTTTGCATTCTCCATTTGAGCTTTTATGCCCGCCTGTTCAATTCCCACCGGCCATAACGCGATGTTTGAGTCCACTGCGCCTGTTGAGCCACCGTGGATAAAACAACAATTGCGCGTTCCGCGCGACGACGAAACACTGTTCGCTCGTCCGGAATTGTCGACCGTCATTGAGGAAGCCCGAAACAACGTCGCCCGGCTCGACGAAACATCAACCGACCTGTCAGGCCGGACAATCGCGCAACTGCGGGAATGGTCGAAAAACGACATTCTTCAGGCGGCCCGTCAGTACACATCCGAACTGACCGGTGAACCGATATCCGATCCAGCGGACGGTCTGCTGCTGGTGGCGGGACATCAACCCTCGCTGTTTCACCCCGGCGTGTGGGTGAAGAATTTTGCGGTCGGGGCATTGGCGAAAAGTTGCGGTGGCACGGCGCTCAATCTCATTGTCGATAACGACACCCTCTCATCGACACAAATACGTGTGCCCCTCGGCGACCGCAACTCCCCGCAGATTGAGATGGTCCCCTTCGACGACGAACGACCGCCCCAGCCTTGGGAGGAAGCCACGGTCGCTAACAGCCAGTTGTTCGCATCGTTCGGCGATCGTATCGGCGCGCTGATGTCGATTTGGAATATCGAACCGTTGCTCAGCGGTATGTGGCCCGACGCAGTTCGCGTTGCCAATGCGAGCGGATCACTACGTGATGCGTTGACCGCGGCGCGGCATCGACAGGAACGGCGTTGGGGCTGCGAGAATCTGGAACTGCCGATTAGCCGTGTCTGTCAAATGGACCCGTTTTTATGGTTCGCCAGTCATTTATTGCTTGAACTGCCGCGTTTTCGCGACGTGCATAACGAGGTACTGGGCGAGTTTCGCAAGGTGAACCGAATTCGCAGTCGAACGCATCCCGTACCCGAATTGAACGCGGAACATGATGGCTGGCTGGAAGCTCCGTTCTGGGTATGGCGAGCGGGCGAAGATCAACGCCAGCGAGCGTTCGCCAAACAGGTAGGGCGCGAAATTCATTTGTCCGACGGCAAAGAAACGTTTGCGACGTTGCCGTTGTCACCGGACGGCGAAGCCTGTTGTGCGGTCGAAGTGCTGCGTGAATTGCCGCAGCGGGGAATTCGACTGAGAACTCGCGCTCTGACAACGACACTATTTTCCCGCTTGTGCCTGTCCGACCTGTTCGTGCACGGGATCGGTGGATCGAAATACGACGAGATGACCGACCGGATAATCCACCGCTTTTACCGGTTGGCTCCGCCGTCATTCCTGACATTGTCGGCCACTTTGCATTTGCCGCTAGCCGAGCCGTTCGCCGTTTCGACTGACGATGTCACCCGCCGGCGACGTCTGCAACGCGACCTGGAGTACAATTCCGACCGCCATTTGACAGAGAGCAACAGCGAGAATGTTGATTCGCTGATTGCCGAAAAGCAGCAATTGATCGCCGAACAAAAGAATGCGACGGCGGGCAATCTTTCGCGTCGTCAGCGCCGTCTTCGCTCGCGGAGTAACCACGATCGATTTCGTCGCCTACGAGAAATTGGTGGCCGTCTTTCGGAGTTGACGGTCGAGAAACGACAACAGATCGAAGCAGAACTGTCTGATGTCGCACAGCAGTTGGCGGCCAACGCAAATCTAACAAATCGCGAATTGCCGTTCTGCCTGTATCCCGAAGCGAAGCTGCGCAGCTTCATGACGGAACTGCCGGTCAAGTGACGCCCTCATTCAACGTCTGCTCAACTTGCCGTGCTGAAACTGGTGCCGCCGGTTGAACAGCCGCAGGTAACTCAATAGGACTGCGGTCATTGTTCCGAGCGCGGTTCCCGCCGCGATGAGAAACATGATGACGATTTGATACTTGACGGCGATCAACGGATCGGCGCCAGAGAGAAGTTGTCCGGTCATAATTCCCGGCAGGCTGACGACGCCGACGACCATCATCGAGTTGATGATGGGAATCATGCCGGTCCGTACCGCCTGCCTCACCGGTTCGCGAGCCGCCTCCCAACGCGTGGCCCCCAACGTCAGCAACATTTCAACGCGGTCTCTCTTTCCAGCCAGTTCCTCACCGAGCCGGTCGATGCCAAGTGAGATGCCGGTCAGCGTGTTGCCGAGAATCATTCCCATCAACGGGACGGCATACTGGGCGATATTGTTTGTCCAGACTGCAGGCGGAATCACAACGGTCAGCGCGACGGTTGTCACCAACCACGAACTGGCGAGAACGGCAACGATGCTGTTCAGCCAGATTCCGACATAACGCCACTCGACCCGGCGCACGGCGGCGACGCCCGCTATCAGCGACATCAGCAGCATCAGCAAGGCGACGGCAAACCACGGCGTCTGTGGCCGGAAGAACCATGCGAGTACATAGCCGATTGCCAGCAACTGCATGATGGTGCGGAGCGAAGCAATCGCCAGTCGCCGCTCGAGTTTGAGCTGCAATGCCAGCGAAATCAGCCCGTTGGCGAGGATCAAGCAAGCGGCTGCCAGGATATTGAGGTAGGAGAGGTCGGCCGGTCCGTCAATCATCGCCCTGCTCCGTTTCAGAGATCGATTCCATTGCCAATACCTGGTCGGCCACCCGTTGGAGTTGACTAGTATCGTGAGTCACCCAGAGTGTGGCCCGCGTTGTGGGCGAATCGTTGAGCCATCGCGATACGAGCGATTCCACCGCTTGGGTCGCGTTGGCGTCGAGCGCCGCGGTCGGTTCGTCGAGCAACAGAATCGCAGGATCGACGTGCATCGCCCGCAGCAACGCGACAATTTGTGCCTCGCCTCCGGAAAGATCATCGCTCGACTTTTTCAGAAACGCAGTGTCGCGGCCAAGCTGCTGCAACGATTGCATAACGGCATCATGGTCGAACGAAACACCGTCGGCCTGCGCCAATTGAAACGGTAGCCGCAAGTTGTCTTCCACCGACCCTGAGACAAGCGCCGGCCGCTGATGCAGATAGACCACGCTGCGGCGAAATGACGGCACTTTCTCGTTCGAGATTTCCGCGCCGTTCCACAAGAGTTGGCCCTCATCGAATTGGTCGAGCATGGCAAGCGTCCGCAGCAGCACCGTCTTCCCGCATCCCGTCGGACCGGTGACGGCCCATTGTTGCCCGCGGCAGACCGACAGTGAGACGTTGCGAATCAGCCAATGGGCATCGGCGGCGCAGCGCCCGAGGTTATCCGCCTGCAGAATCGGTGGATGGGACATTCGATCGTCGTTTTCGTCGGAGGAGTTCAGCGCGATAGTCATCTATTCTAGCGGACGAAATCCCTCAACGTGTGTTGGGCAGCGTCGTTGCGAGGAATTTGGCGATCACTTCGGCAATGATGCTGTTTCCCTTGGCCGAATAGTGCCGTTGGTACAGCGACTCCAGCGATTCGGCGCGGGCCGCGTTCAGCAATTGTGTTTGTGGGTCGATAAGTGTTTGCTGTTCACCGACTCGTTCGAGGAGTTGCTGATAGACGCAACCGCGCTTCTTTAGTAGCCGGTTGAGATCGGACTCTTTCGGCAGATGGACAATGTCGAATTGGGCGTTGTGCCGTTCAACGTCGCGGCGAAATTCGCTCAGCAGTGCTAATGTGACGCGAGCCGGTTCACCGTCGAGCCGATACGGCGCGATGCGGCGACTCGGTTCGTTATTCGAGAGGCGTTCGACTGCAAACGACAGCGCGCGGCTGGAATGCCAGAACCTCTTCGCAAATCTCTCTTTGTGGTAGAACGTCTCATATTTGGCCAGCCCCCACGAGTCCATGTCGGCCATCACTTCTGGCACGCGATCCAAAGAGAGCGTCGGCGAGTTGATCAATCGTAAAGTGCCATCGTCGTCGAGCACAAAACGCGGCTTCGAAAACGGAATGCCAGTGCCATCCGCATAAAAAGCCCGGAGCATGTTCACGTTGCGGTTGACATTTTCAGCCTGAAATCCAAACAACACAATGTGTGGAGAATAGCTGCGGCCGAGAGTCTTCCAGCGCAGAAACGCCTGATCCATACCATACGCAGAAACACCGAAGTTGATCACTTCGGCAGCGATGCCCATCTCGTTGAGTTTCTCTTCGAGCATCGCTCCCCAGGTTTCTTCGAAGGCAACATCGTCGCCGTGCGTGAAGGAATCGCCGAAGAGCGCAATGCGCAGCGTTCCGTCTGCTGGCTGGAGATCATAGGCTTTCGGGGGCGAACGAATACCGGCGGCGTTGTAGCGGTAGTTGCCCCCGTGGGTGCTGATGTGCGGCCGCGGCTTCCATCCGGTTTCCGCGTCGTAGATCATCCGGGTGGTGTTGGTCGTTTGATATTTTTCCAGAGTCGCGGTGATGGCAGTCACCGGGGGAATGCGGCGGCCGACAGGATGTCCCTGAAAAGAGAAATTCCCGTCCGAATCAACCTCGCCCATCAGCCGCACGACAGTTTCAGCGCTCGCGATGGCGAAAAGAAACGAACCAGCCACCAACAGACATCGAAAGACGGCGCGATGTCTGAAAGTTGGCGGCACGGATTGCTGCATGTGAGGCATCTCAAAGTAGAACGGCGGAAGTCAAACTGGCGTCGTGACTTCAACTCGTCCACTTTAACATGCAGTGATGAAACATTCTCGCCTACACAACGCGTTACCAGCCCACAGCGCAAGCAAGGGTCGAATGCACGGGAAAACCCTAGCTTGCGCGGCGGACTGGTTGTTCATGAAGAACACGTATTTTTGCGCCGCGCAAAAATTTGGGCACCGGTATGATACCGGTGCCGCGGAGGGGGGAAGAGTTGTGAACCGAGGGGGACTCGGTCGAGAGGATGGTCGCTACGCGTCGCGGCCTACCGGCGTTGCACCGGTGTGTGCGCCGACGACGCTTTCATATTTCAAAGGGGGAAGGAGGCGGGAGTTTGAGAGCTAGAGCTACCAACATTCAGCGATTGTCGGCCAGCGTCACTGTCGGCCGGGGAATTGAAGGACCGGCTGATGTCTGTTGGCGGGACGACCGACTGCGGCCGACTCGAATAATGCTGGGGAACCTGGTCCCACGATGACTTTGTCGTACCGGACGAAACCCATCATAACGACCGTCATTGCGAACCTGAGGGGAAGCGATCGGACGTGTCGTGGTACGCTGGGGAATCGTGAACGATGCGTCACGGGCGGGAACTGTCGATTCGATTTGAGTCCCAAAATTATCGCTGTCGGGTCGTTTGAACCGTTCGGCTTCGCCGTTGGATTCAGCAGTCCGACCGGGAATCGCACTGCCTGCACCAGCGGTTCCGACGGGATCGGGAACGGGTTGCAGCGCGGTGGCCGTGCCGTTGCCGATGGGAAGGAAAGCGGTGGCGGTGCCGATTGGCACCGAACGCATGACGGTAACCGGCCGCATGCTGGTCACTTCGGTGGCGACGTAGCGAACGGTATTGACGGCAACTTTGCGTGTGGTGGTGTAAGCTACCATTCGTGTGACCTGGTAATTCACTTGCCGGGTCCCGTGCGTGGCAACGCGTCGCGTAACCGGCACCATTTGCGTGACGACCTGCGGAACGTACCGCCGCCGAGTGACAACCTTGGGAGTGAATGTCTGGCGAACGGAGTAACCGGTGCGATTGAGCCAGCCGAACATGTTCGGGCGGGGATCGTACTGGCAGGGAGACATTTTGGGATTGCGATAGGAAGTGGTCTGCCACTGACCGACGTTCCGTTGAACGCTCTTGCACTCGGTAACGTTCTGGTAAGAGACGGTGGGAACACTGGCCGTCTTGGTTTCGGTGACTGGGCGATAGGCCGTCACCTTCTGATCAACGTACCGGGTTTCAACAACCGGTCGCTGCACAACCTGTTTGACCGCGCGGTACTCGGTGACCGGGACGGATTGATAGCAGGTTTGGGCGACGGGCTGAACGCATTGTTGGCAAGGGTTGTAGCGGGGATACAACTGGGCCGTTGCAGTCGCCTGGAGGCAACACAGTGCCAACATTCCGCCAAGCAAGGCCGCGAAACGCGTGGGTCGAAGCATGGAGAGGTTCCTACCAGATACGGGATGGGAGAGGGAGAGTTTGCTGTGCGTGGGAAGTGAACAGGGCGGCGTTTTGTGAATCGGAGAACTCCGGCGACCGCCAAGTGCGAGCGGTTTTTATTAAAATTGGATATTCGGGTCAAGACCGAGCGGTCGGTTTGCCGAGAGAATTTCGTTGTCAGTTTTACAATCGAAAGACGTGCAAGACGGAAGTCTTCCCGGCTACGGAAGTTAACCCGGCAGAGATCTGCAGACGTTTTTTCAAATTGCCTGGCATGTGCCTGGAAAGCAGCATCCGGTGTGTCGAACCAGGCCGCTGAGACTTGCTGTTTCCGCTCAACTGACTTCACCGCCTTGTCTGCCACTGGCGTCTCGCCAGTGCAATGCGGTGGGCACTGGCGACACGCCAGTGGCACCCGATTTATGACTCGCAGCACTCGCATCGTCAACTGTGATTTGCCGATGGACTACCGGTTCTGGTCGGTTACGAGGTCGCCGGCGTTTGGCGTACTGAGCATTCGCAGAACGGTGGGATCGGTCTTGTTGGAATAGAACTTGACCGATCCATCCGCTTTGAGGAACAACGCGCCGGTATCGGCAGCGTTTCCAAAACCATCGGCGTCGCGATTCAACCCGCGGCCGATCATCCGCCAGTTCTCCGGCTCGCCCCATGCCGGATAGAACGAAGCGATTTCTCCAGCGACAAACGTCTGCGAGAGACCATCGGTTAGGTCTTCGCGCGTCATGCTGGAATTACGACCGAACACGCCAACTTTAACGAGACCAACGCCTTCGATGTTCAATTCGCCTCCGAGACCGGCAAAATGGGTTGGCGCAAATTTTCGGCGGCCGATAGGACTACGATCTCCACCTGCCGCGAGGAACGCATTCACGTTGCTGCGCATCGCCGACAAATTGGCCGGATCGTCGTAGGGGACATTGAAACGAATCGAGCCGTGCAATTCCTGTTCGCCAAGATGCGGGAGCAGAGACGCCATCCAGCCATGCATCGGCTGCTGGGTGTCGTTCTTGTTGGTACGGAAGATCCCGCCGGCAGGATAATGTTGTTGCTTACGGTGGTACGACTGAAGCGCCGAACCGATGGTTTCCAGATTCGTGATGGTTTGCTGTTGGCCGAACGATTTCCGGTAGCCCTGCCCAACTCTGGCAAACACGATCGGCCCCAGAAACATGGCTAACACGCCGAGCACCATGCCGGCGGTCGCAAACTCGCTTCCCGTTCGACGCCCACGCGAGCCTCGCACTTCCTGCCACCCAAGCAGGCCCAACATGAGGGCCGTAAATCCGGCAATTGTCGCCGGCAGTCTCAACCAGGCATCGGGCAGGAGTGCCAACGCCGCAAGTGGCACCGCGAACAGGCCAACCAGAGACGCCGCGAATGCCATATTCGACCGCCCGGTTTTCACCTCGACCTGCGCGAAAGCCGGCGCGGAATCCGCGGCGACGAACGTTTCCGTCGGAGAGGGAACAGACGTTGGCGAATCCAACAAGTGTGCGGATTGGGTTTCGACGTGTTGAGACGTCGTCCGCGCGGTTAGTTCTTCGGTTGCGACGTCTTCAGTTTCATCTGGCTGCGGAACTGGCGAATCGGCCGGAGCGCTTTGCGGCACGGCGGGTGCGCCGCCCGACATCACTCCCCACAGTCCTTTTGGGGAAACAGACTCTGCCGAATCGGATGATGACTCCGGCTGCGCCTCGGCTAAGCGATGACTTGCGGGAGCAACGCCATCTGGTGCGCCAACCGCCTGTTGCTCGTCGTCGCCCGACTGCCCTATCACCGACCACAATCCCCTTGGCGACGCCGACGGCTCCGACTCTTCCGTATCGGGCTTGTCAGTAGGCGTGGGCGCGCCGATCGACTCCGTTTCCGGTTGGTCGTCCGCGTCATCCGCCGGCCGGCTTGTGTCCGACGGCTCGTCGGCCGACTGGCGATTCATCAAATTCCAGAGACCGCGTGGCTTGTCAGTGGAATCGGTCATGTCGGCATTTCTGACCGGTAGGCAGAGAGATAAAGGAAAGGAAAAGGGAGAAACATGAAAGTCACAACTGTCTCTCACACCCCACGTTTCTCGATTCAATACTATGTCGCTGTTGCTATTTTTTGCAACAGCCTGTCACTCTTCTTGCTGGGACGGTGCCAGAATCCCCGTGCCACGCGGTGGCGTAAACAACTCTTCGACGAGAATTCGCTCAGCGACAATGCCGACTGTCTTATTGTCGGCAGTGACAATGCACAGTTCGTTTTCGGCCGCACGAAATGCGCGTAAGACTTCCAATTTGCTCGTCGTCGCATCAATCCGCCGCATCGTGCGAATGATCTCCGGCAGCGGCCTGCTTTCAATCGCCAGATCAACAACGCGCACGTAACCGTACCACGTGGAAGGTGAGTCGTGTCGATGGAGCGGGATATGGCTTAGTCCCGCGCTGGAGGCAAAATAGAGCAGTTCTGCGGTCGATGTGTTATCGGGCATGCCGACGATGCTGACTGTGGGGACCATCGAACCGCTCACCGGCTCGGCTGCGGTGTGCAATAGCCCGTGAACCAAACCGCCCTGGGACGCCGTCAACAACCCGGCCGAATGTCCCTGCCGCATCACCTGCGCCAAGCGAATCCGGCCAAGAACGAGCTCGAGTCGGGGCTGGCTCGCGCCACCAACGCGCTCGATGAACTTCGTTATGCCGATTAACGGCAGGCTGACAGGAAGGAACAATCGATAGAAGAAAATGAGCCACGAGGTATCACGCCGCAAGAATCGCAGCGGTGCGCGATAGTAGAGATTCTTCGGCAGCAATTCCGCACAGAAAAAAATGAGCGGCGAACACAACAACGTCGCCACAATTTCCACCCAGTCGGCGTTGGCAGGAAACAACGCGACAACAAACATGCCGATGGCGAGGGTTGTGATGTAGTTGGAGACATTGTTGCCAACCAAGGTGGTGGCGACGAAGTAGCTGGGATTCCGCGCGAACCAAAGTAGCCGCCGGGCGACGTCATCTCCGGTGTTGGCTTCGATGCTGAGCCGCAGAAAACTGGCGCGGTAAAACCCGGTCTCGCTACCGCTGAAGAACGCCGACAGCCGTAACCCAACGAGAAACAGTACGATTGCGCCGATAAGAATTGCCGATAGCTGCATCAGATTTCGTTGCCTTCTGATTCAAATATGTCGAAGCGGTTTCACAATTGCAGTTTACGTGCATCATGGGAGGGCGAAGCTCCCGCCGAGCCGCGTGTGCAACGGGGAAAATCGCATAACGAGTGGATTCGGTGTCCCATTGTTGGTCATCCCTTTGGCGATGCACCTGATAGAGCCACCCTACCCGCGGCTCGGCAGGAGCCTCGCCCTCCCAAAGAAGCAGTCTCGCCATTCCACGCTTCATCCCGTCACAGCCATCACCCAACTCGACTCACCATCACTCGAACGTCGCCTCGTTGTTTGGCCTCCGTCACTTCAAATTCGTACCCGTGCCACATGCAGCGATCGCCAATTTGCGGCAAGTGTTCTAATTCCTCGTGCAGCAGACCGGCGACCGTCACCAATCCGTCGGTCGTCGGTGTGTATTGCAGTTCCAGGCGGCGGCAAAGATACCGCAACGTGGTAATGCCATCGACGCGAAAACGGCCCGGCTGCACCTCCTGTACCGGCTCGCGTGAAAGCAACCGTCGCGCCCTGCTCGGTTGATGTGCGATAATCGTATCGACAATGTCCTCATACGTCACTATGCCGACCGTCTCCCCATATTCGTTGACGACCGAAGCGACGCTGAGTAACCGATTGCGCAGCAATTGCAGTGTGTCGGCCAGATTGGCGCACCACGGCACATGCACAATCTCTTCGGCGGCGGCGTCAAGTGCGTCGGCCGATACCGCTGTGAATCGACCCATTGGAATCACGCCGTCAATGTCTTCACTGTCGCGGGCCTGAACAGCAATGTAGCCCGACGGGGGAACTTTCCCAGCAAGATCATCCAAGCGAATCGGTGCCGGTAGCGTCGGGTATGTGCCGCGCGGGCGCATGACTTCCTCCGCAGCGATTTCAGAGAGGTCGAGTACGTTGTGAAGCACTTGCCGTTCGTGCCGAATGACCTCGGCAGTCAGCTGGGAATTGTCAATGGCCCGTTCGAGGTCGTCGGTTTCGAGAAACGGCTCGCGAGTGACGTGAGGCCAAAACGTGCGCCGCGCCATCCGCGTGAGTTGATTCAATTTGGGCGTCAACGGGTCGATGACGTGAACTGCTGCCGACAACGGCCAGACCAGCAGTGTCGCCAGAGTTCGCCGCATTACGACTGCCGTACTCTTGGGAATGACCTCACCGCACACGATAATCAGAATCAGGCTCAGCAGGCTGAAGACGCCGGCCATCGCAGCACTCTGCCCAGCCGTGTGCAAATCGTGCGCAACGACAACGCTGACCGCGAAGTAAGTCAGGTTGATCACCAGATTCCAGAACAGAACGCCCGTCAACAGCCGATCCGGTTCACTCAGCAGAGCAGCAACCGCCCTCTCGCGCGAATTGCCGCCGCGCATGGCACGCAGTTCGTCGTGCGAAAGGTAAAACAATGCCGTCTCGCTGGCGGAGAAAAACCCCGACGCGACGATCAGACAGCCCATGCCGGCAATCGCCGGCCAAAGATCAACTACGGCATTGATGAATTCAGACATTCGGAGACAACTCGCTCGCGAAACTCAACAATGTAGACTGGACACTTCGCTCATTCCGATCGCCAACGCCAATTTAGCCGCCCCGCTTGCGGGGTGTGTCGGTAAGAGTTGGACTCAGGACACACGGGGCAAGCCCCGCGGCTAAATCTCTCTGCGGGATTACAGATTCTCCGCCTGCAGTTGACGTGCTTGATCGTCGTCGGCGACGTCGCTGTGGCAGGATGCCTTCTCTTCTCCGTCGGCCATCGTCGATTGCGTCTTCGAGGCAAGTTTGTGGATTTCCGCCGGATCGAGGACACCTCGTTTTTCCAGAATCTCCTGTTGCTCAATCGTCAACGCTGCAGAGACTTTCGCCTGGTCCCACTGCATGCCGGCCGCTTTGCCGGAAGCGAATTCGACAATTTCCTTCGAAATGCGGACGCTGCACCAGTCGTGTCCGCACATGGCGCAGAAATCCGTATCCACGTCGAGATCTTCATCGTGAAATGCGCGGGCGGTGTCGGGATCGAAACTCAACTCGAAATGTTTCTCCCAGTTGAGTGCCGCGCGGGCTTTCGTCAATTCGTCGTCGCGGTCGCGTGTCCCCGGAATGCCCAACGCGACATCGGCCGAGTGCGCTGCAATTTTGTAGGCAATGCAACCCTGCTTGACGTCGTCCTTCTTGGGCAGGCCAAGATGCTCCTTCGGCGTGACATAACACAGCATGCTGGCACCGTGATAGGCGGCGGCCGTCGCACCGATGCAACTGGTAATGTGGTCGTAGCCGGGAAAGATGTCGGTGACCAGCGGCCCGAGTACGTAAAACGGTGCGCCGTGACAAAGTTGTCGTTCAAGCTTCATATTGAACTCGACCTGATCGAAGGGGACGTGACCGGGGCCTTCGATCATGACCTGCACGCCCTTTCGCCACGCGCGTTCCGTCAGTTCGCCGAGAGTCTGAAGTTCGGCCAACTGGGCACGGTCGGTGGCGTCGGCGAGACCGCCGGGACGCAAGCCGTCGCCGATGGAAAAGCTGACGTCAAACTTCCGCATGACGTCGCAAATTTCTTCCCAGTACTCGTACATGGGATTCTGGCGATTGTGGTGAATCATCCATTTGGCCAGCAGCGAACCGCCGCGGCTGACGATGCCGATGAGCCGGTCTTTGACGAGAACGAGGTGATCCTGCAACACACCTGCGTGAATCGTAAAGTAATCGACTCCCTGATTCGCCTGATGTTCGAGGGTATCGAGGATCATTTCGCGCGTGAGGTCTTCAATGCGGCGACCGATGATCATCGAATAGATGGGGACCGTCCCAATGGGGACCGTGCTGTTCTTGATGATAGCCTCACGGCAGTCATCGAGATTGCCGCCGGTCGAGAGGTCCATCACGGTGTCGGCCCCCCAGCGTTCGGCCCACTGCAGTTTTTCGACTTCTTCATCGGTGCCGGAGGAAACCGGCGAGGCGCCCATGTTGGCGTTGATTTTGGTTTTCGATGCACGACCGATGGCCATCGGGTCCAACTGATAACCCAGATGCACTCTGTTGGCCGGGATAATCATTCGTCCGGCGGCAACTTCGTCGCGAACCTGTTCGCCCGTAAGGTGGCTTTCGCGTTCGGCGACGCGTTGCATTTCTGGTGTGACCGTGCCGACCCGTGCATGCTCCAACTGCGTGATGGGTTCGAAACCAGCGGGGGGCTGCCAGGCGGCATGCGTTTCGTAATTGGCATCGAATCCATCACGAAGCGTCCAGTCTTCCGGCATGAAGTCCCAGGCCGTCTTCTCTGAAGCAGCCGGCATCGCGGGGGTATCGGGCGAGCGATACGTGTACCGCCCTGCTCGACCGGGAAGAATGTCGGCGGCCGGGGCAAAACTGCCCGGCGACGTTCCGGCGGCGGTTGATGAAGGGTTGATTCCAACTGGCGGCAATTGATACGAGCGATCGCTCGTCTGATTGGTCATTATTGTTGTCCTTGCAGGTTTGGCGTCTGTCCGGAATTCCATTCCACTGGCTGTATGATATATGTCGGCTGTGGGAATTCAACGCGCCGACAGCGCGATTCATGATCTGAATTGCAGTTCATCTGCCGATCAACTTGTCGTAGTGTATAAAGTTCGAGACGCAAGCAATAGAATGCGGCCACAGATTATGTGATGATTTGGTCAAAGTGGTTCGTGTCCGCGGCAACTGACGCAACAGAGGGCGAGTGACGCCGTTAACATGGATAGAAGGAGACGTTGTGAGCTACGCGGTCTACGGAGTGGGAAACGCATTGGTTGATATTCAGGCGCAAGTCAGCGATGAAATGCTGGACAGCTTGAAATTTAAAAAGGGGGTAATGACCCTCGTCGATGATGAGACGCAACAGCGAGTGTTGGCTGCGTTAGACGGCGTATCGGTCAATCGCTGCGCGGGTGGGTCGGCAGCAAATACGATTATCGGGGTGGCCGACTTTGGTGGGAAGGCGGCGTATGCAGGAAAGACGGGCCGCGACCAACTTGGCGAATTCTGCCTGGCCGATATGCGGAAGATGGGAGTGACAATTGAAGTGCCACCCGCCGAGGGACGCACAGGCACCTGCGTTGTCCTGATCACACCCGACGCGCAGCGAACGATGCTGACCAGTTTGGGCGTCTCTTCGACGCTTGGCCCGGACGACATCGACGAAGACGAAATTCGCAAGGCCGAATACGTCTACGTCGAGGGATACCTGTTTACGGGCGAAAACACGAAAGCGGCCGCGCTCAAGGCGATTGAATTGGCGAAGAGTAACGGCGTCAAAGTGGCGTTTACCGTTTCCGATCCATTTCTCATTCAACATTTCCGCGACGAGTTCCTGGCGTTGATCGAGGGACCGGTCGATTTGCTGTTTTGCAACCTGGACGAAGCACGCAGTTTGACCGGCATCGAGGACACGATCGACTGTGCGCGAGAGATTCACCGACACGCCCCAAATGTGGCATTAACATTGGGACCAAATGGTTCGATTTTGATGCACAAAGGCGAAGTGATCGCCATTGAAGGCGTGAGCGCGGAGGCGATCGACACAACCGGAGCAGGCGACATGTATGCGGCCGGACTGTTGTTTGGCATTACCAGCGGCCTGACCTGGAAACAGGCCGGTCATCTTGGTTCGCACGCGGCAGGCCGCATCGTCGCCCAACTGGGAGCCAGGCTCGCAAACCGCTTCAGCCCAGCCGAAATTGACGACCTAATGCAGTTGGAATGAGAGGCCGCTGCGACGCAACAGGTGGAAACGCAACGGGGGACACCGTCGATTTCAATCCGATTTTTCGGCGGAATCAGGCTTCGGTTGCCGCTTATCTTCAGCTTGCGGAGCGCGGGTGAATTTTGTCAGGTCAGCACCGACGTCGCTGCCGCGCGACGCGCCACCAACCGAGGGGTTGTCGGTTGCATCCGCATCCAGTTTGAGATCATCGGCCGTCAACGTGACGAACGGTTTCTTCCACCAGGAGGAATCCCAGACGATCGGATCGGCATGCGGATCGAGTTCGTTTCCGCCGCCCCAAGTTGAATTCCAGCGGTCGAAGTCGAATGACGTGGTTTCGACGGCATCCAGTTCGCTGGTAATCGTCCAAAACATGGTGAATCGGTCATAGAAAGTGTGTTCACCGCTCCACCTGAGCAGCTTGCGAAAGTCATTCGCGTCTGTACTGCCATTCATCGCAATCAGAGGGCGCTCTGTGTTGGTGGTAAAAATATTGTTTCGCGAGACGACTTTGACGGGTAGCACGTCACGAGAATCACTTCCGATACTCCAGCGAATCAGACCGTGTCCCAAAAGCCCTGTAACGTGTTCTATCTGCAATTCGAGATCGGCTTCTTCCTGGGGCATTTCGAGATTGCCAACAACGGACAACAAGGACCCATCGATGGCGATGGCCGACCGCTCGACGAAAAACCGGCCTGGCCGTGTATGCGCGACATGAAAAAGATCGCAGCCACCGCGGACAAGCGTGTCGGTCAGTTTGATCTCAAACTCGGCGCGAGGCCCAAGAGGCTGCTCTTTCATCATTTTCATGTCGGGCAAGTTGGCGCTCGGTCCCGTAGTCAACTCGATCAAAGTCGGTGGCGACTGTCCGCCGGAATTGTCAAATGAGACCGATTCGGCTGCGTTGTCGAATGTGACCTGGACGTCATTCAGACGCAACTGCTCGGCTCCCTGCAGGCTGAACAGCGCCCACTCGAGACTCGAGTCGACGTTGTTGGGAAGAACGACGTGGATATCGAGGTTGATCAACTCAACCGACGTGCCAAACCCGCCGATGAGCGTGATGAGTCGCGTCTGCATTTCGCCAGCGGAATCGATGAGTGGCCGAAACTCAATCACCGGCCGGAACCCCTTTTCGCCGCGAATGGTAATTCGCTTGTCGGCCAATCGCACCGGCTTTTCCGGATTGGTTCGCGGGCCGTTGTAACGCAGAACAATCACACTGCCGTCGATCGCTTGGCTGCAGGCTGCTTCCAGCGTTTTGAAAATCTTCGGCTCCGACTCGCCAGGCGTTGTGAGCGAAATCTGCGGTTGCTCCCGAACGGCAGAAGGAAATATCTCCGTCTTTGGAGGTGTGTTGGTCGTGTCCTTCGGGACGGTTGCCGCTTTGGCGGGCGGCTTTGGCGGGCCTTTGTCGTTGGAGTTGATGGCGGCGACGCTCGTTGGAGCGTCAGGCGACGGACTTGTTTCTTGGGGCAATTCGATCCGACGAGTCTTAATCGCCGGGACACCATCATCGACATTGGTCGGCCCCTCTGTTCGTAGATTGGCCGATCCGGGTGATCCACCGCCAACAAGAAGCGGCTGTTTGCCGTCCGCGAAGCCAGGCCCGGTGTTGTTAGCGAGGTTGCCCGATGTCGTACTTGAGTTCCCACGATCATCAACCGACTTCGATTGCTCCGTAGAATTCGAGGCAACGTCGCCGAGTCCGAAATTCAACTTGTCGCCAAAGCGATCAAGCAGGAAGACGATCAGAACCAACGCGGCGGCGGTCACCATCCAACCGAAGTTCCGACGAAGAAAACCGGGAGGACGTTCGGTCATTTCGGCGGCCCAGACCAAGCCGTCCGGGCTGACGGTGCGAATTCCCAGCTGACCGGCGACAGCCATCAGATCGTTAACGAGATCGTCGGCGTCGCGGTGCCGACGGCTGGGCTCACTCGCCATCATTTTTTGGACAATGGCCGACACCTGAGACGGTACGCGGCTGTTCTTTCGGGCCGGATCCGGGGGTTCTTTGCTGTCGTGCTTCAACAGTTTTTGATACATCGTCCCATCGGGATAGGGCGGCTCGCCGGTCAACATATGGTAGAGCGTGCATCCCAGGGAATAAATATCACTACGGACATCGACGTTTCGCGGGTCTCGGGCCTGCTCGGGCGAGATGTAGTCGAAGGTTCCGAGTGTCGTTCCGACGACCGTGAGTTCATCGACCGATTCGGAATACTCCTTGCGTGCCAATCCGAGATCGACGAGCTTCGCACGCCCAACCGGCGTAACGATGATATTTGACGGTTTGACGTCACGATGAACGACGCCGGCCGCCGACGTATGTTTTAGCGCGGCGGCGACCTGCAGTGTGTAGTTAATCGCCTCGGCTGGGTCGAGTCGCCCTTTATCACGAATGAGCTCCCGAATATTAATTCCAGTGACGTACTCATAGGCGATGAAATGCAGCCCGTCGTCTTCGCCGACGTAAAAGACACGGGCAATGTTGTCGTGGTCGAGTTGGGCCGAAGCACGGGCTTCGTTGATAAACCGCTGGACGGCATTCTGAGTCTGCGACTGGTCGGATGCGAGTATTTTAAGAGCAACGACACGCTGTAGACGCTGATCGACCGCACGATAAACGGCCCCCATTCCGCCGCGAGCAATCGGCTCCTCGATGACAAAATGCGCCAGTTCGACGCCTGCCGGACCGAGTGGATACAAATCGGCTCCAGGGGACTCACTCGATCCCGCTTCATCGCCGGCAAACAATCGCCTGCGTTTGGCAAGCGCAGAAGGGGGTAGCTCGCGGCTTTCGGTCGGCACCGTCGTCCGCCGATCGGTTGTGAAGACCGTCTTGGAGCCAAGCGACGAAGGGGGCTTCCCCGTAAAGTCGAGCGGAGCCACCGCTTGGTGCGAACCGGATTGTTCGGAGTCCTGCTGGATGCTCATTTGATTTCGGTTTCGTGTTGGACGTGCCGTAATCTTAAAACGTATCCGTCGGCCCGAAACAGTTGCAAGAAGATTAGCGAGCTTCGCCGAAACGGCTCATTTTCCAAAATTGACTCGCGCTGAAACCATCCCCATCGGGTGTCTGAACTCAAGTCGTCAAATCGTGCTGAGAAATTCACCCATAAAGGGAAATTCGCACAGAAGGGAAAATCACGCAGAAACATGTCAAATTTCGAGGCGCCGCGGAGACGGCCCCTGGCAATCCCCTACTCAATTAGCCAAGCAGCCCGCCAAAACATTCGACGACATTTTCAGCGCAATCCTTGCTTTTCGTCGTTTATTCTGGTCATGCCGTTCGCGCTGCGACACAACAGGTATACCTTATTCTTGAAAGGCGATCCGCGAGACGCTTCGCTCGATTGCCGTGTAGTATTCAGCGAGTTTTTCGTGCAGCTGATTTGTAAAGTCTTCCGACTTCAGCACTTCGGCCACCTGGTTGCGAACTGTGAGATCCGCGATTTGATCGTATTCAGGATCGCCAGGTGATGGAGAAACAAGACGTGATAGTCCCTGTGCCTTGGGGATGAACCCCTGGTCAATATGTTCGGCTAGCTCACGAGTGAGACGCTCGGCACCCTTAAATAGTTCACGCAAAGTGAGTTGATCGACCGCTCGCTCAGCCATAAAGCACGATCTTTCATCCGAGGTTTCGGCGGCATGCCTCGATCATCGCGACTGGTTGCCGCCCAATATTGGAAGCCAATCCGCTGGCGACAATTCAAGCCACCAGCCTTCGCGATGACCTCCCACTGACACACTCGACCGTTATAGTGTGTATTAGACACATGCCGATACCCAACCGTCAAGATCCTTACCGACACGATTTGCAGTAACTGGTTTCACATTGCATAGTTACAAATTTCACCGGAGCCAACTCCGGGTAGTAAAACCGCTGGAAACTTTTGTCATTTTGTTACAAAAACGGGTGTCGAAACTTATTCGTTGGTTGCGCGGCCGGGCATTGCCCTCATTGGAAACCGCATGAAGATTCTCTTACTGGCAGACGTCCACTCCAATTGGCAGGCCCTCTCTGCCATCAAAGAGACGTTTGACGCCTGCCTGTTTGTGGGCGATTTTGTCGATTACGCGACCGACCCCGTTCCGTGCATTGAATGGGGCCGCGCACACGTAACTGCCGGTGTTCGAGGCAATCATGACCACGCAGTCGCTCAGCGAATTACGGCGAACGGTGAGAAGGGACTTCGGCAGTTGGCGGCCGCCACGCGTCCCATTCATTGGCAACTAATGCGATCGAGCCACATGCGATACCTTTCAAGGTTGCCGGTGACACAGCGTGTCACAGTCGATGAAAAATCGTTTCATCTGGTCCACGGCACGCCACGCGATCCACTCGATGAATATCTTTCCGACGATGCCGACGGATGGCAGGAACGGCTGGCGGCGATTGATGTCGATTTTGTTTGTGTTGGTCACACGCACGTTCCCTTTCATCTGGATCTAGGTCGCATTCAGGTGATAAATCCCGGCAGTGTGGGACAACCGCGCGACGGTGATCCGCGGGCGGCCTACGCAGTCATCGAAGATGGGAAAGTTGAACTGCGGCGTGTGAAGTATGACATCGACGCGACGGTGGATCAGATGCGCGCACAGGGAATCAACGGGACGGCGTTGGAAATGGCAGAGTCGATTCTGCGGACCGGCGGGTTGATGAAAGACTCGTAGTGACCGCATTCATGCGGTCGCAAAAAGATACGACCATCTCCGCAGCACTCCGGTCACCCTACCCAGTGTCATTTTCGCTGACTGCTACGCGTGCGCTGCACTTCCCAGCCGCGCTGCACAAGTGGACGACGGGAGATTTCCTGCCAGTGCCGAATGTCGATTTCGTACGGTCCATGCGGATCGTCAAACTTGCCGAAATCGGCCTGATACTTTTTTAATCGCCCGATTTTTTTTGTCGGGTCCAATTCGCCGGGATGGTCCGAACCCGGTGCGCGTCCCCACAAAATGTGCGACCCATCCGTCGTCAACAGTTCCAATTGCACATCGGCAACTGACTGAGTGGCGGCCTTCTGCCGCGGCGCGTAAATGGCTGCCAGTTTTAACTGCTCCCACTCTGCCTCCAGGACACCGGCCAATCGTGCAGCCGCCACCACGGTCGTGTCGCCCCACATTTCTCCGGCCGGACCGAGCGGCATCGACTTCACATTCAGAATCAGCGGATATTGCTCCGTTTCGGCGACGGAGAAGTCGGCGGGCGGGAGCAGGCGTCCTTCGACGTCCACCGGATAGACACCTTGTTGAACCTTAATCATCGCAATGGGAACGCGGTAACGCAGTGTCACCGTCAATCGTGCAGGCACTGCCTTCTTGACCTCAACAACGTCGGCGACCCACGGATGTCGCCCAAACGACTCCGCGACCCGCGAAACTAAACACTCGTCCAGTAGCAAAAGCTCATTCGGCAACTCGGCCTGTTCAACCACCTGCTGGACCAGGTCTTCGGGAACAAATCGCGGGGGCTGGTTGATGGAAATGTCGGCGGCCCGAATGCGATACGCCGGCTGCTCGTTCAAATTCGGTAGCCGCTTGAGGCAAAATGGAATTGCTGCCGTTAGTCCAACGGCGACTGCCAACGAGAGAAGTATCCGGGGCCGAAACATCATTCGCGTCAACAAGTTTCCTACCGCAGGCGCGTCTGCCGCCAATTCTGCGGCCGCCTTCTTCGCATCAGCTTTGTTGCGTTTTTTTGCCGCCATAGTGCCATCGATTTCTTCAGAATCGTGATTGGTGTGCGCGGACAATCGGCGCAACGACCACGTTGAATAGGTTCGACTTGCGGTAGCGACTGGCTGAATGCCAAGACAGAGATTGCGAGCTAAAATGGGGCCGGTGGACCGACTCTGCGGAATAGGCGATCCTTACGGTCGCCTTACTCTGCCTCGGCGTATGTCAGGAATCCACGAACGGCGGCGAGAAAGGCTTCCGGTTCGTCGGCGGCAATGGAATGCGAGCTGTGCGCAAAGATTTTCAAGTGCGCACGCGGAATCCGTTCGGCAATCAACCGCGAATGATTCGGCGGACAAATCCAGTCGTGCGCGCCGGTCATCACCAGTGTGGGACACGTGATCGTCGAGAGCTGTTCGGTGTAGTCGAACGTGCGCAGGAAGCCGGCGAATCCGCGATTGAGTTGGTCGAAATTGCGGATACCGAGGCTCCAGCTGTCTTCAAATTTGTCGGGATCGAAGGACACGGCATACTGCGGGGCCATCAGCCGGTAGTATTCTTTGAGTTGTTCGAGCGACTCAAAGTTGCCGTCCCACAGCCGCCGACAGATTGCGATTTGTTCGGGCGTACCACGCTTTTCCACAATCCGCTTCGCATCTTCCATGAAACGGAAACTGGGTGAGGTTGCAACCAAAATCAAATTGGCGACACGATCGGGATACCGAATGGCGTAACCCAACGCGACCATTCCGCCGTAGGACGAGCCGAGAATTGAAATCCGTTCGAGGCCGAAATGTTGCCTGAGCGCTTCGAGGTCGTCGATATTATTGTCGAGCGTCCACGAATCGGGGTCAGTGTCGCGACTGCGCCCCGAGCCGCGATGATCGACGTAAACCAATTGTGCCGTATCGCTGAGCGCAGCCGGTGTCGTCTTGAAACCCGAATGGTCACCGCCCGGTCCGCCGTGCAGCAGAAACAGGCAAGGCCGCTCAACGAGTTCACCATTCACCGGCACCAGCCGCATGCCGTCGATGTCGTAGAAGATTTCCGTGCCACGAATTTTGGCGTACATGATGCTGCCCCCGTCAACTGTGTCGATCAGAAACCCGCGAAACAGAAACCCGGTTTTTTCAAAAAACCGGGTTTCTCGAACCGGGTTAACCCTTTGCGGCCGCGCGGTAGCGTTCCATCTTTTCCCAATCGACGGTGACCCCCAGCCCCGGCTTATCGGGAATGGTGCAGGTGTTTCCTTCGATGGCGAGCGGCTCGGTCACAATGCGGTCTTCGTGATACCACGGCCCGAGAATGTCGCCGGGGAATTCTTCGACCTGCATATTCTGCAGGCCAATGGTCAGGTGACCCATCGCGGCGGTGGCGAGATCCCACTCCAGGTTCGAGCCGATACTGCAGGCCACACCGTGTTCGGCGGCAAACTTCACAATCTCGGCCGACTTGCGAATGCCACCGTTTTTTCCGGGGTAAACGCTGATGACGTCACAGCCCTTGTTGCGAATCACTTCGCGGGCATGCACGAGATCGAAGCACATGTCGTCGGCCATCACCGGCACATCGACCGCGCTGCGGAGTTTGGCAATGGCGGCGTAGTCGCCGTCGGGTGTTGGCTGCTCGATGAGCGAGAGATTGCAATCTTCGAGTTCTTTGCAGCAGCGGATGGCGGTCTCGCAATCCCAACCGCAGTTGGCATCGATCACCATTTTGATATCGGGGCCGATCGCTGCGCGGACCGCTTTGACGCGGGCGATGTCTTCGGCGGGAACGGTTCCCACCTTCACTTTGATCGTGGTGAAACCCCAACCGACGCGCTCGACCGCTTTGGCCGCCGCTGTCTCCGGATCGTAGGCGGCCATCGAGAATCGCGCGGGAATGGTTAGCGAGCGATGCGGCCCGCCGAGCAGTTCGTAAACCGGTTTCGATTCCGCAATTCCGCGAATATCCCAGCAGGCCATCTCGATGGCGGCCTTCGTAAACCAGTTATGATTGACGACGCGATCCATCACGTGGTCAATCGCTTCAACGTCCAGCGGATCGAGTCCAATGACCGCCGGTGCCAGTATGTCTTCGATGATTGCTTTCGCTGTGGCCGATGTTTCGCCACTCCAGCGCGGCATGGTGGTCGCTTCGCCCGCACCGGAAATGCCCTCGTCGGTATCGACGCGCACAATAAGAAACGGTGAGACACGATGCGATCCCTTCGAGCCTTTGATCGCCAGTTCCGGCCGAACGACAATTTCGGCCGGATAAGTTTCAATACGGGTGATCTTCATGGTGTTCCTTATTGATGGTGCTGTTCCCGTCGATTGCGCCGATCAGAAACTGGTTCGCCGCGACGTGCTAGTGTTGCGTCAAGATAAAAAAGTCGGGTCAGCGGCTAAAATGGTAACCCGAAGCGTAAGCGAGGGATGGCGTGAAGTGCAGGTTCGTCCTCGCTTACGCTTCGGGTTACTATGTCCCAGCTCTACCCGCAAAACAAAACTTGACAAAGCACCAGCACGTCGCGGCTAACCAAATTGATGTGTTTTCCAGTAGTTTTTCTCATCCCGGTTGCAAGATCATCGTTTCCACCGCCACCTTGGCCGCCTCTTCTACATCCAACGGAATCGGGTGATACCGGCCCGAGATCCAGTCTTCAAACTGGTCGCTGTAATGCGGGCTGCCAGGATGTCCCGATTGGCTTTGGGCATCGACGGCGTTCAACACCGGCGGGTTGACGCTCAAATCGGCGATGAGTCGGTAGCCGGCACCGGTGGCAGCCGTCCAGTCGGGTCCGCTACCCGTGTTGCAAACGGTCGTCATATCGCCGCGAACCGGGCTGCCACCGTGATCGAGCAGTTGCGCCAAATCGCCGCGCGCTGACAACACGTGTTTGAGCGGCATGACGTGCAACCGCCCCCATTCCCATTCCGACATGTTGTCGCCGAAGCGGCTGGCGAGATCGTCCAACGCCGCTCGAAAGGCGGTGCGGATCTTCGTTTCACGGTCCCCCGCAGCGAACCAGCCGACCGCGTCGGCCTCCAACAGTCGGGCGGAAAAACCTTCGCAACCCTTCGCCAGTAATTCCGACGTATTGGCATCAAAGCGTTCGTCGGCTACGGTTCGTGCCCAGTGGGTGTAGAAGACATTGAAGATCGTCGTCGCGACCGAGTCCGGCTCGGCGTGAAAATCCCACGACTGCAATTGCTCCACCGCCTCGCGAACTCGGGGATCGTCGTCGTTCTTCAACAAATCGACGAGATGCGGCACCGCGCCGGCGGCTCGCAAATTCACCGAATCCTGATGCATGTCGCGCATGTCGTCGGGGGTGAGTTCCCCCTGCTCTTCAATCATCTGGCGAATGCGGGTACCGCGCCAGCCGCTGACCCAGCGACCGTACAGCAGATGCGGAAAGTCGTTCGGAACAAGTCGATTGTTAGCACTGGCGATCCAGCCACGCTCCGGTTCGATGATGCCGGGCATTTCATCGAACGGAATCAACCCCTGCCATTGATGCTCCGGGTCCCAACCCGGCCGGTAACCGCGTTCTTCCTGCTTGCGGACGGGGATGCGGCCGGACGACTGAAAGCCGATTGCCCCGTCGGTATCGGCGAACACCAACCCGAACGTCGGCACATGCCACGGCCTGAGCGCTTCGCGGAACTCCTTCACATCGTTCGCGCGGCCGATGTCCAACAACGATGTCAGCCAACCGCCCTGATGGAAACCGAGCCAGTTGAGTGTGACCGGACCGGTTTTGTTCGCAGGTGGCGGAAGAATCTCATCGACGACCGGGCCGTTGCGCGAAAAGCGAATCGTCTTTGTCACCGGCTCGGCATCGCGGACGGCGATCACTTCGGCCAGTTCGCGGGCCGGTTCCCATTGGCCGTCGTAAAGGAAGCAATCAGAATGATCGGGGTCGATCTTCTCTTGATACAGATCGCGCTGCGAGCAGATGTTGTTGGTGATGCCCCAGGCGACGCGTTCGTTGCGACCGAACATAATTGCCGGCATGCCAACATAGGCCATTCCCGCCACGTTGAACGATCCACCGCTGAGGTGGGCTTCGTACCAGCAGGAAACGGCCTCGAAGGCGATATGCGGATCGCTGCCCAACAGCGGCGCGCCGGTTGAAGTGCGGCTGCGGGAGACAACCCAGTTGTTGCTGCCGGTCGTGGCATCGGGATCACCCACCACCTGCCCCACCGGTTCCAGCGGCAGCGTTGCCGTCGGTGTGTATTCGCCGGGATGCAGAATCGACTCGTCGTCCGCTTCGCCCAGCAGATAGTTGTCGAACAGAGGGCCATTGCCCAGAGCGCGGCGAGCGAGTTCCGGCATGACGATGACGGGATAACGCACTGTTAAGTAGTAGCGGAATTCACTTTCGATGGCGATGCAGTCGGTCTCGATCCAACGCTTTGGGCGGTAGTCCAACAGATCGAATTCAATCGGCAAGTTGTCGCCGCAATGGTCGATGAGCGCGTTAACGCCATCGGTGAAGGCGGTGAGCGTCTGCCGGACTTCGGGCGAAAGTCGTTCCCACTCGTCGGCGGCGATGCGACTGTGACCAATCGTGCGGGCAACAATGTCGGTTTCCAGCCCGTCGGGGCCGAGAATTTCAGCCAGACGTCCCTGCGCTTTGCGGCGAAGATAGTCGAGTTGAAACAGCCGATCCTGCGCCATCGCATAGCCGAACCCAAAAAACAGGTCACGGTCGTTGTCGGCCTGAATGTGCGGAATGCCGTGCGCGTCGCGGGCAATCGACACGGTCGTCGAGACGTGTACGGGGATTTCTCCCGTGTGAGAGGGGACCCGTTTTTCGGCTTCTTCCCGCCACCAACTGTCGAACTCGGCTCGCGTGATTCCCGCGGATTTGCAGGCGGATTGAATGCTGTCCCCGTCACCAAGGCGGCGAAGGCGTTCTTTAGTATTCATTGTTGTCGATTACCTTCTCGGTCGCGATTCCCCAACGGGATTTTCGCAGATGCGTTCGTCTCACTTGATTCTGGTCGGCTCTGGTGTGATGCTGACCGAAACGAGACCGGCATTCAATGCTGCGCCAAGGAAATCGTTGTGGTCGGTCATACAGCAGCCGCAAATAGGAGAGTCGAGATGCGATGGTCGAGAGTCGAGAGTGTAGAGTCGAGAGTCGAGAGTCGAGAGCCGAGAGCAAGAAGGACGCTGAATGCGTCTCGGCTATTGATTGCGATTTTCGCGCTCATTGTTATTGCCAATGTTTTGCCGACGTTATCGACGGCTGCTGAGCCGGTCCGGAAGCATGTGGAACTGGATGCTGCGACCCGGGAACGGTGTTTGGATATTCTGCGTGCAGGACTCCGTTCGGACGAGTTCTGGCCATCGATTCATGCTGCCGAAGGACTGACATTGGGTGGTCGCGGTGAAGAAGTCCGCGAGTTTCTGTTGCCGAAACTTGGTTCTGAAACCGACGATCAACGCCGCTGCGGCATCGCCCGTGAACTGGTCCGTGCTGGTGATCGGTTGAAGGCGAACGTGATGTTGACAATTCTCGCTGGCAAGGAAAGTCATGGTCACGTTCATGCGGCGGAAAGTTTGTACAAGGTCGCTGAAATCGGCGACGGCGTCGCGATGCGGCGGGCTTTTGCGCAGGATGAGAACGAAACGCTCAAAATCATGTCGGCCGCGGCGCTCGGGCGATGTGGCAATCCCGTCTGCATGGCTTACTTGCGGAAAACGTTGACACATTCCGATCCGAAAATCGCCCGCATTGCCGCATGGGTGTTGGGGCGAATTGGCGACTCCCAAGATATCGCCCAAATCTCGAAGAACGTGACAACCGCTCCCGATGCGCTCACGCGGGCCTATTACGAACACTCGCTGGCAGCTTTGGGTGATCTCTCGGGCCGCGAGGGGTTGGCGAAAAACCTGAGCGACGAGGATGCGGCCATCCGAACGTATGCGGCGACATTCGCTGGCGACGCACGGGCGGTTTTCGTTGCCGACAAGCTGGCGAAACGGCTCGACGATGAGAACGCCGACGTGCGGTTTCGTGCGGCTCAATCGCTGCTGGTGATCTCGCGTCCTGCTGATCCGGATCGTCACGAAGACGTTTCCCGAATGGTTTACAAGGCAACGAAAGAGAATCCGCGATACACCGAAGGATCGATTCTCGAGTTGAGCGATGGTTCACTGTTGTTTGCGGCGACGGAATTCATCGGCGGTGGCAGTGACTTTGCCAAGGCGCAAATTGTAGGCCGAGAATCGAGCGACGGCGGACGCACATGGGGCAAGCAGCGCATGCTGCAAGAGAACACCGGCGGCCGCAACGTAATGAGCGTCACGCTGCGGCGATTGAAGAAAGGACCGATGGCGGGCGAGATTGCGCTGTTCTACCTGCAGAAGAACAGTTTCAGCGACCTCGACCTGCTGGTGCGGTTTTCAAAGGACGAGGGCCAAACGTTCGGCCCGCCGACAACGGTGACCAATGAGTCGGGTTACCACGTCGTGAATAACGACCGGGTGGTCGAACTTTCCACGGGACGGTTACTCGCGCCCGCCGCATCGACGGCCGACGTGAAGAAGGTGAATCATTTTGTCTCGCACTGTTTCATTTCCGACGATGGCGGCCGGACCTGGCGGAAAGGTAAGAACAGCGTCGATATGCCAAAACGCGGCGCAATGGAGCCGGAAGTGTTGGAACTCAACGATGGCGGCGTATTGATGATCGTCCGCACGCAACTGGGGATCATTGGTGCATTCCGCTCGACCGATGGCGGGGAAACATGGGGCGAACAGATGTCGCTCGACCTGAAAGCACCCGAAGCGCCGGCGACGCTGCGGCGGATTCCCTCGACCGGCGATCTGCTGTTGATCTGGAACAACACCTACACCGCCGGCGCCGGTCACGGCGGCAAACGAACTCCGCTGACCGCTGCCATCTCGTCCGACGAAGGCAAAACGTGGCGGAACGTGAGGAATCTCGAAACGGACAAGAGCAAAACGTTTTCCTACACCAGCGCGATTTTCGTGCGAGATCGCGTCGTGCTCAGTTACTGGGAAAGCGGTCCGGCCGCCGGACAACTTTCGACACGTTTTCGATCGCTGCCCGTGAGTTGGTTTTACGGCGAAGCTCGGAAGGAATGAGTGGCGCAGGAACCATTGTGGGCGGGCGACACGCTCGGTTTTAACGCAAAGGTCCAAAGGACCGCAGAGATTCGCAAAGGGAAAAAGATAGGCGGACAATAGGAGCCTGAAGCGCAAGCGAAGGAGCAATAAGAGTTCGTCCGCTTGTGCCGGTGCTCCTTCGCTAGCGCTTCAGGCTTCTCTATTAAGGGTCTGATGGTCCTTCGTTGGCTTCCTTTTCTTGTTGGGGTTGACCACGTCGAAAAAACTCGGCATGAATGTGGTGACGACCAGCGGGCGGCACGTGATACTTGAACGGACGAAACAAATGAACCGACGAAACGTATGCGTTTTGATTCTTGCACTCGTTGGGACGCAAGGATGGGACTTCGGCACCGGAGCAGTCTCTGCGGCCGATGTCGAGAACCCGTTGGAATTGACGTTGCCATCGGAGTTCTATGCGGTGGTTGGTGAGAAGACGACCATTGGCTTCGACAACATTGTGCTGACTAAGACGCCGGAAGAATACCGGTTCGATGTCGTGTGCAACATCGGTCGCGCCGGTAAGACGAATTGGGCGGTGACGCCGACGGCCGAAGATGTCGGCAAGCATACACTGCGGGTGAACGTCGCCGATGCCAACGGCAAGACGTTGGGCAGCGCGAAGACCACATTGCGCGTGGTGGCGGCCGATGCCGGTGTGGGCCGGACAATTCGGCTGTTGATTGTCGGTGACAGTCTGACGCATGCGACCGCGTATCCCAACGAAATCGCGAGGCTGCTCTCGAAACGGGGGAACCCCGCATGGAAAATGCTCGGCACACACAAGCCGAAAAACGCCGGCAAGGGCGTCGCCCACGAAGGATACGGCGGTTGGACGTGGCAACGGTTTGTCACACAATATGAGCCGAACCCCGACGGCACGTATCGCAAGCGGAGCAGTCCATTTGTGTCTCTCGGCGATGATGCCAAACCGAAGTTGGACGTCGCCCGCTATTTCAAGGAAGAGTGCGGAGGACAGCGGCCCGACTACGTGCTGTTTCTGTTGGGCATCAACGATTGCTTCAGTGCGAATCCCGAACAGCCGGACGACCGCATTGCGAGCATGCTGAAGCAGGCGGACATACTGCTGGCGGAATTCCGTCGAGCCGCGCCAAAGGCCGAACTGGGAATCTGCCTGACAACTCCGCCCAACTCCCGCCAAGCCGCTTTCGAGGCAAACTACAAGGACCGGTATTCACGCTGGGGTTGGAAACAGACTCAGCATCGGCTCGTGCAGATGGAAATCAAACACTTCGGTCGGCAGGAGGACAAGCGAATGTTCGTCGTCCCCACCGAGATGAATCTCGACCCAACCGCCGGCTACCCCGCCAACAACGGCGTGCACCCCAACACCGCCGGCTACCAACAACTCGGCGGTTCGATTTACGCCTGGCTGAAACACCGGCTGGACATTGCCGATAAGGGGCTGAAGCGGTCGGCGAAGTGAGCGGGCGTGCGATGGCTGTTGACGAACGCTCGACCCCAGTCACCTTCTTCAATCGAACGTTGGCTTCAATCGAATAACGGGGCGTCTCGTACAGCCCCGTTTTCTCCGAAATGGCGATCGCGAAGTCTTCTTAGAAGCGGACGTTCAATCTGTATCGAGACCTGACCTAACACGAAGCACGCAAAAACCAACCCGATTGCGACACAAACATATCCTGCCGGCGGTGGAAGCCTCGGCGTCATCGTCCACAGCAAGAGCATCACTCCGATAGCTAAACTGTTCGCTGCCACAGATCTCCATAGGAAGCGCATTCCAAAAACCGCTTCCCGATGCAGGAGTCGCTTCTCGTGGCGTGGCAGATCCCGCAATTCCGGCACCGAATCGATCGACGAGTAAATTTTCATAATGAACCTCTCCGGCGTCAATAATACCACCGACATCAAGATTGCCGCAAGATAATCCAATCAGCGGTAGTGGCAACGGCCAAATAAAAAGCCCCGGCGACAGTTTTGAGGCTGCCGCCGGGGCTTCGTGTTTGTGGCCGTGGCATCTGCGTTGGCCCGCAATTGCGGCCACAGGTGCAGGCTACCGGGAATTGCCACAGGATGTAAAGGCAAAGCCCGCGGATCGGGCGATCAATGCCCGTCGGGCATGCCCAAATTGGCCCAGCGTTCGTAGTCGGCCGGAAAGTGGGCGCTCTTGCCGTAGATCAACTGTTGCGTCATCTGCTGCGACCATTTGAGATAACTCTCCAGGCCTTCGGCCGAGTGATACTTTTCGATGAGCGCATCGGAAACGTAAACTTCGTCGCCAAACTGCTCGTATTCCTCGCGTGGAATTCTCGTCGTCATCGGCCCGCACCTTCTTGGTGTTGAAGCAGCCTCGTCTCTTCGATTTCAGAATAACCGCTCCAGCGACGCGCTGCAAACGGACGCGTTTCAACCCAGAGTCCCCCACCCGGAGTGCTCGCCACCGCGCAAAAAACGACCGAGCCGATGGGAATCGACCCAGTCGTCAAATTGCTCAAATTGTCCGCCGAAATCAGCTTGGCGAATCAGTCGTCGTAGTTGACGACAACAACGCCCTTCTTCGACTTGATTTCGATTTCGTATTTACCGTAATCGTATTCCACTTTGGCACCACCGCGGCTGATTTTAACTTTCTTGCAGCCACAAGGAGGAACGCAGATTTCGACGAGAACGAATCGCGGAGCCGGCTTGCAGCGGCTGCAGGGGTCTCTCGGCGGCGGACACGGGTCCATCACCTGCACGACCATCTTGACGGCACAGGGATGAATGTTGTCGCGGTCTTCGTACTTCACTCGGTGGTAAAGCCCGATCGGCTGGCCAGCGGGGGCCGGCGCGATTTGCGTATCGCCTTCGGGCGTTGGCACAATGTACTCACCCGGAGCGAGTTTGATACCGGGCGGCGGTGCCAGCTGGAACGATGCCAACGCGATCCGCGAATCTTTCGGTCCGTTCTGCTGCCAGACAATGCGACCGTAAGTCTTGGGATTTTTAGTGGTGGTCTCCGAATCGAACAACCCATCGAGAAACCCCGCCTGGCTTCCGCCGCCGGTAAGGCTCAACATCGCCAAAGCGATGGATAAAATCATTAGTTTCTTCATGGTGTGACTCCCGTTCTGTCGCTTGAATGACGCGAAAGCGTCTCCTACAGCGACTTTCTTAATCTAGTGACGCTCTGATATTCATACAGGCCCACGAAATGGTGATCCCTCATTGGGATGCAGCCCGCCTTCTGTTTGCCATCCGACAACTATAGTCTGCGTCGAAAGTGGTGGCGTCTTGCCAGCGTCAAATCGTTCGGAAACTGACGCGAAGTACGGAGATCTACAACCTTTAGGGATAATGGACGGCTTGGCGAATTGCAAGCTGTGTTCGCCGAAAATAGAGTGATTTTCCGTTTATTCGGTAGAAGCATGCGACCCGTTACAGGCAGAAACCGATGTGGCGCCGAACCAGATGGCTGTGAATTGACGTTTTCACCCCATATGTGGGCGGATTGGATTGTCTCTTCACGTCTTGCGTCGTCGTGAAACGAAATACATAATAATGATCGGTGGGTTGTCGGGCCGAACTCTTGTTGCCGACAACAGAACCGATGATTATCCCGGGCCGCTGTTCCGACTGGAAGGACCAATCCGATGCGTCAACGGAAATCAGTTGTGCTGGGAATGTCGTACATGTGTGTCTTCACGTGTACGTTAACCGTGGGAATGTTCGCGCTCTCTGGCTGCGGCGGTGACGACGCAGCAAAAGACGATGCAGCGGCGGATGGTGGCGAGACGGGCGCTACAGGCAGCAGTGATTCGCCCAAGGTGTCCAGGAACGGGACCTATGTCGATGAAGGTGGCCGCAAGTGGCTGGCCAAGGATTTCCCCTACGACGTCTGGTATACCGACCCATTGGCCGTCGCGCGACAGGAAGGGAAAGTTGCCGATCCTGGAGTGGGCGATCCCGGCACGAAACCGGAAAACGGTGGCGAGAAGACCACCGATCCGATGCCGGCCAGCAATAGCGGATCGGGCGAAATCAACTGGAAAGACGTCGTCGCTGCTTCGGTGTTGGACGTGGAGATGAAGAAGATCAACAATCGATTCAAGGCGAAGTTACTGACGGTGGCAACATTCAACTCCAGTTATCTTGAGCTACCGCCGCACGTGACGACGATGACGGCGCTGTCCGCAATTGCTGCCCAGCATCCCGATGAAGTCCGCTGGAAAAAGAATGCCAAGCAGATCCGTGATCTGTCGGCGAGCATGCTGACCGAAAAACTGCAGCGAGGGCCGAAATCGTACAAACAAATCAACGAGCCGTACCTCAACATTGGCGATATTCTCAGCGGCAGCCGACCGGGTGGATTAGCCGAACCAAACGAGGACGACGCGATGGTGGAATACGTCGATATCGGCTTTCTCATGAAGCGGCTCGACATTGGCAAGAAGTGGCTGTTGGTGAATGTGGGCAGCGAAGAAGCGCTGAAGGAAAACGCGGAAGAGATCAAACATGAAGCCGCGCTGATGTCCGCCTTGCTGACGGTGACGACCACAGAAGGTTACGGCTATTTCGAAGACGATGATTTCAAAGCCTTTGTGAAGACAATGATCGACGGCAGCAAGAAAGTGTCTGAGGCGGTCGATACGGGCAGTTTCGACAACTACCAACTCGGCTTCTCACAATTGAGCCAGGCGTGCGACAAATGCCACAGCACGTATAAGTAAGTTTAGAGATTAGAGTCAAACAGACTCGCGGGGCGTTGCCCCGCCGCTAAACGGCATAATCTTTTGCTCTTGTCTCTCAGCTCTTGTCTCTCGACTCACCGTCACCCGACCCAAATGGGGCTGGACCACGCCATTTGTCCGTTGTGCTGCGTCACGCGGACGTAGTACCAGTCGGCCGAATCGCTCTTTTTCCGGCGGTCGTTCCAGCGCAGGCTTGCCGTGTATTCTTCCGGTGCAACGAGCCGTTGCACGATGAAACTCTCGCTGGTAAAAACGCCGGTGAACTCGACGAGATTGTCATCGATGAGGTCACCGAGTTTCACGCGGTAGGTCTTTTCGATTGGCTGTTTGAGTTCGACGACGAACACAGCACCTTCGTCGGCGTCGATTTCTATCGAGACCGATTTCGTCGGGTCTTCGCCGTAACTCTCAACGCGAGTGGTGGGCGATTGCAGATGCAATTCGGTGGGTGAGACGACGCGGAGTCGGTCGCGGCGGTCTTCATCGAACGGCGAGGTTTGATAACTGGGAATTGCTCGCGTAAACCGTCCCCCTTCCACTCGCAGCCGCACGTCCCAGTCGCAAATGCGTCCGAGTCCGAGGACGGCCCACGGTCCCCAGCCGTATTGAAATCGCAGCCGCGCACTACCCGGAAGTTGCATCGGCCCGTCGATAGAGTCTTCGGGAAAATGCCGTTGAATGACGCGGCCATTGCGGACCAGTTCGATCATCGAAACGGAATCCTGCCCGACGACGCGGACGTCGATTTGACGATCGGTGGCAAAGGGAACATCGGCCCCCATGGGATGACCGTTGAGCGTTGTTTCCAATTGAATGCGATCGCCGGTGGCGGCATAAGTTCGACGTGCCTGCAACGCCTCGAACAGCGATTCCCGCGATAGTCCGTCGGCCCAAACGCCAACCACACCCTCGCCATGCGCTCCGGGGTAGCCGAGATGATCGTCGCTGGATGCAACGAACCCGAATCGCAGCCCCTGTTTGAGTTGGCGGGCAATGGTGTTGGCGGTCGAGCGACCGCCGTTGCTGTGGCGGATCATGGGAAACGGCGACCGGTCGGTTTCGGTGCAGCCGTGCTCCGAGAAAATTTCGACGACCGGTGCAGTTTCGTTACGGAAGTACTTCCAGTTGGCTCCGCGCCAACCTTGCTTGTAGCCCACGTGGTGCGGAATGGCGAACGCACCGTGATGATGGGCAAAATCGAGCAATTTGTCGGCATGATCGGGCAGGTACAATTCGCCGTCGTCGTCGGGATGGATGACACAGAAATCACCGAAGCGGCTGGAATGCCATTCATAGCCAAGCAATGCGACGAAGTCGTCGCCGCTGGCTTCGCGGAGTAACTGCTTTGTTTTCGGCCAATGTTTCGAGTGGGCCGCGAAGCCACGCACCCATTTCAAATGACGATCACCCGGCATCTTCGGCATATCGTGCCAGGCCGAGTGTCCGGTGAAGGCAAAGAAGTCGAGATGCTCGCGTGCCAGATCGATCGACCGTTCGAGCGAACCTTTGGCATAACCGACCGCGTTGTGATTGTGCAGGTCGCCCCAAAAGAGACGAAACGGTTGCTTCCGCCCTTCAACTTTCAGTTCGGAATCTGCTTGCGCACCGCGCCGGGGGTTGCCCGCGGGCAAAGAATCGTCGGCGATGTTCATCGGAACGGTCATGGGGAGTCTTTCCGAATTTGGTCGGCCAGGGCATAAGTTCTGCCTCGAACGGCAGTATGCGGCAGGTTGCGATGACGGTCAACCGGACAAGTTGGAATCGCTTGGCGGATGGTTTTCTGAAAAATGACGGGAACAATGAACGGCGGCGATGCGTCTTTCCCGCAGGGAGATTCTGTGTATCGACAATCGCGTTCGCTGCCCATCGAAACGGACTGACGGAGAGAGAAACATGAAGGCGTATTCGGCGGCTATTGTCTCGATTTTCCTACTCGGTGTGACGACGGTTCGAGGTGAGGAAATAAAACCGACGGCAAAAGGGAAACCGCAACGCATCAAGATCGCCAAGCCGATTGCCCCGATTGGACAGCCGAAGTACAAGGTTTCGGTACAGTCGAAGCCGAAGTTTCCCAAATCGGACCGGCCGAAGGTGTCTGAACCGGCATCGCTGAGGGGGTTGTCGGTCACGATTCAACCGGAGAAGAAGAGATTTGCCGGCATCGGTCCGTTGGCGTTTGAAGTGCAGCTGACAAACACGTCGAAGAAACCATTTCTGCTGTTTCGTGGAGCAACACTCGGCGAGGGCGCGAAACTGGTGATCTCGAATCGAAAGACGGCGGCGCAGTGGGAGCCGGGATCGCCAGCAGTTACAAAGCGCGGCGCCGTTTCACTGCCACCGGGCAAATCGGTGAAGTACTGGCTGGTGGTCGAGACACAATTTGTTGCGGTTCCGTTCCCGCGGCCGCTGCCTCAGCCATTTCCGCGACCGTTCCCCAAACGGCAACAGCTTGAAGGCAAAGCGGCCGCCGCCATCGAGGCGCCCGCAGATCGACGACGGCCGGCAGTGATTGTCCCGCCGTTTTTCGACTCGGTGATGCCGTGCGGTCAGGGGCCGTGCCGCGTTCGCTTGTTGTTGGAGTTCAAAGGCGATCCGTTGGGCATGTACGCAACCCCGCTATGGACGGGTAAGATTGCCACTGGCACGGTCGATTTTGAAGTCGGTGCGCCACAGCCGTTCCAACCGCCAGTAATCGGCCCGCCGATTGTCGGCCCGCTGACGAAGCAGCAAGCGATCACCGTCGCACAAGCTGCGGCCGAGCGTGCGCTCGATGCGAATTACAAGCCGCTTGCTCCAGTTCGCCCGCCGCATGCAGGCGTGTGGATCAACAATCCGCAAAAGACAGCCCAGGTAAAAAAGGCAAAGAGAGGCGGCTGGACGATCGGCTGGACGCAGGTCCCCAAAGGAAAAGGGTTCCGGTTCAACGTGACGGTGCGGGTTGACACGCGTGGCGGGGTACGCCTGAGAGAAATATTCACCGGCTACTCGCCGCGATGACGCTCGGCCTCTTGTGCGAAATTGATCGACTCAGTGATTTAGGCTTTGATGGAGTGGTCAGCAGAATTCAATCGCGGTAGACCATGCAGTCGGAACACTTCTTCTTGAATTGCTCGACTGCGTCGTCGGAAACCGATGTGCCATACAGGTAAAGTTTGGTGAGTGTACTCAGCCCGGCGAGTTGCTCCAGTCCGGAGTCGCCGACTTCGGTGTACGATAACTCCAGTTCTTTCAGGCCGGTCAGATTCAGGAGTGGCTCGAGATCTTTGTCGGTGATCTTGGCACTATGTAGCCCGAGATACACCAAACTTTCCGATGCCGGCAGTCCTTCGAGGTCCTTGTCGGTAATCGGTGGGTCGACCTGATTGAGGTCGATCTTTTGAACTTCGAACGACTCCTCCGGTATGTCTTCAACCGCGTCGATTTTGAGAATGCTGCCGACAATGTTGACGGTTCCGCCGTGCTTTATCGCCCACTCGGCCGCCGATTTGTCGTCCGCCGTCCCGCCACCGCCGCACCCTGCAACGGTCAGAAGAGCCAGCAAGGCCACAAGTGCCCGTGAAATCGGTATTGTCATTCGGATTTGGCGGAATATCATGGTATTGGATCCAGGGAAGGGACGAATGACTCGTTTTGTGGGACTGGTCATTTGGCAGACAACATCTGCTGAGATGAGACCTCTTGGTCATGTCTCTACAAACGCATACTGGATGCGTTGCTAATCTGCGGTATACTCCATAACGCCTGCACTATTTCCGTTGGCATGGGTTCCGTCGGCACGCACTGTTTCCATCGGAATGGGCAGGTGTGAAACAGACCATGCTTTTCAATGGGCGCGTGGGTTGAGATTACAGGTAGCTGGTTGACGTTGCAACAGGGATGTTGATTGTCGCCGGTCGCATTCAGCGAAGAACGCTGGACTTGGTTTGCGGTCGCTTCGATGTTTGTTTTCGACGTGCCGTTTTGCATTGGCGGTACGCCGAACAGTTCGGGACATTGTTCACTCCAGGATTCGAAGTCCGCTCCGATTGAGGGCGGATGAATACAGCCATCGCATGTGACGCGAGACGCCACATTATCGGCGCGAAGGCTGCTGCGAAACTTGGGCCAAACCGTTAAAATGACGCCGTCATTGTGCGCCGGGAATAAGGCCGATGAGACCTCCCCCAAGACATCCAGCGACGATACCACCCGATGAATTACTTGCCGAATGCGACGTTCAGCGGGTACGTCGTTCCGGACCCGGAGGCCAGCGCCGCAACAAGGTGGAAACAGGAATTGTGCTGACGCATCGCAGCAGCGGGCTGAGCGTCGAGGCGTCGGAACGGCGAAGCCAGATTGAGAATCAGCGAGTCGCCCTGTTCCGACTGCGTTTGAAACTCGCCGTAAAGACTCGTTTGCCCGTCCAACCGGATGCCGCTCCGAGTGAACTCTGGCAAAGCCGTCGCGTTGGGCGTCGAATCTCGGTCAATTCAGAACACGTCGACTTCCCTGCCCTGCTGGCCGAAGTAATGGATGTGATCACAGCCTACGACATGGACCTGCATGCCGCAGCCGACGTTTTGGGAACAACGCAATCGCAGCTCACCCGACTACTGAAGGCCGAGCCGCAGGCATTATCGCTGGTTAATCGCAATCGTGGCGAGTTGGGACTGTATCGGCTGAGATAATCACCGATCCCGTCTGAGGATTATGTCATCCCGGCCCAGCTCGCCGCTCGCAGACTGTTAGTCAACAAAATTGCAGGCGATTGCTTCTGTGCGAATGGACAATCTCTCCCAATTCCGAGAGAATGGAGTTACAGTTGTTTATCACCGTTCCGTGCGTTGCAGAGGAATGTCGCCGTGACGGGATGGGCAGGATATTATCGGCTGCCTGGATCGCAGTGACTGCTTTCCAGATGCGCAGCATAATTCGCAGCAGGATTGTATTTTCGATGGCCGCAAAACCTCGGGTGTTCGACACCGAGACAATAGGTAACACGCTGATTGTGATACCGCACGGTGATGGGCTTGGCTTCCGCTATGTGGACGTGCAGATTGAGGCGAATCAAATCCGCCGCACGATCGCCGAGCCGGGCGTTAATCATCTCGTGATCGATCTGGCCGAACTGGAATATTTTGGTTCAGAGGTCATCGGCGTATTCATCACGATGGCCCGCGAAGCAACGAACCGCGGCGGAAAGGCCGCGATGTGCAACGCTTCAGAGAAGATGCGGCAAGTGCTGGAAAGCATGAAGCTATTCAAACTCTGGCCTCACTGCGACTCGCGCAAAGAGGCTCTCGAGATTGTCGAACCAGGAATCGGATAACCGGCGACGCCGTCGCGAATTTCCGCATCTTCGAAGAATTCTCAGTTCATCCAGTTGCCTCAGTCTTCCAGTTGAAAGTTGATTCTCAGACATCTGACCGCTGATCGTGAAAGGATGAGACATGTCTGTCGGACGTTCCAATCGCAACGGAGGCGACAAGAGCGTGTCGATGGGAGGGTTGCTTGCGTTTTTGGTCGGTTTCGGACTGCTACTGGCATATTGGATGTTTTCCGATCTGACGAAGAACTTCAGCCAATGGGAGCGTTGGGCGTTTGTGGGGACTACGTCGTTTCTCTCGCTCTGGGGTTTGAAGCAAATGACCGAAGCACGACGGCCGAGCGTCCGTCGTCGTCGCCTGAGTCGAAATGACCTCCCAGCAGCCAATGGACAAAACGAGTCAACATCTGCCTGGTCGATCTCATGGGCCGGCATTTTATTGATTTTCGTCGGCGCTCAGTTGCTGCTGACGTTTCGCCTGAAAGTTCCGCCGGGCCTTCCGGCGGTGCTGGTCGCCATCGCCGGGTGTCTCTGCCTCATTTTGGGAGTGCGCAGAATTCTTGCTACGCTGTTGCCCCGAAGATACGCCAACAAACGCCAATATCGCGTCGCGCTCCCCAAGTCCGGCGCCATCTATCTCCTGGTGATGACCGTGCTGCTGGTCGGTTCGCTGCTGGGGCATTCGAACATGCTGATGCTCGTCTTCGCGATGATGGTCGGCCCCTTCGTGTTAAACGGCTGGATTACGTTTTCCATGCTGAGACGAACCAATCTGTCGCGCCGCATCCCCAGAACGATGATCGCCGGCGAGTCGTTCACCGTCGAAGTTCGCCTGAAGAACCGCAAATTGTTGCTGGCCTCAACTGTAATGATGGTGACCGACCAGATTGAAAACGAGTTGGAGCAACTGGATTGCAAGGTGTTGTTTGCCCGTGTTCCGGCACGGTCGTCAAAGACCGACGCCTACCGCGTGTGTCTGATGCAACGCGGACTCTATCGATTTGGACCGCTGCATCTGGCGACGCGTTTTCCTCTGGGAATTGTCGAGAGGCGGCTGATTTTTCCGGCTTTCGACATATTGCTTATCTATCCACGAATCGGACAGTTGACCGACGCGTGGCGACGCGGGCGTTCGATGGCAGCAGAAGTGATCGATCAGCGGACGCCGGCGCGCGGATCGTTTCACGACGAGTTTCACGGCATGCGCGAGTATCGGCCCGGCGACAATCCACGATCAATTCATTGGCGAACATCCGTTCGCCGCAACGAGCTGACCATCCGAGAGTACCAACAAAACCGTAGCCAGGATTTGATGTTGCTGATTGACCTGTGGAAACCGAAAAACGCAACGGAAGCCGATCGCGAGCGAATCGAACTGGCCGTCAGTTTTGCAGCAACGCTGGCTGTCGATCACATGCGAAATGCGCGGGACGCGCGACTCGACGTTGCAGTCGCTGGCCGTGAATTCGAGCGATGGGAAGGCCGCTGCGGCCCCGACGGAATCGATTCGCTGTTGGAAATGCTGGCCTTGTCAGACTCGGATACGAAACCGGATGCGGTTGCACTCTCGACCGATGCGGAGACGCGGCGTTCGTCTTCAACCCGCGTGTTACTGCTCACAACACGCCCGCGTCCATCAGACGTGCTGGATGCCGTCCGCCTGTCAACAGACAACGGCGACGCGCTTTCGTCACTGGGTCATGTTGAAATCATGCCTGTCGGACCCCGCGAGCTTGCCCCTTACTTCACATTTGACGCCGCCAGTTCCAATGGGGGCATGAAGCATACCCCCGCAAATGGCATTTCTGAAGCGCAGTCCGTTTCTGAGAGTTAGACCGAATCTCCCTCATACATCGGGTAATGCATTTGGCCGCCTCGCTGGCGGGGCGTGTTCTCGCCGTTCTGTCGATACTCGTCGAAAATCAATCCGGAACATTCGCCGCGTCGGCGGCCCGGCGTTCTTCGAGCATTCGCAGCAGAGTGGCAACGCCTTCTTCGACCGGAATCTTCTCGGGCCCCTCAGCGGTGCGCCACTTGATTTCCACATTGCCCTCCTGAAGCCCCCTGCCACCGATGACGACCCGCAGCGGAATGCCGACGAGATCGCCATCCTTAAACTTCACACCGGGCCGCGCTTTGCGGTCGTCGAATAAGACGTCAACGCCGGCCGCTTGCAGTTCTTCATAGAAGCGCGTCGCGATCTGCATGACCTCTTCGTCGTCGATTTTCAATGGGACAACGAGTACTTCGTACGGGGCAATCGCCAACGGCCAGATGAGGCCATTTTCGTCGTGCGAGGTCTCGCAGGCTGCCGCCACGATCCGATTAATGCCAATACCGTAGCAGCCCATGATAATCGCATGACGCTGTTCTTTTTCATCGACAAAATAGGCGTTCAACGATTCACTGTACTTCGTACCCAGTTTGAAGACGTGTCCGGCTTCGATCCCGTGGACCATTTCGAGTGTTCCCTCGCAATTCGGGCAGGGATCCTCGGCCACGGCATTGCGAAGATCGTAGGTGGCTTCCACTTGATAATCGCGGCCCATGTTGACGCCGGTGTAATGCGCGTCGGCTGCATTGGCCCCGCTGATCGGGTTGACGAGCAGCGGAATGTCGTGGTCGGCCAGTATCTGGCAGTCGATTCCAACGGGACCGGCAAAGCCGACCGGCGCGCCGGTGACTTCAAAAATCGTTTTCTCGTCGGCGAGTTCAAGCGTGTCGACTTCGAGCGCACGGCGAAGTTTGCCTTCGTTGGCTTCGTGGTCGCCACGTATGAGTACGGCCACCGGTTTGCCGTCGGCCAGATAGACCAATGTCTTGATCATTTCCTCGGGTTTGCGTTTGAGCATTTTGCAGACCTGCTCGATGCTGGTCGCCCGCGGCGTGTCGATCTGTTCCAACGCGTCCCATTCAATCGTCGCTTCGCTGCCCTGCGTCGATCTGTCGCCGGTTCCTTCCCCAACTCGCGGGTCGGTCAGTGGACATCGACGTCCGGTGTCGGCCCGCTCCAAATTGGCAGCGTAGTTGCATTTGGGACAGCGAACGATTCGGTCCTCACCATTCTCAGCGGGAATCATAAATTCGTGCGAAGCGTCTCCACCAATTGCCCCGCTCTCGGCTTCGACCGGCAGATATTCGAGGCCGGTGCGTGCGAAAATACGGCAGTACGCCGCGTACATTTTCTGGTACGAGTCGTCCAACTGTTCCAGCGAGGCATCGAAGCTGTAGGCGTCCTTCATGATGAATTCGCTGGTTCGCAGCACGCCGAAACGTGGACGTTCTTCGTTGCGGAATTTGGTCTGTATTTGAAACATCGTGATCGGCATCTGCCGGTAACTGCTGATATGATGCGCCACCAGATCGGTGATGACTTCTTCGTGTGTGGGGCCAAGTGCCATGTGCACCTGGCGGTCGCCGCGGGGAACCATGAAGTTGATCAGAACGTCGCCGAATGCCTCACGACGTCCGGTTCGTTCGAACAGATCGATCGGTTGCAATGCCGGCATGAACAATTCGACGGCGCCGGCGCGTTCCATTTCCTCGCGCACAATCGCTTCAGCCTTACGAATCGCCCGCCATCCGAGCGGCAAATACGTGTAGGAACCGGACATCACCTGCCGAATCAGACCGGCCCGCAGCATCAATTGATGGCTGGGAATCTCGGCATCGGCGGGAGTTTCCTTCATGGTGGGAATGAATGTCTTAGACCAGCGCACGGGGCGTTCTCTCCAAATGAATGATCGCAATCGTCAGGATGCCTCTCAACGAGACGGCGGCATTCTAGCAGATGGCCGGATGCCTCAAAAGGTCCGGCGACCCAGATCGGTCAAGACCCTTGTTGGCCGGGAGTTACCCCCCTAGAATCGAATCGAGTTGGTCGATGCGTTGATCGTCGGCAATTTGATGGTGTGCATTCCCGGTCTCTCTTCCAGCGGCAGAGTGTTGCCGCGCGCATCCTTTTTGAGACGCGTCAACGATATCGATAGAAAGCGTTCATGTCTCGCCAGAATCTGAAGAAGCTCCACGACGGCGATACGGTCGATGAAATCTACCTGCTTTCCGATAAGCAGCTTCGCGCCAACCGCAACGCAAATCTCTATCTGCTTGCCCAATTACGGGATAGCAGCGGACAGATGAACGGGCTGATGTGGAATGTGACCGAGGATTCGGTCGCCCACATGAACGCTGGCGATTTCGTTAAGGTGAAAGGCAAGGTGCAGCTGTACCAGGGGGCGCTGCAGATGATTGTGGCGGGTATCAGCTCGGTTCCTGCCGACGGTCTCGATGTCAACGATTTCTACCCGCAAACCGGCGAAAAAGTTGAGGAACTCAGCGCGCGGCTCACCGAAATTCTGCTGGAAATTGAAGACCCGGACATCCGAATCCTGATGGAATGCTATCTGGCCGACGAGCCGCTGATGCGCAGCGTCTGCCGGGCACCGGCCGGTGTGAAGACGCACCACGCCCATTACGGCGGTCTGATCGAACATATCGTCAACATTGCGGAGTCGGCGCTCAAAATTCGCGACCTGTACCCGGCCGTCGATTTGAGCCTGTTACTGGCCGGCGTGTTTTTGCACGACCTTGGCAAAGTCCGAGAAATGGCCTACGAGAATTCTTTCATCTACACCGACGAGGGACAACTGCTCGGCCATCTGGTGATAGGCGTCGAAATGCTGAACGAGAAACTGGCGGACTTCGACCAGCGGACCGGTAAACCATTTCCTGAGGAAGCGGCGCTGCGGATCAAGCACATGATTGTCAGCCATCACGGCAGCTACGAGTTCGGCAGCCCGAAACTGCCGATGACGCCCGAGGCAATCGCGCTGCATCATCTGGACAATCTCGATGCCAAGGTGAATGAATTCGCCCGCGAAATCGACGAAGATCCCGTCGCCGATTCCCATTGGACCCCATTCAACCCACGGATTTCGCGAAAACTGTTCAAAGGCCATCGCGCCGACGAAGTGTGACGGCATACAGTCGTCATTCTCAATATCGAATCGCAACGTGAAACCGCGAGAACATTTGGCCGCCCCGCTTGCGGGGCGTGTCGATGACAATTTGATTCCACACACGGGGCAAGCCCCGCGGCTCAGTCGATTCACGCCGCACATGGACGTCTCGATTCAGAAAACAAGCGACCGCCTCAAGCCACGCTGAGATCACATGAACAAACTTGAACAACAAATTCTCGACTTCATTTCCGACCCCGACTACAAGCCGGTCAAGCGGAACAAGCTGTCGAGTCGCCTGAATCTCGCCGATAAGCTGGTCGCCCGACACAACGTGGCACTGCAATCGTTAATCGATGCCGGCAAGGTCTTCGAAAACAAACGCGGGCGGCTGAAGTTGAAGTCGGCCCTGCAGACGATTGCCGGCGTGATCAAACGCACGTCGAGCGGCGCGGGGTTTGTCATTCCGCACGACCGGCCGTCTGATGGCAGGAAAGGCGACATTTACGTCGCACCGGCCGACATGGGTGACGCCTACAGCGGCGATGAAGTCCTGGTGCAACTGCTGAAAGGTGGCGGTCACGGTGGGCGACGGACGGGGCGCATCGAAGAGGTCGTCGAGCGAGCCACAAGCACGTTTGTCGGCACCTATTTTGAGGATGGAGGAAATGGCTTCGTCCGCGTAGACGGCACAACGTTCAACGACCCGATATTTGTGGGCGATCCGGGGGCCAAAGGGGCGCAACCCGACGACAAAGTCGTCATTGAGATGGTGCGATTTCCGACGCACTTCCAGGCCGGCGAAGCTGTGCTGACAACAGTGCTGGGGGCCCGCGGTGAAGTCCGCATCGACACGCTGTCCATCGTCCACGAATTCGGACTCCCCACCGAATTCAGCGACGACGTTCTGGCCGAAGCCCATCGCCAGGCCGACGAGTTCGACGAAACGAATCTCTCCGACCGTCGCGATTTGACCGGCGAAACGATCGTCACCATTGACCCGGCAGATGCCCGAGATTTCGACGACGCGATTTCGCTGGAACAAACGCCCGACGGTCATTGGCATCTGGGAGTTCACATCGCCGACGTCGCCCATTTTGTTCAGCCGGGATCTCCGCTCGACATTGACGCCCGCTTTCGCGGCACCAGTGTCTATCTACCCCACCACGTCATTCCCATGTTGCCGGAAGTCATTTCCAACAGTCTGGCCAGTTTACAGCAGGGTAAGGTTCGCTACACAAAATCAGCATTCATCGAGTATTCGGCCGAGGGGATTCCGCTGCATACCGAGTTTGCCAACACGGCCATCCTCGTCACTCGACGATTCGCCTACGAGGAAGTGTTGCCCATCGTTCGCGAGCCGGACCGCTTCAAGTCGAAAGTTGCCACGAAGGTGCGAGCGTTGCTAGGCCGCATGCACACGTTGGCAATGCTGCTTCGACGTCGCCGTTTTGAAGCCGGTGCGCTGGAATTGAATTTGCCGGAGGTCAAAATCGACTTCGACAAAGATGGCCGTGTGTGCGGGGCACACGAATCGGAACATGATGAAAGCCACCAGATCATTGAAGAGTTCATGCTGGCCGCCAACGTTGCTGTGGCGACGGAATTATCGGACCGTGATCTCACGTTTTTGCGCCGCGCTCACCCCGATCCCGATGAGCGAAAACTGCGGCTGTTTTCCGAGTTCACCAAAGCCCTCGGCCATCCGCTGCAGCAATACCAAAGCCGCCGGGCGCTGCAGAACCTCATCGATCGCGTTCGCGACGAGCCGCCCGAACATGCCGTCAACTATGCGCTGCTGCGGAGCATGAAGCAGGCGGTGTATACCGGCGATGTATTCGGCCACTATGCCCTGGGAGAAGAGCATTACTGCCACTTCACCAGCCCCATTCGGCGTTATCCCGACCTGACCATCCACCGGCTGATCGGCGCATTGGCGAAGCGAAAGGGAGGCAAAAAGGGAATGGCCGAGACCGAGGTCGCGAAATTGGCCATTCACTGCTGCATGACCGAGCGCCGAGCAGCAGCAGCCGAGCGGGAACTGACCAAGGTCAAACTGCTGACGTACATGGAAGGACAAATCGGCGAGGAACTCGATGCGGTCATTACCGGGGTCGAGCGTTTCGGCCTGTTTTGCCGTGGGATCGAAATGCCGGCTGAAGGCTTCGTTCACATCACGGCAGTCGATCCGAACGATTATTTCGACTACGAAGCGGCAACAATGACGCTGACCGGACGGCGAGGCGGTCGAGTATACCGGCTGGGCGACAACATTCGCGTCACGGTCGCACACGTCGATGTCGATCGACGTGAACTCGACTTCCGCATCGTTGTCCCGTCGAAGTCCAAAACGAAACGATCATCCACCGCGAGCGCGAGGTCTCAGAAAAAGCATCCAGCCGATGCGACAGCAAAGGCGAAGCCGAAGGACAAGAAGCGCAAGAAACGGTCCGCACGCAAAATGCCCACAGGCAAAGCCGCCCGCAAGAGAGCTGCAGCCAAGAAAACGGGGACGAAGAAAACCGGCGTCAAGAAAGCCGGGACCAAGAAAACCGGAACCAAGAAAACTGGCGTTAAGAAAACTGGATCCACGAAAGGCGCCAACGCAGGCAAACGCCGACGCAAATAATTGATCACCCCTGATTGAGCCGAAGATTGTCATCGTCACACCCCAAAGCCCACGGGCTGCGGCCCGTGGGAACGAGTAACTGATTCCGTTCTTATCCAACAACTCACCATGCCGACGATTGAAGTTGAAACGGCTTCTCGTATAATCGCGGAAGGTTGGAGTTTGGGTCTGCATGTTTGCCAGATTGTACCCAACCGCATTTGCCAGTCGTTTAGGTCGTTCACCGTTTTGACGAAACGAAATTGACACCTGTGAGATTCTGTCGTTCGCGGCTGAATCCGCACGCGGTTCTGTGTTGGGTGTCGGCACGGTTCCGTCGTTTGAGGAAAGGGCCTGAAATTGAACTGGCTCAAAACTGCACTCACTTCTTCCGTCGGAAAGAAGTTTGTGATGGGGATCACCGGGCTGCTGTTGTGCGGCTTTCTGGTAACCCATCTCGCTGGCAATCTACTGCTGCTCGCCGGTGATGACGGCGTTTCGTACAACGCCTATGCCCATGCGCTGCACAGCAATCCAAAACTCATCATGGTTGCCGAGGCGATTCTGGCGACGCTGTTCCTCACACACATCTACCTGGCCTTCGCCACCACCAGTGAAAACCGTGACGCTCGTGGGCCGGTCGGTTACAGAAAAAAGAACAGCAAGATTCAAGACCGCTCGCTGAAGGCCAGCCTGTCTCCCAGCAACTGGATGTTTGCCAGCGGTGCGGTTCTGCTTGCCTTCATATTGCTACATCTGGTGGACTTTACACTCGAATTGCGGCCAGAGGACGAGATCCAGGCTGCCTATTCTGCGGTCACAGAAGTGGCTGGTGAGAATGGCGAGGAAGAGTCGGGTGACAACGCAGTGTCCCAAGAAACGCATGAAACACACGCCTACAAAAACGCATTTAAGAAGGCGACTGTGATTCTAAGAAACCCAATAAGTTGTATCGGCTACTTGATCGGTTGTGCGTTCTTGGGTTGGCATCTTGGTCACGGTTTTTCCAGTGCCTTTCAATCGCTGGGAATTAACCACCCAAAGTGGAATCCGATCATTCACTACGGAGGAATCGCTTTTGCGATTCTCATTGCCGTCGGCTTTGGCATCTTTCCACTTTGGGCGTTGCTCTAATCTGTGCTGTGATCGACTGAGGAAATAGACCAATGGCTGAGGCCGCAAGCAGCTTACTTGACTCAAAAGTCCCCGACGGTCCGTTGACCGAAAAGTGGGACCGACACCGCTTCAATATGAAGCTGGTGAACCCGGCGAACAAACGTAAGTACCGCGTTTTGGTTGTGGGGACCGGATTGGCCGGCGGTTCGGCCGCCGCATCGCTTGCCGAGTTGGGTTACGACGTCCATTCGGTTTGCCTGCAGGATTCGCCCCGACGCGCACACAGCATCGCCGCACAGGGCGGAATCAACGCTGCCAAGAACTACCCCAACGACGGCGACAGCATCTGGCGGCTGTTTTACGATACCGTCAAAGGCGGCGACTATCGCAGCCGCGAGGCGAACGTCTATCGGCTGGCACAGGTCAGCAACAGTATTATCGATCACTGCGTCGCGCAAGGCATTCCGTTTGCACGGGAATACGGCGGCACGTTGTCTAACCGCTCGTTCGGCGGTGCGCAGGTCTCACGAACATTCTATGCCCGCGGCCAAACCGGCCAGCAATTGCTGCTGGGTGCTTACAGTTCCATGATGAGGCAAGTCGAAGCCGGCCGTATCAAACTGTCAACCCGCAAGGAAATGCTCGATCTGGTGGTGATCGACGGCGTCGCCCGGGGCATCGTCACCCGCGATCTGGTCACCGGCAAGTTCGACACCTTCGCCGCCGATGCCGTGCTGCTCTGTACCGGCGGTTATGGCAACGCCTTCTATCTTTCGACCAACGCCAAAGCAAGCAACGTCACCGCCGCCTGGAGATGCCACAAGCGGGGCGCGTTTTTTGCCAACCCCTGTTACACGCAAATTCACCCAACCTGCATTCCCGTGGCCGGCGATTACCAGTCAAAGCTCACGCTGATGAGCGAAAGCCTGCGGAACGATGGCCGCGTGTGGGTCCCGAAAAAAACCGGCGACCACCGGCCGGCATCCGAAATCCCCGACGACGAACGTGACTACTATCTCGAGCGCCGTTACCCGGCCTTCGGCAATCTCGTCCCCCGCGATGTCGCTTCCCGCGCAGCAAAAGAGCGATGCGACGAAGGCTATGGCGTCGGTTCGACCGAGAAAGCCGTCTTCCTCGATTTCCGCGACGCGATCAACCGGGACGGCGAAGATGTGATTCGTGCCAAGTACGGCAACCTGTTTCACATGTACCAGAAAATCACCGCCGAGAACCCCTATCAGGTGCCGATGCGGATCTACCCGGCCGTGCATTACACCATGGGCGGACTGTGGGTCGATTACAATTTGGAAAGCACAGTCCCCGGCCTGTTTGTTCTTGGCGAAGCGAACTTCTCCGATCACGGTGCCAACCGGCTCGGTGCCAGCGCACTCATGCAGGGTCTGGCCGACGGTTACTTTGTCATCCCCTACACACTGGGCAATCATCTGGCGAGTTGCCCGTTGCCCAAAGTCGATACTGACCACGCGGCATTCGGCGAAGCGTTGGAGCAGGCCAAGGGCCGAATCGATTCGTTGTTGGCGGTAAACGGCAAACGCACCGTCGAAAGCATGCACCGCGAATTGGGGGCCATCATGTGGGACCACTGCGGCATGTCGCGTAACGCGCCGGGGTTAGGACAGGCCGTCGACAAAATCCGCGCGCTCCGCGAGGAATTCTGGAGCAACGTGAAGGTGATGGGCAGCGGCGAGAGCTTCAACCAGAACCTCGAACATGCCGGGCGTGTCGCCGACTTCCTGGAATTCGGCGAAC
>Ga0114999_10000266_pt1 | contig 77638 bp, 53 predicted proteins | sample ArcticOcean_MG_C_3_FD_89820 | JGI IMG/M metagenome (GOLD analysis project Ga0114999, IMG submission 89820) | Marine microbial communities from western Arctic Ocean - ArcticOcean_MG_CB8_126 | ecosystem: Environmental > Aquatic > Marine > Oceanic | place: Arctic Ocean: Canada Basin | collected...
CGAGGCCTGCGTCGAGTCTTCGACTTCAGCCTCGCCTGGACAACATTCAATGAACTCTCCGCATCCTCGGGCCGCCCTCACTCAACTTGTGTGTAAGGGTGAGGGTTGAAACCCCGGGCTATTCGCCTTTGCCCCTCCGGGGCAGCAAAACTGTGCAACTTCGAAAGGCGTAAGCCCCACCATCCGGACATGCCGTTCTGACAAAGTACTATTCTTCGATCGCAGCGACTTTCGAACCTGATCGTGCCGATTCCAGATGAGCGTCGACTTCCGCCAGCAGGTCCACTTCGTTGATCGACTCTTCCATCATGAGTTCCGGCACGACATCGTGAGCAAGCACGCGTTCGGAAACGTCGAGCCGTTTCTGAAGATCACTCAGAAGCTGATCCGCCTTTGACAGTTTAGTGTCGTTGATCTTCACGCGAGAGCCGGACCCGACCGCCGAAGCTCGCAGCAGCCGATGTTGAGCAACCAGCGATTCGACTTTCTGCGCGAGTTCCCGTTTGCGGTTGCGGGCTCCATCCAGCATCTGCATGGCGGCGGTCAGTGAATTCCGTCGCGTTTCGAGCAGACGCTTCTTGCTGGCGAGAATCATTTCGTCGTCCTTTAGACGGGCCAGACGATGCGACAGCGTTTCGGTGACCTGTTCGCGAGTGACAGTCCGGCCACTGATCTCGAATTGCGAATCCGACTTGTCGAGCTTTGACCGCAGACGGGCCAGTGCCGTGCGGTCGGTTTCGACCTGTTCACCGGATCGCTCGATGTCCTTCTCGAGTGCCGCGATCTCAACCTCGTCCTCGGCGATGAGTCGGACATTCGCGTGAATCTCCGGCAGAATCTCGTCGATCAAATTTCGGGCTCGCTGCAATTCGAATTCGACGGGGACGGAGTCTCGCACTGTCGCACGCAATTCGCCGGTCGACGTGCTGACGTAGCTCAGCAGGTCCGATCCGAACATCAGGGCACCGAGACACAGCATGCCGGCCACACCCGCCAGCCCGTAACGCAGGGGCTTCAAAGTCATCGTGATTCTCCTCGTGTTCTCAGGTTAAACGACGCGGCACAGCCGCGAACCAGGGCTTCATGTGGTCCGGCACGTCTTTTCGGCCCGTTATCCGCTTCGGTTCAGGCAGCAGGGCCGGACGAATGTGCTTTCATGAGGGTGGTCGCGTGTGGCGATGGATTGTTTCAATGAAAACCTGTCCGTCACGGTTTGTGGGGAGCAGGAATGACCAACCGACCTCAGCCGACTCCCGATTGCGACCGACTTCAGCCGGTGGTGGTGGAGAGCGTGCCTTCGGAGACGCGTTTGTTGTCGGGCAGAAAGTCGGGCCGCGAGTCGATGAGCTTTGAACCAATTGATTCCCTGTCGCTAAGTGTGGACTCGTTTCCAAGGGACCGAAATCGAGCTGCCGACGAAGGGCTGTTCGCGATCTTCTGTCAGTTCCGGCGGAAGGCCGCGGAGGAAATGAAAAGTCTGTTACACCCGCCTCGTATATATTCCCGAAGCCCGGACGCGAGAGAGTCGAAAGCGGCGTTCTCGTACGGTGGGACGAACTGGCAGCCTTGGAGTGAGGCTGTCATCAGTGAGGTCGCGGACTGAGCAATATGGCGAATTCTGAGGGGCAGTCCGATTTCGGACGGCGGCTGCGTGCCGGCGACGAGAGTGTTCTCGAAGCGGTGCTGCGCGCTGATGGACCGGCCGTGCGCGGACTGCTCCAGCAGAAATTCGGTGGAATACTCAACGCGGCAGATTTCGAAGACATCGTCGCTGCGGCGCTCTATCGCGTGTGGAAATACCGCGAGCGGTTTGATCCGCAGCGGGCGTCGTTGAGAGTCTGGTTCTACCGCATCGCGGCCAATGTCGCTCGGGATGTGTTGCGGTACGGATGGCAGAAGGCGCGGCAGATGGAGGTTCCCTGCGAGCCCATTGTGCTGGCCTCAATCATCGATGCACGTGAAGAACACGAGGAAACGGGGCCGCAGGATGGCCAGCCAACCGGAATGAAACGCGATTTGCGGGAAGCGCTGGACCTGCTTCCGGATAGCCAGCGGAAGATTGTGATGGCAGATGCCGCCTCTCGCGACGGCAAAGTTTCGAGTCAGCAGCTTTCGAGTGAGCTTGGGATTCCAGCCGCGACAGTGCGGGTCTATCGGAGACGGGCGATCGAGCGGTTGCGCGTCGAGATGGATCGACGCGGCTGGGGGGACGAAGCCTCGTAGATGTCAGTGTTTGTTTGTCTGTTTGTTGAGAGCCAGGTTGATGATTGCGGGGCGTTTGTGCCCCTCTGTCTGTCACCTGGACGAGCCGGAACCTCGGCGGGACGTCGATTTGTCATTAGTTATTTGTCAATTCTCATTTGTCATTTCCAGGCTCATTTTATCGACGGCATCCCAAAGACAATTCATGCCCAAATGGAGAGAGGGTGGTCGAAGGTCGGATCAGGGTGTCCGGTGTGACCATCAACCCCTGTCTCAGCAACTACTCAATTCCGTGTCTGAAAGGGGGTCAGAACCATGACTGATCCTTATGAAAACGACGAACGGCTCCGCAACCGGATTACGGAAGCGGTGCGGCATTTGAATGGCTTCAGCACGGGGTTGCAGTCCGACGAGGACATTGCCGCTCAGCTTGATGCCGTGACTGCCGAACCGCTGAGTGAAGACGAAGTGGGACGGATTATGAACACAGTCCATCACGACCTCGGTCGGTCATCTGTTCAGGAGGAAACTGACATGCGCAAACGAAATAGCGAAACGTCGCAGGCGATCGGACGGCCGACGAAACGAACGACCGGGTCTTCTTCGCTGGTGGTGATCATCGCGACGAGTGCCTGTCTGCTGGCGGCACTTGGCGTCATGCAGGTCACGCGAAAGACGGAGACGGAAGTCGCTGTCGCCGAACCGCAGACCGTGGCACGTCTGGATGCTGGCTCAACAGAGGTCGGACCGAAGCTGGTCGCGTACAGCCGACCGGAAGCACCGCCGGCTGAAGCAATTCAGATCGGCGAATCGATCAGTACGGGTGAACGCGAACGTCGGCGAGTGCGGTTGCCGGATGGCTCGGTGCTGTTCGTCAACGAGCAGACGTCGGTCTCCATTGTGTCGAATCGGCGACTGAGCCTGACACGGGGTGACGTCTTTGTGGAAGTCATTCCGGCGGAGCTGGCAGACGCCGGGAAGTTTGTGATCGAGACACCAGATCGAGCCGTCACGGCGCTCGGGACGAAATTTGCCGTGAGTGCTGCAGATAACGAGACCAATGTGCTGGTGACCCAGGGAAAAGTGAGAGTCAGCGGCGTTGCGTCGGTACTGAAGGCCGGACAGGAAATCACTCTGAATGAACGAATTCAGCCGGTGACTCGCGATGGTGGCATTGTGGCCGCGCGTCGCGCATCGGAGGCGTTGTCGTGGACGCGTGAGTTGATGGCCGCGGCAGAGCCCGTGCTGGTCCCACGCAGCGAACACGCTGGCGGATCGATTGTCGTGGTTGATCCCAACGGGCAGGAAATGCGCCTGTCACTGCGCAAGTTCCATGTAGACGTGCATATTCAGGACGGCTTCGCGCGGACGACGATCGATCAGACTTACTTCAATCACACCTTCAGTCGGCAGGAAGGCACGTTTCACTTTCCGTTGCCGCCGGATGCATCACTGTCGCGACTTGCCATGTACGTCGGCCCGAAGCTGATGGAAGGTGGCATGGCCGAGCGTCAGCATGCCCGGAATGTTTACGAGCAGATTCGGCACACGCGACGCGATCCGGCACTACTGGAATGGGTCGATGGGTCGACGTTTAAGATGCGTGTGTTTCCTCTGGAAGCCCGCCAGGAAAAGCGGCTCGTTCTGAGTTACACGCAGCGACTGCCCAATGACTACGACCGCACTTTGTATCGCTTCCCAGCGGGACACAGCCTGGAGAGCGTCGGTGACTGGACGACCGAGATTCGTGTTGACGGCGGAGCGACTGCGGAAACGAAGCAGCAGTGGTTCAGCCCGTCGCATCTGCTGAAAGCAACTGAGGACGACGGCGACTTGCTACTCGAAGGTGAGCTGCAAAACGCGGCACTCGATAAGGACCTGGTTGTCGAGCTGAAATCGGCGGGCGATGCCAAAGGCCCCTCTCCCGCCCTTCGGGCACCCTCTCCCCCAGGGGAGAGGGGACGACAGCGCGACTCCGGACGACAACCGTCACCGGTTCGTTTCTCCAGCATGCAGCACGAAGGTATGCAGTATTTGATGCTGCGGTATCGTCCGGATTTGACCGGTGACTTGGATCGTCCGAAACGCAATTGGGTGTTTCTGTTCGAGTCGTCCGGTGATCGAGATCCGTTGGTGGCTCGCGTGCAGGTGGACGTGATTCGCACGCTGCTGGAGAACGCCGAACACGATGACACGTTCTCGATCGTGCGGGCGGCCACGCGCAGTGAGTCCTTCCGAAATAAGCCAGTGCGATGTTCACGGAAAAACATTGATCGAGCGGTCGCCTTTCTGGATGAGTCGCATCTTGTCGGGGCACTTGATGTCGGTGCAGCTCTGCAGAGTTGCGATGAGTTCTGTGACGGCGCTGTCGAGTCATGGCTGGTCCACGTCGGGTCTGCGACTCCGGCCATTGGCGAACGGGACGAGAGGAATCTGCTGAAGCGATTGCCGAAGGGGGCAAAGTATGTCGGCGTCGGCGTCGGCAAGCGTTGGGCGCAGTCGTTTATGAAGTCGGCAGCCGGGAAGACCGGCGGACACTTCACGCAGATCAATCCGGACGAAAAGGTCGCCTGGCGCGCATTCGAACTGCTTTCGACATTGAACGCGCCGCGTCTGCTGGAAATCAGTGCGAAGTCCGAACGGAAGAACGCGCGGTGGTTGTCCTTTGCAGAGACCATCGCTCACGGCCAGGAAATCGCTGCGGTCACGCGTATTCCGATGACCGGAAAGCTGCCGCAGTCGGTCACGATTCGCGGCATGATCGACGGTGAGGAATTCGAGCAGACGCTGGACGTCGACGGCATTGCGGAGAACGCGGGCTACTTGCCGCGTATCTGGGCTCGACGTGAAATCGACCGACTGGTGGCAGCCGGTGCAGAGAAGCACAAGGACGACATCATCGCGCTCAGCAAGGCCATGTACGTGATGTCTCCGTTCACCTCGCTGCTGGTACTCGAAGATGAGGCCATGTACGAGCAATTCGCGATCGACCGGGGCCGCAAGGATCACTGGGCTCTGTATCCGGCTCCGCCGACGATCGACGTTGTTTATGAACCAGGTCCGGCCGGTCCGGTGACGGATGACCCGATCGAGGTCGTGCAGGAGTCACTCAAGCGGCAACGTGCGTTGCGTGACGTGGCTCGGGCGAATTTCGATTTGAGTAAACGGGAAGGACGAGTCGACCAGTTGGAGCGATTGACCGCAATGTTTGAGGCGGAGGAGCAAAAGGTCACGTCTCTGGAACGGCAACTTTCACGGCTCAATGAAGTCAGCGAAGACGCCGTGTCGACGACGTTTGAATCCGTGATCGCACGTGGCAAACCTGCAGACGGCGATGGGTTGCACGGGACAGCATCGTGGTATGGCGGCACCCACTGGGGCTTCGTGCCACCTTCGTTAATGGAATTGCCCATTATTGACGGATTCAACTCTCACCAGCGCTCCGTGGATGGGTGGCTCCCTCGCGACGGTAGCAAAGAGGTTTCGGCTGCCCTTGCGGCCTTTGATGCTCGATTCACCGCAAATTTCACGTGGGGTGAGAACACTCGGTTCGGGCGCAACTCCAGGAATGGGCTCGGGTGGATGGAAGATGTGAATGGAAACGGTGTCCTTGATTTTGACGAAGATATGAATGGCGACGGTGTCCTTGATGTTGACGATTACGGGATCAATGTCTGGTCGGCAGACTCGCGCTTACTCAGTATTCAGGACGGTCGGGCCATCACTAACTGGGACGTTTCGCGGAGGGCGGTTCAATTGTGGGATTTGGGAACGAGGCGGCGTCCCGGGGTCGCGAATCTCAATTCTCTCCGAGGTACTGTGCGCTTTGGCGATGAAATGCTCGCCAATCGGATCGCGGAGTACGAGCTCGCCGGGCGCATGCAGCCCGAGGCCAGGGCTATGTGGCGTTCTCGGTTTGCGATGAGAGATTTGTCCAACTTCAATTTCTCGGCCCCGGAGTCCAGTCGGCAATTACTCGAGGATGAATCTCTTCGCCGAAGGGCGAATGGAAGAGGGTTCTCGTCATACTTTTTGAACACGTTTGGTAGACCAACGAGGGAAAAGTTTGTGTTTACCGTGGACGATTCATCAAGCATGGACGGCGTCAGTCCCTTTAATCTGGGAGTTGGATTGCGTGCGGTGGTAGTCGTCTCGGATGGAGATTTGTCGGAGCTTGAACTCTCAGACCCGCTGAGTCTGATCATCTCACAGAGCCAGTCCGTTGAGTCTAAGGCGTACGGTAAGGCATACGGTGAACTGTCCTCGGTCCCGGTATTCACGATGCCTCTGCCGTATCGAGTTTCCGGAAGTTGGGGTCGCGAGTTCGGTCAAAACCGTTTGTTTGCCTCGCATCCGCAGATCAAGAAGTTCCTGTCAGAACAGAAGGACTGGCAAGAGGACGTGTTGCTGTCCCGGTCCTACGCAGTCGATGATCTGATCCTCGGTGGCAGTGTTCGCTCGCTCCAGTCGACACTGTCACTTACCGGGGCGACGAGAATGGCCCTGGATCCCGTGACCGTCCCGACTGTGCGGTATGTCCAGGTACCGGGCAACAACGGTTCCGTGCCGGTGGTCGTTCTGCCGCCCAGTGTGCTGCGAGATCCGGTCAGCTACGCCCCCGGGATGGAGTCCTCGACTGCCGATCTGCTGGCTGTGCTCGAAGCGGAAACCGACCAGGTGTCGGTGAAGCGGGGCGCTGTGGATCGTCGGGCGAAGAAACTGATTGAACGGTCGCGGAAACGCGGCTGGGAAACTGTGACCATTCCAGGCCGGAACGGCGTCGGCGACGTAACAGTGCTCGTCGACGGTGCGGGTCGATACAAGTTCGAACGGCGACTGACTGACGGACTCGTCGAACAAGTGGTGTGCGACGGCGAAACGCTGTGGCATCTGTATCCCGATCTGATGATCGGTGCCGAACGTTCGGTCAGCCGCTTTCATCGTCGTGCTGTGCACAGCCTGATTCCCTGGCTCGTTGCTCAGGTCGATGATCTTGCCATTGGAGCGAACATTGAACTGGTCGACCGGCACACAATTCGAATCGTTTCGATGCGCGACAAGAGTGAAGGCACAGACGAACTGCGGCTGGCTGTCGACCTGGTCTTTGACGATGAGTCACGATTGACGGAACGTCGCGTGGTTAATCTCGCTGATGACAAGGTGCTGCAGCGAGTCTCGTACGGTGCTGATGGCACGATCACTGTGTTCGCTGGTGCGAGCGACAAGTCGCGGTCACTCAAACTGGTCCGCCAGGCGGCGGATGCTCCGAACGTGACACCGTCGACCGATGGACTGGTTGTGCTTCCGTTGCCGTATCGTTCGGCTGAGTCGTACGCAGTTGCCGTGGACGTCAACGGAGACGGCGAAACGGACTATTCGAAGCTGCCCGAAGCCGACGCGATGAAGATGATCGCGACTTACTTCGCAACTCGTGACGCCGCTTCAATGTGGCAGATCATCCAACAACGGTTTGTGGCACGCGAAGATTCCCGGACGGGTTTCGCCACACTGTTGTCGTCGGCGAATCCGCAGGACTCGACGCCGATTCACGAGGTCGCGTCACAGAATCAGGGACCGGTGACTCACGGAACTCCGGGTACGCTCGGCAGTTTTCTGGTGCAGTGGTACGACTGGCAACACGACCGTGATCTGAATCGTGAGTTCGTTATGCCGGAACATTCATCTCCGTTCCTGTTGAAGCTGGCGAGAGCGCATAACGTGCTTGCTCGCTGGGTGAGCGGGCGGGCGACGCAGGATCGATCCAAGGGGCAGATTCGAACGGAGTTCCGTCGGGCGATCGCCATGATCCAGGAAATCGAGTCTCCCGCCGTTGGATGGCGACTGCTGAATTCGGTCGCTCAGCGTTTTACGACAGATGGCGTGACCGATGCCGCTTACCTTGCACCGCTGGCTGCCGAAGCGGCTCGTTTCGAGAAATACCGCGGTCTGAGTTCACAGGCACGTTTGGCTCGCATTCGCTGGCTACTTGCTGCCGGTCACACAGAAAAATCGCAGGAGCTGTATGCAGAGTTCCTGGATACGGCGGCAAGTTTCGGTCTGTCGCCGATGCTCGATGCCGACATCCATACTTCGTTTGAAGAGAAGTTCGGGAACAACGCCGTCTGGCGCAAGCTGGTCAAGAAGGCCGGAGCGATGCTGGCGACGAAGGACCGGCCCATCGAGTTGATTGCTCTGGCGGCTCAGTGTGTCCGCAATTCCGAACAGGATCTGGGTCAGTCTCTGTTTGAGTCGGCTATGGGGAATCTGGACCTCGACGAGCATCCGTATGTGGCCGTCGCCGGTCTGAGTTACTCGCGACAGGCCGAGGATTGGGCGACGGCTGAAAAGTGTCTCCAGGCTCTCTTCCAGGACGATCGGCGGCTGCGAATCGCGAGTCTGTGGCGGCAGGCGTCTGATATCGCGGCGCAGCTCGGTGATGAAGATGAGTCGCTGCGACGCTACGAGCAGGCCGTCGAACTGGAGTTCGCCGATCTGCCTGACATGATCAACCTGGAGCAGTTGCGGCAGGAGTACGGTCCGCTTCTGGCGAGGCTGGAAGAGTTCGCTCAGACACGCGTCATCGCAGAAGAGTCGATTCCGGACGACCTGGTCGCTCGTGTGATTCGTCTGGCGGATCGCTGGCGATCGATTGATCCGGACAAGACGGCTGCATGTCACGCGGCTGCCCGCATCCTGGAGATTGTGGGCGAACCCGAACTGGCGTGGGATTACTGGACGACTCCCGTGGCGGCGAGTCCTAATGATTCATCAGCATGGATGGCCCTTGGTCGTTCGTTGCGGGATCGCAGCCGTATCGGGGATGCCGACCGAGCCTTCTCGGAAGCGTTTGCGTGTGAGCAGACGAACCCGGACATCCTGATCGAACGAGCCGATATGCTGCTGCTGGATGGTCAACGAAACGCGGCCATGAAGTTGTACGGGCAGATCAGCGTCGGTTCGTGGCAGCCTCGGTTCAACGGAACGAAGTCACGAGCCACAGCCGTGGTGGTTAGAACGGTTACTGGCAGCGACGAAACGCCAGCGGAAGAGGACGAATAACAGTCCTGATCGGTGGTCACGCGAGGATTGGATTAACAACGTGGCCGGCGACGTCCGTCAATCGGAAGTCGCGGCCACGGAACCGGTACGTCAGGCGTTCGTGGTTGAGTCCCAGCAGATGCAGCATCGTGGCGTGCAGGTCATGCACTTCGACAATGTTCTCCGCGGCGTTGTAACCCAGTTCGTCGGTGGCTCCGTACTTCATGCCGCCTTTGACGCCACCGCCGGCCATCCACATCGAGAAGCCCTTCATGTGATGATCACGTCCTGATCCCTGAGCCATCGGAGTGCGGCCAAACTCGCCGCCCCAGATGACCAGCGTGTCCTCCAGCAGGCCTCGCTGCTTGAGGTCTTTGATCAGCGCTGCCATTCCCTGGTCGACGTACTTCGCCGTCTGCACGATTCCATTCTTAATCCCGCCGTGATGATCCCACCCGCGGTGATAGAGCTGAATGAAGCGCACTCCACGTTCGGCGAGTCTCCGGGCCAGCAGGCAGTTGCCACCAAACGTCCCGTCCGCTCCCTTTGTGCCGTACGAATCCAGCGTGGCCTGGGTTTCGTCCGACAGATCCATCAGAGCCGGAACGCTCGACTGCATCCGGAACGCCAGTTCGTACTGACGGATACGCGTCGCGATCTCAGGGTCCTCAACAATCTTTGCCCGCTGCTGATTCAATTGCGTGATGACGTCGATCGTTCCACGTTGGTCGTCGGCTGTGATTCCCGCGGGATTGCGCACATACAGCACTGGGTCTCCACTCGAATTGAAATGCACACCCTGATGCTGCCCCGGCAGGAAGCCACTGTGCCATTGCCGCGATGCAATGGGCTGATTCTGACCGCCGCCGGTTGACGTCATCACGATGAAGCCCGGCAGATCGTCCGATTCGCGGCCCAGTCCGTACATCAGCCACGAGCCCATGGCCGGACGTCCGCTGATCGACGTTCCGGTATTCATGAACGTGTGAGCCGGATCGTGGTTAATAGCCTCCGTTCTCAGCGAGTTGAGAACGCACAGTTCATCCGCGACTTCGCCCAGATGCGGGAACACCATGCTCATCTCGAGTCCGGATTCGCCATACTTCCGGAATCTGTGCTGCGGCGCCATGCACGTCAGTTTCTTCCCCTGCAACTGAGCGATGGGCTGGCCTTTGGTAAACGACTCGGGCATCGGTTGCCCGCCGAGTTCGGCCAGCTTGGGCTTATAGTCGAACGTCTCAAGATGCGATGGTCCTCCGGCCATGTAGAGGAAGATCACGCGCTTCGCTTTCGGAGCGGTCTGTCGCGTCCTGACAGCTGAGGCACCTTCCGCGCGTGTCGCGTCATCCGACATCAGCGATGCCAGAGCAGTCACACCGAGCCCACACGCGGACTTACCGAGAAACGAACGCCGTGCCTGTAGCAGACTGTGTTCAGTCAACATGATTCAGTTCCGTGTAATCGTTTCGTGCAGGTTCAGAATGACTCTTGCGACCGACGTCCACGCCGCCAACTCGGCTACCGAGATGCCATCTGGTTGCGGATGCTCACCGACCGCCACGAGCGCTTTCGCTGCCGTTTCATCGGTTGAGTAACGCGAAAGCTGTTGATCAGCGAACCGCGTCAGCGCCGCGACTTCCATCGCGGACGGTTCACGCGAAACAGCCGTGCGGAACGCGAGTGACAGTCGATCCAGTGCTGTCGATCCGCCGTCGATGATCAGCTTCGTGGCAAACACTCGCGCGGCTTCGACGTAGGTCGGATCATTCAACAGTACAAGTGACTGCTGCGGTGTGTTCGAGATGGGACGTTCCGCCACGCACTCTTCTCTCGCCGGAGCGTCAAATGCCTGCAGGCTTGGATGCCAGTAACTGCGTCGCCAGTACGTGTACAGCCCGCGTCGATACAGGTCTTCGCCGTGATCCTGCTTGTAGTTTCCGTCTTTGTAGAGACGGAACCAGTAATTCGCCGGCTGATACGGTTTGACGCTGCGTCCGCCGATTTTTCGAGACAACAATCCGCCGATGGCCAATGCATTGTCCCGGACGAGCTCAGCATCAAGACGATAGCTTGCCTGCCTGGCAAAGAATTGATTCTCCAAGTCGCGTTCGCGTTGCACGGCTGTCGACTCGGAACTGCGACGATAGGCATCCGTCGTGACGATCAGCCTGACCATGTGCCTCACGTCCCAGCCGCTGTCCATAAACTCCACAGCGAGCCAGTCGAGTAACTCTGGATGCGTTGGCCACTGTCCCTGCGAGCCCACATCGTCAAGAGTTCGACTCAGGCCCTGACCGAAGAACAACTTCCACAAGCGGTTAACAAACACGCGCGCCGTCAGCGGGTTGCCCTTGCTGCTGATCCACTTCGCGAGGTCCACCCGTGTGGCTCGCCCTTCAACATCGAGTGACCCCAGAAACGCGGGAATGGCGGGTACGACTTCCGGACCGGAGTCGTCCAGCCAGTTGCCTCGCGGCAGAACACGCATCACACGCGGCTTGCCAGGAATCGTGATGACTGATTTCGGCCACGACTTCGCGTCGGTAAGCGTCTTCAGTTCGGCCTCAACTTTCTTTATCCGATCGCTATCGGGATCGTCGGCGCGCAGTGACACGAGTTCCGTTTCAAGCTGCTTCCACTGTTCGAGCTGTTGCCGCGACGGAACGGACGTTTCGCCCGGATGTCCCACTCCGCGTTCCTGCAGATCAGCGAAGAAGGCTTCAAAGCTGTAGAAGTCCATGGTTGTGAACGGGTCATACTTATGGTCGTGACACTCGGCACAGCCCACAGTTGAACCGAGGAAGATTGCCGCAGTGTTGCGGACACGGTCCGCCGCATACTTCGCGAGGTACTCTTTTGCCTGAGCTCCGCCTTCGCTGGTCGTCTGGTTCATCCGGTTGAAACCCGAGGCGACCTTCCACCAGTACTGCTCGAACTTCGAACCCTCGAGAAGGTCGCCGGCAAGCTGCTCGATGACGAACTGGTCGAACGGCATGTTCTCGTTAAAGCTGTCGATGACGTAGTCGCGATACAGCCAGATGTTGCGATGTGAGTCTTTGTGGTAGCCGACGGAATCGGCAAATCGCACCAGGTCCAGCCAGGAGAGCGCCATCCGTTCGCCGTAATGCTTCGATGCCAGCAGCCGGTCAACAACTTTTGAGTAGGCCTCAGGTGACGTGTCGTCCAGGAACTCCTCGACTTCCTGCGGAGTCGGCGGCAGGCCGACAACATCGAGCGAAAGGCGACGGATCAGCGTCGCACGGTCCGCCGATGGGGCGAGCGGCAATCCCTCACGCTGAGCCCTGGCGGACAGGAACCGGTCCACCACGCTGCCGACAGTCGGACCGCCAGGCGGGTCAACTCGTGCGGGGACAATGTAGGCCCAGTGTTTCTGCCAGAGTGCTCCCTGCGCGACCCAGCGACGAAGAACGTCGATCTGTCGCGGTGAGAGTTCCCGCCCGGAACCCGGTGGAGGCATGCGTTCGTCGGGATCGCCGGACGTAATGCGGCGGACGAGTTCGCTGACGTCGCCCACTTCCGCCGGGATGACACGCGCTTCTCGGGCGAGATCCAAACCTGCCTTCGTATCCAGCCGCAGGTCCGCCTCACGCTTGCCTTGATCTGGACCATGACAGGCGAAGCAGGCATCCGACAGAATCGGCCGCACGTCCCGATTGAATTCAACCGACGGCTTTGCCGAGTCTTCCGCCAGCGAACTATGGCCGGAATGAATAGCTGCACAGAGCAGAACGATGATCTCGATTCGAAGTCTCATCGAGTGGTCCTCAATTGGTTGACTGGACAGACGAGTCTACTCGCAACATGGCTACTCTATTCACGCAAGCTTATCTTGCCCACGATGACTGCGCTTCAAATCCGAGGCGACGTATTGTTGAACAGAAGGTCGCAAAGGACGCGAAGAAATAAAAAAGCGGACCTTCGCGTCCTTTGCGACCTTCTGTTCAAAGAACTTCGTCGTCTGCAACCTGACCCAACTGGATCACTCATGTTTGGTTTCCGTCCCCGTCGACTCAGACGTCTGGCGTTTCTTGCGTGCCTGTTTTCCGCGGGGACGGCATTCGCGTCACCCGCCCTCAAGGGGATCGCCTGCCGTTCCGTCCATCTGGCGTACGCCGAGGTGCCGCCTGCGGCTGTATTCTACAACGAGGTTAAGGTCGAATCGTCGGCTGACGGCACGTACTTCTGTGTCTGTGGATTCAGCCGTGGCTACTACGGAATCCAGGAGCTGTACGACGGACGCAAGGTGCTGATCTTCTCGGTGTGGGATCCCGGTCAGCAGGACGATCCGAATTCTGTTGACCCAGCCAACCGCGTGAAGCTGCTGCATCAGGATGAATCCGTACGTGTGGGACGCTTCGGAAATGAAGGCACGGGCGGTCAGTCGTTTCTGGATTACGACTGGAAGGTCGGACAGACGTACCGCTTCATGGTTGCCGCTCGACGAGTGAAAGACCGGACAGAATACGCCGCTTTCTTCTTTCACCCGGAAGAGAAGGCATGGAAGCACCTGGTGACCTTCAGCACGCTGACGAAAGACACGCAGCTCAAGGGCTACTACGCGTTCGTGGAAGATTTTCGTCGCAATCGGGTCTCTGCAACGAAGACGCGCCGGGCGGCCTTCCCCAATGCTTGGGTTATGACGTCGGACGCGAAATGGCAACCGGTTGAAAAGGCCCGCTTCACGGCCGACGGAAATCCCGTCGTGAACATCAATGCCGGTGTGAACGAACGGCAGTTCTATCTGGCGACCGGAGGAGACATCACAAACGACGACGTCAAACTACGGGCTGTGATGCAGCGAGACGTCAAAGAAGCAAAAGCACCAGCGGACGCAGAACAGGCGGCACTCGCGTTTCTCCAACCAGCGAAGAACGCTCAAACGACGAAGACGGGGCGAGAGTGGTCGCTGGTTGTGCATGGCGGCGCTGGCACTCCGCCGGAGGACGCAACAGCTGAGCAACTGCAGCAGTACCGCGACGGGCTCACGAAAGCCCTCTCAAAGGGCCGTGCAGTGCTGGCAGACGGCGGAACGAGCTTGAACGCCGTCGAATCGGTCATCCGTATTCTGGAGGACGATCCGCTGTACAACGCTGGCAAGGGAGCCGTGTTCAACAGTCAGGGCGAGCACGAATTGGACGCGTCCATCATGGATGGTCGCACGCTGGATGGCGGAGCGGTCGCTGGCGTACGGACGGTAAAGAACCCGATCGGACTCGCGCGACTGGTCATGGCCAAGACACGTCACGTCCTGTTGTCCGGCGCGGGCGCCGAGGAATTCGCTTCCGAACAGCAGGTCGACCGTGTTGCCAATTCCAGTTTCTCGACCGAGTACCGGCGTCAGGTCTGGGAGCGTGTTCGAACGCGGAAGCAAACCGGAAGTGCCGCACGCTGGTCCCCGGCTCGCGCATGGGATTACGGGACAGTCGGATGTGTCGCCCGGGATTCGCAGGGGAACATCGCCGCGGGAACGTCGACCGGCGGCCTGACCAACAAGAAGTTCGGGCGTGTCGGAGACAGCCCGATCATTGGTGCGGGAACATATGCAGACAATGACACATGCGGAATCTCGGCGTCGGGTATCGGTGAGCAGTTCATTCGTCACGCTGCCGCAGCCCAGATTTCGCTGCTGATGCGACACCGGGAGTGGTCGCTCAAACAGTCGGCGGAGCACGTTCTCAAGACGCAACTCCGGCCGGGCGACGGCGGGGTCATCGGCATTGATCGCACCGGTGAAATCGTGTGGGTGTTCACGACACCAGGGATGTTCCGGGCCGCCGCTGATGCCACTGGCCGATTCGAAGTCCGAATCAGAAACGAGTAGCTGGCAGCTGCGTGAAGCAACGTCTGACCGCGCCCCAACACCCGTCAGAACTCGCCCACCACCTCGCCACCCTGGTGTGTTGCCAGTGACTGCCACACACCCGTGTCGACGTTCTCTGAGACAAAGCGGACTTTGCCATCTCCCAGCAACATGTGCACACCTCCAGTGTGCCAGCTACTGAAATCTTCCATGTGCGCCGCGGGATGGTTCGGTGTGTGGTCCGCCACGCCCAGAATTCTGGCCCATGTTTCTTCTCCACCGGGGGGAGAGCCAGACCATGTCGCGTGCCATGCCATGGTCACGTCGGACCGACGTTCTCCAACAATCGATGTATTACTCAGACCATCCAAGAAGTCGCGAAACCGGGTCGCACTGTTATGGAAAAACGGACCTGTATCCTTGCAGACCTGCCCGCGTGCCAGTCCTTCGCAGTCGTCGATTTCAAGAACGGAACCGGACCCCCAGTTGGCCACATAATTCGCGGACGCCAGTTTCGCCAGCAGGTTGGTTGTTCCTTCTGCATTGAGATTCCAGGCTGACTGGTAGATGTCCGAGGGACAGCGAAATGCCGGTTGCGGTGTCGTCAGCAGCGCGAGATTGGACGGCGCGAGAATTCCGGCCTCAGTGTCGAGCTGTTCAAAGAGAGGCCCCTGGTCGAGCATTGGCAGGATCATGGACCCCCATCCAAATGCATTGTCGCCTTCGACATCCGGCTGATTCCCGGCAACACCGATCCAGCCAGGTGGCAGAGTTCCGTGGATGTCATGGTAATTGTGGAGGGCCAGACCGATCTGCTTGAGATTGTTCTTGCACTGTATGCGTCGGCCGCTTCGCGGGCCTGCTGCACGGCCGGCAGCAGAAGAGCGACCAGGATTGCGATGATCGCAATCACGACAAGTAGTTCGATCAGAGTGAATCCGTGTCGGGAAGCGCATTTGGCGCGCAGAGTATTCATAAGAGTAGCCTCGGATTGCGCGTGATGGATGGCAGTCCGGTCCGGGTCGTTCGACAAGGCTGGCGTGTTCACGCGGCAGTTGTCTCTCAGACCCGTCGGGGTAGATTTTCCTGTCAGGTGCGCTGTGGGCGCAACGTCGCACGTGATGGCGATAGGCCAGGCTCTGCAGCAGACACCCGATTCGGAACGCGCGACGCGCTCGACCTGTACTGATCGTTCAAGTCAGCTGGAACGACAGCGGTGGTGCGCGGCCTTGCCAGTTGCACTGCAGCGGAGCAACCGGCTGCTGTGCGTCGAGCAGTGAATTCGTTGCGATCTGAAACTCAGCCGTTTTAAGCACGGCGAGGGTGGGGACGACGATCGACAGGGCCAGAAGCTCGCACACCACGCACCTGGCTGACCAGCTCGGAAGCGATTCAGACTCGTCGGTGTGGTTGTGATGGTGTCCGTGCGGACAGACTGCGTGTACCGGAGGACTGTGTGCCGCTGTTGCATCGTGCCGACAGTTGCCGCCGTGCGTATGCAGCGCGCAATACGACGAGGCGACGATCCACGTTGTCAACGTCGTCAGTATTGTCCAACGCTGGTGCACAGCCAGTCCCTAAATGCAAGTTGATTGCAGGTGCGTTCCATTTGAGAAACAGATGTGCGAGATGTCAATCCAGTGGAGCTGGTCTCAACCGAGATTTCGCAAATCTGCCCACGCCGCAACGCGAACCCGTATCTGTTGGTGACTTACGGACAGATCGCCTCGGGCGTTGGTCAGATCGCTGGCAGGTTTCAATGGGCGACTGCACCACTACAATGACAGTCACACAATGAACGTCACGAATCGGCTTCGGCCGCCTGTAGTCGAGACACCCCGCATGTATCTTCGTATGGCCAAACGTGTTCTGCTTGAGACTGACAAGCGACTGCTGTGGAAGTTCTTCTGGAACATGGGCGTCCGCGGCTCGATGTCGGTCGTGAAATTCAAGCGGCGACTGAAGCGCGGCGAGTTCTTTCCGCCGTTTCTGTATGTGTCTGTCATCAACAGTTGCAACCTGCGGTGTCAGGGCTGCTGGGTCGATGTGGCCGCGAAACAGGAGAAGATCGATCTGGAAGCCATGTCCAAGCTGATCGCGGAAGCTCGCGAGATGGGAAACAGCTTCTTCGGGATCGTCGGCGGCGAACCGTTCATGCATCCGGAACTGCTGCAGATCATCGATCGCCATCCGGACTGCTACTTTCAGGTCTTCACGAACGGGCACTTCATCACGGACGAGGTCGCGAAAGAACTGCGGCGCATGGGTAACGTGACGCCGCTGATCAGCGTGGAAGGCAACGAAATCGTCAGCGACGAGCGGCGCGGCCGCGGTGATGTTCTGAGCAAGACGATGCAGGGGATTCAGAACTGTCTCGACAACAAAGTCTTTACCGGGGTCTGCACGAGCCTGTGCAAGACAAACATCGACGATCTGCTGACGGAGAAGTGGGTTGACCGGCTGATTGAGATGGGCGTGCTTTACACGTGGTTTCACGTGTACCGTCCGATGGGACCTGATGCGTGTCCCGACCTTTGTCTGACTCCGGAACAGCAGCTGAGTATTCGCAAGTTCGTGGTCGAAACGCGGGCGAAGAAGCCGATCGCCGTGATCGACGCGTACTTCGACGGTGAGGGGCAGGCGCTGTGTCCGGCGGCCACGGGGATCAGCCACCACATCAATCCGTGGGGAGGTGTCGAGCCGTGTCCGATCATTCAGTTCGCGACCGACAACATCCACGACGAGTCGAAGTCGCTTCGCGAGAAATTCGCGTCTGACTTTCTGACCGACTTCCGGAAGCTGGCCTCGAAAACCACGCGTGGCTGTATCGTGCTGGAACGCCCGGACCTGCTGGAAGAACTTGTCGTCCTGCACGGAGCTGAAGACGTCACCGCCCGAAAGACCGCACTGGCCGAACTGCAGAAGATGGAAGTCCGAACGTCGCAGTTCAATCCGGAAACTCAAATCCCGGAAAAGAGCTGGGCGTACCGGCTCGTTAAGCGATTTTTCTTCAACGACTTCGGAGCGTACAACGGCTACGATCACACGCAGACGGCGGCGCCGTACGTCCTGAAAAACCGGGCCGAATCGCAGGAAACTGCAACCACCGCCAGTTAATACGTGAACCGCGTTCGTAGTAACCGCATTTATGCGGTCCGTTCGCCGACCCTTGAACGATTCCACCAGCCAGTCAGACCTGTTGTCGCGGACAGGCCGGATTCATCCGGCGACGCAGCACGTCAGTCACGAACGCCCTCAACCAAAGAGGAATGGAATACAGGCATGTCGGAAGAAAACGCTGAGAGCACGCCGCCAGAAGAAAACCAGACAAGCGAAACATCACTCGCCCCGGCCGGCGCGCTGGAGCAGCCCGGTCCTGGCAAGAAACGGATCCTGTTGATTTCGTATCCGAAGATCGTGTTTCTATATCCGACGTTTTTCATGGCACTGATTGCCGCGTTTGTCACGTGGCTGGCTCCCGAAGCGTCAACCGCTCACGTCGGGGTCACGATTGTGTTCTTTGGAATACTCACGCTGAACCTCGTTGTCCTGACGTTCGACTTCCCGCGCACAACGGCGCTGACGTTAGTCGCCATCATCGGCATGGTCGTGATGGGCGTTTTTCTATCGGCACATTACGCGCCGGACCTCGTGCCATTTCTGGGAGACGTACTTGGTGCTCTCAAGCCAGAAGCGAATCACATCTTCTACTTCATGTTCGCGGCGATCCTGTTCTTCTTCTATCTCGCCGTCCTGGTGGCTGTCCGCTACGACTACTGGGAGATTCGCAACAACGAACTGCTGCATCACCATGGCTTTCTGAGTGACATGAAGCGTTACCCTGCTCCCAGTCTACGTGTCGACAAAGAGATCAACGACGTCTTCGAATACATGCTCCTGCAGTCCGGCCGCCTGATTCTGCACGCACGTAGCGAGAGCCGAGCGATCGTTCTGGACAACGTCCTGTTCATCAACCGCAAAGAAGCTCTACTCATGAAGATGCTCGGATCGCTGCAGGTCTCGGTACGCGACGACGACGGCTGAGTGGCGAAGCGACTCCTGAATTCTCAAGCCCGGCTTTTCGGATTTCGAAAGGCCGGGCTTTCCAGTTTTACGGGAGCTGACTGATGCGCGGTGTGTTGATCAGTGGGACGGATACAGACGTCGGGAAGACCTATGTGACGGCGCTGATCGCTCGCGAACTGGTGAGTGCCGGCGTGCGTCTGGGTGTTTACAAGCCGGCCTGCAGCGGAGCGGATGTCACTGACGGGCAAGAGCGGTGGGCCGATCTTGAAACGCTGAGCCAGGCATCGGGCATCGCTGACCTCGACCGGATTTGTCCGCAACGCTTCGCGGCGCCTCTCGCACCACCGATTGCCGCTCGTGAAGCCGGTCGCTCTGTTGATTGGGACGTCGTCCAGACCGGCCTGACTCGCTGGGAATCTGATGCAGACTTTGTGCTGGTCGAAGGTGTCGGCGGCCTGCTGTGTCCGCTGACGGATTCGCACTCGATGGCAGATTTTGCCATTTGGACCGGCCTGCCGGTAATTATCGTAGCGAGGCTCGGGCTGGGCACGATCAACCATACGCTGTTGACGCTCGAAGCTGCAGAGCGGCGTGGATTATGCGTTGAGGGTGTCATCCTCAACGATGTTGACAACCAGGCCGAAACACCGGCCGCTGTGACAAACGTGTCCGAACTGAGGCGACTGAGTCCGATTCCCGTTCTGGGCACAGTGTCGCGTCATGGTCAGACGCTTCAGTTGCGGGACGGAATCCCCCGGGGCAGAATGGCCTGGCTGCGAGAGATCGACGATGACTGCGTCTGACATGCCTTAGAGACCACTCGACTCTAAAATACGCAGCTCCCTCCCTATTGTCCCTGTTTGGGACACCTCGAATCGACAACTGCCTGAAGTCGCCACCCATTCATCCGATCCATTCCGCGGACCGGACCAGGTCCGAATCACCACCCCACAATTAACTGCCGAACAGACGCGTCCTGGACGGGTTTCGCTCCTCGACCGAGGCACGCTGTTCTCAGGAGTGCATGTCATGCCGTTTGAAGTCTCCTGCAGCCAGTGCCAGGGACGTTTGCGCGTCGAGCAGGCCGGGCTTGTCGCCTGTCCGCATTGTGGCACTCGCCTGAATGTCGCGGAGCCTCCCGCCGCAGACGTTCCGGCTGCTGTTCCGCCAACGCCGGTGGCCGCGACGCCAGAGCCGGTAATCGCAGCGGCGCCGCAACCCGAGCCTGTCACAACGCCAGCAAGTCCAACGGGCACGCAGACTCCGACGGCTTCCGGCGAGCAGATGCCGTATCTGGGCGAAATGGCCATGCCGGGGACGACGCCAGAGGAAGAACTGACGGGCGCGGGATCGGCTCTGGATGAAGAAGATTTCGAATCTGTCCTGCCCGGCGGCAATGACGTCGATATGTCTGCACCCGCTCCGGTTGCCGTGGCTGAGCCGACAATTCCGGCGGCCGCCGCCCCGGTCGTTGCCACTGCGCCCGCCCTCGCCCCAGTCTTGCCGATTCCGGCTGCAGATACTGGTTCGCCGCAGCCGGCCTGGAATGTCGGCAGCAGTACTTTGCCCCAACCTGACTCCGGAATGCAGCTTGGATCGCAGTCGTCCATCATCCGAAGATACACGGCCGAAAAACTCCACGGCACGGTGTCAAAGAAGTTGTTTGCGATGGCGATCAGCTACTCGAGCGCCATGACTCTTGCAGTGTTGTACCTGGCCTGGCAACTCATGAACGGAGGCGGTACGGCCAGTAGTCTGGAAAGCCTCCCGGACGTCAGGCCGCAGCGTGATGCAGACGGCGACATCGGGATGTCCCTGATTAAGGAAGGAGCTGAAATGCCGCCTGGGCATACGCTTGCCCTGGGCGATACGCGGCGGTTCGGAAACTTGAAGGTCACGCCGCTGAGAGTGACGCGAGGCCCGGTGAAGTTCGAATACCACCTGAAGAATGACTCGCAAAAGAAAAAGGACGGTGACGAGATTCTGCAGTTATGGCTTCGGTTTGAGAACGTCTCCACGGACCAGAGTATTGCTCCGCTCGATGGACTCGTGTTTCGACGCGACCCTGCGTTCGAGATCGGCGAAACGGATCGCGCAAATAGTTTTGTGTGTGCTCAAGGCCATAAAAAGAAGGACGGACATCGTGTGCTCGTGTATGAGCTGAACGCGGACGACATCTGGAATCTTCGTGACCAGAACGCGGATTTTGAGATTCCGCCAGGGGAGACGTTCGACACGTACATCCCGACCACCGAAGAAGGAGTGACGGAATTGTTGTCCGCTGACGCCCCGTATATATGGCGAGTGCACTTTCGCAAGGGGTATAGCCCTCAGCGGTACGGAGTGACGACGGTCGTTGAAGTCAGTTTCGACAAGTCAGACGTGGTAGCAGCAACGCAGCCCGCCGCCGATGTGGAGGCCGATGCTGAGCAGAGCTGATTGTGGTGCAGATTCGAAAACTGTGCGGGCGCGTCCTCAGGAGCGAAATCGATGGCGGATCATCCGAATGAGCAACCGCGCAAAGGCACAGAGCCAGGACCAGTTCGCGAGGTCAGCGACAGCATCCGAGTCCTGACGGTCGATCCTTCCGCAGCATTCCGACAGTTGCTGGGGAAAGTCATTCGAGAGACACCTGGATTCTCGCTCGCAGCGACGGCACAGGATGGCGCCGCCGCACTCGAAAAGATCGAGCGGTTGAATCCAGATGTCGTGACGCTGGAATTGGAGATGCCGGTTCTGGATGGGTTCGACACACTCAAGCAGATTCGCGTCAACTGGCCTGACTTGCCGGTCGTCGTCTTCAGCGCGATGTGCCAAAACGGTGCCGTGGCCATCGTTGACTGCCTGGCGATGGGAGCCAATGACTATCTGGTCAAACCTGACGAGTTCGTCGACATCGCAACCACCGAAACGTGGCTGCGGCAGAATCTCATGTCCCGTCTGCGGCAGTTCTTCCCCATGAAGACCGTTCGGGACGACGCGTCTGCGGACAAGCCAATTTCGGGAGCTGGGCTTAGCGACACGATTATGTTCGTGTCTGATCCCTGCGAGACGCAGGTCTTTAAGGTCCCTCCGAAAGACGTATGAACCGCTGCTTGCCTGCGGTTGCCTGCCTGCCTTGGTCGCTAAGCATTCGTCCGGCAAAGCCCTCGCTACAGACTCCGCCCTTCCCGGGCAGGACTTCACGGGCGATCGCGATGATGTGATCGCGAAATGCCAGCGTGACGGATTCCGGATCGACGGCCTGCATGGCTTCCGGCAACTGCGTCCGCCACGTTCGCGACTTTGCGCGTCACACGATCGACGCAGGGTCCACGTCTACGCGGACAGCGGGGCTGGTGGTGCCGTTGCCGAATAATTCGACCCGATAAGCTCGATCCCGGCCGCGGTGTTTGGCTTCGTAAACACACGCGTCGGCGGCATCCAGCAGATCATTCGGTTGAAGACCATCCAGTCCCGAGCGGACGACAGCGGCTCCGATCGACAACGACGTGGGCACACGCTCGTCGTTGAAGCTCAGCTCAAGTGTTCGGATCGCGGTTTGCAGACGTCGGATTGGAAGATCGAGATCCGTGGGGCTGCAGCCGCACGTGACAGCGATAAACTCGTCGCCTGCAAATCGGGCGACAAGATCGTATGACCGCAGGCACCGCTGACAGCACTGCGAGACCGATGCCAGTACCAGATCACCACGCAGGTGGCCAAAGCGGTCGTTGATGTCCTTGAAGTCATCGATATCAATAATTAACAGTCCCAGCGTGAGATTCAGCCGCGTCGCCCGTTCCCATTCCTCTTTGAACCGGCGTTCGAAATGAGCCCGATTCGGGAGTCGCGTGAGGGCGTCGGTAGCCGCGCGGGCCAGAGCGGGCTCCAGCCGTGTCCAGCTCAACAGGACATCCTGGCTGGTCATGAGCGCCAGCAGGTCGTCGCCCTCTCGCACGGAGATGCACTGCGTCAGGGATTCCTCAACCGGCTGGTTTGTTGACCGGGTTGGCGAGTCCGATTCAGCCGCTTCAGCTTCGAGTGTGACCGAAAGCAGGGACTCGACCGTCCGGTGATGCCAATGTGCGGCAGTGTCATCCTCGGCGCCCCGCATCGCCTGATTCAAGTCGTCGACGGAGACGATTCCAACCAGAGTTCCATCGTTGTCCTGTACCAGCAGGTGGCGACACTCGTGTTCAAGAAACACGTCCGTGACGTCCATCAGCAGCGTACCGGTCGTAACGACCGGCACCTGACCGGCGGTCAGCCGTGTGTCGTGGAGTCGGCTTTCCGTGAACCGAATCGGCTTCGACATACCGGAATTCCTTGAGAGACTTGAGACATTAAAGCGGCGAACAGAGTCAAATCATGAGCCGTGTGGAAGCTTACGCCGCCGGACACGCCACCATTCGTGCGACCGCATTCTGGCCGTGGATTTCACCAGTCCGATCCAATGCCGGTCTCCTGACCGTAGCAGCCGGAGTCACGTGCAGGTTCATTGTCACGTGAGCCGCATCAGGTCGGCGACGATGGACCCCACGCTGTCAGCCGGGTCATCGACACATTGCCGGAAAAACACACATCCACGTCATCACCGGGGGATCGGGGACGAGCGTTGTAATCGCCGCAGTACTTCCATCCAGACTCGTGTTTCGTGTACTCCAGCAGAAGCGGGGCGGTGGCCAATGGGCATTCAATGAGCTCCGGTGTCGCGTGATTGTCTTCCAGATCCGGGAAGTTGACATTCCAGAAGTACTGTGGTGTCGCCGTGCAACTGAGCAGTCGCCCCAACACGTCTCGCGCAAACCCCGCCGCCCGATCCCAGTCGAAGCGACCACTGTGCCGACGGTAATGAGAGAATGCGATGCCTCGACGTCCCAGTAGCACCCCCTCGCGAACGGCCGCAACCGTTCCCGACATAAACACATCAACACCCAGATTGGCGCCAAGGTTGATGCCGGACAGGATCCAGTCGGCATCGGGAGCGATGCTCCACAGCCCGACACGCACACAATCTGCCGGAGTGCCGCCGATCGACCAATGACCCGGTGATCGCTCTTCAACATGGATCGGATCGTCCGACGTCACTCGGTGCCCGCACCCGGAATGGGCACGGTCCGGAGCCACGACGACCACTTCACCGAACTCCGCTGCCAGCCTGGCAAGAGCCGCTATTCCCGGGGCGTCGATGCCGTCGTCATTCGTGATCAGAAACTTCATGCTGTGATCTTTCCTGTTTGACAGGCCATCTCATCTGCGACGAAACAGGATTCCTGTCGAGAACGTATACGGATTGATTCGAACACAACCCCGGCAAGCATTCGAGCGTCAGTCGAACTTGAATTCGAATTCCAACAATGGATCCGGACAACTGGCTGAAGCCACACACTCTGCCTAACCGATTCATGTTGACGGGGTTTCCCTGCGCGGGATAGGTTCCCCGCCCCATCCTACGAGCAATTCCAGCTCTCGCGTCGCACTTCCCGAGTCATCCGCCGCACTTCCTCATCCCCGAATTATCGCACTTACCGTGGCTAACCCCGCAGGTGGTGATTGCGCCAATACGGCCTGTCCCAGGGCGACCGGACCACTTCGTTTCCTGTTGCCTCACTGAACGATGGAGTCCGCCCATGTGTGGAATCGTCGGCTACGTTGGTTTTCGCTCGGCTCCCGAATACCTGCTCGAAGGTCTCCGCCGTCTCGAATATCGCGGCTACGACAGTGCGGGCATCGCCGTGCAGAACGGCGACGAAATCGGCATCCGTAAGCGAGTCGGACGTGTCGAGGAACTTGTCAAGCTGATCGCCGCGAACCCGATCGACGGCCAGGCGGGAATTGGCCACACACGCTGGGCCACACACGGCGAGACGACCGACCTCAATTCGCATCCCCACGTCGGCGGCAACGGCGAAGTGGTCATCGTCCACAACGGTGTCGTCGAAAACTACGCCAAGCTGCGCGAGGAATTGCAGACTCTGGGATTCGTGTTTCGCACATCAACCGACAGTGAAATCATCGCCCATATGATCTGTCATGACCTGACAGAGCAGATAAAAATGGGAGCCGACCCCGAGTCCCACGAGACCTATCTTGAGGCCGTGCGCCAGTCGGCTCAGCGATTCAAAGGAACCTACGGCCTCGCCGCGATGTTTCGCGACATGCCAAACACGATCATCGTCGCCCGCTTCGGCAGCCCACTGGTCATTGGCATCGGTGAGGATGAGTATTTCCTTGCCAGTGATGCGAGCCCGCTGCTTGGCTACACCGATGAAGTGGTGTACCTGGACGATCATGAGATTGCAGTGCTGCGACCGGACGGAATGGAACTGCATCATCAGGAATCCGGACGCCGTACACCCTCGATTCACACGATCGATCAGCGAACGAATGACATCGAACTGGGCGACTACGAACACTACATGCTGAAAGAGATTTTTGAGCAGCCGGAATCGGTCGAGAACTGCCTGCGAGGTCGCATCGACGACGAATCGGCGACGGCTCGCTTTGGAGGTCTGGACTTCGACCCGAAGCAACTCCGCGGAGTCGATCGAGTTGTCCTGACTGCCTGCGGAACAAGCTGGCATGCCGGACTTGTGGGCGAGTACTTGCTCGAGGAGTTCTGCCGGATTCCCACGGAAGTCGAGTACGCCAGCGAGTTACGATACCGCAACCCGCCCATGACCGAAAACACGATGGTCTTCGCCATCACGCAAAGTGGCGAAACGGCCGACACATTGGCAGCCATGCGTGAGTGCCAGCGTAAGGGACACCGATCACTGGCGATCTGCAATGTTGTCGGATCGACGATCGCTCGCGAGGCCGATGGCGGCATCTTTCTGCACGCCGGACCGGAAATCGGAGTCGCTTCTACCAAGGCCTTTACTTCACAGGTTACCGCGCTGACGCTGCTCGCGCTGCATCTGGGCCGCATGCGGCACCTGTCTTATCGCGCCGGCAAACGAATCATCGAGCAGCTCCGTGAAATGCCCGCAACGATCGAGCGGACGCTGCAGTGTCACGATGCCGTCCAGGAGGTCGCCGCCAAATACTTCAACTGTGACAACTACCTGTACCTCGGCCGACTCTACAACTTCCCGGTCGCGTTGGAAGGCGCCCTGAAGTTGAAAGAGATCAGCTATGTTCATGCCGAGGGGTACCCGGCTGCAGAAATGAAGCACGGTCCAATAGCGCTGATCGAAGAACGCACACCCAGTGTTTTCATAGTGCCACGCGGCGGGATCTACCCGAAGGTGATGAGCAATCTGGAAGAGATCAAAGCTCGTCGCGGCCCGATCATCGCCATCGCCTGCGAGGGCGACAGACGCATCAGTGAGCTGGCTGACGACGTGATCTACGTTCCCGACGTCGAAGAATACCTGCAGCCGCTGGTGACATCGATCCCGCTGCAGCTTCTGTCCTACCACGTCGCTCTACTGCGTGGCTGCAACGTCGACCGCCCTCGGAACCTCGCCAAAAGTGTGACCGTCGAGTAGCGAGTTGGCAGCAGCCGCCGTTCGTAGTAACCGCCGTTCGTAGTAACCGCATTTATGCGGTTCGGCTCCCGACGCTGCGACGCCACCCAACTTCGATCGCTCGCCGTTGCAAGAACCCGATAAATCGGGTTACTACGAACCACATCAGTGGTTCACGTAGAACTCCACCGACGTGAGCAGTGCCCACATGGCGTCTCGCGTCACCACGTCTTTTTCGTCGGAGCGGCTGGCAATGAATGCCGCAAAGGTCGCCTGCTCATCCTGACTCGGATGCCGCGACAGGATTGTCAGGAACAGTTCGTCCACAAGGACAGCCACATCGTCGGTCGCAGCCAGTCGATCGAGCACGTTGCCGGGCCGGCGGTGAACGAGTCGCTGCACGACGTCAGAATTCCGCCAGAACAACGCACCCTTCACGGTCGATGCCACCGACTCTTCTGGTTCGCGTGCATCATTGGCGAGAGCCGCCAGGAACGCTGTTCGAATTTCCGGCAGCGACGGTAACTCGGTCGAAGCAATATCTGGCGACTCAACCTGTTCAGCTTCGCCTTCCGGTTTCGCTGCTTCCTCAGCCGGGATCATGTCCGTCTGTCCGGTCGCTACGAGGAGACTCGACATCACCTGTTCCGCCGACAGACGCCGTTCAATTCCCACCAGGAACGACTCGGGGGAAGAGGCTGTCGCAGCATCGGGTAGACGACTCGACCGCTGATATGCCTCGGACAGTGCGATCTCCCTTTGCAACCACTTCACGTCAAAGTCGTGGGCCACAAACTCATCGGTCAGCGTGTCGAGCAATTCTGGATGTGATGGTGGATTCGCAGAATGGTGGACGTCCAACGGATGCACGATCCCACGGCCCATCAATGAGAACCAGACGCGATTCACGGCGTTCCGAGCAAACTGGCGATTCTCGCGCGATGTCAGTTCGTCGGCGATGACCTTTAACGCACTCCAGTCGGGCCGAGGTGGCGGAGTCTTCGGTTTTGGCTGTTTTGGATCGACCGCTTTCGGTTCGGGAATTTCGAATTCACGACCACCTGGAACTCGCGGTCCGGTCGACGCCTGAGTCGGATCGAATACTGAGAGAAACTCCAGCTTCGCCGTCATCGCCTTTTCGCCGATCGCCGGAAACTTCACGTCCCGGCGGATATACGCGTTCTGATAGACCGTAAACAGCCCCTTGAAGTCGACCTGTTTGTAATCTTCGATGAACAGGTGGTTGTGGCACTCGGCACACTGCAGGTCCATGCCTAAGAACAGGCGGCCAACGTCGCGAACTAATCCGGGGTAATCAGTCGGATTCTGTCCGTATTTCTCAAGCCGCTTAGTCATAAAGAACGCGGCACCGCGAGTGGTTTCGGCGTCGCCATCCGGGTCAAGCAGCTCACGCACGAGCTGGTCCCACGGTTTGCCGTCTTTGAAGGACTGCTTCAGCCAGCCATTCCAGCCGTCGTCTTCGCCCCGACGCTCCATCAGCATGATGTGGAACTGGTCGGTCATTCGTTCGGGCCATGAATCGGCAGCCAGCAGTTCATCAATCACCCGGTTGCGCTTGTCCTGAGAAGTGTCTGCCGCAAAGGCTTTGACTGTCTCGGAACTCGGGATTGTGCCCGCGAAATCAAGCCAGACACGCCGCAGAAACTCGGAATCGTCGGTCGCCTCTGCAACGGGCTGCTTGTCTGCCCGGGCGGCAATGAACTGATCAATACGTTCGTGAAGCGGCGCGGCAGCGTGACAATCCGCCTGCGCATAGACCAGCATTGCTGCACTACAGAGCACACCAGTCAGATACCGCATCAAGCATCTCCGGACAACGAGAGCGTAGACAGAAGAAGTTTCTGTGGGTGCATGATTCGCAGAACCCCCGTGTAACTTCAAGCTCCGCTGGCTCGTGCCGTTCGACTACCGTTGATAGATCGGCAGAAGCTGGTACGGCGGCGTCAGCGCCAGAATGGCAAACGATGTTGCGTAAACAGGCCCGAAGTTTCGTTCGGCGCCGCGGGCGCGCTTCCAGGACCCGTCGTCATCCTGCTCCTGGATCAGATTGGTGGCGATTTGCGGATAAACCTGATTCCACGTGTCTCCCCCGACCTGCGCCATCGCCTGACTGCAGTAATACGTCGCGAGGTAGAAATTAGCGGCTTTCACGGGACTTGGGTAATCGCGTGACCGGAACCACTCCGTGCCTGCTTTCACCATGTCACTTCTGTGCCGCCCGCCGAGAATCAGCGTCAGCATGGCCGAGCCCGTATTCGCGAGACTCGGTTTCGCAACGCCATCCGCTGCTGCCAGAGGGCGATAGAGAAAGATGCCCTTGTCCAGGTTGTCCGGAGTCTCCCAGTAGCAACGCTCAACGAAGTCGAGTCCTTCGTCGAAGTACTGTTTTGGCACTTCGAACTCAGCGTTACGAGCCGATCGATAAAACATCAGAGCCCAACCGCTGACTGACAGATCAGAGCTGGCGGGATTCTCGGGATACGCGTATCGAAAGCCGCCGATGTCGTCCGGATGTCCCTTTTTTCGCAACTGTACCTTTCGACTGAACACGAGCGCCTTGCCAATCGCTTCTTCGATCTGCCGCGACTGAGCACCGTTGGTCATCCCATACACCTCACCCAGCATCAGCCCAGCGATGGCGTGGTTGTAGGGGAGCGTCTGCCCCGGATTGTGCGCTCCACCTCCGGGCGCGACGCGCATCAGCGAGAAATAGCCGCGTCGTTTTTGCGTGCCCAGCACAAACTGAATGGCTCGAGTCAGGCTGCGACCGTAACGGCCGTGACCGGGCACATGTCCACGCGCCAGATACGCCATGACGGCCAGCGAAGTCACCGCAGGTTGCGCATTGGGGAGCGACCGAAAGCGCCCGTCATCCGCTTGCTGCGATGCCAGCCACTCGAGCCCGATATCAATGGACCGTTCGACTCGCACCCACTCATTCGGCGGAAACGCCGAGCTGAGATCAGACGACTTCGCGATGGCGGACACGACGGAGGGTGTCTCGCTCGGCTCGTCCTGCGCGGGGACGGAATGGGCCGCGCTGGCGACACACATCAGCAGGCATAGTCCGTATCCAGTCCGTCTGGCCAGGACACGGCGATCACGACTGCAGCCTGTCACGTTACTCATCATCGTCCGCCGCCCCCAGATTGATCAGTCGTCGAATCTGCTCCTGGTACTGTTCGATCGCGGCGCGGTGATCCTCGGGCAACGTTCGGCGCTTCACCTGCCAGAGCCCCTTGTCGAGCGACGACATCAACGTATTCCACTGTGTGTCCGGCAGAGACTCGCCGCTGGCCATCGCCCGCATGACGGCTTTCATCTGGTCCGATTTCGCCAGTTCACGCCATTCCTTGTTGTCGATCTCGCGATTCCCGAGTTCGTCACGCAATTGCTCGAGTTGCTTTCCCATCCGACGCAATTCCTCGGCCTCGGCTTCGTCCGTATCGGGTGCCTCGGCCTTCTTCTTCAGTTCTGCGATCTTCTCGTCCAGCTTCTCCTGAGCCTCCTGAGCGTTCGCAACTTTCTCCCACTCCTCTTCTGTCGGGTCACGATCTTCTTTGGCCATCTCCAGGTCACCTTTGGCCCGCTGCTTTTCATTCTCGGCTCTCTTCATGGCCTGGTTGACGGACTCCTCAATGGGCTCCCCGCCACCGTCCTGACCCTTTTGGTTCCACACCATCCAGTCGGTCATGATTCGCAGGTTGCGCGGTCGATTCGGAATTCCCAGCAACGCGTTGAGATTCGGTTCACGTTCCAGCCGCTGCAGGAACTGATCCAACGTGGGATCTTCAAGCTGATCGATTTCCGGATCATCCGGATCAATCTGATCAAGTTCCTCGATGACCATTCGCCGCATCTTGTCGAACAGCTCTTCGGCCTGAGCAAAGCCGTCAACCGCCATGAGCTCCTGAGCTTCACCCGCTTCGAGGTCCTCACGGGTCAATGCATACGTTGCCGCCATCTGGTTGAACGTGATGTCTTCCATGATCAGCTGCAGCTCGTTGGCAATCGCCAGAATGGCAGCCGGGACGTCATCCTGGAACTGCTCATCAAGTTGATCTTCGATGTTCGTCATCTGCACGCGCAGCAGTTCCGTCCGCTGGGCAAGACCTTCCTGATCAACCCGGGCCAGAGTATGGAACTTCCGGGACTGAAGCCCCTGGGCAGATTCCGCCCAGGCGACAACCTGCTCGGCCACGGACCGGTTCTCTGCCAGGCGATTGAGCACGAACTCGTCAGACTCTTCGTCGTCTACTTCGAAGTCAAGTTCTTCGAGAGCTACGTCGTATTCGGCGATGTGATACGCGAGCGTGCCCAAGTCGGACATCAGGTCGGAATTGTCATCGAACGGGCGACGGATGCGTCGTCGTGCTTTGGACGCGATCGACCGGGCCCGCACGGCGATCTGCTTTGCATGTTCAATGATTCTTTTCGGCGTGCCGAAGGTTTTGTCGAGGCTCAACGGCAATTGAGCCTGTGTTCGCTCCTCCAATTGCGATGCTTCACGCGCGATTGGAGCAGCTGCGTAAAGACGGAGTTCCGCAGCCAGCAGCCAGACATCATCACGCCGATCCGCGGCGACCTGCCGCCAACCGACCAGCTCTTCAGTCAAATCAGCCTGCTGTTCGTGTAATTCTCTCAGTCCATCCCGCAAAGACGTTTGCCGACGACGGATGACGTCCATGTACTTGACCAGCAGCCTTGGATCATCGGCCAGGATGCGACCAAATTCGGCCATCATGTCCGCCCGCATTTCGAGCACTTCACGCAATCGATCCAGGTATGCCTGATCGACCTCGATGACCTCCATTTTACGCTTAAGCGAATTACCGGCCTTGTTCTGACGTGCCTCCCGCATTAGACGCTGCACGTTCTTGACATAAACCTCGTAAATCTTCTCGGCTTTCTTCAGGTCGTCCGCCAGTTTCTTCTCGCGCTTGATTTTCTCGACCCGTTTCATGAGAGCGCCAAGCAGCTCACGCGCTCGGGTCACACGCTGCAGAGCCTCGGACACATTCCCCCGAAAATCTGCATCCGGTTGACGGATCAGCACGAAGACGCGGTCACGTGCTGGCGTGACATACGAACGCCCGATCTGTACCAGTTGCAAGCCGGCAAAGGCTAACTGCGTCTCGATAGTCGCCTTGCGAACGTTGCCAATAATCTGCTCGACGTTCGACAACCGTGAGTCGACTCCGACAACTTGCTCAACGTGCTTTTCCGTGGCCGCGGACTCACTCAACTCCGTGTCGATCGTCTGCAACACGACCTCAGCGGCTTCCAGTTCACCATCCATCTGCTCCAGCCACTGGGCAGTGTCTTTCTGGTCTTTGTTTCCGTTGTTACCGCCGTCGGAAGAACCGTCGGGAGCAGAACGACCAATGACTTTAAGACGCAGTCGATTACTCACCGTGTTCTGGCCGCTCATGGCGACTTGCCGGCTCGTACCGGACCTGGGAGTTGGCGATACGTCTTCGTCCGGCTTACTTTGGGGATCATCCTCCGAGTCTCGGGCCGTGGCACTCGTTGGCGATGAGCCTTCTGGTCGGTCGGCATCGTCACTCGAATCTTCAGGTTCGTCTGGGACGGACGCTGCCGTTGTCTGATCGGAATCCGCACCTTCCGGGCTGGATGCGTCCGGCGTTGGGGCATCCGTTCCAGTCGCCTTGTCATCTCCGTCATCAGACTCCGTCTCGCTCTTCGTTGCCTCGCCGTTGCCGGGCTGCTCATTCGTCTCGCCAGGCGCTGCCGCTGCGGTCGCGGTGTCGTCAGATTCGTTACCACCTTCGGTCGGCGTTTCGGCGGGTGCGTTGGGTCCTGGCTTGCCTGCGTCAGAATCAGGCTGATCCCTGGCGGGTTTCGTTGTCCCATTCGCGTCGTCGGATTGCGCATCGTTACTCGTGGCTGGAGCGCTGCCAGGTTCGTTAGTGGATTCGTCAGTCCCCGAATTAACTTCCGCAGCAGGTCCGCCCTCTTTGGATTCGCCCGCATCTGATCTGGGATCAGTTTCAGTGACTGTTGTTGCAGTGCCTGTCCCCGACGGATCGGCCTCCGCTTCGCTTGCACCAGCGTCGTCACTGTTCGGACCTTTCGCCTTCAGGGCAACTGCTGGTTTCGACGAATCTGTTTCCGACTCCGCTAAGCCCGACGGACCTGCATCGGCAGTTTGCCCATCGTTGTTGTCGTGTGCTTCGCCTGGCTCCGCAGTCGTGCTTCCATCGACGTTTTTGGGAGCCTCGCCCTGACCGGTCCGGTTGTCGGTTACTCGTATGGCATAGCTGATGTTGGCACCGTCAATGAAATTGAACTTGCTCAGGTCAAGTTGAGCGGCCGCCATCACATGCTTCTGCTGTTCCTGATCCCCCAAGGGGATCTGCGTGATGCTCAGAACCTCCGGCAACTCGCCCTCTTTTGTGTTTGAGTCGTCGTAGACAATCAGTTCAGCCATCGCGATACCGTGGTCGTCGTGCGCTTCAAACTTGATGTCGATCACATCGTCGGCATTGACTGACATCTCATCCGTCGGGCTGATCACATGCGCGACCGGAGCCTTGTCCGCAATGACGCGAATGTTGCACTCGGCACGGTCTTCGTTCGTGAGATCGTGTGGACCGAAAAGGACAGGGCTTAGCGAGAAGTCCACTTCGAGAATCGTCTCGAATCGATACCAGCCGTCATCTCCGGCGACGACAATCAGTGTCTCGACAGCGGTTTCCGCCTCGTCCGAGTCATCCGTCTCCTGCTCCGTGGTCAGCCGCAGCTCAAGACGTTCGAGTGGGAACTCGGGACGCATTTCCAGAGTCAACCGACTTCCTTCAATCGCCCGAACGCGTTCGGGCAGATACGACTTTTCATACTTGGGCCGACCGACGTACGCGGGCGCCGTCAACGTCAATCGAACTTCAGCCAGAGCCGGGCGATCAACGACCGTCACTGAATTCCACTGCGTCTGACCGTCGCCGGCCCGCAGGCGGTACTTGAATGAGTGCTCGACCGCGGCGACTCGATAAGCAAACGTCGAAGGACTTTCCGGCTGACGCTCAAGCTCAATTGTCTCGTTGATGCCTGTCTCGGTCGTCAGCGTCAGCAGAGCCAGATCACGCGTCAGTCCCGACTGGGCAACGGTGATTTCGGCGGCCTGCCCGCGCGGGACGATCAGATCACCCGTCACACTCTTCAGTTCCGTCGCCGAGATCTCGGACACTGGTGACCAGAACCGCTGCAGCAGAACTCGGTTCTGTGGCCAGTTGATGCCCAGCAGCCCGGCCAGCACGATTGAGCAGACTGCCAGCATCAGCAACGCCTTTCGCAGCCCATCTGAGTGAGCAACACGTCGGGGCTCGACCAGCGTGCCCATCGCCACAGCTTCGCTCGTCACCTGCTGCAGCATCGCCCGACCAGTCGCGTCCAGCGGTTGATGGTTCGATTCGGCGAAACTGGCAATTGTCGTCCACCGCTCCTCCAGTTGAGGCAACTCCCGATCGGCTTCACCGGCAGCTTGCTTCAGACCGAGTGATGCGACCAGCGGACCGAGCCCGTTCACGACCAGTGTCACCACCGCGATCGACACAGCGCTCACTGTCAGCGTCATACGGATGCCAGTGTCGAATAGCGTAAAGCACCAGTCGATGGTCATTGCGGCCGTCATTGCGGCCACCAATGCGAACGCGCCGAGCAACCCTGCGCGGGTCAAGGCCAGCATCGCCTGACGCGTGCGGATCCGCCGCAACTTGTGATCCATCACAGCCGGATAAGCTCGCGTTTCGATAACACCTGACATGATTCAATCCCTCAGCAGCTTCTGATGACTTACGAGAGTCCCATCCGTTTCCGGATAACCCACTCGCTGAACAGACAGCCGAACACAATCCACAGAAACTTCCACTGTACCCATAACGGAAGAGACTCGGTGGTCTCAGTCACAATCGGTTCCAGATCGGTCAGTTTCAGAACTTCACCGATCGCGGTCGGTGGCAGCACCTGCCCACCGGTGGCATCAGCAATCTGCTGGGCGAGAGCGCGGTCACAGCGCGTGTCCAGCAGTTCGCGATTCAGATTGGAACGCACAGTAAAACTGGCGGTGGCTGCCGAGTGTACGCTACTCCCGTCTTCACCAGGCTGAAGCAGCGCTTCAACGTCTTCTCCCGTTGGTTCCACTCGGTAAACACCCGTTTCCAGACGGTCGAATCGCCCGAGGTAACGGCCCGGCATCGACGCGTCCGGTGCAAGAGGGATCGTTACCCGCACGTCATCCGTTCGAATCGCGACGGCTTCGATGTTTGCATCCGGGACCGCTTTGCCTTTGTCGTTGTTCAGGCGAACAACGACCTCAACATTGTCATCCGTGCGATAGTCGGACCTGTCCGTCCGCACGCTGACCATTTCGGAACCGGCGGCCAGATCGGTCGCCACAGCCCACCGCAGCAACTGGCCCCAGAACCGGTAGTGCAGTCGATCGCCGCGCATGTAGCGCAGACGATAGGTCTCAGGACTGGCTACATACACGATGCGCCCGCGACCAACCGACTGCCAGCACAGCAGTGCACTGCGTGACGGGTCCGGAGCTCCGCCAACCCGTGCGATCGGAACAGCAGAAATCAGTGTCCGAGCCGCCGGACGTGCAAGACGATACTCAGACAGCCATCGCATCGGTGAATTGTGATTAATGAATTCCCAAGCAGTCTTCGTCGATGCTTCTGTGTCGGCAATCATCAAAGCGTGATGCTTCCAGCCGTCGTTCGTCACTTGAAACGCGTAGCCGTCAAATCCTTCGGCTGCGTCGAGATTGTTTGCCTTCGTCACCGGCAGAATTTCTTCCAGTGGTTGATTCGAATACGCGCCCGGCATGGATTCCTCACCGGCCATCACGACCAAAGTGCCGCCACGCTCGCGCAAAAAGTCGACCAGCGCTTCCTGAGACTTCACTGGAAGATGCTCCGTTGCCACGTCACCTAGCAGCACCACGTCGTACTGGTTCCAGTCGGATGTGGTCGTCGGGAATGCCTGCGACTCCTTCCGATGGCCGGTTGCGATCAACCGAGGACGAAACAACAGTTCGTCACACTCTACGGTCGCGTCCCGCCGGAACAGTTGGGCCAGATAACGAAATTCCCAGCGGGACATCTCATCGGCCAGCAGGATCTCGATCTGGTTTCTTGTGACGTTCACTTCGAATTGTTCAAAGTTGTTGTCTTCGCTGAGTTCGTCCTTGAGCGGAGCAACACGCACCTGAAACCGCTGCGTTCCGACTTCGTCAATGCGCGTGTCGAACCGCACCCGTCGCGTTGCGAAAGCAGACTCGATCGGGACGTCACGATGCTGCACAACAACACCATCCCGCAACAACTCGACGCGACACGACTCGCCCTCGCAGTCGTAGGCCTGCAGAGTGGCTTCGATCACCACGTCGTCATCCTTCATAACGACATTCGGAGCGAAGACCGATTTCACATCCACATCGCGGACATGCAGCGGGTTACCGATCGGCACAACATAAACCGGCACACCGGCCAGTTCAGCAGCAGCCTCGCGCGGGTCGCGTCCGGCCGGGTTGTTATGCCCGACATCGGTCACCAGAAAGATCGCGGCCAGCGGTTGTTCCTGTGAGTCCAGTCGGAGTTGCTCCAGCGTCGCTGCAATGTCAGTCACCAGCATCTGAGGCGACACGATCTTGTCCCCGTCGGTGAGATACTTATTCAGGGCCGTTGATGGAATCTCGTGTCCTTCAACCGGATTCAGCGAACTCTCGAAAGTGTAATACCGCACATCGATGCTCTCACTCAACGGAGCCAGAACGTCGCTTTGCACGGTATCGACGAACATGGCGGCCCGAGAGAGACGAGTCGCTGTTTCCTGCTGCTTCGCTGCCGTTGCAGTCAACTGAAACGCAGCACGGTCACGTGCCGCAACTCGCTGTGCCAGCGTGCTGAGCCGTCGGCGAATCCCAATCAACTGATGCTCAAGGTCTGCCAGACTTTCGCGCCATCCCGTGGCAAACGCGTCTCGTCCATCGCGGTAATCAGTCGCCAACCTGCTGAGTCTCTCAAACTCCGTGCCATCCAGCATCTGCCGAATACCAGCAACCTGATCGCTTAGCTGGTTGTCCTCTTCCGTGACCGGTTGCGACCGTGACTGCCGCAAACGCGAGGCCAGTTCCCGAATGCCCTCCCGTGTCTGCATAACTGCGTCGTGGGCACGCGCGGCGGATTCCAGAGCCATTCGTTCGGGCTGCTGATTCTGCAGTGCAGTCGTCGCCAGATGCAGACGGTACTCCGCCATTCTGGCTGCGGCTTCAGAACGGTCCGCGGCCACCGTCGGTAGAATCTTCGCAGACTCTGACGTCATGGACCAGCGGAGATCGTCTGCCGTCCCGACCGGATCAACTGTCTGCATGCTGCGACTGACATCAACAGCGATCGCCACAGTCTGCCGGGTCGTGGATTGCTCGAAGTGTATTGATGATGGTCCCAGTAGCATCCAAACGGCGATACCAAGTGCCGCCGCCCGCAGGAGCCAGAACAGCATCACATTTCGCTTACCAACAATGTCACGTTCGCGTCGCAGCGACCATGCGAACAACCACAACAACGCGCACACGACCAGCACGGCGACCGCGACAGGAATCGGGCCGTCCAGAGCAAGGTGTTCGGTACTGGTTGTGGTCGTAGCAGGCATCATTCGAAATCAATGTCTCTGTCAGGATCACTACTTTTCATAGACGCTCACGAAACGAGGTCGCTCCGTCGCTGTCCACTCTCGATCACTTGTTCTTTCGTTCGCAGAGGTTCGTCGAGTGGATCGGGCGAGCTACTTTCGTTCGTCGCCGAAATATTCCCGAACAGTGGCGCCGCCCCGGCCCACTGCTCCGTTGTGTCAGATATCGGATCAGTGCCAAACCGATTGCGGGCAATCACCCCGGACAACAAGAGTTCTGCGACCATGATCACAATTAGCAGCATTAATAGAAGTGGCCAGACAGGATCACGTTGATTCGAACCAGCGGTCTCAGTTTCTGTATATTCGCGGCCAAGTCCGGCCGTTTCCGACAGGAACCGACGGTCTGTCGCTGTCAATGCCGACAGATCTGACTCGCCAGGATCCCGGGCAACGTGAAACGGAACACCGTCACCAGAGAGTCCGAACTCAAGCGTGTATGTGCCCGGAAGAATTGTGCGACTCGTCCGGAACTCGATTCCATCATCGACGGGTTCACCGGTGAGTGTGATGTCTTCGCCAGCGGGTGTTGTCAGCGTCGCATCGCGGAGTCGCGTTTTTCCCACATGGACCGCGATCGGATCACCAGGCTGTAGATTTCGACGGGTGGCTCCGGGTTCGCTCAGATAACTCAGCCAGTCATGCACCATCACGACGAACGCCTGAGACATCGCCAACTCGCTCCATTGCAGCCGCAATGGAATTCCCTGCACGATGACACGACCTTCGCCGAAGTAGTTCTCGACCACCAGCGGTTCGCCGTTCGTCAGATCGAGGAGTATTGAAACGTCGTCACTTACGGCCGATGTGTGGAATCGCATCCGCCGCGTGACCTTCACGTCACCGGTATCCAGCTTGTCGTCGTCCGCCAGATCGGCTGTTGCAGGATGTCGCTTCAGAAACGGGTTGATCGTTGTGCTGTTTGTCGGGCCGCGACGTTCATCGACGATTCGGTCGAGGCTGACCGGTGACAGTCCATCGCCGTCGTTGAACATGTATCGATTGAATCGATCAACATCGGTACGTGGCCCAAGAGCAAGCCACAATCCACCGCCGCCAGACACAAAGTCACTCAGTCGCGAAACGGCTTCCTGGCTGAGGTCCGTCAGGTTCGGAATCACTACGACGCGAAACCGATCCAGTTCGATGGTCTCGAGTCGTCGTGGTGGAATCGTTCGCGGTTCGAACACGGCCCGCCAGTTCTGATCATCCTGACCATCGACGCGACCGAGTGCGGCCTGAACGAGATACGCGTCCTGCTGAATTTCAGCGAAACCGGTCGATCCCTCCACTAGCAGCACGGGGATCCGCTCGACAACTTCTACGACGACTGTAGCCGTATTGTCTGGCTGCAGATCGTCATCGGCTGCCACCTGGCACGACAGAGTGAAGACACCAGGTCGATCAAATGAGTGATTCCAGATTGCGTCGTAAGTTGCGCCGGCATCCAGAGCGGGAATGTTACTTTGCTCCCGAGATTCGTCTCCGACGGACCAGTCAAGGCTGCTGGCTGCCGACTCATCACGTGAGAAATTCCGAACCTGCGCAGTGACCGTAAATCGCTGATTGACTCCCACGACCGAGCGACTGGTCCGAATGCCATTTACGGCAATGTTAGTGGTCGAAACGACGGTGGCGTCCGGCTTAACAATGTCGACCCGTGTCGGCACATGCACTTCGGCAAGGACGTCACGAAACCGTTGCCAGCCGGCTTCGTCACTGGTGTTCCAGTCCGCTCCCTGCCCGTCGGTCATCAGGATGATGCGGCGCTCCATCAGTGTTTCATCTTCAATATCCGACTGCACAACTTTCAGCAGCGACGCCAGCAGGTCGCTTGTGCCATGTGTTGGTCGCAGTGCTCGCAATTGATCTCTGAGGTCGGGACGCGAGCCAATGTCAACACGAACACTCGCCGGTGTGATCCACACGGGATAGGGCGAGGCTATCAGGATCCGAACGGTGTCCCCTGATGGAAGGTCTTCGATCGCCTGCTCGGCCTGCGCAATCATGTCATCGAACAGTGACACGTCGCCGGCTTGTCGCAATGTCGACAGAGAATTGTCCAGAACGAAAATGGTCTCGCGGCGGTCGGTCGCTCCCAGCCACTGTCCGGGCAACAGGGGGCGAGCGAGTGCTGTCACCAGGGCCGCGATGGCCAGTATGCGCAGGAGCAGGAGCAGCCACTGCTGCAACCGACGCGCGCTGGTTCTGCGTGTCGCGGCTTCCTGCAGAAACTGCATCGCCCCCCATTCGATCACGACGTTGCGTCGACGATCGAAGAAGTGCAGCAGAAGCGGAGCCACCGCCAGAGGCAGCGCTGCGAGGAAGACACTGCTGAGAAAGAAACTCATAGCGTCACCATCCGATCGGTGACGTTGCCGCCGACGTGCCCATTGGCTGCGCGGCCGCGAAGGTAGAACCCCAGGGTTTCGGCCAGATCGTGTTCTGTTGTCGTTCGAACGTAGTCTCCGCCGATTCCCGTGATGGCCTCTTCGAGCCGATCAAGAAAGGTTCGCAACTGCTTCAGGTAACCGTCGCGAACGGAGGCGGGATCCAGATTCAATCGCTGAGCGGATTCCAGAGACTGGAATGACGACCAGTGGCGGAAGTCGAAGCGTATCTCCTCCGGGGCGAGCACTTGAAACACAGTCACGTCGTGTCCACGGGCGCGAACCACTTTCAGGGCGGTGGCCAACTCGTCTATGTCTCCGAAGCAGTCGGAAAAGAGAATGAACATCCCACGACGTCGCATGCGCGGAATGCATGAGCGGATCTGAGTAGGAAGGCTGCCGCCTTCCGACGGCGTCGCGTTCTGGAGTGCCACCAGAATTGACTGCAGATGACTGGCGTTCTGACGTGCCGGGACGAACGCTGGCGACGAATCGTGCAGGACGGCCGCGCCGACGGCATCGCGTTGGTGCAGCAGCAGTCTGGCTAGGCACGCGGCGGCTCGCCGGGCGTATTCAAACTTGCTGACCGTCGACAGTCCGAATCGCATCGACCCACTGGTATCCAGCGCGACCAGCGCCTGCAAATTGGTTTCTTCTTCGAACTGTCGGATGTAGTAACGGTCATTCCGGGCATACACCTGCCAGTCGATACGACGCACTTCATCTCCCGGAGCGTATGACCGGTGCTGGGCGAACTCGCAGCACCCACCCTTGTGAGTCGATCGGTGCTTACCTGAAAGGAATCCGTCGACAACGCAGCGGGACAGTAGTTCCAGATGCCCGATCTGATCCATTACGGTCGGGTCAACGAAGTCTGCGTGAAACGACTTCGTAGATGTCTGTTCGAACCGGCTTGTGGGAGGCAGCTTCGACACGATGGACGGCACCAGTAAGGACGAAACGCTGTCTGACCTACGCCTCTTGTGTCTGGATGGACTTTGTTTCCCGGACGATGCGATTCAACACCGAGTCCGCATCGACACCCGCAGCCTCTGCGTTGAACGTCAGAATGATGCGATGTCGCAGCACCGGGAGAGCCACAGCCGCCAGGTCGGCCGTCGTTGCGTGACAGCGACGTTTAAGTAACGCCCGCGCCTTCGCCGCCATCAGCAGTGCGATCGTGGCCCGAGGGCCGGCTCCCCATTGGACCATGTTATGCAGTTCGGCCGGCAGAGCGTCCTCTTCCGGTCGTGTTGCTCGCACCAGATCGAGAGCCGCGTTGTAGACGTGATCCGCAACCACAACGCTGCGAACCAGAGACTGCATCGCGTGCATGTCCTCAATGGTCAGCACGGTACTTGTCTCGAAGCTGTAGTCGGTCGTTTGTCGCCGGGCGATTTCGAGCTCTTCGGCACGGCTGGGATACTCGACGCGAATCTTGAGCAGGAACCGGTCAAGCTGAGCTTCCGGCAACGGGTACGTCCCTTCGGTCTCAACCGGGTTCTGCGTCGCCAGTACGAAGAATGGATCCGGCAACTGATAAGTCTGACCGCAGATCGTGAGTTGCCGTTCCTGCATGGCTTCCAGCAAGGCGCTCTGAGTCTTCGGCGGCGTACGGTTGATTTCGTCGGCCAGAATCACATTCCCGAACAGTGGCCCTTCGACGAACCGAAAGATTCGCTTCCCGGTCGTGTGATCCTCTTCGAGGATTTCCGTGCCTGTTATGTCACCCGGCATCAGGTCCGGAGTAAACTGAATCCGCCGAAAGTTCATGTCCAGCACAGATGCCATCGTGGAAACCAGCAGTGTCTTCGCCAGACCCGGCATTCCCTGCAACATGCAGTGTCCGCGGCAAAGCAGACCGATCATGAGCTGCTCGGACACCTGATCAAGCCCGACGATCACACCACCAAGCTGGCGGCGCAGTTCATTGACCTGCTCGTGCAGCTTGTCCACCGCGTCGGCAATGTCGACCGAACTCGGAGCGTCGGACTTCGCTCGGGTACGGCCATTGCCGGCGGCAACATCCTGAGCAGCCACTGGTGAGTTTGATTCAATTCGACTCATGGTCAGTTGTTTCCCGGTTGGGAGTCGTACTTCAATCCTGTGTTCTGACTCGTTGACGCTCGTGTCGTCGCGGTAGCGGTCAATCCGTTGTCGGCTTTTCGTCGGGCGGCTTCACCGGAACGGTTTTCGATTCAGCCTTTTCCTTTTCGCTGCGAGCCGCTTCGGCCGCACTCAGCAACCCGTCTCCGTCAAAATCGAGTTTCGCAAACTGCTCTTTGTTTCCCAGAAACTCACGTACAGTCAGGTCACCGTCCGCGTTGACATCGCTACGCACAAACCAGTCGGGAGGCGTCACTTTCGGTCCACTCGCAGGCGGATGAACAGATCGGACTGTTGCAAGGTGTTCATGGACCGTCGGGCCGTATCCGAATGAGACTCGCAGCGTTTGCGGAAGTTCTCCATGTGTGATTTGGCCGTCCTGATCACCATCAAACGCACTGAGCAATTCCGGGACGTGCCAAAGTTCACGCAGCGTCAAACGGCCGTCGTTGTTGAGGTCGAGTTCGGGCAACATTGGATACCCATCACGGACGGCTCCCATGGAAACCTGGTCTGAGCCGCTGCCGGTTTCCATCTGGACAGCCGAGAATTCGACCAGCGTGCCAGAGATCTGAAGAAGGACTGCACCACCGCGAATTTCCGCGGAAACTTGGCCGAGCGAGGACACAATGTCTACGACTTCAATTTCCGAATCGGCTGCGTTGTTTGAGTCGAACGCGACGTCCAACCGAATGTCCGAATCCATCGTCTGCAATCTGGCCAGTTCCGACTCGTCAATGCTTCCACTGCCATCAGCATCAAACCGAGCCTGCCACTGCTGATTCCCATCGACATCGTTCGTCGAGTAACACTCGATCAGACGCTGCCACGCCTGTGGATTCGCCAGGTCAGCAAGGGGGATCATTGGAGGCGGCACGCGTGCGACTTTGGTTGGATCAGGCGTCCGATCTGCAGCCGCCGCGATTTCGGCAAAGGACAGCAGGTCGTTCTGATCGCGGTCGTAGCGCAACAGTGTCGCCTGCACTTGTGCCAGCTCGACGTCCGAGAGCACGCCATCCTCGTCACGGTCGAGGATTTTGAACACCGGCATCTGCCGGCCACGGATGCGTTGAAAGTTCTCGTTCAGCAGCAGCAAAGTCGGACCGTCAGCCCAGTTCGTCAGAAGCCAGCGGACCTCATCACGCGTGGGAGTCCGCCGAGTTGCCGCAGCGTAGCGGCGCAACCGACCGGTAATGGAATTGTCCCGAGGCGGAGCAGACGGCGGTGCGTCTTCTTCTGATTCTGAAGCTTCTTCCGCAGCCGGATCGGTCTCAGCAGGTTCTTCAGCTTCGTCGGGCGAGTCAGCTCCGGCAGTCACGTCAGTTTCCTCAGCCGGCTTGGTTTCAGCGGGCGAGTCGCTTGCGGCGTCCTCGGTGGACTCCACACCCGTAGTTGTGGTTTCTGCAACTTCCGGATTGACCACATCGACTTCCGGCGGCTTCGCAAGCTCGGCGAGAATCTGACCAACCCGCTGTTCGCGGATCATGCGAAACGGGAGTCCATCAATTGTCAGGCTTGCTTCGACGAGGACAGGCTGGCCCGGCAGCGGCAGAACGAAACGCACATACGGTTCTTCTGGTGCGACACGTGGCTGCGGAATTCGTCGACTTTGATACTGCGGAGAGACTCCACCAGACATGTCTTCCGTCGCCGTGTCTGTCATGGCAGCTTCAGGTTCACTGTCGTCATCCGCTTCCGGCGCAGGAGCGGGCCGCAGCACGCGAGCCGGGACGAGCAGTCGTGGTTGCTCCGTAGTATCAGACTCATCGCTCACCGCGATTGCCGTTGCAGCAGTGATCACTGCCGTTGTCAGCCAGATGCGTGCTGTCATGCCAATAAGGCCTCAATCGGTGAAGCATCCGCAACCGGGATCGGCCGGCCGGTGTTTGACATCTGCATCGTTCCCGGCCGAACACCCAGCGCGGAGCACAATGTCGCCAGGACGTCCTCCGAACCCACCTCGTTTTCAATCACTTCCATGCCATCTTCGCTCGTTTTCCCGTAAGCCTGTCCGCCGGCAATTCCACCACCACCCAGCACGCAGGACCACGCGTTCGGAAAATGATCGCGGCCAGTGCTTCCATTGATCTGCGGTGTTCGGCCAAATTCACCCATCCACAGAATCGTTGTCGACTCGAGTAATCCACGTTCGTCCAGTTCCTTCATAAGCGTTGCCCAGCCAGCATCCAGGCTGCCTGACAACTGGCGTACCTGGTTGAAGTTGTCGGAGTGTGTATCCCAGCCAGCTCCGCCACTGCTTGTACCCAGTGATACTTCTACAAACGGAACGCCGCGTTCAATCAACCGTCGAGCCAACAGACATCCCTGACCAAACACGGAATTGCCGTATTCTTCTCGAATCTCATCCTTTTCTTCGGCCAGGTTAAAGGCTCCTGCGTCCTCACTATTCATCAGGTTGACTGCCCCCTGGTAAACAAGATTGTGAGTCTTTGGAGCACCAGCACCGTGCGTCGCAATGAACTCGGACTGGAGGCGTTTCCATAGCGCGAGTCTTTTCCCCATTCGGCCTTCTGTGATACCGGCAGTCAATTCCAAATCCTTCACTTTCAGTTGTGGGAATCCTCCAGCATTCTGGATGGCTCCGGGGATGTCTGTCGCGCCAACCATGAGCGGCCCGCAACGCGTTCCCAGGAAGCCTGGACCAAACGCTTCCTGGTTAAATGCGCGAAAAGCTCCAATAGAGACATTCGCGGGCAAACCAATTCGTTGAGCACTTGCCCCAAGCTGGTTGGCAAGTGACGCACCAATGCTTGGATATTGAATCGACTCCATCGGAACATGACCGGTGCGCATCAGATAGGTGCCGCGACCGTGGTCACCCTCGCGTGTACTCAGACCCCGCAACACGGCCAGTTTGTCTCCCATTGTGGCGAGTTTTGGCAGGTGCTCACTGAATCGCAGGCCTGGAGCATTCGTGTCGATTTCTTTGAATTCGCCGCCGTTTTCATGTTCCGGCTTCAAATCCCATGTGTCCGTTTGAGTTGGTCCGCCACTCATCCAGAGCAGCACACAGTGACGGGTCCGCTTCGGATCATCAGTCAGCTGATCTGCCAGAGCCGGAAACCAGCCACTGGCGCTCGCGCCGGCTGTTCCCACTGCCACGGACTTCAACAATTGTCGTCGCGAGATTCTTACACTCATTTCGATCCGCCTTGTGTTTCTCACGTAAACTGTGATCAGCCCTTGATCACGCTAAGACTTTCAAAGGTCACTGTGTGAGCAGTGCTGCTGGTATTAATTGCGGAAACGCCGATCAACAGCTTGTCGGGCAGGATGACCTCGGTTCGCTTCAATTCTTCCCATATTTCACCATCGTGACTTAATGCAGGTCTGAAATAGTCGCCTTCACGCTTCAGACGCAGCCAGGTCGATGCTCCCTGGAAATACGGCTCTGCCGTGGGCGACTTGTTGATGCCGCGGTATTTGCCCTCGGAAAAGATTTCGCACAGTGGCGGGAGGCAATATGTACTGGTGCCAGAGACCATGATGTTCCGCTCCAGGCGGATGTAGTTTTCCTCGTCATGCCACAGCAGTAACCCGCCACTGTTAAATCGCAGACCGGATGAAAGAGTGCTTTCAGGGCCTGGCTTGAATTCTCCCGTTACTTTAACGGTGAGTTGAAAATCGCCGACCACTTCCTGAAGGACACGAGGGGCGTTCATTCCATTGCGTTTGTTCAGATCGTGCAGTGCGCCCGGAACGGTGATCGTGACTTTGCCGTCAGCCGCGGCGACTTTGCAGTCGTTGTCGGGATCGACAACAACTCCCCAGTTGTCGATCGTGACAACCTCGGATTCGTCGCCAACGACGACACCAGCAATTGCCGCTACGAGCGCAGTGGATAGAAGTGTTCGCACAGGTGACTCGGATTAATGATTCATTGTGAACTCGGCCCCATTCAGGAGCGCCCACAGAATGTCTGCGAGTGGTTCCTGGATGCTGATTCCGTCGTCGCGATCGTTGACGTACTGTTTCAGTACATCCCACTCGGATGTACTGGGTGGCCGCGACAAAGTGGCCAGATACAGGACTTCGATTCGCTGATCGTCCGTAAAGAACGGAGCTTCCAGGGTCTTCAGCAATCCGCTGCTGGCCAGGCCAGTGGCGTCCGCGATCAACGTGCCGTTCATCAGAGTCAGGGCCTGTGGAATGCCGCCCTGGTATTCCGTTGGCTTCCCTGACGGTGTACGGAACGTTTGCAGGAAATCTTCGCGGCTGCTGTTACCGACTCGCTCGATAGTCATCCCGGACCCGTTTTCAGAGACCAGCATCGTCGCGACGGTGATGCAGTCGTAAACCTGTTCAGCGGTCAGAGTTTTGACATTCATCTGAGCGAAGTAGTCCATCCGCTCCGGGTCCGTCTCTTCAGATCCGCTCGACAGGCGATAGGCCCGAGACAGTGCGACTGCTCGGAACTGTTCACGCAGGTTGAAGCCGCCGTCGATGAAGTGCCCCGCCAGAAGATCGAGTAACTCCGGAGATCGTGGGACGTTGCGTTCCCCAAAACCATCAACGGGATCGACAATCCCACGGCCGACGAGATGTGCCCACACACGGTTGGCCGCGGCACGAGCGAAGTACGGATTACTGGGGCCGGTCAGCCACTTGGCGAGTTGATGCCGACGCGCTTCGGCTTCTGGCGACTCGTCGACGGCCGTTCCATCAAGGAACCGGGGCGGTACAACGTCTTCGGTGTCGGGGAGCATCACTTCACCGCGATCCACATCACGAACCTGCATTACGGTCGACACAGTTTCGAGTGCAGCCTGCGGGCGAGAGATACGAGCAAAGAACGCCGCATAGCTCCAGAAATCATCCTGAGTCCACGGCTCAAAAGGATCGTCGTGGCACTGGGCACATTCCAGACGCATGCCGAGGAACACGCGAGCCGTCCGTGCGGCCAGCAGGTCGGCGTCCAGCTTGAGTGCCGTGTAAAACAGCAGCGGGCCGGACTTCGTCAGGCGTCCCTCGGCCAGCATCAGACGGCGGACCAGTTCATCGTATGGCACGTTCTCCTGGAACTGCTCGCTGAGCCATTCATCAAACGCCTCGACACCACCGTAGCGATCCAGGTCAACACCTTCTGGAAGCAGGAATGTTCGCCAAACGGTTGCCAGGTGTGTCGCGTGGTCGCGGCTGTTGAGCAGACGATTTACCAGAGCTGGATACCGGTCCGCAGACGAATCGGCCAGCCAGTCGCGGACTTCGTTAACGGAAGGCGTCCGACCAACCAGATCAAGGTAGGCCCGTCTGAGAAGTTCGGCATCCGTTGCCGGAGGCGATGTTTCAAAACCGCTGTCCTGCCAGAAGTTAGCCAGTGCGTCGTCGACATGGCTCACGATTTCTGATCGTGGAGCGTCCGGAATCTGCACTGCTTTCCAGACAAGACTCGCCGATCCGATCGAGGGTCGATCCTCCGGAGCATCGCGCGGCTGGTTGTCGGCATTCACAACGGTCGCAACATGATCCGGCGCCGGGTCGACGATCCCGGTTCCCTCTCGATCCGTCGGCGCCAGTGCGACTTCACCGACTGATGCACCCGCCACCGTTACGACGGGTAGATCGGAGGGGAAACCTGTCGCGACAAGTTGGGCAACGTCAGTCGCGGGATAGGAAACAACCAGCTCGCGCACCACGTTGCTTTCAACAATCTCGCAGACGAGCGGAAGGTGCGTCTTGCCGTCCAGTGTGATCTTCAATCGTACCGGTGTACCGGACGCGCCGCCGTTGCCGAATGTTACCGACAATTGCACCTCATCAGCATCAGCGATCCAGTGTTCGCTTAGCACACTCAGGTCAGTCCGCTGCACGAGATCGGTTTCGTCAAGGTTCGACCCTGTCAACAGTGCCATCACCATGTGATCACGGCTCGCGACTCGCTTCAGGCCGTCCACCTGGCGGCGACGGACCTGCGTTTCATCGGTGGACCGTTCCAGTACCACTCCACGGCGGAAGTCCAGCAATCGCCAGTCCGTGGCCGATTGCTCGCCAACAAGCCCTTCTTTAACGGACAGCCAGCGAACCGCCGTCGCATCACTGTCCGAACCGATCTGCACAACCGACTGCCGGCTGAGCGCTTCGACCATTGCCGCCCAACTGTAGGAATTGCCGCCGCCGGAAAAGATCACTGCCAGAGCGACCGCAACTGCCACACCCGCGGCGAGCGGCCATGACCGCAACCTACGAATTGCCCGGCTGGCAAACCGCGTAATGCCACTGGATTCGCGACGGGACACGCCCGGAGTAACTCCCCAGAGTTCTTCGACGCCACGATCAAGCCGCTTCAACAGCGTCCGCGGAATAGCGGGAACTTCGTAGGCGTCACTGACCAGACGCGCCAGTTCGGCATCATCTGCTGCATCCGATACGAGCGCGTCGGGCGACAACCCGTCCGGGGACGTCATGTCCGGTTTGTCAAAATCTTGTTTCATCAGGTCGCTCACATGGCTGGGTCTGGGAGGGACGACTTCTGCACTTGCTTCGACTCCATGTCAGGCTGCCGTGTTGCATTCCGCGGACCCTGCGATGCGGAAGCTGGCGGTGGTGATTCCTGTCGGTCCCGGCGTTTCAATCGGCTGCGGAATTCTCCGCGTGCACGGAACAGAATGGATTCAACCGCCTTTTCTGTTGTCTGCCAGCGTGACGCGATTTCACGCACGCTGAATCGTTCCAGGTATTTCCATTCCAGAGCTGTCCGATACTGGTCGCACAACTCATCCATGATGTCTCGAATCTCCGCCCGACGCTCCTGATGCTCGGTTTGCTTCACGGGGTCGTCGGCCGCCGCATCCTTGTTGAACGTCTCGACGGCCCCGTCCCGCGCGTCATCAATCAGGTGCCGGACGCGAGCCACCGCTCGATAGTGATCCTGCACCTTTCTGGCTGCCACTGTCCGCAACCAGCCTCCGGGATTCATGATCTCTGTGCCGGTTTGTGGTTGCGCCGCGACATCTGATTCCGGCTCTGCATCTGCCCCCACTGCCGCGAGCAGAGCCAGCATCGTTTCGCTGACGATGTCTTCCGCCAGGTGCTGATCGCCGTCCACGCGTACGCACACGAATCGCCAGATCGACGGCAAGTGGTTATCAGAGAGCCACCGAAATGCCGCCGGATCTCGCAGCCGCAGACGCTGCACGAGTTCGGAATCAGTCAAAACGTGTTCCCCACCACCCCCACCAGTTCGCGAACGCGAATCACAATTCATGTCCGCTGCTGGAGTGAAGGTCGTTGTGTACGCATTCTTCACGCAGATTTTGTCAGAAAAATGTCAGAGCACTCTTCATCGTGTGCAAACCACGAGGCAGCTACGAGTTAGATCGAATCGCAGCAATGATTGCAGGAAAGACCAGGTCCACGCGACATTCTGCCCGGACGGGGGCCATCGCAACCATAAATCGACTCAGATTGTGCCACTCCGCGACGTTCCGATTGATCCCGTCAGCTCAGGCGCAATCGCTCTCGCGCGATGGCTTCCAGGCGATCGATGACTTCGGTTGCCGTGATATCGGACGAGTCGATTGCAATGGCGTCCTCAGGCTCGATTAATGGTGCGATGGAGCGCGTTCGGTCTCGCTCATCCCGCTCGATAATCTGAGCCAGCACCTCTTCCAAAGCACAGGACTGCCCGCGATCTTCCAGCTCCTGCTTTCTCCGCTCGGCTCGCGTCTGTGGTGAGGCGGTTACAAAGAACTTGCACTCGGCATCGGGAAAAACCACGCTGCCCTGATCGCGGCCTTCGGTGACGATGTGACGTCCGTCTGCTGACTCACGTTGCAGGCGGACCATCTCCGTGCGTACGCCGGGAATCGCGGCGACGATGGATGCTCCGTGGCTGACCTCGGCCGAACGGATGGCCTCGGTGACATTTTGCCTGTTGCAGTGAATGCTGTGCTCGGCCACTTCCAGCGACAGCGACGCGGCGACTGCGGTCGCCTTCTCAGAATCGTCCAGATTGATGTGACGCTGCAGGCACGCCCACGCGACCGCTCGGTACATCGCTCCGGTGTCGAGGAATTCGAATTTAAGTCGCCGTGCCAGGCCACGCGACACAGTGCTTTTTCCTGCTCCCGCCGGGCCGTCAATTGTGATGATCATTCCACTCAATCCATGTGTTCCCAGTCACCGCTCAATCAGTCGGCAGGGTGGATTCTACGGACCTGGGCTCGGGAAATCCCGTCGTCCCATGCGCGCCGCCACGCACGACTGTCATGACCCGCGTCAACTGTCGATCATCGCCAGTTTCCCCGGACGGATCACTCAGCCTGATCCGGCCAACAGTGGGATTCGCGAGTATGGTTGCGATGGGTTGCGACATCGCTGTTTCCTCAGCAGCCACATCCGTAAGACTCAGCCGTTCCTGCCCGCTTTGCCGATGAACAACAATAGATCGACCTTCACGATATACCTGGAGCAAGCCAATGAACTCAAATTCCGTTTCGATGGAGATGAGTGTTGCCTACGTGTCATGGATCACAGATCAATTGCGAGACGACATCGAGTCCCGCGCACGAGTCACCGTTCGAAAGCACAAGAGCAGCGCCTTCCGAAGATTCGTTGTCGCCGGAGTGGCGTGCATTTCCATGGCGCTGGCGCAGATCATCAGTTCGTAGAAGTGCTCACGCGACAGTGTGAGCTGAAACGTCCAAGAAAAACCGCGGCCGACACACATATGTCGGTCGCGGTTTTTTCGTGCGCTGCGACAGGCAGCCGGCTTTGCCTGAAAAGTCAGCTCTTTTGAGCAACCGGTCGTTTTGCACAAAAATCAGGTGGATGGCGTCCCGATTCTGGGGGCGGTCGGATGGGTCACGGGATAGCTCGTCTCAACCGTCCCGGCCGATTACTGCTGCCGGCTGTTGAGGAACATCTCATTCCATGGCAAGGAACGGCTGCGACACGCGCTGGCTACGTGTCTGCTTCGCGACCGGCTCGGCTGGGAGACCTAATCATCAAGCTTCTTGAGCTGCTTGTTCGCACCCTTCAACTTCGATTTCACCTTCTGGATCGGCTCCGCAGTCGGGAGAGATTCCGGAGTCGTTCCCGTGTTTTCTTTAACCATACGACGGACATTTGCTCCAACCGTTCTGGCGGCAGCCTCCAAAGGCTTCTGCCCTCGGATGTTCTGCTGCTCAATCCTCGCTTCCGTCTGAGTGATACGAAACAGATGGGCCGCCAGTTCGGCACGGCCCATGTGATCCGCAACAGTCGCCTTTGCCGGGACACCTTTCAGCTGCTTCAGCTGTTTCAGCGACATGTTGTACATGCCGCGATACCCAGCATCTTTGAAGAACCCATAACCCTTGACGGCTAAACCATGACTCTTCGCCGCACTCGCAAGGCTCTTCTCGCCTTCAGACACCTCACCGCGAATCATCATCCGTTCGATTCCGTCGGCGTGCTCCGCATGAGTGGCGTACGTCGCGGCGAGCGAAGCGAAATAGACTTGGGCAGCAGCTACCTGCTCCTTCTTCGGATCGCCGTTCATCGCCACCAGATAGCAGCCGAACCGCGTCAACTTGAAGTCACCACCCTCGCCACGGACGAAGTTGTCTTCAGTCAGGATCCCAAGCGACAGACACGCCTGCATGGCCTTCATGATCACGCTGCGAAACGTCCCGGATTCCGAGTAGCCCATCGCGTCTCGGAGATCGTCTTCGAGCCAGTACGTGCCACCGTTCGGACGCGCAAGATCTTCAATGCTTTCACGGCCATCTTCGAAGTGAAACAGAGTCATGTCGGTCACAGTCAGACTCCCGCCGTGGAACAGCCAACATTCAGATGGCAGGGAGTATACCCGATCCCGGTAGACGATTCTGCCCCTGATAGCACTGATACTGCTCGCTGCTCAGTTAACGCTTCTCCTCCTGAAAGTCACATTCGAACACTTGGTCCTGTTCGTCCTGTTTCCACCCTTCATCATGGTCGGAGTGTACGCACTGTTCATCATCCGAACCGGACAACATCAACCCCGCACCCGCGACAAAATGTTGCTCATGCCCGGGGACTCTCTGTCGGTCACGCCTCTTTTGATATCGCGATGGCCCTCGCACGATATCTCGACTGGATCTCAAAACGGCTCACCAGCCTCTTGGGTCTTTTGAACGCATAGCCAGTGATTTTTGGGCAAAGCCCAGGCAGCCGGCCCAGTCACATGACGAGCGCATTCAAGAGTCAGTGTTGGAACAGGAATTCCTGTGAATTCAGTAGAGCCCAGGCAATGTCTTCCAGCGCCTGCCGATGGTCCTGCGATGAGGCGATGTGTCGCTGAGCGACAGCGATCTCGGCGGCGGACGGAGGCCGACTGAACGCGGCGAAGTACAGGTCGATGATAATCGCAGCGTCCGATGCCGTGGCGATTTGCGACGAGCCGGCACCCTTGAGTCGTGCGAACTTCGAGTCGCGCAGGTCGTATTTTGTCGTCAGATACGAGCCAACCGCTGTGATGTTGTCGTCGTCGAGTGCTCGGTCGTAGACGAGTACCTCACTCAGGTCTCCATTCCAGATTTGCTGCCCTGGCGGGATGTCCTCGCGGCTGCCGATCGTGAACCCCGCTGTCCCGGTATCAATCCCGACGCCTCCGGCCTGTTGCGTCGCGACGTTGGTTCCATTCACTCGGACCCGCAGTTTGCTGCCAGTGCCCGCGGAAATGAACGTCGTGACAAACGGCTGCTTCAGTTGATCGAACTGATCATCCGGCGCGGTCGTGTTGCCAGCGGCGTTCACACCGTCCGAGTAGACATAATACTGGCCTCCGATTCGGACATGCTGAGCCGTGAAGACCGTCGAGCCACCGGTGCGCTGGCGGCCAAACGTGAATAATGCTCCGCCGGTCGTATCCGCCAGCCGCCCGACAATGACGATCGTCCGCGGAGAACCGGACGGGAGCAGACGCTTGCCTGTGTTATGGAGCAGGTCATTGCTCCCGTCGAACCGCAGTGCGGGAAGTCCGCCGATGGACGACGCTACGAACACGGGTTGCTGCTTGTCATCCGATTGCCCGACATCCGCGTCGCCGGGGTCGCGAATCTGATTGAGCCAACGCGCAACGGATGCCCCGTCGTGGGCGAGCTGGTCGCCAGAAGTCAGGGTATCTGCATCGGCCTTGAACCATGCTGCGAGTCCCTCTGTCGGGGGGGCTCCTGCAGCGGCAACTCGCGCCGGATCATTGTCGAGGAGACGTGAGAGTCGACTGCGGCTGTCTCGCAGTTTGCCACTGATGATCGGGCCGTTGATTAACTGCAGCGCCTGCGAGAGCTTTGGATCGTCGCTCCGCTCGCATTCGCAGACTGTGTTGCGGGCTGGCTGGCCGAACAGCTTCAGAAAGTCGTTGCCGAAGTCCGGGCTGGGGAGAGCGGTCGCGCGCGTGCCGGCCGGCAATCCGGCGAAACGCTCGGGGACTCCGGTGACGCGGCTGATGGCGTCGAGCAACTGCTCAGCAGTCAGCAACCGCGCCGATGCATGCGAGAAATAGCGGGTGTCATCCCGGTTGAACTGGTTCGTCTGACTGCTGAGCTGATAGATGCGACTGTTGAGAATACCGCGAATCAGTTCCTTCTGATCGAAACCGGATGCGACGAATGCCGCGGCAAGTCCGTCAAGCAGTTCGGGATGCGCTGGGGGGTTATCGGCACGGAAGTCGTCCGGCGGGTCTACGATGCCTCGGCCCATAAGATCGGCCCAGATTCGATTCACGGCCACTCGAGCGAAAAACGGGTTTTCGGGCGAGGTCAGCCAGCGAGCGAAGGCCACTCGCCGATCGTCGTCTTTGTCCGCGTCGAAGTCAACGGCCGCGGGAACCCACGGCACGCTGGCCTGCCTGGTACGGGGATTCGTCAGTTCTCCGTGGCGGTCCAGCGAGACCAGGATTTCGCCGGAGTCGGCGATCGGTCGCCGTTGAACGCGAGTGAATACGGCCCCAATGCCGTAGTAGTTGTCCTGCGACCAGCGGTCGAAGGGGTGGTTGTGACATCGGGCGCACTGGATGCGGACGCCGAGAAATAACTGTGCGACTGTCTCTGCACAGTCTCGCGGGTCAGCGGCGGCACGAAAAAAACCGGCCGGAGGATTCGCAAACGTACTCCCTTCGGCGGTCAGTAGCTCGGTAGCGAGCCGGCCGTACGAGATGTTGTCCCGCATGGACGCAGTCAGCCAGGCGTTGAATTTGTGGACGCCGGTCAGACTCAGCTTGCGTGCGTTGACTCGCAGACGATCTCCCCACTTCTGGGCGAGGTACTCAGCATATTCAGGTCGGTCGAGCATACTGTTGATCAATCGACTCCGTTTGTCCGCTGACTGGTCTTTCAAAAACTGCTCAACCTCGACCCGGTCGGGCAGTCCACCCAACACATCCAAGGTGACTCGCCGGATGAACTCGCTGTCCGAGCACATTGGCGAGGGCAGGATCTGCAGTTTTTGGAGCCGGTCGAAGACGTGTCGATCAATCATCGTCGCGATCTGGCGATCGAGCTTGTCGGATGCTGTGGCGACTACCGGTTCACCCGGCTCGAGCCATTCGAATCCATCCACTGGCCGGGTGAATCTGAGATCGGCCGTTGCGGTAAAGTCGAGGTACCGACCCACGACGGTTGTCTCACCGCGGCGTGTAGACGTGACCAGGCCGTCGACGCTAGCCGCCGCCACGGTTTCACTCGAGCTGGTGAAAACAGTCAGTCGCGTCACATCCCGTACGGTTCCATCGGTGAAGGATGCTCTTACACGCAACTGACGGCTGTGTTCGGGCCAGCGAGTTTCGAACGGCACTGGATCGAATTCGATTCGATCGCAGTGGACCATGTCCGGAGGATCGCCCGGGCAACCTGCAGTGATCCACTTGTGGAGAATGGACCAGGCCGGACCGTCAGCTCGCAGTTTTCGACCGCCGCCGTGAGCAACCTGCATCGTCGGCTTGCGGAGTAGCAGGCTGCGCAGCGGTGCTGTGATGGAGACTCTGCGTCCGCCATTGCCCTTCACGATCCGATCGTAATCGGCGACCGGATCGAAGCCCCGCAGCGAAAGCAGAAAGCCACCCTTGCCGGCCGGGGAACCGTGACACATTCCCGCACTGCAGCCTTGCTTCGAGACTGCTGCCAGAACGTCGTACTGGAAGGACACAGAATCGCCGGTGCCCCCAGATTGGTTCGGGTCATCCGCGGCGCCGAAGGACGACACAGTCAGGATCAGGCAGGCGAGTACGGTAACTGGCCGAGGCATCAATCAACTCCCGGAGCAGGTCGAGGGCTCTACTGCATTGTCAGAGCAAAATCTTCGGGTGGCTGGGGTCGAACGAAGTGAGCCCCCAGTACGCAATTTCTGGGGGCTCGCGTTGCTCGACCCCAGCCACCCAACTCGGCCATTCCCCTCTGACAAAGCACTACGTACTTTCGAGCAACTGGCAGACAAGTTCTCATCTGCCGTCCGCCTCGTGTCCACTGCGGGGCGGAATTGAAACTTCACGAAGTCTCGTTACATTACCGCCTTCAAGTTGGACGGAACGAATTAATCTGTACATGAAGGCGACGAATCGGAATGTCAATCACTGCGGAAAAGAAGACCGAACTCATTGGGGAATTCAGGAAATCCGACGCGGACACAGGTTCGCCTGAAGTGCAGATTTCCGTACTCTCACACCGCATTTCGAACCTGACCGAACACCTGAAGACAAATCAGAAAGATCATGCCAGTCGGCGAGGTCTGCTGATGCTGGTGTCACGACGCCGTCGGCTTCTGAACTATCTGAAGCGTAATGACGAGTCGCGGTATCAGAACATGCTGGAACGGCTCGGTCTGCGAAAGTAACTGAAAGGCGGCGCATCGGCGCCGCTTTTTTTGTAGAGCCATCTTTGCTGGATGTTGGATTTCGGCCGCGGTCCTTTGTTGTGCGGCCAGCTTGTGTTGGATGCCACCTGCCCTTGTCGTTGGGTTTGTCATAACCCGGACCGGTGCAAAGCCGGTTGGTGATTGTCGCGGGTGGCTTGTCGGTTTCGTTAATTGAGGTCCGGAAGGAACGCTCAGCTAAGAGCTTTCGCACCTTCCCTCGCAGGTTTGCTCCGCCGCTGCTGGCTGGAATCGCGTGCTGTGGCACGTGGCTGAGCACACAGATGTCATGCGAAATGTCCCTGCGAGGACAGAGCGATGCTGCTCCCGGTCGTAGCGCTGTAACCGTCCCTCGGCTGCCGGCTGCAATCTGAAACATCTCGCCGGCAGCGAGCATGAAAGTAGAAACTCAAGTGGATCAAACAGTTGTTGAACGTGAAATTGGTGGCCGGAATCTCAGCTTTTCAACCGGGTATCTCGCCAAACAGGCGAGTGGTGCGGTGGTTGTTCAGTTTGGAGAGACAACCGTGTTCGTGGCAGTCCAGACGGGTGCGCCGCGGCCGGGAATCGACTTCTTCCCGTTGACGTGTGATTACCGCGAACGCTTCGCCTCGGCGGGTAAGTTTCCCGGTGGATTTCTGAAGAGAGAGTCACGGCCGACCACTCGTGAAGTGTTGACGGCCCGTCTGACAGACCGTCCGATTCGCCCGTTGTTTCCAAAAGGGTTCAACGACGAAGTCCAGGTCATGTCCAATGTTCTGGCCTACGACGGCGAAAATGACCCGGATGTGCTGTCCATCAACGGCGCCAGCATGGCACTGATGATTTCCGGCATGCCGTTTCAGGGACCGATTGGAGCCGTGCGTGTTGGCCTGATCGACGAAGAACTGGTGCTTCTGCCAACCGCCGCTGAACTGGCTGAAAGCAAACTCGATCTGATCGTTGCCGGCAGCAAAGAGTCGGTGCTGATGATCGAAGGATTTGGCGATCAGCTCCCCGAAGACGTCATGGCTGACGCCATCATGTTTGCCCATGAAGCAGTGGTTGAGCTGTGTCAGTTGCAGGAAGAGCTGGTGGCAAAGCTGGGCATCGAAGCCGTCGAGTTTCCGGCACCCGAGCCGAACCCCTTCGACGGCATTATCCACGAATCCGCTTACGACCGACTTCGTGACGCCAAAGCGAATCGCCCCAAACAGGAGCGGCACGCGCTGGCGGACGAAATCAAGGCGGAGCTCAAGGCACAGTTCTTTCCGGATGACGCCACCGAGACCGAAGACGGAAAGACCCTCGAACAGTTCGGCAAGGCGTTCTACAACGTCGACAAGGCCGTGGTTCGCGGCATGCTGTCCGAAGGTATGCGTCTGGATGGACGCAAGCCCGACGATCTGCGTGCTGTCGCGGCCGAGGCTGGCATCATTCCACGCGTGCATGGATCGGCTGTCTTCACTCGCGGAGAAACGCAGTCAGTGGCGACGATTACTCTGGGCACGGGACGCGATACTCAACGCGTCGACGGGCCGGTCGTTGAGTACGAAAAACGGTTCATGCTGGACTACAACTTCCCGTCCTACAGCGTCGGCGAATGTCGCCCAATCCGCGGTCCGGGACGTCGGGAAATCGGTCATGGCATGCTGGCCGAACGTTCGGTCCAATGGGTTCTGCCACCGGCCGATAAGTTTCCCTACACGATCCGCGTGATCTCTGACATCACCGAATCGAACGGTTCGAGTTCCATGGCCTCGGTGTGCTCGGCCACGCTGGCCCTGATGGATGCTGGTGTTCCGATTTCGCAACCCGTCGCGGGTATCTCGATCGGCATCATCCAGGAGGGTGACAAGTGGACTCTTCTGACCGACATCATGGGCGACGAAGATCACCATGGTGACATGGACTTCAAGATTGCCGGTACCGGCAAAGGGATCACGGGTATTCAGCTCGACCTGAAGACTCACGGGATCCAGGAAGAGGTCATTCGGGCGACGCTCGAACAGGCCAAGACGGCTCGGCGTGACCTGCTTCGCAGTATGCTCGAAGCCATCTCTCGTCCGCGGAAAGAGATTTCTCTGCATGCTCCGCGACTGCTGCAAACGAAGATTGATCCCGAGAAGATCGGCCTGCTGATCGGCCCGGGTGGCAAGACGATTCGTTCCCTGCAGGAAGAAACCAAAACGCAGATCGACGTCTCTCCCGAGGGCAACGTGACTGTCGCATCGATCGTCGCTGCCGGTGCGGAAGAGGCGATGGCTCGCATTGAAGCCATGACGGAAGACGTCAAAGTCGGTCGGATCTACACCGGCAAGGTCAGTGCCATCAAAGACTTCGGTGCGTTCATCGAAATCGCGCCGGGCAAGGATGGACTGTGTCACATCAGCGAACTGTCCGACGGCTTCGTCAAGAACGTGACAGACATCTGCAAGATGGGCGACGTCCTTGAAGTGAAAGTGATCGCGGTTGACGATCAGAATCGCGTCAAGTTGTCGCGTAAGGCAGTTCTTGCAGAATCGGGTGCCACTGACGGAGACGGAGAAGCGGGCACTGAGGACTGACTTCTCGGGAAACGGATGACGAACAGGGATGGGCTTTCGAGTCCGTCCCTGTTTTTTTTGTCATGAAGGCAGGATCGACAGTGGACAACACGGAACGTCAGCGGCTGCTTGCTCAATATTCAGAGATCGCAACACTCGCTGGCGGTCTGGCGCATGAGATCCGGAACCCACTGTCCACGATGGGGCTCAGCGTCGAGTTGCTGATTGAAGAACTCGAGAGCAGTGACACGCCTCGCGATCGGCGGATGCTCACGAAACTGCAACGGATTCAGCACGAGTGCGCGAATCTCGATGGCATCCTCAACGCGTTCCTGCAGTTCACACGCGCCGGGGAAATTGAGCTGGAACAGGTCGACCTGAACGCGACCGTCAACGATTTCGTCGAGTTCTACCGACCGACCGCCGACGAGCACGGCATCGAAATCAGTCCTCACCCGGAGTCCAATCTCCCGCCGGTGAAACTGGACCGTGCACTGTTTCGGCAAGTGCTGTTGAACCTGGCCAGGAATGCCGTCCAGGCGATGCCGGATGGCGGGCTGCTTGAACTTCAGACGTTCGTCCGAAACGACAGCGTGGTGCTTGAAATTATCGACACCGGCCAGGGTATGAACGAGCAGACCCGTTCGAAGCGGTTCCAGGTATTCTTTTCAACCAAGCCAAACGGCAGCGGACTTGGCCTGCCGACCGTGCGAAAGATCGTGGAAGCTCACAACGGCACGATCACGTGCGAAAGCGAACTCGGACGCGGCACTCGGTTTTCGATCACGTTGCCGTCCTAAGCCTTGACCTTCTGATTTCGCTGCTTGCCGACGAACTCAAGTTCAACCGACTCGATTCGAATCCGCGCGAGTGGCGACTGCGAGGCGTCGAACTCCAGGCTCCCGCTCGAAGTTTTTTCGACCAGCACCGCGACTCCCAGACCCAGGCCGAACGAGAAATTGGAACCGGGGTTTGGATTGATGAATTCCTTAGCCAGTTCGACGGTTGCGAAGTCAGACGAGTATTCCGGCTGAAATTCGACGCTAGCGAGTTCCTTGCGCAGCGCTGCATTCTTTGTCTGGCCGGTGAACTCGAAGAACAGCAACCGGCAACGAAAGTGCTTGCGGAATACGTCGTCAAAAACGTCTTCTGTCGCTGCTTCGCCCCGCACTCGAACGTGCATCCGATACGTCCCGGAAAACGGGCTGCGGACTTCCTGAGCCAGCAATGCGAACGCGGCGGATTCAATGGACACGTCGTGCTGGCCATGCAGTCCCATCGCGAGCTGACCCTCGACCTGTTTGAGACCAAAGGCGCTCGCTGTATCGCCAACCAGCGGAGACCCACGCCAGCCTTTGGGACGTGATGACGAATTGACGGGCTTCACCGGAGCATCGCCAGCGAAGCCTGTCTGCATCAGTGTGATTGTCGGATCAAATGCGGGGACCCGAGCCAGGTCGCCAGTGCTTTCCGTCAGCTTGCGAGTCGCGGGTTCCGTGCCGAGAAGTTTGTAGAGCGGTTCGCCTTCCGTCACTCGATGCTCGCGGCCTTCGCGGTCGCGGAACATTGACTTCGAGTCCAGACCCAGGAGATGGAACATCGTGGCCGTCAATTCTCTGGGCCGTACACGATCTTCGATCGGATAGCCGCCCTGAGCATCGCTGGTCCCGTAGATCTGCCCGCCGCTGATGCCCGCTCCGGCGAGGGCGCAACTGAATACGGAGCCCCAGTGATCTCGACCGGCTTTGCCGTTGATTTTGGGCGTTCGGCCAAATTCGCCGACGGCCACAACGAGTGTTTCTTCCAGTAAGCCTCGTTGGTCCAGGTCTTCAAGCAGCGCCGAGAATCCGACGTCGAACTGAGGACAGAGAACATCTTCGACTCGGTCAGCGTTCTGCGCGTGCGTGTCCCAGAGTGGATTGTCGACCGCGTTGTCGCCTGGTTCTCGCGGCCACTGAACGTGTACCAGTCGTACGCCCGCTTCAATCAACCTTCGAGCCAGCAACACGCACTGACCCCAGCGGTTCTGCCCGTATCGCTGACGCACCGCGATTGGCTCGTTATCCAGAGAGAATGCCGCTTCGGCTTTTCCGGACGTCAGCAGATCGAATGCCTGATCCTGAAACTGACTGAAGAGCTGAGCGTCCGCGCCGCGACGAACGGCCTCGAACGGTGACTGAACTTGAGCCAGTAACTGTTGTCGGCGCTTCAGTTCCTGGGGCGTTGTATCCCCCGTTTGAAGGCCAGCGACTTTGTAATCAGGCTGCGATGGATCACCGATAAACCGATCGGGATCCCACTGACCTCCCATGATCCCGCCGGTCTGTCCTGCGGGTGTTACGCTTTCATTCAGTCGCATGACGTCTGGAATCCAGACGGTCGACATGGGTGGCAGCGTGTCACTGGGCCGGTATCGCTTGATGATGGATCCGAAGTAGGGAAAGTCGGTCGGCTGGAGCGTGCGCGCGTTGGGTCCGACGTACTTGTACCCGGTCAGAACTTCGTAGCTGCTCGTCGAGTGTGTGTTGTCGTCGGTCGACATCGAACGAACGATCGCCAGCTTGTCTGCCAGTCGCGAGGTGCGGGGCAGCAGTTCGCAGAAGTGGGTTCCCGCGATATTTGTGCTGATCGGATGGAAGGGTCCGCGAATCCCCTGCTGCGCATTTGGTTTTGGATCGAACGTCTCATGCTGCGGTGGTCCACCGGCCAGATAGAGGAAGATAATGTTCTTCGCCTTGCCGAATGTCTTATCCGTGGGAAGCACTCCCAGCGGTGCGGTCTCCCGCGCTGCCAGCAATCCCGGCAGCGACAGTCCGGCAACGCCCAGGCCGCCGATCCGCAGCAATTCACGACGTGCGATGCCATCACACAGCGTTGTGGGTCGGTCCTGCATCACAAACATGACGGTGTTTCCTTCGATTCTGGCGGACGACAGGCGTGTTATCGTCCGGCAATGAACCGATTGTTCCGATCAATGCTCGACTTCTCAAGATGGTTTGGCGACGGCCTGTCTGAGCAAGGCGAGGCTTTTTGGGAATCGCAGGCCGATAGTCTCCCCTGCCTTCGAATTCGAGCGAGACCCAGCCGCGAAAATTGTGGTCATGCATAATCGACGCGACGCGTGCGTAATCGAGGTCGAATTCGTACCACTGACCGCCGCCGTAGTACGTCTTTCGCTGCTGCCGCGGCAGCGCTTCCGAGGAATCCGCGTCGAGTCAAATGCATAGACAATTCTCTGGTCGATCGAGGGACAGTTTGCGGAAAGCGTATCGCTTCCATCCGATTCGGCAGCCGACAGTCCATCGGGGGAAAGGGCCGTGTTCACTGCTTGCAACGCGAAACTCGTGCGAGACAATGTCAAGCTGTTCGTGTCGTCGGCGAACACCCAGCATGATCCCTCCGACGAAGACTGGCGTTGTTCGGACAGTTTCGACGGTCCGCTACTGCTTAACTGAGGTGCCCGATGTCCTGGCGAATCCTGTTTCTGCTGCTCACATCCGTTTGCTGGTGTGCGCCGACGAGTCTATCGGCGCAGGACGAACCGATTGACACGGGTAACAAAGCCGAGCCCGAAGCGTCGGAACAGGACCCAGCCGACAACGAGGCTGCGGAGAAAACAGAACGCGGTCCGGTCGCGCGATATGTCACGGTGACCAACCCGGTCGACAACGTCATCTTTTCCCGCGTCCGCAACATACTGGTGAAGCTGCAGCACCAGGCGGAGCAAGAGGACCGTGCGGCGATCCTCATCCTTGAGATCGAACGCGGAACAAGCATGTTCGGCCAGGTCCGCGATCTGGCCAAGGAGCTGACATCGGCTCGGTATTCAATGGTCCGCACCATCGCGTGGATTCCGGACCACGAGGACAACCGGCCCCTTGATGGTTACACGGCGATTCTGGCACTCGCGTGCAAAGAGATCGTCATGCACCCGGACGCGGAAATTGGTGATATCGGCCGCGGGCAGCCGATCGATGACGACGAGCAGCACTTCGTCATCAACATGGTTGAGAAGCGCTACAACACGCAGGTCAATGGAGCTCTGGCCGCGGGCATGTGCGATCCGCAGAAAACCGTCCTGAGAATTAGAATCGACCCTGGCGACGGCGTCATGGTGTCACGTGTCGTGACGGGCGAGGAGCTTCGGCGGTTGCAGGACGACAATGACGATGCGATCCCCGACATCATCACAATCAAAGAGCAGGGCCAACCGTTGCTGCTGTCTGGTCGTGCGGCGCGAGGCAATGATGTCCTGGCCATGCAGACATCGGATGATCGCTCCGACCTCGCCGACCTGTATGGATTTGAACGTCGCTACCTGCGGGAAGACCTGACCGGTGGTGAGGCACCGAAGGCACGGCTGATCAAAGTGGAAGGCGCCATTGGCGGCGTTCTTGAGGAATTTGTGAAGCGTGAGATCCGTCGCGCCGTCACTGAAGGCGCGAACCTGATCATCTTCGAGATCGACTCTCCCGGCGGCGAACTCTATGCCAGCCAGGCCATTGCCAACGCGATCGCGGAACTCAATCCAAAGGAGTGCCGCTCGATCGCCTACGTTCCAAATCAGGCGATCAGCGGCGGAGCGATGATCGCGTTCGGTTGCGACGAAATCATCATGCACCCGGATGCGCGGATCGGGGACATCATCCCGCTGGCCATGCAGCCGGGTGGCTGGGCCGAACATGCTCCCGAGAAGGTCCTGAGTATTCTGCGCGATATGCTGAACGAACTGGCGGAACGCAAGAGTCGCCCGCCGGCGCTACTTGAGGCGATGGCCGACAAAGACCTCGTCGTGTACCGCGTGACGCATCGGCAAACGGGTCGTGGCTCGTACATGTCCACGCAGGAACTCGAATCCGTAGCGGGCGAGTGGGAGAAGGGACCGATTGTTCCTGAAACACGCGAAGGTGTTGCACTGACAGTGACCGGTCAGCGTGCTTTCGAACTTGAGCTTGGTGAAGAGCCGGTCAGAGACTTCGACGAATTGAAGAATCGACTCGCCATTCCGCAGGACCAGGTGATCAAGGCCGCCGAACAGACGTGGGTCGACACGCTGGTCGCGATCCTGAAGTCACCCGCCGCGACGTTCCTGCTGTTCCTTATCGGTCTCGTCTGTATCTATCTCGAGGTCTACACGATGACCGGCTTCTTCGGCATCGGGGCAGGTCTGTGCTTTGCGGTGTTCTTCTGGAGCCGCTTTCTGGGCGGCACGGCCATCTGGCTGGAAGTGGTCCTGTTTCTTGTGGGCCTGATCCTGATCGCCATTGAGATCTTCGTGATCCCCGGCTTTGGAATCTTCGGATTAACCGGCGGTCTGGCGGTTCTGTTTTCACTGATTCTTGCCAGCCAGACGTTTGTCATTCCATCGACGGACATGGAACTGGAGGAACTCAGTTGGACGATGGGCACGCTTAGCGGGTCGATCGTGGCGATGGTCGTCGTGGGAGTCACGTTGAGTCGCGTGATGCCCCACCTGCCAGGTATCCGAAATCTGATTCTGGGACCGGCATCGCTGGAGGAAGGTCCGCGGCTGAATCCGGAACTGGCCGGCGAAGGTTCGGCCACAGCGATCATCGAGCAGGATCACGCACTACTCAATCGACAGGGCACAGCCTTCTCGACGCTCAGGCCATCAGGTAAGGCCCAGATCGAAGGGCGATTTGTGGACGTGGTGACCGACGGCGAGTTCCTTGATGCCGGGACTCCGATCGAAGTCGTCGAAGTGGCTGGAAACCGCGTCGTCGTCCGTTCCCTTTCCTGATCGCTTTGTGTTGCGTGTACAGGCTTTGATCAGCCGCTCGCTGAAAAGGACTTCTGACTGATGACGCGTTTGCTGTGGATTCTCTTGCGGTTCAGCCTGTGTGCATGGATCGGTGCTGCCACACTGTTCGTCGTGACCGGCATCCGGGTAGTGACCTCCGACCTGTTCGAACCGGTAACGAAAAACCAGCTCGCGGAGCTCCGCTTTCCGGCCTACTACCTGTTTGGATTCGTCCTGGTGGGAACGGGCACCGGGGCCGCGGGGCTGTTGTCCGTGCGGCGGAGTGCTTCGCAGAAACGTCTGCGGATCGTGTTGACGCTCTGCCTGACGACGCTGGCAATCATGCTGGTCGACTACCTCTGGATTTACTCACCGTTGGCAGACCTGATGTCACAGCCCGACGCTCGCAACCTGCCCGAATTCGCGAAGTACCACACCTGGTCCAAGTGGATTAACGTCGCATCGCTCAGCACTTGCCTGCTGGCGGCGATGATGACTCTCGTTGATGGCAACAACTCGACAGAGAATCACAATGACTGAATCGTTGGCGACATTCGGTGGCGGATGCTTCTGGTGTACGGAAGCGGTATTCCTGCAGTTTCAGGGAGTGGCGTCTGTCGTGTCCGGTTACTCCGGCGGAGAAACGACCGATCCGACTTACACCGCCATCTGCACAGGCAGCACCGGGCACGCCGAGTGTGTGCAGGTGGCCTTCGACCCTGAGGTCATTTCCTACCGTGACCTGCTGGATGTGTTCTTTCACTCGCACGATCCCACGACTCCAAACCAGCAGGGAGCAGATCGAGGCACGCAGTACCGCTCGGTCGTCTTCGTTCACGACGACGAGCAGCGCCAGCAGGCCGAGCAGGTTGTTCAGGAACTTGGTGACTCAGGAGAATTCGGCAGCCCGATCGTGACTCAGATCGTGCCCCCCGAAAAGTTCTATGCGGCTGAGGGCTATCACCAGAACTACTTCCAGCAGAACTCGTCGCAGCCGTACTGCCATTTCACGATTGGCCCCAAGCTGGCAAAGCTGAAGAGTCGTTTCGCGGACCGCTTGATTGAGCGTTGACTCGATACGCCTCCAGACTTTGCCGGTGAGCCCCACTGGTTTCTTAGTCGATCCGATCCCGATACCATCCGCCAGATCACGGCAGTTCGAGACAGCAGAACGGAGTTTGCAGACATGGACGACGTCCTGAACACGATCCGCGCGGGCGACTGCATTGAAGCGATGAACGCCCTCCCTGAGGCCAGCGTCGATCTGGCTTTCGCCGATCCGCCGTTCAACATTGGCTACGACTACGACGTCTACGATGACGCACGCGAGCACCAGGATTACATTGACTGGTCGGGACGCTGGATCACCGCCGTCTCGCGTGTTCTCAAGCCGAACGGAACGTTCTGGCTGGCGATTGGCGACGAATACGCCGCCGAACTGAAGCTGCAGAGTCAGCAGATCGGCTTTCACTGCCGCAGTTGGGTGATCTGGTACTACACGTTCGGTGTGAACTGCTCGAAGAAGTTCACGCGATCGCACGCGCACCTGTTTCAATTCGTGAAGGACCCCGAGGACTTCACGTTCCGCGACGGCGACCTGGACAATCGTGTGCCATCCGCCCGAGAACTGGTTTACAACGACAGGCGGGCGAATCCAAACGGACGCCTCCCAGACGACACCTGGATCATCCGCCCGGCCGACGTGGTGGCGGAACTCGTCAGCGATGACTACGGCACGTGGGCACCCGGCGAGCTTGATTCAACGACTGATATGAATCGCACCTTCACGCTTCGCCCGCAGGATGTCAGCAATTGCTTCACCCCCCCTGAGGACACCTGGTACTTCCCGCGAGTTGCCGGGACGTTCAAAGAACGTGCCGGCTTTCACGGGTGCCAGATGCCGGAACAGTTACTGGGACGCATCATCCGCACGTGCTCGAATCCAGGCGATGTCGTGCTCGATCCGTTCTCCGGCAGCGCGACAACACTGGCCGTCGCGAAGAAGCTGGGACGCCGGCACATGGGGTTCGACCTGTCCGACGACTACGTCGAATACGGTCGCCGCCGCCTGGACACGATTAAAGTTGGCGATCGATTGGATGGTTCACCCGAGCCATTGAAAAGCGCTCCCGCGACGGCTGCCGGGAAAAACGCAGAAAAAAAGAAACGCAAGACCCGCGCGGAACAAGACCTGATCAACAAAGAGCGGCGTTACGAGCAGATCCAGCTTGAACTGACTCTGCATGGGATCACAGGAGCGTTTCACACAACGCACGACGGCTTCTCGGCAGACCGCGTTGTTGCCGACCCGGACCTCAATCGAGAGTTCGTCAGCGTCTGCGAACGACTGGGGCTGGTGGGAGATGCCCGCACATGGAACATGCTGCTGTTCCGGTTGCGAAAGGCCGGCAAGCTATCGCATATCGTCGCGGAGCAGCGCACGAATCTTGCCTGGGAAGAGTGTGACCCGTACATGTTTGCCAGTGAAATTGCCTGGCAAAGCATGCTTGATGCCGGCATTGCATCCAGCCTCGACGAGATCCTCTGCGACCCGGTTCTCGCTGCACAATTTGACGCGAAGGCCGCCGAGTTCGCACCTGGCTATCGGCCGCTCGAGTATCGCTGGGCGGCACTGAAACTTCGTAAAGAGGCAAAGTCGGCCCGGGGCAGAGGCCAGGTGCTCATACCGCCTTCGCGAATTGAAAATCCTGTTCTGCTGGCGGACCTGAGATACGACGACATCCCTGCGGAACCTGGCATCTACATCCTGAGCGAAACCGAGACCAGGCAACTGTACGTGGGCGAGACATTGAATCTGCAGGCACAACTCAAGTTGAATCAACAGCAGTCACACGCATGGTCGGAGGTCAGCGGTACCATCCAGATTCAAACCCTCCCGATCGACCACTCAACGGCCGGGCGTCTGGCGTGGCAAAGTTGCCTGATCAGCAAGACATTCAACGAACGCCCGCGACTGAACTACTTCGAGCTGCAGTCTGTGTCCTGATGGGTTTGTTGCGGAGAGCGCGGCACGACTCATTCATTTCAGCGGAACTCAAGCATGCCAACCGGAAACCGCGCGGAGGTCGAAGATACATACGCCGAAGGCTTCCGGAGCCTGTTTGCTGAAATCCTGATCACAGCCCGCGATCGTAAATGGCTCGATCATGCGTTACGTGAAGCAACCGGTAACGCATCCAGCACGATCCTGTGCGACTGTGAAGCAGGCTTGGATCGATACGTCGGGCCTGGCGGCGATGAGTCCGTCAAGACTCCCGATGGTCGACCGGGAGCCGTCGTGCAGGTCCATGTGCCGCGGTTTCGCAAAGACCGGGTCACGGCGCTTGAGAAGTCGCTGCTGGTCCGCATCAGCCAGAACGTACTGCCGTGCCCGACGGCACGGTGTTTCAACCTGATCGACAGCGATCCCTATTACAAACTCGGCCGCAAAGTCGCGTTCTTCGGTGATGGCTTTCAGAAACGTGAAAAACGATTCGACAGAAAGGTGTGGACGATTCCCACGATGGGCGGCGACTTCGTACTGGATCGCCGCTTCGGATACTCGGACGGCGTCATGGGTGGCAACCTGTGGTTCATGGGAGAATCGGAAGAGTCAGCCATTGCCGCCACGGAGCGAGGCGTCGAAGCGGTCAACGCGACGCCGGGAGCCGTCATGACGTTTCCGGGGGGCATCGCTGCCAGCGCCTCCAAGGCCGGCAGTCGCTATTCGTTTCTGGTCGCCAGCACGTATGCCGAGTATTGCCCGACTCTGCGCAACGAGCCGGGACTGGAGACGCGTCTGCCGGACAACGTGAACTCGATCATGGAAATCGTGATCAACGGCCGGAGCCTGGAGGCAATCTCCGATGCCACGCAGGCGGCGATCGCAGCGGCCGTCGACTCGCCGGGGCTGGTTCGCATTACCGCCGGTAACTACGGTGGCCGCCTCGGCAAGAGCTTCGTCTGGCTGAAGCCGGAGTTGCATCCGTGACCACACGGCACGTCTTGCGCTGAACTGCACAAATTGAGAAGGGCACTGTGGCATGATCCGACCCGCTCGAACGTTGACCTTTGTGCTGGCTTTCATCGTCGCGTCGATGCTCATCGACCCATTGTCCGGTCAGGATCGCGATACAACTCGTGGTGACCGCATGATCGCGGCCTATTTCAGCAGCCGCACACAGCAGCTTTCCGACCGCTGCCTTGCGGAATTCCAGTCTCTCGAAGACTGGCAGGCCCAGCAGACGAAACTGCGCCAGCAGCTTTTCGAAATGCTCAGTCTCGATCCTCTTCCGGAAAAGACCCCGCTCAAGCCGGTCATTACCGGAAGCGTCGAGCACGACGAGTTCATCGTCGAACGACTGCACTTTCAGTCGCGGCCCGGTCTGTACGTGACCGGAAATCTGTATCGCCCGAAGTCTCAGACCGGTCCGCTGCCCGCCATCCTGTACGTCTGCGGCCACGGGCGAGTGAAGAAAGGTGACATCAGCTACGGCAACAAAGCCCACTACCAGCATCATGGAGCGTGGTTCGCCCGGAATGGCTACGTGTGCCTGACGATCGACACGCTGCAACTGGGTGAAATCGAGGGAATCCACCATGGGACCTACAACCATGACCGCTGGTGGTGGAACGCCCGCGGCTATTCATCGGCCGGCGTCGAGGCTTGGAACTGCATCCGTTCGCTTGATTACCTGCAGTCCCGAACCGAAGTCGATGGCGAACGCATCGGAGTGACCGGACGTTCCGGCGGTGGTGCGTACTCGTGGTGGATCGCCGCGCTCGACGAGCGAATCAAAGTCGCCGTCCCGGTTGCCGGGATCACAAGCCTGCAGAATCACGTCGTGGATGGCTGCGTCGAGGGTCACTGTGACTGCATGTTTATGGTCAACACCTATCGGTGGGACTATGCGCAGGTCGCTGCACTGGTTGCTCCGCGACCGCTGCTGATATCCAACACGGACAAGGACGGAATCTTTCCCCTTGATGGTGTGGTGGATGTCTACAACAAAGTCCGCCGCATTTACGAGCTTCACGGTAAGCTGAAAAACGTAGGCCTGCAGATCACCGAAGGTCCGCACAAGGACACGCAGGAGTTGCGCGTCCATGCGTTTCACTGGTTCAACAAGTTCCTGAAGGGAGAAGACCCGCTGATCGAGACGACAGCGGTGAAGTTCTTCGAACCGGAGCAACTTCGAGTCTTCTCCGAACTGCCAGGCGATGAGCAGAACACGACGATTGACGAGACATTCACGCAAGTGGCCAGACTGCCTGATCCGGTCGATGTCGCAATCAACGACGGATCGTCGGAGTCATACCGTCGGCAATTGCTTGAGAAATGCTTCCGCGGCTGGCCGAATCTGAAAGACGTGTCGGCGATATCCAAATCGCTGCACGTTGGACCAACGGAGCAGAAGAACGGCGTCATGCTGTCTCAATTTACGTTCACGCCCGAGCCCGACATCGATCTGAATCTGTACCTGTTGCGGTCCGCGAAGACGGCGCCGCAGGATTTGAAACTCGTCGTGCTCAATGTGCTCGATGAATCTGGCTGGTCGGATTTTCTGTCGGAAGTTGGCGTCGACTTTGCCAGTCAGTTCAAGGGAGAAGTGGCGGTCGAAACGAATACGGATGCATGGAAATCAACGTCGCAGATGCTGACATCGCTGCCCTGGGGCATGGCGTACGTCTGCCCTCGCGGAATCGGCCCGACGGCGTGGGATCAAAGTAAGCGTAAGCAGACACAGCATCGCCGGCGATTCATGCTGCTCGGTCAGACGCAGGACAGCATGCGTGTCTGGGATGTCCGCCGCGCCCTGAACGCTCTGCAGGCGGTCGAGGGTTTGAAAGAGGTCCCGTTGTGGCTGCAGGCTCAGGGCGTGATGTCCGGGGTGGCTCTGTACGCCGCCCTGTTCGAATCGGGCAAAGTGACGCGGCTGGACCTCTATGACCTGCCGGCATCACACCGCGAGGGCCCGATCTTCCTCAATGTGTTGCGCATTACGGACCTGCCGCTGACAGTTCCGTATGTGGCTCACACAAGCAAAGTCGTCATCTACGACAACGAGGCAGATCGTTGGTCCTATGCCCGCGAGATCGCGGATTCGGACGAGCGTTTGAAATCACAGCTCCAGATTCGCAAACGCCCCTGATTATCGAGCCGACGGGCCAGTGCATCGAATCAGATGGTCGTGGTCGATGTAAACGACTTCCTGACTCTGGTCCGTGAACGTGTACGGAATGGGCCAGTCGGAGCGGATCGTCTTGTCGAAATACACCGTGCACTTGTAGTGACAGTGATGTAACCGTGCCGGGCCGACCAGCGGGACGAAGCGGCATTCATCGACACGGTCGACGATCAGCTCTTTCACGATGCGGACGTTGTTGAGGTTCTTTTCGGCGATGAATGCGAAGCCACCGGCTCCCTTAACTGCCGCTGGCAGTGATCGAATGACCTCGTCGGCACTTGGTGGATCGAGACAGTACAACGGAGCATTGTCGCCTTCGACAGGGTCCAGAATTGGCACTTTCCCGTAGCGTTCTTCCTCGTGGTATGTGTCTTCGATCAACTGGCTGTAGTAAGGACTGACTGGAATCGGTGGCGTGGTTCCCCAGAAACTCGACAGATGCAGAGCCGTGCCGAGAAAGCCGCCGACGATTTTGCAGCCGGACATCGTCACCGCCATCAGGGCCAGCAACGCGAAAGAGGAATTCCGTTTCATAAGTTCCATCCTGGAACAGGGCAATTGCCGTTCAGTGTGTGCGGACAGGAGCGCTCGCTCCGAAACCGCAGGCACTCGTTCTATCGACCAGACAGACCACACAACTTGTGAAAATATGCCGGTTTTATGGCCTGTCCTGTCTGGTGAAGTCCGGGAAGCCTTCGTCGAACGTCGGGAACCCCCCAGGAATTGCCCCCCGGAAGTCGCAGGCAAATGGTCGAGTTGGCTGAATTCGATTCAAACCGTCGCTAAAATCCGTCCCATTCGAAGGCGAGGCTGTAGGGTTGCCAACGCCGCCGTCAGGCACTTATCGCGATTACTCAGGGACACATATGGCCAGCTACGCAAAATACGACGCTCGCATCGAAGACCTGGTCGTGGAAACCAGGACATTCTGGGATGCCGACGTCGGGGCACTTTCGGATGAGGATCGTGACTGGCTCTCGACGGCGATCCAGCAGTCACCGGAGCTGGCAACCAGAATTCACTACGAGCGGGCTCACACGGGATTCACCCGGGAGATTACCGTCACGATTGAAGACATCCAGCGGCTCTATCAAGACCGCATGGCAAACGCGTGATCCTGCGTCAAATGAGCATTTCGAAAATGCGTCCCCATGGCTGTCACATCTGAGTGACAGTTTTTTTTTGCGCGTGTCACATTCAGAAGATAGTGAATTCTGTTCGCGAACCTCTGTTCCTGCGTTTCAGGGTATTTTCTACCCAAACTCAGGAATGCCCTGATAGCCGAGATCGCCGAATACCTGTAGATTTCCAACTCAATGGGTTTTCGTAGAGTCGAAAATTCCTGTCTGTGATCAATCGGACGCGTCCTGACTTATCCAGACATAAATCGTAGTTGGCCCTCCCCCGGGCAGAGACAGTCCGACGGCAGTATTGCCGCCAGGCAGAAACGGTCCCAGGGGAGGGTCGCTTTTTTATGCCTGGGGCTGAGTCTGCCAGTCGGTCGCACTCACCCGCTATGCACCGTCGGATTCATCTGGCTGACAAAGCTGCAGAGTCTCGGCCGGTAAACGGTCCCACTCTTCTCGCACGCGATTCAGTCCGGCGCGGCACAACTCGAAGTCCTTGCTGATTCGCTTCAGAACGGGAGCCTCTTCTTCGAACGGCTCCTCCTCGAATCGACTGGCAATCAGGTACGACTCGCGCCCCTGAGCCTCAAAGTTAATGAGGTGATCCTTCTGGCTGCACGATTGAAGTCGTGGTAGAGCCTCTGGATAGACACCCGTCCAGAAAAGCGTGTAGTCGCCGATGTGACGGTGCAGGTCGCGCTGCGGCCGCGACTGCCGAAGCTGTGCTTCTTCCAGCATGTCAACGACTTCCATCAGCCGCCGACCTTCAGCATCCCGGAAGCGGAATATGTCCGCTGAGCGCGTGAAGCGGACGAGCATGTCCACGAGGTAGTCGGTCAGCGGTGGGTCCGCGACCCCCAATTCCACCTGGAACGCGTGCTCGGTCAATGCGGAGAAAAGACGCCGCAGAGCTTCTTCACCGGTCATCAACGGGATCATTCGGTTCTCCTTGCGTCGCTGACGGAAGGTAACCGACCGGTGAACCGGGGGGCTGATGGGCAGAGAGTAGCCCCCGAACTCACCATTGCCGGACAATGTCCACCAGCGGGAATTCAGGAGTCCGCGAACAGAGACATTCCAATTCGGAATTCCGCGGAGGAATGCCTTGACGTACGCCGCGGACAGAACGAGATGGTGAAACGAGACAAGGGACTGAAGATTTCATCGGCGGACGCCGATACGGGGGATTGGTTCAATTGTACGGGTCGTTCAAAAAACGACGCAATTGGATTCTTCCCGGACAGAAGTCGATCCCTGCGCGACCAGAATGTGATCCTTGCGGGGGGCGGATCCGGGAATTAGCATCCGACCGACCGCCTCGACGTCAAGAACATCCATCAATTTGAGCAAAGGCGGTTTCGTCGTCCAGCTTGCCGCGACTTCTTATCAGGCGCCGTAGCCAAGTGGCTAAGGCAGCGGATTGCAAATCCGCCATCCCCGGTTCGAATCCGGGCGGCGCCTCTCTCAAAGTCCTGATGCAGAAATGGTTTGCGTCGGGACTTTGCCTTGCGCCGTGGCTGATTCAGGGCCATGCTCTACCAGATTGCCTGCCTGCATCATTCGGTGGAGCATCTGAGCAGTCTCTTCGGCCTCGGTCCCGACGTAATAGCTCGCCGTGTGCTGACCTGACCGCGCCGTGACGCATCAGTTCCCTGAGCACTACCGGCGTCACACGCCGGGACCAGTGGAAGCCGAATGCTCATCGGAGGGGCTGGAATCTCCAGCATGAAGAACTCAGAAACCGAGTTCGTCCGAGAGCGTTCGCTCATCATCGTCCGAGACCGTTTTCGCATCATTTATTATGGGAGCTTTGGCGGCTGTTTCAGAAGTTGGTGCAGCTTTCCCGCAGCCCCGTTCGGCGCAGGCGTCGAGTTTCGTAACCCATGCCATTGCGTCCTTCCAGTCGAAAAACTCGGGTTCCTCAAGGTCGAATTCTGCAGTCTTGATAGCAGTAACCGCGCGGCTGACGTGTTGCGAAAAATACATCAACTGAGCTTCCATGCGGACGAGCTGTTCGCGTTTCATGGGGCACCTCGCTTGTATGTGTGGCCCGCGGGGCAAGATCGTGAATGAACTGGAGACCAGCGCCCAGCCCAATCACAAGACAGTGCGGACCGAGCGACACGGAATCACTGCCCCCGGAGTCTCAATGAGACGGCGATCGTTGGTTCTCGCGAAGGGAGCGACGGCAACGCGTCCGCCAGACGCACCAGAAAACACATTCCTGGTGTGTGATATCTTCGCTCAGACGACGCTTGGACTCTGACCACGTTAAACGCAGGGGTGCAGATCGATGAACCGAGCTCTCGTCGCAGCGCTGTTGACGGTTTCTCTTGCCGGGTGCGTCACGCATCGTGACCTGTCGCGTGATCCCAGGTATCGACCATTCATCGGAGCGCGATACCGACTGCTGGAAGACATTTTCGTCGTGCGGTACACGGACGGCAGCGGATCACCCGGTTCGCTGATGCCGGCGTCAGGGGTCATTGGCGTGAGTAGCGTCTCGATCGGCGACATCGGCCGGACGATTGACAGCAAGCAGATTCTCGATGTTCTTGAACGAGATTCAGAATTCGAGGTCACGCGAATTCTACTGAGACGGAATTTCGAAGCCGGCGACAGGGTTGTGTTTCTCATCCGCCCGGATCGAACGGGTAGGAACGAGTGGAAGAACCTGCAGGCGTCCAGGATTCAAACGAAACGCTGGCAGTTCGTCGGTGAAGTCTGGACTCAGGTAGAGCCCGTAATGATTGCTCCCCGGCACGCAGAGCGACTGGCCTCACCTGGACGTCCTGTTTCAGGCGATTAATGGCGATCCTGGTTGGCATCAGCAGGGGCGAGCCAATTCTGAGCCAACACGTGCGTCAATAGCCGTGCCCGTTTCCCGCCGCGCGTGCCGATTGGCTCCGATTGTCAGTCTTGACTCAACGGCGCTGGGTATCTGAACGAACTGACTGACCTCAAACACCTGTCTGGAACGTCTCGGCGTCAGAACGACATGGTCGGCTGTGCTGTCCGATACATCGAGCCCGTCAAAAGTCTCCCGAGGGTGAGGCCGCGTTGTCTCATCGAGTCGCGTCGGAACCGAATAAATTGCTGCGAATTCCAAACTGACCCTCAGATACGCCAAATCCGCGGGAGCGGACGAAACTGTGTCATCTGACTTTGTGAACGGTCTTTGCAGACCTGTTGCAAGTGACTCGCATGACACTTCTGGTGGAGGTGTACGCCGAAAAATTGGATCAGTTCACAGACGACCGGACGATCGCCGCAGCAAATTTTGGAGTTGGACTATCCGTTCGATGATTGCATCCGTACGAGTGGGCAAGGGTGGTCAGGTCGTCGTGCAGACAGGGGAAGACAGCCAGCCGACAACCGGCATGTCGGTCAATCAAGAACAAAACCTTTGCCGTGCATCCATCGCAATGGCCAGAATCGTCGCGGCATCCACTCCAGTCAGGTTTTGTATCCGCGGCCTCGACTGACTTACCTGTTGTACCGGACGTGGCTCACAGTGAGAGTCACCATTTGACGACGATCAACCCCGTGCGGAGCTGCTCAATATGATTACGGTTGGACACTGGGAACGTGCAATTCTCCACTTAAGGCGTATTTCTCCGAAGGCCCGTGCGTGCCGATCGCGTGGTGTAAGTTCTCGTGCATCTATTGAAAGAATGGAGGAGCGTATTCTTCTGGCGGCGCCAGTGGCGAACGCGTCAGCGGATGGTGTGGCTTCGGCGTCGAAGCTCTGGCTCACGGATAGTGGAACTGATGACATTCAGACTGCTGAACTCGATGGTTCCAACGTGCAGCAATTGTTGCCCGTTGGCGAACCCGTCGAGATGGCACTCGATGTGGACAACGGCAAGGTCTACTGGCTCGATGCTGATGCGCCCCGCGGCATCAGGCGAGCGAATCTGGATGGCACAAATGTCGAAACCGTCATCGTCACGAATTCAATAGGCATGACCGGCCTGGAGATCGACGCGACCAACGGAAAAATCTACTTGAGCGACCGCTTCTTCGTGGGGCGAATCTTCCGTGCCGATCTGGATGGCACAAATCTGCAGACGATCGTCACCGGATTGGACACGCCGCAAGGTATCGCACTCGATGTCGTGGGTGGCAAGGTTTATTGGACGGAGGAAGGAACGACCCGTCGAATTAAACGAGCGAACCTGGATGGCACGAACGTCGAGCTCCTCGTTCTGGGTCTGGGGACGCCGCACGATATCGTCCTGGATGTTGATGCCGGGCACATGTATTGGACGGACTTCTCGCAGGATGTGATCAAGCGAGCGGACTTGAATGGACTCAATCAGCAGACCATTGTCTCGGGGCTGAGTCTTCCCCTCGGACTCGAGATTGATCCGTCAGGCGGTCACCTGTACTGGGTCGATAACGGCACGAAACTGCTGCAGCGTTCCGACCTGGACGGGTCCAAGTGACCACGCTTATCAGCGGCTTGTCGGTCCCCGTGGACGTCGTGCTGGAAAACGGGTCATCCCCACAGGTGGCTGAGGGCGAGACGCTCGAACTGACCGGTGCTGGTACCGATCCTGATGGTGATCCGATGACGTTCGAGTGGGACCTGGACGGAGACGGCGTATTCGGAGAATACCGGAGCGGCAGCGGCCAATGGTGACGAAAACACGCAAAACCCGACCTTTGAAACGGGGCCGTGTGGAACAGCAGATCGAACAGCTCACGCCGGTTGCCCAGCGCCAGTGAAGACAGCCGGTCCGGCATGGTGAACACCACCTGGTAATAATCAATGTCCGGCAGCAGTAGCTGTGACGTCTTCGTCAGCCAGTCGCGGCGTTTCGCGCCGGCACACTGCGGACAGTGCCGGTCACCACACGAGTTGTACAACACACACAGGTCGTGACAGGTGTCGCATTGATACCAGTGTCCGCCCAGAGCCGCCGTGCGACACCGCGACAGTTTCGCCAGCGTGCTCTGGACGTGCGGCGGAGCCTGCTCCGCGTGTTCCCGCACGAAGCCGGCGGTGTAACGCTGCAGCAGACTCGCCACGCTCAGTCCGGAGTCCCGTTGTCCCCGGTCTGTCGTGGTGGTGGCGCCTGCGGTGGTGCTGGTGGTGGTGGTGTCTTCCAGCCGGGCAATTGCCGCACCGGGAGCCAGTCGATGGGGCTGGGTGTCGACTCCAGATGCGGACGCCGCACGTGCAGATAGACCATGGTGGTCATGAAGCTCTTGTGTCCCAGCAGCCGGCCGATCGTCAGCAGATCGACTCCCGCTTCCAGCAGGCCGGTCGCGAAGGAGTGCCGCAGCGTGTGCGGGCTGACGCGTTTGTTCAGCCCCGCCGCCAGCGCCGCCTGTTTGCACATCTTCTGAATCGTGATACTGCTCAGCGGCACGTCCGAAGTGCGGCCGGGGAACAGGTACACCGGCGGACGGTCCTGCTTCCAGTACGTGCGGAGTTCCGCCAGCAGTCGCGGTGAGAGTGGGACCACGCGGTCCTTCTGTCCCTTGCCACGGTTGATGTGTAATAACTTCGCTGCGAGTCGATGGCGGGAAGCTGCAGCGATGTGGCCTCGCCCAGCCGCAGTCCGGCCGCATACAGGGTCAGCAGCACAGTGCGGTGTTTGAGAGAACGCACGCATGAGAGCAGTTGCTCGACCTGGGTGGCACACAGGACCTGGGGCAGTGTCTTCGGCCGTTTGCCGAAGGGGATCAGCTCGACGTGCCACGTCCGCGGCAGCGTGACGCGGAACAGGAACCGCAGTCCACACACTGCCTGATTGAACGTGCTCCAACCGACTTTCTTCTCTTCGACCAGATACAGTTGAAAACTGCGGACATCTTCGGCCGTGGCCTGTTCTGCCGGTTTTTCGAGGCGTGCGGCGAAGCGGCCCACGTGATACGTGTAGGCGTCGATGGTCTTCTGCGCCAGATTCCTGATATTCATATCCTCAGCCATACGTTGAATGAGGGGTGTCGCGCGTTCTTGCCAGGGTGTCATGCGGGGGCTCCTGAATTCTGCAGGTCTGTGTGACGGACTCGCGACAGTTGCGAGTGACAGATCCCAGAATCCGCTGCGGCCACGCCCTGGCGCAAGGCCTTTTTATCGGAACAATTGCTGTGACCGGACCGCCTGCTGGGGACCGCCTGTTGGGACCGCGTGCTCGTGGCCCCGGCGGCTTTCAGTCATCGTTCCTGATCACGCCCTCGACCAGGACGACCCGCAGGCTGTCGTCGCCGTCATACGGTGCGGCGTGATACGGCACGCCGTTGAGCTCGGCGAGGGTCCGGAACCGCTCGAAGGCGTCCCGTCGCATGGCATACTCGCCACCCGAGCAGCCGTAGTCACGCATGATGTCGGACAGCGACACGGGCAGGATGCGACAGGCGTCGCGTGGGGTGTCTCCCCAGTCGAGAAACTCCTCGGCTCCGTCACGGTCCGACGCGATGA
>Ga0114999_10000267_pt1 | contig 77537 bp, 55 predicted proteins | sample ArcticOcean_MG_C_3_FD_89820 | JGI IMG/M metagenome (GOLD analysis project Ga0114999, IMG submission 89820) | Marine microbial communities from western Arctic Ocean - ArcticOcean_MG_CB8_126 | ecosystem: Environmental > Aquatic > Marine > Oceanic | place: Arctic Ocean: Canada Basin | collected...
AGTAGATCTTCCAACCTGTGACCCACGAGGACGTTTGAGGCTTGATCGTATCATGGCGACGGTTTGTCTGCTTGCAACAGCCGTGCCAATCCTGGCCCAGAGTCCGCCCGTAGGACAATCTCAGAGCCAGGATGAATCAAGCGCCGAGGAGTACCGAGCCAAAGCGGCTCTTCTGTTTGCCTTTGCAAAATTTGTTCAGTGGCCAAACGAGGCCTTCGCTCACGCCGAATCCTGTTCTATAGCACGCTGCGACGTTGCCCATCTTATTACCCCCATCGTCTTCGCCGTGATCGGCAATCCGGACATGTTTGATGCCCTGCGCGGCCTGACGAACAAACGAATACACGGTCGTCCCCTCGAGGTGATCGAGCTGGCCGGCCCTGGGTCGTCCCACATCTACCAATTGCTCTACTGCGATCGCGTGATCATCGAGACATTCGATCGTGAGCGCCTTGAGCAGCTGGCAGAACGCCACGTCCTGACCATAGGCGAAGACGAGGGATTTGCCGAGACGGGTGGGGGTCTTCGCCTGCTGCTCATCGACGATCACCTCGGCTTCGAGATCAATGCAACTGCAGCTCGGCGGGGAAAATTGAGCCTGGGATCAAGTCTGTACAAACTCGCTCACGCGGTCTTCGAACAGACCGACTGATGGCTAGTTTTACCAACCTCCCCCTGCACCGCAAGCTGACCGCGATCATCGTCAGTACGACGGTGGTCGCGATTGTTCTGTCGTCGATGGCAACCGGCGCCTATGAGGCTGTCCACTTCCGCTCCTCTCTGATAAGTGAACTGGAGACAACGGCCGACATCATCGCGGCAAATGGTTCCGCCGCCTTGCGCTTCAATATTGCTCGGGATGCGGAAACAACCTTGGCCACTATTGGCGCCAAAAAGCACATCATAAACGCCTGCTTTTTCACGCCGGACTCTGAGGTCTTTGCCACGTACACGGCACCGGGCGTCTCCTTGGGTCCTGGGTGGACTCGAGCCCCGGTCCTGCTCACCATGCCCGCAGTGGAGGGGTATGAATTCACGTCGGAGCATTTGACCTGGGTAAAGCACATCTACCATGACGATGACTTTATCGGCTCTATCCATCTGGTTTCCGGGCTAGATCGTTTCTACGATGGCCTGAAGAAAACGCTCGCAGCAACGATTCTCATCGTCCTGACCTGTTCAACCCTCGCTCTGGTTGTATCCCTGCGCGTTCTGCGGGTCATCGCAGACCCCATAGATAGCCTGATCGGCACAGCGAATCGAATCTCGCAGGATCAGGACTATTCTCTCCGCGCACAAAAATTCGCCGACGACGATCTTGGTAGTCTCGTCGATGAGTTCAATGACATGCTGCTGCTGATTCAGCAGCGCGACGAGGAACTCGAGAAGCGTGTGAACGAGCGTACAGTCGAGCTGCAGGAATCGAACACACTGCTGCAGGATTCTCTCGACGAGAAAGTTGTCTTGTTGAAGGAGGTCCATCATCGCGTCAAGAACAACCTGCAGATCATTGCCAGCCTCCTGAGTCTGCAGTCGAACCAAATAGACGATGAAGAGACACTCGCCTTGTTTGCCAACAGCGAGCATCGAGTGCGCGCAATGGCCACAATTCATGAACGACTCTATCTGTCACAGGACCTGGCCAAGATCGACTTTGGCGGCTACATCGAGGCCCTCGTTGAGGGGTTGATTGCGGGCTACAAGACGAGCCAGAACATCTCCTTGATGACACAAGTCGATGACACCACCCTTGATCTTGACCAGGCGATTCCGTGTGGTCTGATGATCAACGAATTGGTGTCGAATTCGCTGAAGTATGCCTTCGTCGATGACCGCTTGGGCATCCTTGAGGTGCGCATGAGCGAGACCGCAGACGGGTACCGTCTGAGTGTGCGTGATGAAGGGGTGGGATTTCCAGCCGACATCGACTTTCGCAAAAGTCCGTCTCTCGGCCTGCAGTTGATCAATACGCTGACCCATCAACTGGGCGGCAATATCGACATGAAGAATGAGGAGGGCACAGAATTCATTATTGAATTTCCTGCTCTTCGAGGCAACGGCGAGATCACGCCTGCCTAGTCGAGGCTCATGACACCCTCACGCGATCGCATAACGCGTCAGCTCGGCAACCGAGTGCAGATCGAGTTTGCGCATGAGGCGTTCTCGATAGGTCTCCACAGGGCGCACCCTCAGCTTCAGATCACCAGCGAGCTCCTCCCTGACGTAGTTTTTGTTGAAGCCGCGACCATGGGTCACGGAGAATACAAAAATCACTGCCCCCTCGGACAGATCTTCCCCGGTGATCAGCAAGGTTGGCATACTTGGGTCAACACTGCGCAGGGCACGTGCCATGACGTCACCGTCATGACCCGGTAGGCGTAGATCAGTGACCAGCAGATCGTAGCGACCGGCGACGAACCGATCCATTGCCATCTCCGCAGAGGAGGCAGTGTCCACTTCGTAGACCTGGCTCAGAAGGATCTCGAGCGCGCCACGTAGCAGATCGTCGTAATCTACCAGCAGCAGACGCTGGCTGCGTCGGGGGGTCGGGTTGGTTCACTTGTCCGCAGCCCCGTCTCGCAACCGACTGACTGCAGCCGTTTTCTTCGCATGATTCGTCTCCGTTGTGAAGCCCCGGCCTTGCTTGCCCTGGTCGGCGGTTGTCGTCAACCAGGACGGGCCCGCATCCCGTGGACGCCCCCCGGACGCGTGCCGTTCCCGGAATCAGGAAACTTCAGTCGCGATAGAAGTAGCGGCGAACCAAATGAACTGGAGGAGCAGCAGTCGCTCGGGTCACGGCAAAGGTCACGGCAAAGGAGACGGCCAGGCCGACGAGGATTGGATCGAGCCCGAACAGGTGTACGGGTCGAAAGAAGCTACCATGCACGAAGATTCCCGCCCCATACATGGCCAGATGCGTGCCGAAACCACCGAGCATACCCGCCATACAGCCCGGTGTATTGGCGCGCGGTACATACAAGGCGAACACGGTGGGTGCGAGAAAGCAGGCAGCCAGACCGCTGCCAGTATACACGATGATATCCTGGAGAAAGCGTGGTGGATCAATCGCGCCCAGCACGGCGCCAAAACCGACGAGAAGGGTGACACCGAAACTCAGGCGTCTCAGGGTCCGCTCCTGTGCCTCCGGCCGCAGCGTCCGCTGATAGACATCACGCACCAATGCCGAGGAGATCATCAGCAGGAAACTGTCCACGGTGGACATCACGGCCGCAAAGGGCGCCGCCACCACCAGCCCACCTAGCCAGGCAAGACCGGCGTGATCCGTGACGAAGATGACCATCGCGGGCATGATCCGGTCTGATTCGGTCTCCATACCGGGCATCAAGACACGGGCACAGCAAAAAATGATTACGAGAGGGAAATAGATGAGTGAATAGTACACTGTGACCGACGCGATCGCGTGCCTCAGCGTCCGACTGTCCTTGAAGGCCATCAGCCGTACATGTGCACTGGGCTGCCCACTGCCTGCAATCGCCCACATGATGAAAAAGGAGACGGCCAGACTCAGTGGCAGAAAGCCGTCCGCCGAGTGTTGACTGGGGCCTGGTGCCGTCACATAGGCGCCAGGAGCCTCACCGGAGGCGTAGGCTGTGGTTCGCAAATTCCCCAGAGCCATGGACTCATCCATCCAGAGGGTCCGGTCCGACGTGCGAACTCTTTCGATCTGAGAAGGTGTCGTCAGCTCGAGGATTCGTATATCGGCAATATACTTCTGCTGAGCGCCGATCGTGAAGGCCTCAGCAAGCCGAACCAGATGTCGCTCTCCCGCGTCTGACTCAATCCAGGCCCAGGCGCCAGCCGCCACGACGCGCTCCTGAGGGGTCGCCGCCACGGTGAGATCGGCGACACCGGCACGCGGAGGTGTCATCTGCGCCATCTCTTGGGTGACCTTTGTCAGCCCCCCCGCCTGGTGCAGCGTCAATGGCAGCAGAATGGCGACGCCGATCACCATCACGACGCCCTGCAGTACATCAGTCCAGACAACGGCGTGGAAACCGCCATACGCTGTGTATAGGACGACGACGATACCGAATACGAACAGACAGAGCAGGTATTGTGGATCCACTCCCGCCAAAAACGGCCACGCATTCACGGCGACACCAAGACCCTGCGATGCATCCTGAAACAGCGCCACCGAGTCCAGCAACGTCTTGAGGATCAGACTACCCGCCTTGAACTGGGCAACCAGATTAAAGGACATGAAGAAGACGATGAGGGCCGTTGCCAACAGACCGAAGGCAGCAGAATTGAAGCGGTCCCGAAAGACATCGGGCACAGTGATGGCACCAGAGATCCTGGCCACCTGATTAAGTCGTTTGCCGAGCAACCCCATCATACAGATGGGCACCACCATGTAGCTGCCGATCCACAATGCCAAAACCCAGCCATGACTGTAGATTTTGGAAGGGAAGCCTGTGAAACTACCGCCAGATGCACTGGTGGCGGCGAAGGTCAGGGCAAAAGCCCACACACCAAGCGAACGCCCGCCAAGGAAGTACTCACTCAGGAAATTCTTCTCTCGAAGAAGACGGTTTGCCAACCAGGCAAGGGCGAGGACGCCGCCGATGTAGAGGACGAATGTCGTGAGAGCCGGGCCACCCATCAGGCTGCCACCTTCGGTTGGTCACCCGTGTCGGGGGGCTCGGCCGGGTCCGCGGGTCGTCCACCCGACAGATCGTCATCGACCATGTAGCGAAAGCAGAACCACAGCGAAAAAACGACGGCGACGGCCCAGGGTGCTGCGATACCCCAGAAGACCCACGCCGGCACGCCCCAGATCGTCGCAAGATGGGTCGCAGCGGCGCCGTATCCTAGCCAGTAGCAGATGCTGATCGACCATACAAGGGCCACGCACCACACGAGAAAGATGACAATCGCCTCGCGACGGGCGTGGAGAAAGGTCGGATCGAGGCGTGAATCATCTGCTACGTTACCTGGTGCAGTGCTTTCAGCGTCAGACAAAATCATTTTTCCGGATAAGTGGACGATGGTGACAGATCTCTCCGTATCCGGTGTTTATAGTACCATCACCGGTCACCGCGCAAGCCGACCTCTGTTGCTGCCCACAACGAACGAGGGTTGATCATGCTCCGACTGCGTCTGATTCACTGCGCCATTCTGATCATTTTCGCGGTACTTTCGCCACGGCTCGTCGAGGCTTGCGGCGGTTTTTTCTGTAGCACCCAACCGATGAATCAGCTCAGTGAGCGGATCTTGTTTGTCGATCGCGGTGACTCCGTCACGACGCACGTGCAGATTCAGTATTCCGGATCCGCTGCTGATTTCGCCTGGATTCTACCCGTTCCGTCAGTGCCGAAATTGGGTATCAGCCACAACGAAGTCTTTCAACAACTCCAGTTTGCCACCCAACCCTTCTTCTCTCTCGAGTGGGATAAAAATGGCGAGTGTGGGTCCGTTTTTCCACCCTTCTTCCGAAGCTTCGCGGAAGACGCGGCAACGACAGGCGCCGAGGTGGACATCGTCGCCGAACAGCGAGTCGGCCCCTACGATACGGTCGTGCTCAGCTCCACCGATGCGGACGCCATCGTGACGTGGCTTGTCGACAATGGCTATCAACTCGGAGATCTCGGGCGTGATCTGCTGCAACCCTACGTGGATGGTGGTTTCTTCTTCATCGCCTTGCGCCTGGCGCCAGACCGCGAATTGGGTGATTTGCAGCCCATCTCGCTGAGTTACGCTGCCGACACCCCAGGGATTCCCATTCAGCTCACAGCCGTCGCGACGGCTCCGGATTTGGGGGTCACCGCCTGGATTCTGGCTGAGGCGCGAGCGGTGCCGACAAACTACCTGCATGTCCAGATCAATGAGGCCCTCATCGATTGGTTCAATGGCGGCTTTAACTATGATGATGTCGTGCGCGCCGCGGTCGATGCCGCTTCAGAAGGTCAAGCCTTCGTCACAGACTATGCGGGGCCCAGCAAGATCATGTCAGGACGCTTTCCTACAGACTCCTATGACACATCCGCCCTGGCACGGCTTGACGACGCAGCGCGTTTTCTTGATACCGCCCTGCGCCAAGGTCTGCCGCGAGACGCCCAGATGCAGGCATTGCTGCGGCGTCACATGCCGATGCCTCAGGCAGCACGAATCGACGGTGTGTTGGAGGTCGTCTTCGGTGGGGATCGAGAAGCCTACGAGCAGGCCGCGGCAGAGGGGTTTCTGGCCAGTCTGGCGGAACGCGCCTTTTACAACGACCTATCCGCCTTCCGACCGTGGTTGACTGATTGGTCTTTCGACGCCGTCGCTTTGGCGCAGGACCTCGAACGCGTCGTCGTCGAACCACTGCGCGCAACGCAGCGATTGTTTTCAACCCACCCCTATCTGACACGGCTCTATACGACGTTGTCGGCAGAGGAAATGACCGTCGATCCGATGTTTGACGTGAATCCCGATCTGCCCGATGTCAGCAACCAGCGCACGGCACTTGCCCGTTGGGAATGCGAGGGATTCGATCCCGAGAACATCGACTTCACCGAACTCGTGCTCGTCGTCACCCTGCGTGACGGGCGTCAGATCCGCTCTCGCCCCTTTGCCGATGGGCCGTGGCCTTTGGCACGCGAGGCAGACATTCCAGCGGCGTCCGTGGTGGAGCGCCTGAACACGAGTGGGCCACCGGTTCTGGTGCAACGCCTCACAGCCATCGCTGACGATACGGTGCCTACCACGGTGCCGACACAATTCGGCCTGCACCTGACCTACCCAAATCCCTTCAATGCGGCCACCATCATCCCTTTCACCGTCCCCGCCGAGGCCGGTGCGTCGATGGTCACGGTGACAATCCACGATCTGCTGGGACAGCGGGTGCGGACACTGTTGCGATCAGTACGCTCACCTGGCCGTCAGCAAGTCGTTTGGGATGGTCGTGGAGAGGACGGGGCGAATCTGGCCAGTGGCGTCTATCTGATTCGATTGGAAGCGGGAACCAGCAGATTCTCGCAGAAAATTCTGTACGTCCAATAGAGAGACACGCAGAGCGCGGAGACTTAGGACGCAGCCCAAAGGGGAGACGCCGACAGGCTCCTATTTGCTCAGGCCTTCAGCCAGGCGTATGCGGATGGTTTCCATCGTGTCATAGTTGACGATCTTGCGGCCCTGACCATCGACGATGTAGAAGGCATCCGTTGCTCGACCGGCGACGGTGTTGATGATGGCCATGTGGATATCGAAGTCCATGTCACCCAGACAGCGGGTGATGGCGTGCAGAACGCCTGCCTGATTCTGTGTCTCTACATCGACGACGGTATAGCGATCGGAAACCTGATTCTCGAAATCGATCATCGGTTCACGTGCGGGTAGATCCTTCGTGCGTCGTGACCAGTTCGAGCTGTAGGCATCGAATAGTTCGCTCACGTCGAGCCCCTCGACCAGCACCTGCCGCAGGCGCTGCCCCAGACGTTCCTTTTTCCACTCCTGCAGCGCTGGACTGCTATCGATGTCGGTTATCTGGAAGGTGTCGAGAACCACATCGTCATCACGCGTCTGCACATCTGCGCGCAGAATATCCACATCGTTCACTGCCAATACACCACAGATGTTGGCCAGCAGATGATGCCGGTCACTGGCACAGACAACCATTTCCGTATGATCGGGATGCTCCTCGAAATGCAAAGCGAGGTCACCGTCCTTCCGGCGTTGCGCCACCAGACCCAGGTGCCGCTCAATTTGAGCCAGATCATAGGCCGCCAGGTAGCGGCCTGGCAGTTGTTGGACATGTTCCTGAAATGTGACCACCCGCGCCGGTGGCCATTTGCCCTCGACACTGGCGAGGTGCTCATCCATTGTCTGTCGTCGATGCTGGCGATCCTCGAGTGTATTGAGCCCCGACTCCAACTGTTGCATCGTCTTGTGGTAGAGTTCCCACAACAGCGCGCCTTGCCAATCGGACCAGGCATCGGCAGCCACCGCTGACAGATCGGCATAGGACAACAGATACAGCGCGCGAAGCCATTCGGGCTGCGCGAAACGGCCAGCGAAGTCGGCGATCATCTTGTAGTCACCTAGATCCCGCCGCGTGGAGATCATCACCATCTCCTGATGCTGCTCGATGAGAAACAAGATCTCTCTTCGATCTGCTTCGGGTAGATCGAGCCGCTCCATCAGCCCACGGGCCATATCCAGACCCGCTTCGATGTGCTCTTCGCGACGCGATTTGCCCACATCATGAAGCAGCGCTCCGAGAAACAGCAGATCCTTGCGCTCTAACTCTTCATACGCCTGCCGCAGGGGACTGCCGGCTCGATGTCGTAGAATGCCCTCCAGGTGCTCGAGCGCGACCAGCGTATGCTCATCGGCCGTATAGATGTGATAGATGTCGTATTGGACCAGGCAGGTCAGGTCGCCGAATTCGGGGAGATACGCCCCCAGAACTCCAAGTTCGTGCATTGCACGCAGTGTCTCGGCCGATCGCTGCTTGTGACAGACGATTTTAAGAAAGGCATCGCGACTCTGAGGATCCTTGCGCACATCATCATCGATCAGACTCAGACTCAGACGTACCGTTCTCCTCGCCTGTTCGCTAAGTGGTAACCGCCGACGTTGCGACAGGGCGAACAACGGCAAGAAGCGCCGCGGATCCTCACGGAAGTAACTGCCTCCATCTGGCAGCTCAATCTGGTTGTCGATCGCAACGACACCCTCTTCCAGCAACAGTCGTTTGCCACGACGCTTGGGTGACACCACAAGGTGGTCGAAGCCGAGGCGAGCACAGTGAAAGATGTCACGGGCACACAGGAAATAATCGCCGAGAAACCGCTCGACAGCCAACTCACGGCCGCGATCCGCGCCGGTGCGATCCTTTGTCCCGACGCGGTGCTCGCCCTGGGTATCGTCGAGGGTAATCGTCGGCAGAACAGCGCGATCCGCATAGCCAAGATGACGAGCCGTGATGGGTTTGTTCTCTGGTTCAAGTGTATCCTGCTTGCGACCGACCTCGAAATGGAGATCGTGGCGGATACGCCACAGGAAATCTCGCCCCGTTCTCAGAAGCTCGATATCCGCCGCGTCCAGGACCTTCGCATGCAGACCGTCGATCGACAGGGTGCGAAACTGCGCCTTGAGGGCCCACTCCAGCAGATGAAGCTCACGCAGACCACCAGGGCTGGTTTTGACGTTGGGCTCCAGCAGCTGCACGGACCCGGCATGCCCCCCACGATCAACGTGCAGACGGCGCAGCCGTGTAGGCAGGGACTTGGGTAGTTGCTTGAGAAGACGCTGACGAAAGACGTCGAAAAGGTCCTGATCACCTGCCAGCAGGCGGGCATCGAGCATGGCCGTGCAGGACTCGAGATCGTCCTTGGCCATCTTGACCGTTTCATCGATGGTGCGACTCGCATGGCCCAGATCGAAGCCTAAGTCCCACAGCGAGTGCAAGACGCCGGTGATCAGGTCAGGTGCCTTGTCTCGTTCGCGCCGAAACAGGAAGAGCAGATCCACGTCCGAATGCGGCGCCATCTCCTGCCGTCCGTACCCACCAAGTGCGATGAGGGCATGCGGCACATCCTGTGTGCTTGCTGTCTTGTGCGTGTCGAGGACGATGACATCCACGACATCTGTGATCGCTTGAGCCGTGGCGATGCCTGCAGCACCCCGGCGGTGTTCGCTGAGCAGACGCTTGAGTTCAGCGTCCCAGAATCGACGCCGTACCTCCACGATTGTCGCGCCCGGTGTCGAGCCAAGCAGATCGGTCAGATCAGCGCTCGTGGTCACGACACGCGGCGGCGTCCCGACTTGCCACCGGCTACTGCAGGCTTCTTGGTTGCAGGCTTCTTCTTGGCCACAGTGCGCTTTTTCGTTTTCGCCACTGCGCGCTTTTTCTTCGCCGGTTTGGCGAAGGCAATGGCCATGGCTTCATCAAAGGTCGCGACCAACTCAAAGTGCAGTGCCTCTCGAACATCGTCGGGCACCTCTTCGAGATCTCCCTCATTGCGTTTTGGCAGAACCACAGTGTGAATACCGGCGCGTTGTGCGGCCAATACCTTGTCGCGAATGCCTCCCACGGGTAGCACGCGTCCGCGCAGTGTGATCTCACCTGTCATGGCCACATCGGCGCGCACGGGACGCGACGTCAGCAGCGACAGCAACGTCACCGCCAATGCCACACCGGCAGATGGGCCCTCCTTCGGTGTGGCGCCTGCAGGCACGTGCAGGTGAATATCTGATTCGTCCAACATGTCCGTATCGATGCCAAGTTCGACGGCGTGGGACTTTAGATAACTGAGTGCCGCTTGCGCAGACTCTTTCATCACATCGCCGAGTTGGCCTGTGAGGATCAGTCCCTTCTTCCCCTTCATTCGGGTTGCTTCGATGAAAAGGATCTCGCCTCCTGCCGCCGTGGCGGCAAGTCCCGTGGCAACACCGACCTCTCCTTGCCGTTCAGCCACCTCGGGGAAGAAATGGGCAACGCCGAGGAATTCCTCCAACTGTTTGGGACGAACTCGTATGGGGTGACGTCGTCCTTCAACAAAACGGCGTACTGACTTGCGGCACAGAGTACCGAGCTGCCGATCGAGATTCCGCAATCCTGCTTCGCGCGTGAATTCGCCAATCAGTCGTTGAATGGTTTCGTCATCGAAACGCAGCTTCTTCGCCAGCAGCCCATGCTCCTTCAGCTGCCTGGGCACCAGATGGCGACGCGCGATCTCCAGCTTCTCTTCCTGCGTGTAGCCAGGGATGGGGATCTCTTCCATTCGGTCTCGCAGCGCCGGTGGCACCGTGTTGAGAAGATTGGCTGTGGTGATGAACATGACCTTGGAAAGGTCGAAGGGAATATCCAGATAGTGATCTTCGAAGCTGAAGTTTTGCTCCGGATCCAGGACCTCTAGCAATGCCGCCGAAGGGTCCCCGCGGAAATCAGCCCCCACTTTGTCAATCTCATCGAGCATGAAGATCGGATTGTTGCTGCCCGCCTTCTTCAATCCCTGAATGAGACGACCTGGCAAAGCCCCGACATAGGTGCGTCGGTGACCACGAATCTCCGCCTCGTCGCGCACGCCGCCGAGAGAGATGCGCGTAAAGTTGCGCCCCATGGCCCGGGCAATCGAGCGTCCGAGAGAAGTCTTGCCGACACCTGGTGGTCCGACAAAACAAAGGATCGGGCCCTTTGCTTCCGGTCGTAGACGGCGTACGGCCAGGTATTCGAGAATGCGCTCCTTCACTTTCTCGAGACCATAGTGATCGTCATCGAGAATCTTCAGGGACGCTTTCAAATCGAGATGGTCCTCCGTCGACGTCGACCACGGTAGGGCCAGAAGCCAGTCGAGATAGGTGCGAGCCACACTGTATTCGGGTGATGCCGGCATCATCTGTTCAAGGCGACTCAGCTCACGCTGCGCCACCTCCTGTGCCTCCTGGGACATATTGGCTTCTTCGACCCGCGTGCGGAGATCATCCAGCTCACCGGTCAGTGGATCGGAGTCGGCCAGTTCCTTCTGGATCTGTCGCATTTGCTCGCGCAAATAGTGCTCACGCTGCGTCTTGCCAATTTTTTCCTGCACCTGACTCTGGATACTGGCACCGACTTCGAGGATCTCCTGTTCTCGTGCCAGGAGATTGGCCAGCTGCTCGAGTCGTTTCGTGATATCGACTTCCACGAGCACCGCCTGCTTTTCAGCGACAGACAGATCGAGGTAGAAGGCCACCAGATCGGCCAGGCGACCCGGGTGATCGATATTGACGGCGACCACTTTCAATTCTTCCGGCAGATTTGGCGACAGATCGATCACGGCCTGAAACTGCGCGTTCACCGTCCGCATCAGTGCCTGTGCTTCGGTGGAGCTCTCGTCTCCCACATCCGCCAGGGGCAGCACTTTAGCCTGCATATAGGGTTCGGTCTGGATGACCTGCTGCAGCACCCCACGCTCGAGCCCCTGGACGATGAGGCGGACACTGCCATCGGGCAGACGCCACATGCGATGAATCTTGGCAATTGTGCCGACGGGATAGATATCGTCGGTGGCGGGTTCTTCCACCTCGGCGTGGCGCTGGGTGAAGATGCCAATCGTCTGGGGGCCCTCGGGGGCCCCCTCGAGGGCCCGCAGCGAACGCTCACGACCTGCCGTGAGCTGGTGCGGCATATGGGGGTAGACGACGGTGTTGCGCAGGGGCAGAATACCCAGCACCTGCTCTGCTGCCAGATCGGGCAATGATGGTTGAGGATCGGCGGGGCTGTCGCTCACGTGTTCTTTCGCCAGAATAGAGGTTAAATGGCCGCTTCCCAAACTACCTGTTCCAGCGGCCTTGACAAGGGTCGAGACAGCGGACGATCCTCTGGCAAGAGACGACGTGCACCGCGTGCCACCTGTCAGAGGCTACGATGTCCTACAGCACAGAAAAACCCGCTGAGAATGCCCTGCTCGTTGGTCTGTCCGTTCCCGGGATTTCAACCTGGGAAGCTGAGGACTCCCTCGACGAGCTGGCCCGCCTGACCGATACGGCAACGATCCATGTTGTCGGTCGTATGATACAGGCACGCAAGCATATCGATGCAACCTACTACATCGGCAAAGGCAAGGCGCACGAACTGAAGGAGCAGGCCAAATCCACCAAAGCAGATATGATCATCTTCGACAATGATCTATCTCCTGCGCAGATGCGCAATCTTGAGGAGCTGTGCGAGACCCGCGTGATCGATCGTAGTGCAATCATTCTTGACATCTTTTCGCAACATGCTCGAACACGGACCGCGCAGGTTCAGGTCGAACTGGCACAACTCAACTATCTATTTCCTCGATTGACCGGCCACTGGACGCATCTGTCGCGTCAGGCCGGTGGCGGAGCCATCCGAGGCATGGGTTCGGCTGGTGTTCGTGGTCCAGGTGAGACACAGCTCGAAATAGATCGTCGCCTGGTCCGAGGACGCATTGGCGCACTGCAGCGCGAGTTGGACAAGATTGGCAGCCAGATGGCAACGAGTCGCAAGGCACGCGGCGACAGTTTCAAAATTGCCCTGGTGGGTTACACGAATGCGGGGAAGTCGACGCTGATGAGGGCTTTGTCCGGTGCCGATGTGCTGATCGAAGATCAGCTATTCGCCACATTGGATTCGACCACCCGATCTGTCGACATCGACCACTCACACAAGATCCTGCTCACCGACACGGTCGGTTTCATCAAGAAGCTTCCCCACCACCTGTTCGCTTCCTTCCGCGCCACCCTGGAAGAAACACGGGAAGCGGATCTACTTCTGCATGTCGTCGACATGAGCCACCCCCACTACGAACTACAGATGAATACGGTGCAATCTGTACTCGCAGAACTGGGTGTGGAAGACAAACGTACGCTGCTGGTGATGAACAAGATCGATCAGATCGGCGACGGCGACAGTGATGAGATGGATCTGCATGTGCAGGCCGCTGCGGCACAACCAGACAAAGTGGCCGTGTCTGCCATGAATGAGGTCGGTCTGGATGTGCTGAGGCAGAAAATTCTCTAATACTGTCAGGAACATGAAGTCACACTGGATCTGCAGGTCCCGCAGTCCGAAGGACGACTTCTGTCGCAGCTACACGAGCAAGCTGAGATCCTCGAGCAGGAATACACACCGGAGAATGTCGTGATCCGCGTACGGGTAGACCGGGCGTGGGCCGAGCGTCTCGACTTGAATCGCTTCGTCGCAGCCCAGCAACCAACCCTCGAGGCTTAAGGAGCCTGTCCGGGTATGCGCTTTGACAGGCCATGACCCAGACGCAGCGCAAATAGGATGCTCGGACTGGCTCGTATTTCCCCAGCAAGATCAGCTCAGCGAGTCGAGATCCATCAGGCGTTGAGTTTGCCTTCAGACACGGCGCGATCGATCAACTGCTGCGCAAATGCCCACAGCGGTGGTGCACCTTCCTTAATATGCTGATTTCGTTTCACGACCTGTTCTTTGCCAATGCCGTGCTTCAACCATGCCGCCCCGTCCCCGTGGTAGTTGAGCAGCAGCGGTTGCAGACGATCCAGCGATGCCGCGTAGCGCGAATCTGCTGTTGCGCGCTCTTCAAATTCCTCCCACAGACCCCGCAGTTTGTCACCTTGATCCTGCGGCAACAGGCCAAACAGTTTCTTTGCAGCCTCGCCCTCGCGTTCATCCTTGTCCAGATGCCCCGCCTCGTCGTAGGCGAAGGTGTCACCAGCGATGATCTCAACAATGTCGTGGATGATGTGCATCGTCAGCACCCGCTGCAGATCGATCTCGCCGACGGCATGCTCAGCCAACACGATCGCCATCAATGCCAGATGCCACGAGTGCTCAGCGTCGTTCTCGGCGCGTCCATCGGCAGGTAGTGTCGTCTGGCGCGTGACGTGTTTCAGATCATCAACGGCCATGATGAAATCAAGTTGTAGTTGTAGTCGGTGTTCGCTCAAGGACATCACTCCTGTGGATAGGGGTTGTTTTCCCTAGGAACAGACTCGGATCGAATCGTGTCAACGAGAGACGCCGACGGCCTCGCCAATGAGACGATCTTCTCTGCGACATCGAGCTTCTCTATACTGAGAATGCCCGCGTCAGCATCTGAAGAGATGCAACTGCCACCAGCTGTGAATGGAGCCGCAATGAAAGCCATCGTCGTCATGTTCGATTCACTGAATCGACACTTTCTGCCCACCTACGGCTGCGACTGGACGAAAGCACCCAATTTCCAGCGCTTGGCGCGTCGCACGGTGACCTTCGACAACTCCTATGTGTGCTCCATGCCCTGCATGCCGGCGCGGCGCGACTTCCACACGGCACGACCCAATTTTCTGCACCGATCCTGGGGGCCCCTTGAACCCTTCGATGACTCGATTCCAAAAATGCTCTCAGAGGCCGGTGTAAGTAGTCACATGATCACCGATCATCAGCACTACTGGGAAGCGGGGGGTGCCACCTATCACACCAACTACGACACATGGCAGTTCCATCGTGGCCAGGAGGGGGACGCCTGGATGGGCCAGGTCGATGACCCGCCCGTGGGGGACGCGATCGGCCGCAATGCCCATGGAGCCCGCGCCCATCGGCAAGACCGCGTGAACCGGCAATTCATGCCTCGGGAAGCCGACCAACCTCAATCAAAGACATTCGACGCCGGCATCGATTTCATCCGCAGGAACCATGACGCAGACAATTGGTTCTTACACCTGGAAACCTTCGACCCTCATGAGCCCTTCTTCACACAGCAGCAGTTCAAGGATCTATATCCGGATCACTATGACGACTACGAGGGCCCACTGCATGATTGGCCACCCTACGACCGGGTAACCGAGACACCTGAGCAAGTCGAGCACATGCGCTATGAATACGCGTCGCTGCTGAGTATGTGTGATCAGAAGCTTGGCCACGTGCTGGACCTGATGGACGAGCTCGAGTTGTGGCAAGACACGATGCTCGTCGTGTGGACGGACCACGGCTTCCTGCTCGGCGAACACGATGTGTGGGCAAAATGCTGGGTCCCCTTTTACAACGAGGTGGCCCACACACCGTTCTTCGTGTGGGATCCACGCTGCGGCAAACAGGATGAACGCCGCCAGGCGTTGGTGCAGCCCGCGATCGACCTTGGTCCAACCTTGCTGCGTTTGTTCGGGCAAGAGCCGACCCAAGACATGCTCGGACAAGATCTGGCCAGTACGATCGAGGCGGATACTGTTGTTCGGGATGCGGCGATCTTCGGACAGCATGGTCATCAGGTAAATGTCACGGACGGCGAATATGTCTACATGCGCGCCCCCGTGCGCCAGGACAACCAGCCCGTGTACGACTACACCCTGATGCCAACCCATATGCGCGCCCCCTTCGGCGTCGACGAACTGCGAGGACGAATCACCCTGGCCGATCCCTTTTCTTTCACCAAGGATTGTCAGACCATGCGGATTGGTGGTGATACTGGGGAGGAATTTGCTTTCCTGAGCAATGTTCACAAATATGGCAGCAGTCTCTATGACCTGAAGAAAGATCCACAGCAGATAGCACCCATCGAGGATGAGCAGGTTATGCAACGGATGATCGCGTCCATGACCCATCTGATGGCTGACTGTGACACACCTGTCGAGCAATACGAACGCCTGGGACTTGCGGCGCCTTGACCACGCCGGAGACCGGCTCAAGACCCGCAACTCAGCGCCGTCCCGAACTAGCGGTTCTGGCCCCATTCCGACTCGAACCGTACACTCTACCGCCATGACAAACCATACGATTGCCCTGATTGCCGGTGACGGCATTGGTCCGGAAGTCACCGCCGCAGTTCAGCGGGTCCTGGAAGCCGCCGGTGCCCCCTTGTCGTGGGATGAACATCCTGCGGGTCTCGCCGCCTTGGAGCGTGATCTCGACGTCCTACCTGAATCGACGGTCGAAGCGATTCTCCATCACGGGATTGCCCTCAAGGGGCCCTGCACCACGCCTGTTGGCGAGGGCTTCTCTTCTGTCAATGTGCAACTGCGAAAGCAGTTGGAACTCTACGCGGCGGTTCGCCCCGTGCGCTCCCTTCCGGGTGTGGATACGCGGTTTGAAGATGTGGATATCGTCATCATCCGTGAAAACACAGAGGGCTTGTATTCCGGTGTAGAGAACGAGGTCACACCCGGTGTTGTAATGAGTATGAAGGTGGCCTCCGAGCGCGGCTGCCGCCGCATCGCCCACTGGGCCTTCCGTTATGCGACGCACCGTCGCCGCAAGCAGATCACCGTCTTCCACAAGGCGAACATCATGAAGCTGACGGATGGCCTCTTCATTCGCATGGCTGCAGAGGAACACCAGCGCGAGTATCCGAATATCGATTACCAGGAAGCCATCATCGATGCTGGTTGTATGCGACTCGTGCAGGACCCGTCGCAATTTGATGTACTGCTATTGGAGAATCTCTACGGCGATGTCGTCAGCGACTTGTGTGCTGGTCTCGTCGGCGGGCTGGGTGTCGTGCCCGGTGCCAACATCGGCGAGTCTCATGCCGTCTTCGAGGCAGTACACGGCTCTGCTCCCGACATCGCCGGGCAGGGCGTAGCCAATCCATTGGCCCTGCTAATGTCAGCGGTCATGATGCTCAACTATCTGGCCGACACTCGTGCTGACAAGGCATGCCGCAGTTGTGCCGAGCGCATCCGGGATGCCTATGATCAGACCTTGAAGGACGGGCAGAAGACGCGAGATCTGGGCGGTGAGTTAAACACGAACACCTTCGCCGAAGCTGTCATCCAGCGGCTCTAGGCTGCATCGTGTCTGTGGAGGGTGATCCTCAGCTTCGCCCGACCGACGGTGAGACGACACGAAGTGAGATGTACGTCGGCGTCTTCCTGATCTCGCTGGCAACACTGATGTACGAGATTCTTCTGACGCGGGTCTTCAGTGTCACCATGTGGCATCACTTCGCGTTCATGGCTGTGTCTCTGGCCATGTTCGGCACGACAGTCGGTGCCATGTGCATCTTCCTCGCCCCGCGCTTCTTTCACGAGCGCCTTGCCCCATTTCATATGGGTGTTTCTTCGCTGCTTTTCGCGACCTGCATCGTCGGAAGTATTCTGCTCCTGAGGGGTGTCCGCTTTGTCCCAGAGATCTCTTGGGAATCCCTCGATACCCTCACCTTTATCTACGTCGTTGCCGCAATTCCCTTCGTTTTCAGCGGCCTCTGTCTCGGCCTTGCCCTGACACGATACCCGGCTCGATTTCCGTCACGCGTGGGGACACTCTATGCCGCCGACCTCGTCGGCGCAGCCGTGGGCTGCCTTGTACTCGGCATTGTGATCGGCATGACCGATGGGATCACGACGGCTTTTGCCATCGCCTGGCTGGCAACGATCGCTTCTGCTTGCTTCCTGGCCCGTGAGAAACAAACGAAGGCTTTCATCCTCTCTCGCTTGTCCTGCCTGGGCCTCGGCGTTTTCGTCGTTGTCAGCGCCTATCAGGTCAGCAATCAGAAACCGCTCTTCCCGCTGCAGTGGATAAAGGGGGAGGCGGAGACACCACCTCTCTATGAAAAGTGGAACTCCTTTTCGCGCATCGCGGTGAAAGGCGATTCTACGAAGCCATCTTATCTACACACCTGGGGATTAAGTCCGAAGTACCACGGCAACCGGATTGGGCGTCAATTGGTACTTACGAATGATGCCGGAGGTGGCACATTTCTCACTGCCTTTGATGGTGATCTGTCGCAGCTGCAGTTCCTCAAGCATGACATCGCCTCGATCGCCCATTACCTGCGTCCTGACTCCCATGTTCTGGTCGTCGGTGCTGGTGGAGGACGGGATGTCCTGGCCGCCTTGGTCTTCGACCAACCAGCTGTCACGGCAGTGGAGATCAACAGGAGTGTCGTCGAAGCGGTAAATGGCCCCTTTGGCGACTTCACGGGACATCTCGATCGACAGCCGGGCGTGACCTTCGTCGCTGCGGACGCCCGCAGCTTTGCGGCTCGGCAAGATGACAGTTACGGCATCCTGCAGTTTTCCTTCGTCGAGACCTATGCTGGAACGGCGGCGGGAGCCTTCGCCCTCACAGAGAATTCTCTCTATACGACCGCCGCTTGGGGTGTATTCCTGCAGAGTCTGCAGGCGCATGGCCTGCTCTCTGTCACCCGCTATTACTTCTCTGATCTTCCTGCTGAATTCTATCGTCTCTACGGTCTGGCCACTGCTGTATTGCGACAACAAGGCGCTGTGACCCCAGGTGATCACCTCGTCGTTCTGCGTCACATCCGCAGCCCCCCCCAGGTGCAATCCGACTGCCCAGTTCAACACCGCGCTACGACATCGGCACGCTACTCGTGAGCCCCTCTCCCCTGTCCCAGACCGACCTGAACCATATCGAGAATCTTGCGGCCGACCTGGGCTTCCAGATCGTCCAGAGCCCACGCGGTGGAATCGACTCGGCGTTCGAAAGAATCGCCAGCAGTGATCAACCTGAAAACTCAATGTCGCTTCATGGTCTGGATATTTCACCACCAACCGATGATCGACCCTTCGTCAACAACCTGCTGCCTCCAGGTGAGCTGCTGGCAGGGACACTGGTCGGTCGTGGCAATCTCGATTCAAACCGTCGCGCCCTTTTCATGCTCGGCGCGCTGCTAGCGGTGGTCGTGGTCCTGTCACTGGCTTTCACCATCGGGCCGTTGTTTGTGACATCGTTGTTTGTGACATCTTCGATCAGTCCCCACATGTGGCCCCACCTCGTCTTTTTTGGCGCCATCGGCCTCGGCTTTATGCTCGTCGAGATCTCCCAAATGCAACGACTCACCGTCTTTCTTGACCATCCCACGTATGGCCTGTCCGTCGTGCTTTTCACGCTGCTATTGTCGGGAGGATTTGGCAGTTGGCTGACACGGCGGATCCGCGCCGAACGATTTTCTCAGATCGCCTCTCGACGGCTCGGGGCGCTGCCCGTGGTCCTGCTCGTGACGGGTTGGGCCACGCTACCAGCCGTCGACTATTTCACCCAGCAGACGTTGACGATTAGGGTGGGCATCGCCGTGGCACTGCTATCTCCAGCGGGGGTCTTCATGGGCATGGCCTTCCCCCTGGGGATGCGCCAGGCGATGGCACGCGCGCGTGAGATGTCACCGTGGCTCTTTGGCATCAATGGGTCGATGTCGGTCTGCGCGTCGGTACTAGCCGCAGTGATCTCCCTGATCTACGGGATTTCAACAACCTTCTGGCTCGGCGTCGCAGCCTACGTCTGTGCCCTACTCGCGTTTTTGCGGACGAACCATCAACAGCTACGCCATTCGTAGCCGTCGCAGCCCTACGCGGCCGGCCCCCACCAGCAGCAGCACGAGGGGCCACTTGCTCTGCAAGGGGATCGGCGCGGATGTCGGGATCTGGTCCAGACTCTGTAGTCCGCGATCGGCCTGAGACACACGACGAAGTGTCGTCAGCGGAGCATGGTCATCTTGCCAGTTTGCAGCTGCTTGCCAACACGCACCTGATAGAAGTAGACACCCGTGCCCAGGGGACGACGGCTGTTGTCGCGTCCATCCCAGGTCGCACGATGGAATCCGGGTACCATAGGACCATCCAACAGATCACGAACCCTCTGTCCCAGGGCATTGAAGATCAACACCGACACGGATACGGCCGCGAAATCATCTCGCCCGGTAGGGATATCGAAGGGAATCACCGTGGACGGATTGAAGGGGTTGGGATGATTGGCGCCCAGACGAAATACCGTCGGTGCCGCTAAAGTGCGAGGATCCCCAGACATTTCGAGAGGCGTTGAGGCATACTGCGAAGAAAGCAGCTTGCCCGCTGACACCTGCAGGGACGTTGGGAAACCATCCTCCTTCAGACGGATACGAAACCGCACCAGTTCTCCGTCCTCGTGGGCAGACCAGCGGCGCCCACGACGAACTGCGGCAAATTCTGCGTGACCGTGGTCGACCTCGTGATGCGTGAACCACCCATCCGGGCTTTCGCTGAAGATGCGACCCACATCAAAGCCGCCATCCTGCACTATATCGAATTCACCTTCGTCGTAGGTCAGGTGTAGATCGTAGCCCACCAGATCGTGAACTCCCCGGACGTAGAGAACCAGGTCGATTTCATCTCCCATCGTCCATGGCGTCCCAGCACGGTCTGGCGCTTGCAACTCCAGTCGTACCTCTTGGTCCAGCCCCTTGAATACCGGGGGCGCGCCGAAACCTGTCAGACTCGAAATGTTCGAGATGGTCACGGCGAGGTCTTCGACGTCGACACGGCCATCGTTGTTAATGTCCGCTTCTTCGAATCGATCGACGGCTGAGTTTGTACCCCAGGCGGCCTGGACGGCATTCAAGTCGTCCTCGTCAATCTCATTGTCCTCGGTTACATCACCGGCGAACAGGCGATGACCATCCTGACCCAGCAATAACGAAGGATCGCCACGCAGATCTGAAGCATACATCCGCGCACCATTCAATCGAATGGTTTCACCACCACGAATCGAGAGCGTGTCCGTGCGGCCACTCACATGACTCGTGTCCTTTACGGTCAGGACATAGCGCCCGGGGGGAATCTCTTCCAATACGAAGTCACCCGACGCCACTGTTTGCACTTCAACTGTATCCGTCGTGGCCAGAGCGTCGTCATTTGCGCTCAGAAAAATCGCGTCCGTGATGTCGATTGTGCTGCCCGGCAGACGCAGATGCACATCGAGCAGAGTCGCGTGATCGCCATTGCCGATGGGCGGTGAACGCCCTTCCAGCAGCACCGTTGTCAGGATCCGGCCACGAGCGACGGCTTCGATCAGGGCGTTCTTCGTCGACATACCATTGCTGGCATTCAGCGGCACACTGCTGCCTGACAGGATGAGCTTAGCCTCGTCCAGATCAAACTGCAGCGATTTGAGACCTGAAAATCCGGATTTTACGACGAGGGCGAACTGCGCCAGTGGTACGGGATCATCTTTACTGCCGATGATCTCGCCACTGAGATTCTGTTTGGTAAAGCGAACGACATCGTTAATCGTCGTGTTCTCGATCACCGTCCCGGAAGCGAATACTGCAGCCGCATCGGTGAAGGGGCTCGTGGGATTGACAATATCGTACAGAGTGGGGTTCACAGAGATGACAGCACTCACGACCTGAGCCGTGAGACCACTCGACTGTACCAGGACATCAAAGCGCAGAGTATCACCCACACTCGCTCGCAGCCGGCTTGGGCTCAGGCCGATATTGGGACTCGTGCCAGAATATCCCGTGACGACGAGCTCATTCACCGATCGGCTGGGCTGTCCCACCGAATTGTCGATGAATGTCTCGTCAGCGCTGATCGCTGCATAAATCGAATAAGTGCCCTCAGGAAGTAAGAAATTCGGCGTGCGAGTGTCCCAACTGAATGTGTTGCTGCTTTCCTCCCGCACGCTCTGAAGGGTCCCTGACGAGGTGCCATCACTCGAATTGATCAGGTAGACCCCATCGTTGCCACCGGAGCCGATGATGTCGGTCTCGAGTGTCGTCAGGGCCGAATATGTATTCACAAGGGATGCATAGAGTCGAATGTGAGCATCGTCAGTGCCGGTTCCATCGTCGACCAAATAGTCGTCCCATGTGATGCTTACGATGTCTCCCTGGCTGATCTGCGGGAGACTGGATGTGAGCAGGATATGGGGATTGTGATTGATGACCAGCGAGCCACCAAGACTCACACGTCTATTGCCATTGCCATCGCCCAGGACCGCGTAGAGCCACACCCGCTCACCATTATTCGGTACGGCGTTAGGAGGCGTTCTCAGGTCCCACGTGTAGAAATCATCGGCCTTTGTGCCGTCCTCACTCAGCCCGTCGATAATCAGTTGAGCATCACCGTCACCGGCGGCGAGCAAATCGGTGGGGTCTGTCCCAGCATAGTTCTTGGTTAAAGGATCTACCGTCGTGAAATACAGATCAATTGTTGCGTCATCGTCAAGATCTTCGTCTCCCGGTCCTTTCTGCCACTGGATCGTGTAGATCGGCTGGGAGCCAGAATCAATCTCCCGCTGCGTATTGCGCGCCGGCTCGTAGAACGTGAAGCGCGGAGAGTGCAGGACATTGAGGCGATTTGTAGAGACACCCACTGTGACCGAAATCGAATCGCTGGCGGCGGCGTAGATGTAGTAGGCCCCCTGTGGAATCAGAGGGCCTCTAACATCCCAGGAGTATTCCCGCTCATGGCCTGACAGAGTGGTCGAGGCTGTTATGGCCGTGCCCCGGACACCAGACAGACTCTTGCCCAAAATGAACGATTGATTCGGATATGTGCCGGAGGCTGAAACAGAGCTGATGCCAGTGACGGCGGCATAAAATAGTTGGACGCGTGCTTCGGAGTCGTAGTCAACTACCGTAAAATCGAGATCGTAGGGATTGGCGAGCAGGCCGGTTCGGACGCCGGAGTCTACAGTATCTGCAGCAATCGGATCCACCTGCACCACAACGGGTGCGTGAATGATCTCAACTGTTCCAGGGCTCACGGCAAAGACGGGATGATTGGCCCCATCTTCGGCGACGAGATAGATATAGTAGCTCCCCGATCGGACCTTCTGAATCGATGCAAAAAATGAGCCCGTCTGTAATGAAGACGGTGGATCGTCCCAGGTGTAGGTCTGACTGGAACCCTCTGTTAGATCGTCCGTACCATTGGCATTTCGCGCGGAGACGTCATTCTGGTCGGCAATCAGGGTCGCGAAGATGCGGATATCCTGCACCGTCCCCAGCCCCGCCGATGGATAGGCATAGAAGGCAGCATCCAGTAGGCCCGAGAGGGAGTCGTTACTGTCATTCAGATCATAGTTGATCACGTACGATGTGTTGGCCGTATCGCCTGTTCCATCTGGATCACTGATCGCCACCGTGGGGGCACTGTTCGCCGCCACGATATCGATATCAGCACCAAATTGGAAGTAAGCGCCAGCAACAAGAGACACCGGTGGAGCCGTGCCGACGAGAATACTGCGTTCAGCGGCAGAGCTGCTACTGATCAGTTGCAAATTGGACGATGAATCGCTGCCAAGAACATTGAGCTTGGCGAGTAGACCGACCTTGTCGTCCTCGTCCCCCCACTCGCGACTGTCTGCGCTGCTGTCGTCGACGAGTCCCTCGAAGCGCTTCTGCGTGTCTTGCAGGAATATGCCCACACGCTCCCACGAGCCAGCCAAGAAGCCATCTGACGTTCTGTCATTTGCACCAAGACCACTTCCATCCGTTGGATCGGCGACGTGAATCCAGATGGGTTGGTCGTTGCCTGTATTTGGATTGACTGGTGTATAGCGCAGGGTGAATTCGTAGGCACCGACGGGTATCGACTCATCCTTGTCGGTGATGTCTCGACCCAGAACCTTGAAATAGGGATGGTGATTTACGTCGGTGACGCCATCAATCCCATAACCTTCGCCGGTTCCACCAATGAACGCCAGAAAAAGATTGTCTGTTTCGGGGAGCTGTGCCAGAGCCGGACTACCTAGATAGACGTCGGTATTTGCGATGCCGTCTTCGGTACCGGCACCGTCGCTGTCGACGTCGGCGACGAGCTCTGGCATCGTCCAACTCGAGCCATTGAAGGTGGCGAAGTAGATGTCGTGTTCATCCGCTGCCGATCCCGAATAGCCAGCGCTAAAAGCAATGTGGAGGTCGCCGCGCTCGTCCTCGAGACGGTCGTCCACAAAGGCAGCTATGCGCTCGGTGTGTTCCCAGTCCAACTCAGGACCATATTTCCCCAACCCATCGGTGAACAGCGGCGTGCCACCTGTGCTCCAGGCTGTGCTCGGCGTTCCCCAACTTGCTCCTGCACCCAGCGAGCCGTCGTCGTCGTATTGATTGAGATAGATGCCCTCGATCGGTGTGCCGTCAGCGTACTTGTAAATGGAGTACACACGATCCGGAACACGCAGACGGTCGACGACGATTGTCGGGAAGAAGTAGTCGACATCGACATCCAGGGCGGTGTTGCCGGCCACCTCATCAACAAAGCTCCCGACGACGGCCCCATCCAGATTCTGACTCCAGCCGTTGGTGCTCACATCGAGCCATCTGTCATCCGTCTCGAGTCGTTTGTGCTCAATACGGTCATCGCTGTCCGAGAAATACAGAGCATGCAGCGCGTCACCATCTCCGAGAGCAAGGTCAACACCGCTGTGGCGCTTGGTGTCGTCTGTGAGACGCACGCCACCTGCACTGCCGACGGTTCCAAGAGATCCAATCGCTTCCATGCTGAAGGGCGACGTGCTACGGTTCACCTTGGTGAGCATAATGTCGCCCGCTGCGGCGTTCGTGCCGCGTTCATAAGCGATGAAGATCCGATCGCGGTCGTCGATGACCATGCGCGGAAAGGCACTGGCCTCTCCCCCTCGGCCGACCGTACTGACATCATTGACGCTGATGGGTGTTTCCCATGCGTCGCCACCGTCAGTGGAGTAGTTGAAGTAGATGTTGCGGTCAGCGCTATGATCTGCTGTCGTGACGAAAGCATACGTGACCCGAGGATTGCCACCGCTGTCGATCTCAAGATCGAGTGTCGAGAACGAGCTACCACTCAAGTCGGTGGTCAAGACATAGTAGCTCAGACCCGAAGAAACACTCACTGGTGTAGTAAAACTCGAGCCGCCATCGGTACTGCGAGCGTAGTAGACCTCATAGGCGGGCGTCGATCCACCCGTAAAGACTGGCCCCCTTGTGGACGCGGTCCCTTCAATCCAGGCCATGTGGATGGCTGTGACAAGATTGGCTGCCTGGGGGATGCCTTCGCTGGGAATGTTGTCATTGGTGCCAAAGGGAGCTACATCGACGATCGCGATATCGACCCACGAACCATCCGTATCCGTCGTGCTCAGTTTCTCGGCCCGTTCAACACTGTAGAAGTGACCGACGAGTGGATACTCAGCGGTCACCGCCTGATTCAGATCAACGCGGATACCAATTTCTTCGCCGCGGACAAAGTTCTGCGTCGTCGCGCTATCCGCCTCGACGAACCCGACGGGCGTCGAGTTTTCGAAGGTCGGCTTTGCGGCCCATGCAGGGGCGACCAAAAGCAGGCAGATGATCGAGAGACGGCGCATGACCTACTTCAGCAGACTCATCTTGCGAGTCTGACGAGTTGACTGGGTCTCCAGCAGAGTGAAGTAGAGCCCCGCCGCGACGGAATGTCCTATATCGTTGTGTCCATTCCACACCAGTGTGTGAAAGCCGGCGTCCATCGGTCCCGACACAAGCGTACGAATCCGCTGGCCGAGGACATTGTAGATCTCAAGGCGAACATCCTGGGACCGATCGAGGGCAAAGGGCAGGACCGTCGTGGGATTGAAAGGATTCGGATAGTTCGGTTGCAGCATCGTCTCTTGCGGCAGCAAGAGACTTGCAAGGCTCGTCTGCCAGGAAACCGTCTGTTTGTGATAGCTCGGATCTAGGAGAACGCCCACACCCAATTCGAGACCGTCCGCCAGGTGCGGACTCTCCTGCAGGACTTCGAACCACAAGCGCAGCAGACGGCCGTCACCACTGGCGGCCCAATCCTTGCCGACCCTTGAACCGATCACGAGGAGACGATCCCCATCTACACGCGTCTGGAAGACACTGCCATGGGGATTGGCGTCGAAGATGTCGCCACGCTCAGTGCGTTCGCTCAGTAGCTGCAAACGTGACCCATCAAACCCGAGTTCGAATTCATAGCCGGCGAGTTGTCCAAGGCCAACCACATTTATCTCGACACCTAACAGATCACCGGGACGCAGGGCACCACTCGGTGGGCCACCGATGACCCGTAAATCGAGCTGTGCATTGTCGTTGTTCGCTTCCCGAGTAGGCTTGTAGACCGGCGGTGCACCAAATCCTTCGCTGTTGCCGAAGTTCGACGTTGTCACGGTCAGATCAGAGGCACCAACGATTTTATCGTTGTTGATGTCCGCTTGCTTGAAACTCGGCTTCGCGGAATTTGTCCCCCACGCGGCGATAATGAGGTTTACGTCGTCCTCATTAATTTCATTGTCCTCGCTCACATCGCCCGCGATCAGTTGCCTGCCAGAGGAGGGCAGGATTGATGTGGGATCGCCACGCAGATCTGACCCGAAGAACCCCAGGATTTGCAGTGCTGTGGAGACGGAGGAGACGATATCGATCCTCTCGCCATTGCGAATAACAATCGTATCCGATCGACCACTCACGTGGCTTGTATCCTTCACCGTCAGTACATAGCGACCGGGAGGAACACTGACCAGGGTCAACGCACCTGCCGCATTGGTGAAAACCTCCACAGTATCCGTCGTGCTTAGATCTGCGTCATTGGCGGCGATAAACTTGGCATCGTCGATATCTATCGTGCTGCCGGGTACTCGCAGGTGGATATCGAGGCGTGTGGAGTGGTCACCTGATCCGAGTGGAGCCGTGTGGCCCTCGAGCTGTACCGTCGCCGTGATCGAGCCACGACGATGTCTCGTCCCCAGATCCGCGTTCCCTAACGTCAGACCATCGTTGAAGTCGAGGGGCGCCGCTTGTCCGACGAGGCCAAAGACGGTACCCGTATCGAAGTTCGAGAAGGCGACACTCGGCGTTGCGGTCAGTGTCGTACGTGCGATCAATTGCACACGAGCCAGGGCGACGGGTTCTGATGTGGTGCCCACCAATTCACCAACGAATGAGGACTTGGCGAAGCGCAGTTGGTTGCCCACCACCTGATTCTCGATCGGTGTGGATCCCGTGTAGACATTGCCGAGATCGATGAAGGGCACGACACCCGGATCGCCCTGATCGACGATCGTAAAGTCACTGCTATTCAGATTGATGACGATCTGAATCAGATTCAAAGGGCTCGGATGCTGCACCATCACATCGAGTGTCAATGTATCGCCAATAGCGACGGTCGCGTCCGTCGGACTCAGTCCGACATTCGGAGTTACGGCGGTACCAGCAATCCGGAGAGCAGAGCTCGAGACATCAAAAGTGGACAGTGTGTTGTTTACAAACGTTTCATCCACACTGATCGCGGAATAGATCAGATACGATCCGGCAGGACCGAAGAGCCGCGTATTCCAGTCGTAGAAGTCGACATCGCTTTCGCGGATCGCAGTGTGACCCGACAGCGTGCCGTCGGTGCTGTTGATGAGGAACGTCGCCCCACCACCAACATCAGCTTCCAGGGCTGCGAGTGTTGCAAAGAAGCCAGACGCTCGTGTGCTCGCATACAGTCTGATGTAGGCGTCATCCGTCCCAACTCCATCATCCACGAGATAGTCGTCCCAACGAAGGCGCAGGACATCCTTTTCTCGAAAATTGAGCAGATTATCGAGGTCAGAGGACAGTAACACGATCTTAGGATCGTGATCAATCGTAAGTGATCCACCGAGCTCAACGCTCTGGTTGCCTCGGCTATCGCTAATCAGTCCGTATATCCAGATCTGCGTTCCATCGGCGGGAACATCCGTCGTCACACTGCGGAAGTCCCAGACATACATGTCGCTGGCACCATTGTCACCGTCCTCACTCAGCCCGGTATAGATCAGATGGGTGTCACCGCCTGATCGCAGAGAATCAGGGAATCCCTCGTAGTTCACAGTGAGAGGACTGATCGTCGTGTAATAGAGATCGATCGTCGCGTCGTCGTCGAAGTCCGCGTCCCCCGGCCCCTTCTGCCACTGCAAGGTGTACACGGCTTGGCTACCAGAGCTGATCTGGCGATGTGTGTCTTTCGGTGGATCGTAGAATGTGAGAGTCGGAGAATGCCTGACGGACAGCTGCCCCTCACTCTGACCCACGGCGACAAAATCATCATCGGAAGCGACCAGATAGAGGTAATACTGCCCCTCGGCGACGATGCTCGAATCACTATCGACGAAAACCGAGTCCGTCACATCCCAGCTGTACTCAACGTGAGCACTGTTGAGATCTGTCGTGCCTTCGATGAAGGTGGCGCGTGTGCCACTGACACTCTTACCCAGCACGAAACGCTGATTCGGGTAGATACCACTGACTGAGACTGACGACAGACCACTCACGGCGGAATAGAAGAGAGCTACCTGGCTGCTGCCTTGATCGTCGAAGTCGCGTACGAAAAAGTCGAAGTCATAGGGATTCGAGTTGCTGCCTGTGCGGATACCCGTATCGACGATATCAATACCGATCGGATCGACGAATTGCACGAGGGGTTTGTGGCGCATGGTCACTGCACCAGGACTAACCACGAAGGCAGGCGAATTCTTGCCGTCATCGGCAACCAGATAGACGTAGTAATCACCATCCGGCACCTGGAAGATCGATGCGAAGAGCAGACTCTTGAGGGCATCCGGAGGATCATCCCAGAGATAGGATTGCGACGTCCCCTCGAGAAAATCATCTGTACCGACGGCATTGACACTTGAATCATCGTTCTCATCAGCGATGAGGGTGCCGAAGATGCGTATGTCCTGGACTGTGTTGAGGGCACCACTCTCAGCGAAATACAGAGACGCCTGTAGACCGCTGCCGAAGTCATCGTCTACATCGGTCAGCTCGTAGCGAATCGTGTAGGATGTATTGGCGGAGTCGAGATTGCCATCGGGCTGGGTAATCGCCAACGAAGGGGCGCCATTGGCGTCGACAATGTCGATTTCGGCGCCGAGTTGAAAGAAATCGCCAATCGCCAGAGACTGTTGCGGTGTGGTGGCTACACGGATGTTCCTTGCGCCCTTTCCACTGCCTGCATTCGAAGCCGTGGATGAAGTGATTAGCTGCAGATTCGTCGATGAGTCTGAACCAAGGATGTTCAGCTTCACGAGCAGACCGACCTTATCGTCGTCGTCCCCCCACTCATGGCCTGATGTTGCGTCTTCGTTGATCAGTCCTTCGAAGTATTTGTCATTATCTTGAAGACTCGTACCCACAATCTCCCAGTCCCCTGCGAGAAAGCCGTCAGCCTGACGCCCTGCCGCACCGAGACCGGATCCATCGGAATTGTCCGCCACATGCACGTAGACAGCATTGTCCTCGATCTCCGTCGTAGCATCGTGCGCCAGAACAGGTGAGTAGGTCAGATTGTATTGATAGGCGCCCACAGGAACAGACTCATCCTCTGAAGCGACGGCGCGACCTAGGACCTTGTAGTAGGCGTGCTGATCCGCATCAAAGCTGTCGTCGACACCATAACTTTCTGCCGTCCCACCGACGAAGGACATATAGATATTCTCGTCCCCTGGGCGCTTGGCGAGCATGGGTGCCTGCAGGAAGACGTCGGACGCCGCAATCCCATCGATGGTCCCCGCGTCATCATCGCCGACCTTCTCGGGCAGTGTCCACGTAGTTCCATTGAAGTAGCCGTAGTAGATGTCCTGCTCACCCGCGGCGGCGCCAGCCGTATTTGAATAGCCAGCGCTGAAGGCAATGTGGATCTCGCCCTTGTCCGGGCGACGATCGTCCAGGACCGCCGAAACGCGGTCTACCAGCCCCCAGTCGAGTTCGATATTCGTCTTTAGATTACCACTTGAGAAAATCGGACTCGCGGCGGTACTCCAGACTGTCGATGCCTGGCCCGTATTCCAGTTACCACCACCTGCCTTGGCATGGTCGTAGTCGTAGAAGTTGTAGGCGACGCTTTCCAACGTGGCATCACCGAACTTGTAGAACGCGTAGATCCGATCCGGCGTAGAAATGGTGTCTACCAACGCCGTGGGAAACAGATAGGTCGCATCCGTGTTGAGTGCCGCATTGCCAGCGGGCGTGGGATCGAACAGATCAACAGCAGCGCCAGCCGCATCCTGGTCCCAGCCAAAGGCACTCCCATCGTCCCAGTCGTCTGCCAACAGCGTCTTGTGCTCAATCTGACTCGTGGCGGGTGTCGTATCGTCCTGGAAGTACATCACATGCAGCACGTCACCGGTGCCGAGCACGACATCCGGGCCGGTCTGGCGCTCCGTGTCCTGAGTGAGTCGCACACCACCATTCAACCCTGACACGGCCATCATGGTGAAGGGGGTGGTACTGCGATCGACGCGCGCCAGCATAATGTCATCGGCTAAAGCAGTCGTTCCACGCGCGTAGCTGACATAGATGTTGTCGCGCTCGTCGATGGCCATCCGTGGGAACGCACTGGCTCGCCCCTCCGTGTTGCCTGTCGAGGTCGAGTCATTGACGAGAATAGCATGGTCTGCCGGCAGCCAGCTGGCACCGCCATTCTGCGAATAGTTGAGATAGATGTTGTTTGGGGTGCTATTGAAGGCCGCGGTGCGACCGTCTGGTGAAGCATCAAAAGCGTATACGACCCGTGGATTGCCGCGGCTGTCGATCTCCAGATCGATTGTGGAGAAGGACGTGCCACCGCCATCGGCGGTGAGCAGGTCGAAACGCAACGAACCACTGATGCTTACGGGCGTATTGAAGGTGACGCCATTGTTGTTGCTGCGCGTGTAGTTGACATAGTAGACGGGTGTCGAAACGGTGCCTTCCACGACGGAACCGATCCATGCCATATGTACGACGCCGCCGTCTGCAACTGCGATATCTGCGTGCAGCCCATCGATATCGTCGCTGTTGAGGGCCGTTGCGCGTTCAAGATTGTGGAAATGCCCGATGACGGGATACGTCGGGGTTGCTGCCTGGTTGAGATCGACGCGGACGGTGACGTCCGTGCCCTCGACAAAATCGGTCTTCGTCGTCGAATCAGTGACCGAGAACCCCGTGGGTGTGCGATTCTCCAGCGTTGGCTGTGCCGCGTGGACGGATCCTGCCAGAGCCACGCACACACCGATCGCCACCGTCGCCTGGCCGAGGACTGCGCGCAGTCCAGAGGACAGCCGCAGTCGGGCAGCGGGGCCCGTGGTGATCGCCGGCGACGCCTGATGCGTCGGCAGTCTGTGGCAGCTCTGAGGGTTCACTTGTCGCCCTCCACTCCGTCGGAAGGTGAACCTCCCAACTGGGGAGGTAGGCTGTCTACTCGAGTGGCCTCGGGCCGATTCGAAGTAGCAGCGTGCCCGCATCCTGCGGGACGGCTCTGAGTGTGCGGGTCTGTTCTGCACCCGCTGAAGAAGGAGGTCCCGCCTGGAACCTCAGACTTCCACTCTACCAGTAAGCAAGCGCAGTGCCACAGGCTTCTCTGAGGAATTCTGGGAGAGACAGGGAGCCATTCCCCCGTGAACAGGAAAGAATTTCCCCCGGGGTGCGATCCTTTCTTCCCTTCTTGCCCATATAGGAAGCTTCCAGTGAGCAGTGGTGACGATCTGCCGGGGCTTTCAAGGCGTGGCACGTGGTTTGCCTCGCCAACGGCGGGAACCTACGAGGCGGTAGGCATTTCTCTTCGCGGGAATCTAGGCACTTCTCTTCGCGGGAATCAGAGTTGGACCATCCAGGATGGATGGCCCTGGACCGGGCGCTGCCCGGCTCGAACCGGAGTCAATGGACTATGGCACGACATCCTAGGCGGCCAAGGGGCTTTGTGGCCCAGCTGATATCAATTGGGCTGCTCTTTCTTGGCCTCCTGACCGATCCCCTGATGGCTGCACAGTTGCAGCTGCGTCACGCCAATGTGGGTGTGAGTCAGACATCGGTTCTTGTAGGCGACCTCATTGATGTGGAAATGTGGGTCGATTCCGAAGGCAGTGAGATCTCCGGCGCGGCGATCTTTCTCACCTTTGACGAGGATGTATTCGACATCGTCGAGGAAGATCAGGAACCAGGGATTGCAGGATTTCAGCCCTTTGCCCAGGGCAATTTTCTGGCCAATGGTGAAGTTTTTCGCAATGCCTGGTTGGAACCTGGTGACCCAGCCGCCTCCCCTCTCGGAGAGCAGATCGATTACAGTATCGTGCGCGCCAGAGATCGTGGGATCGGCCGCGTCGCCACCTTCCGTCTGCGTGCCAAAGCCCCCGCCATGGCCACCGATGTACAGATTGACGAGACCGGTTTACGCGAAACTCGGGTGTTCCTGCCCGATGGCTCGAGTGATGCATTCCGCTTCATCACCCCTCTAAGCATCATTGTTCGCGGGATCGGAATCGAGGGGCTTCCGCAGGAGCTTGTTCTTGCTCGCGGCCAGGTAGATTCAACCACCTTCCGACTTGCAGACGCCCTCTTCGATCCACTGTACGGCCCTTCTGATATTGTGTGGCAAGTCTCAGGTGGTAGCAGTCTCGGCCTGGAAATCGACGCGGAAACATCGATCCTGACTGTACGTGCTCCCTCTGACATCTCGCCTTGGGAACGACTGACCATTGCGGCGACCAATCCCGATGGACAAGTCAGCTCTACCGTTGTCGACATCTTCGTGAATGCAGGCCCCACGCTGACGGCACCTGCGCCTCTGATCACCGTCGAAGATGTCGCCTACGAGCTGGATCTCACGGCCTATCTGCAGGACCCCGACACGCCAGCCTCGCGACTGTCGTGGGAAATCGATGCCCCCCAAACGGTTCTTGTCGAGATCTCCGGTCCACCGTGGCTGGCAACGATTACGCCGATTGAAGACTGGCATGGTACGGCCCTCATCGGCCTCACCGTCCTCGACCAATATCGATACAGTGACACAACTGATCTTGAACTGTCCGTCACTCCATTGAACGATCCGCCAACGGCTCTGTTGTCGCCTAATCTGCAGCTGACGCGTGGGAAACAGGACTCGACCCTGCATCTGGCCAACATTTTTCGTGATGCTGAGCAGGACGCCGAGTTTCTATCTGTGAGTTGGAGTGGCAATGAGCGCATCCAGATCGAGCAGCGCGGCGACGTGATGATTGTGACTGCGCCGGCAACCTGGCTCGGCAGCGAGTTGATTCAACTCGAGGCATCCGATGCCGAAGGTGAGATCGCGACAAGTCTGCTGACGGTAACCATCGTCCCCTCTCTGGCACCCGAATTCCTGAATCCTCCAGGCAGACTCGGTCTGGTTTCGGGTCAGCAGAGTGTTATCGACCTCGCCAACTTCGCCTCCGATCCAGACGATCCGCTGGATGATCTGACGTGGAGCTGGCAAACCGAGATCGGCAGCGAGTTGCTCGTTCAAATGAGTGCATCTGGCGCAGCGCTCATCACGGCGCCCGACAGCTTCGAAGGGCTTGAAACGCTGCGATTCATCGTGGCAGATCCAAGTGGCGAACAGTCAAACTTCGATCTACTCGTCTTCAGTGCACCCGTCGATGGCGCCCCACTGCTTATTGCCCTACCGACGATCGAATTGCCGGCAGGCGGCGTCGATGCCTCCATCGATCTGGATGCCTTTGTGTTGGACCTCAACCACGACCCCGAGCAGATGAGTTGGCGTGCCACGGGCGTACCAGGTCTCGAGGTACGCGTGGACGAGGTATCGCATGTATTGTCCATCAGTGCCTCTGATTCGATCTCCGGGGACTTTCAGATCGGCCTCGAGGCAACTGATCCGACGGGGCGCTCGACGGCAAGCCTGGTGCAGGTCGCCGTCCTCGGCATCGATGGTGGCAACCCGCCTGACAATCCGGATCCACCTGATGTTCCGACGATTCAGCTAGCGTCATTTCCCACATTGGCTATTGAGGCGGGTGCCTTCAACCAGAGTCTGGATCTAGGCGACTATCTTCAGGGCGCCACCTATCAAAACCTGGCATGGGAACTCAGCGGTGGTCAACACACGCAGGCCTATGTCGATGCGGCAACGGGGCGTGTCGTCGTACTCGCCGATACAGATGCCACCGGAGCGGAGATTCTTTCGATCCGTGGTCTTGATTCCTTTGGCAACATTGTCGTCGAAGGACTCATCGGAGTTCAGATCGCTCTTGTCGCCCCGAGTCTGGAATTGGTCGAGTTGAGCGAGTCTGTCACCTTGATAGGTGACGCACTCCTGGCACTCACCCCGTCGCAGCTGTTGGTGTCGGTTGGCATGGACGAATCGACTCTACAGTGGACGGCGAGTGCAGCGATTGGCGTGAGCCTCGAGATCGACGCCCAGACAGGCGATCTCAATATTTCTGGTGACATATTGGCCGTGACGGGATCACATCTGATCACACTACAGGCCACGGCCTCTGACGGCTCTGTCGCCGAGACCCGTTTACTTCTACAGGTGCTGCCAGATGATGGATCCGCTGGCGTCGAGCGAGATGGCTTTGACCTGGCGATTGTTCCGAATCCAATTCAACCGGACTTTCTCAATCTTTACCTGATCGACAGTCTTTCTTCCATGTCGACACCACGACTTCGCAGCCGAATAGACGAATGGATAGAGGTCGAGGTTGAGGATCTGGGCAATGGCATCTGGAATGGCTCGCACGTAATCACCCTCGGCATGGAGGGCACGATCGAGTTTCTCGCTCTCGCTCTGCAGGACCAGACCCTCTATAAGGACAGTCTCAGCATTCATGTTGGCACGACCCAGGCCGGTGCTGGCCGCATCGTCGCCGGTGGTGGAGCGCAGCTTCATGTGACACCCGGCAGCTTCGGCGATGAGACGCTTGTCGTCCTGATCCCTTCTGCCGTTGGCGCCACATCCGAACTGACGCCGGTGAGTGCTGGAGTTGAGGTGCATGCGACCCGAGAACTGCTCAGTCCAACCGTCCTGGAGCTGACCACGACTACTGGGACGGGAGATCTCTATCGTTTCGATGGCACCAGCAGATCGTGGGTCTTTATGGGAGGCGAACAGCTGTCGAACTCCGTGACCCGATCCATCGCAATCCTGGGGCGCTATGCTCTGTTTGCTGACCACGTGGCTCCGACCATTGTTGCCGCGGGTGATCAGCGACGGCTGCAGCTAACCGATGCCGGCAGCGGCATGGATGTGGTCACATTCTGGGTCGATGAAACACCCCTGTTGGCTGATTTCGATTTCGATGGCCAGTGGCTGACCCTCTCCCCCAATGTGACGGGCATTGTTACGATGCGCGCGAGCGATCGGGCCGGAAATATCGCCGAACGTGTTCTGGATTTTGGCGGGTCTCTGCCGGATGACTTTGATCTCGCCCAGAACTATCCCAATCCCTTCAATCCTGAAACGACGATTCCCCTGACGCTGACTCGTCCAGGGGTCGTGCGTGTCGAGGTCATTGATCTGCTGGGTCAGCGCATCCGCCTGCTGATTGATGATGAGCTGGCTGCTGGCCGGCATGCACTGCGCTGGTTCGGCGCCAACGATCTCGGCCAACCTGCCGCTTCAGGGATCTACTTCTATCGCGCGACCACGACTGAGGGTGTGCAAACACGCCGGATGACCCTGCTGCGATAGCAATCCCTATGAACCGCTCTGGTAGGCATCGATCAGCTTGCGGATGCGGGGATCTGCATCCACACCCCGACCAGGATGAATGATCAGCCGGAACTGGCTGACGGCGACATCACCGCTGTGAATCGTCCAACTGCCGTCGACGCTGTCGTCCTTCTTGAAGTCGTGCAAGCCAAAGGGATTGGCCGTAAACAGACCGTAGCCGCGAACATGCCAGTGTGTTGGATGCCATGGATTGTCTATATGATCGACGACGGTGTGACCCCACTCGCTGCCGTCGGGCAAGGGGCCGGAATAGTCGACCCAGGCTGCAGGCACCCCCCAGGTCGTCTCCTCTCCTTCGCCATTCTCGAACACATTTCCCTCTGAATTCTCGATTCGCCCTTTGTCTTTGGCATCCATGGAGGTTGGGACACGGATGGCGAACATGCCACCCTCTTTCGTATCCCCAAAGGTGACATCGCCATGTACGGCGCGCAGTTCACTGCGCTGATCGACTATGCGCAGATCGTCCTCGGCTTGAATCTGAAGAGTGCGGCGCTCTTCCAGCAACGGCTGCCCTGACGGTCCATACCAATCAACGATTCCATCGATCTGCGCCGTATTGTTTGCTATACCGATGACAGGTTCACCACGCTGAAGCATTGAGCCGTGCCCAAGACCCGTCGCATTTTCATCCCAGAGATTGAAGCCATTCACCTCACCATGCGCCGTATAGATGCTGCGGTGGTGATAGTGATCCTGGGTTTCGCCACCGACTTCTGCAAAGGGATAGTGACGGGTCAGACCGGTTCCTGTCGGGGTCTGCACGGGGTATAGACACGGACGACAGGTGAAGTGACCGTAGCGATACTCGGTGAACAATTTGCCATCGACGGTGATCACCGCCTTGTGCTGCTCACGCTGCAGTTGAATATCGATCATATCGCTCCTGAGCCCTCTCCGGGTGTTTGATGCCGCGGACCGCTACCGGCCTTTGGTTCAGCTGGCCACAGCCGCTGAAGCACTTGCCTTTGTCCCGCAACACCTCTTGTATTTTCGACCACTACCACAGGGGCACGGGTCGTTGCGACCTGGAACCTTGCTCGGAACTCTCGCCTCGTCACGCCGGCGCGCCCACTCCATCACTGCCAGCGCCGGACGTTGCTGGCGCAGTTCGTTGGCCATGAACTGCATGTACGGGGCAATATGGGCGAAATACATCTTGTAGCCCTTGCATAGATAGTTCAGCCCCCCCTCGCCATCGGGGGTTCGTTCAAAACGCTGCTTTGGACACCCGCCATTGCAGGCGAAACGGACGTCGCATTCGCGACAATACTTTGGCAGCGTGTCCTTCTTGTCGTCACCAAATTTGGTCTGTGCTTCTGAAGCGACCATGTCTCGGATCGAAAGATCTGCCACATTCCCGATATTGTATTCAGGGTAGACGAAGTGGTCGCAGGAATACAGATCCCCATTGTGTTCGATGACCAACGCCTTGCCACATTTCTCGGCGAAGATGCACAGACTTGCATCCTGCCCGAGGAAACTGCCGAGACTGACATCAAATATCTGTACGAACGTCTCGCCTACATCGTGGCGAACCCACTCATCAAACACACCGCAGAGGAAGCGGCCATACTGAGTTGGCCCGACAGACCAGCGTGCGACCTTTGCGCCACCCTCATGTGTCGGGTCGACTAACTCGAGACCATCGGGACCGGGATCGTCGGCAACACGTTCGACGATCGGAATAAATTGCATGAACCCCGAGCCGATCTCCTTCAGAAATCGATAGATCTCGACGGGATGATCGGCATTGTGATTCTGCAGGACGGTCAGCGTATTGAACTCAACCTTGTGTTTCTTGAGCACATCGAGACCGGCCATCACCCGATCGAATGTGGGTTTCTGTCCCTTGTCGACTCGATAGCGGTCGTGAAATTGTCTCGGTCCATCGATTGACAGCCCGACGAGGAATTCGTTCTCAGAGAGGAACTCGCCCCACTCATCATCCAGCAGAATGCCATTGGTTTGAAAGGCATTTGTGATGGTCTTGCCCTTGGCATATTTCTGTTGCAGTTCGACAGCGCGGCGGAAAAAATCAACACCAAGGAGCGTCGGCTCGCCGCCCTGCCATGCGAAATTCGCTGCGGGCACGTCCTGAGCCTCGATATATTGCTGCACATACAGTTCGAGGACCTCATCGCTCATGCGCCAGCTGTTCTGGGCGTCCGGGTAGAGCTTCTCTTTCTCGAGATAGAAGCAATACTTACAGTCGATATTGCACACGGAACCCGATGGCTTGGCCATCACATGGCAGGCAGAGGGTGTCGTCGACAAGGCTTGGCTCATGAACTTTTTTGCATCACAGGAAGAGAGCGGCACGAGAGTGCCGTCAGAGAAGGACCCGAAGCGCGGATGGAGGCGTATCGATTCCCCCATATCCGTCGAGTATGATACACGCTCGTCTACGGATGATCAACGTTGAGAGGCATGTGTGAGGACGATCTTCATAGGTGATTTGCATGGCTGCGCAGCGGAATTTGAGGCGCTCCTGGAAGCGGTTGACTATTGCGTGGATCGTGACCGACTTCTGCTCACGGGTGATGCCTTCAGTCGAGGCCCTGATCCAGACCGTGTGTGGGAACTCGTCGTCGAGACTCGTGCCGAGATGGTTTTGGGTAACCATGATGCACGATTGCTGCAGCAATTGGAGTCGTATGCTGCGGGGGAGGAAGTGGCCTTCAAAAAACCGGACCAACGCCTGTCCTTCGATGCGTTGTCAGGATCCTTCGACGAGTTGCACCCGTGGCTGCAGCTGGTTCCTCTGAAAATTGAGGGAGATTCTTTTCTCCTTGTGCATGCGGGCATACATCCTCTCGAAGGCGTCTCAGGTACGTCTCGCGATGAGTTTCTTCACGTTCGCACATGGCCTCCGACGGGTGGCATCGAAGGTCCGCGTTGGCATGACGTGATCGCGCCGACGGATCGCACCATCATCTTTGGACACGACGCTCCTGGCGGCCTCGTCATCAAGCGCCACACAGAGGATGACAGAGCATGGGCGATAGGATTGGACTCCGGATGTATCTATGGGGGGGAGCTGACTGCCTATATCCAGGACAGTGACCGCATCATGCAGGTGCCGAGTCAGCAGGATGAGACTTGGCGCTGGCGCTAACGGGCGACTTGCCGAGCGGCCCAGGTCCACTATGCTTCGGCGAAAACAAATGACAGCGATAGAGAAAGGCCTGTGCAGGATGAGGAACGCTCGCAGCGGTATCAACCACTTTTGCCTGCTCTTGTTCGTCTGCATCGCCGTTCTGCCAGCCATGGCCGCAACAAAGGCGCCGAATGCAGATTTCGACATTCTTCAGCATGATCTGAGTCAGGCCTTCACGGCCGGCAAGTATGACAGGGCGGCACAGATCGTTACAAAATTGGCCGCTCTCGTCGATACAAAACGGGCAAGTTTGGCAACCCTCGACTCCCTGCTGATCAAGGCCGTGGCACAAGCCGATGTGGCGGCTGTCGAGACGATTCTCGGCAGCGGTGCGCGCGCCAATGTGATGAATGCTGCCGGGTTAAGTATTTTGGCCGAAGTCGCAGCGCAGTGCGCCGGCAGAGTGGCCATCGTTGAGCTACTTCTTGACAATGGCGCGGACCCTGCCATCGGTCACTACACGGGAATCTCGGCCTTCGAGCACGCCGCAAATAGCTCCTCAGGTTGCGCCCATGTTCTTGTGCGCTACGGAGCCGAGGTGGAGGCCACCTCTGAACTGGCATTGCGAGTTCTCATCTCAGCAGTTCGTGCAGGAGACACGGAAGCTGTGACCCTCCTGCTTGATGCGGGTCATCCGATGGATGCGGTCGACGAAGAGCGGGACGGATGGTCTCTATTGATGTACGCTGCTGACGCAGATCAGGGTGATATGGTTCGGTTTCTGCTTGAGCGTGGCGCACCCGTTGCATGGGTCGATGACACAGGGCGAACGGCTGAGCAGTTGGCGCGGTCTGCAGGACGGGCCTCGATCGCTGAGTTGCTAAGAATCTCGTTGGAAGGACTGTCCGATGCCGATGCTGACCCTGACGCTGACACCGGCGAGAAGCGGCGGAAACAGACGAAGAAATAGTCTCTGTCGTTCCACGAATACGGCTGTCACCACTCACTCCAGAATAGCAGTTGCCACGCCGAAGCCCTGCCGCATGTCGTCTCGCAGTGACTGCAGCATGCGGGCGAGTTCGGCGACCTCGCGAGGCGGCTTGCCAAATTCGTAGGTCCCTCGCCGACGACCATTCGCGGTTTCAACCTCAACCCACTCGGCTCCCCTGTCGGCACAGTCCGGGCAACCGATCCGTTCAGCCAGACTGAAGAGGGTCGATAACTCGGGAAGGATGATCATGTGAATCCCCCTTCGCCGAGATGCACTTCCTCCCAGCAATCCCCCAGGCAGAAAATCGCACCTCTGCACTCGCGACAATGGCAAATCGCAAATCGAAATGGCGCTCCGCGTCGAGAGGATACCATCGACGACAAGGGTCCCATCCTCTGACTGCGACCTGTTACTCATGCAGTAACGTTCAGCCACTTTGTGCAGCTACGCGCCCCCGAAGTTTGGGCCTACCCGATTAGAAGGTAGGCCAAGGAGTTTTGGCATCGCGCAGTTTGCGATGTCAAAACTCCACAGGTAGGCGCAGCAGTATCGGGCCTACCCGATTACCCGCATGGGAATCAGCTCACTGTCCGGATCCAGACCAAAATCAACATCTACTACATCCTCACCGTGGACGAAGCGCATGCGCCCCGTCTCGACCTCAGCATGAGTCCCACCCGCCCCTTCGTAAAGGGGCCATGTGCGGTAGTCGACGAGGTCCCCATCGATGCGATGATCGCCATTGTAGGTGATGTCCAACTGGGAATCCTGCAGAGTTCGCATCTGTATGCGATCTCCATCCGGCCATTCTGTGAGATCGACATCCAAACCAGCTCGTCGATCACAAAATGCTTCGAAGGATTCGACATCCGTTGCCTCAACCGCTTCCAGGGCGAGAGCCGCATGGGGATCATCGATACGCAGGAGCCAACCATCGATCAGATCGCCATTGGTGACCATGATCGCATCGTTGCGGGCCTCCCGAATCCTCTCCCAGTGCCACGAACCGATGGGACACACGGCCACGAAGAACTCGGACTGGTTGCCGAAGAGCCAACCATCACGCTCCACCCACTGCGTGCCACCGGGCAGATAGAGATTCACGAAAGGCGCCTCGTCATCTTCCGGGATGCGATAGAGGATGAGAATCGCGCCATCCTTTTGCAGAATCCGCTCAAAGGGAGACGCCCCAAAAAGCCGATCCACAGACTGGAGGTAGGGTTTGTCGCAGCCGATGGCGCGTCGAGCATTCAACGGGTGCGGGCCCAGGAATGCGCTGAAGCGCTCGGGACCCTGAAAGGGATGGTTGCAGCATATCTTGCCTTCGTGTTTCGGCGCCGCCCACGTAAGATCCCAGGAAACCAGATCAATGGGTCCTGCCGCCGTTCCAGGAAGATTGATCTGAGCTGATCCCAGCGCGAAAGAACGGCTCATGAACGTCGACTTGTAAACGGGATCCGCCTGCTGTGGCGCATGGCGAACGATATTCCGCGGCGCCTTGGTCTTGCGAACCAAATGAGGCTCGGAGCGATCCCAGGCCATTTGGGCGAACATCGCAGGTGGCCGAAAGGCCGAAACCAACGCGGGGGTCGCAAAGTGGTGGATATGATGGTCTGCGTCGAAGGGCTCCCCGCCAAAATACAGATACTGCAGCGTCTGGATCGGCCCCACACGAGTCCACGTATTCTGTCGATAGCCTTCACGGGAGTGGCTCCCCGCCCATGACCCCTTGAAGTATTCAAGAGCCATATCGGCCACTTTTAGTATCAGCACCCGCTGCACCTGCTGGCGCAGATGGTCATCCTTCGTGTGTTCGTAGAGACCGATCAGTGGAGCCATGTGCTCCACATGGTAACCAGGAGAGTCGTATTCGTGGTGACCGATCCGGGCGGTACGCTCGATCGTGCCCAGAATCCACCGAGTCGCCTCACGTCGCATCGCCTCTGGCGAACGTCCGTTCCACATCTGCTGCTCGTCGTGCCAGCGTTCGGCGGCGAGCAGATTCCCTGTGTAGTACATCAACCAATGGTTCTCGGTATTGCCGCGTGCCTGCACACCTTCCAGGAAGAATCTGCGAATCGCGGCGATGGCCTCCGACGGCATCACCTGCTCCCATTTGCACAACAGCAACATCGCCGGAAGAATGTGAAATGGACCACCGAGCTTCGCGTCGTCGCCACCGGCAATGACTTCGTACAGAGTACGCTCCACTGCCTCATTGACTTCATCCGCCGCATCCTTCGGATCCGCCTGCAGATGCAGATTGGCATGCACCGACCACATCGAACTGCGTGTTCGCGTGGCCGCTGCTGTTAGAACCTCTTCTGCTCTCTGGTTTACCTCGGCATCATACGCCTGCTCGTCCACCACCCTACAGCTCCCCTGTCGTAGTTGGTACGACTGAGGCAGCTGGTTCGCGAATCGCACGCACACTGTTGAAGCTTCCCGTGTGGCGCCAGCTTCCACCCGCGTCTGTCGACACCCACAGTCCACCAGGATCGGCCCCAGCCAACCAGACACCATCACGAGCCGCCATGGAACAGATCATCGCCCGTGGCCCTGAGCGGCGCCATTGCGAAGTAGCATCTCGGATGTGAATCCCGTCATAGCCACCCAGCAGTAGCCTGTCGCCCTCGGTGGCAATGGAAAAAACGCCAGACGGTGGCGCGTCGACAGCTTGCCAATGTGTGCCATCGACACTGTGCCAAAGCCCTCGCGTGTCGCTACCAGCAAGCCACCCGTCGTCAACGCGGTGCAAGACGCGGACTGCCGTATCTCGCAGGTCAGTAAGTGCCCATTGCAGACCACCATCACCGCTGACGAGGACTCCCGCCTCCGTAGCGGCAAGCCAGGGGCCTGTTGAGGTCGTAAGTAGGTCATTCGTGAAGCGTTCATCGGGGACATGATTCTCGGTATTGCTCTGCCAACGCGGAATACCGAGATCGTCCTGTGTTGCACGAGCCACGCCATAACACCCAGCGACGACCACCCCCGCGTCGACCGTAGGTCTTACAACGGCGACCTCCGTCAACGTCTCATCGTGAAGTTGAACCCAGCGCCTGGTCGGGTCGCCATTGGCCTGCCACAATCCGTGTCCGGTAGCAACCAGAATGTCGGCAGTGGCATGGTCAGTCGGGGACCGGCCAGTCGAGGTATCCACGGCGATGTCGTTGGTCACGTATGTGTAGGGCCCCAGACGACGCCATCCGTCATCCGGTGTACCCATCCATACTCCGAGAGCACCAATGAGCCAATCCTCGGGCCGCAAGGGTGTCGTGTTGGCCGTGTCCATAAACCTTTGTCCAGTAGGCGCTGTGGGTTGGTTGTCAGAACGATCGATTCTTGGACCGTTCGACGAGTTGTCGAAAGAGTCCGGCGCCATCCTCCCCCATCAATTCAGGGTGAAACTGTACCCCGAGGACACTTCCGTCCTTCGACTCGAGGGCCTCGATGATGCCATCTTCGCTACGTGCAGTGATCCGCAAGTGAGGTGCTACATCAACGACAGACTGAATGTGGTAACTGTTCACCCGGGGCCGCCCGGCACCAAGGGCGGCTTCGAGTTGTGAATCGGGCTCTACAAGAATCTCATGGAGAATCTTATTGCCGTCATTGCGCGAAGGTGTGTGTGGCCCAACACCGAAGTGAGTCTGGAGATCGGCACTGATCGTGCCACCATCCCGTGCATTCATGAACTGCATGCCGTAGCAGATCCCCAGGATCGGCCGCTGTCGCTGACGCAGTTCGTCAAAGGTCGCACGATCCGCATCGTGGCGTCGCGTGGGTGTTGGATCGATGTCATCTGGCAGAGTCCCAATCAGACCATCGCTGATAGCAGGCCCACCTGTCATCACCAGTCCATCTAAGCGCTCGAGGATCGGTCGAAGCGCGTCCAGATCCGTCGTCATGGCGATCGGGACCGGGCACCCTCCGGCTGCTTCGATAGCATCTACATAGAAACAATCGAGAAGCTGGCGGGGACGCTCCCCCGTCGAGAGACTGGTCGTGATTCCTATCAGAGGCCGCGACATCTGATGTCAGACGTGTGCGCGCAGCCGGGCGAAGGTGACAACGTCGTCGAGCTCGGAGAAGGCCATGAATGTGTCGAGATCGCTGCGCGCCGGGTCCAGCTTGCGCACCGCACCCCGCAGAAAGTCACGGACATTGTCAGGCGACAGACTTCGTAGCGTCTCGTTGAGCGCCTCGACTTTGCCTTCTCCAGCCTGCAACTGAGGCTGCAACCACTTGAGGACCTCTGCGTCCGTGTCATGTGCACTCAAGCCTTCTTCAAGCTCTGCTTGAGACACGCCAAGATGTTCCAGGATACGGCTGTCAAATCCGGAATCTTCACCGAAGTAATAGACGCTGAGTCGCTTGGCGAGATGTGCCCGGCCCTTGTCGATCATGCGACCCAAAGAGGTGATACCCGCCACACTTTGATCGTAGGGGCTTCTCGGTGGTCGCCGTTCCAGATCTACCAAGCCAAAATGCGCTTCGTCATCGATATCCATCAACTCGAAGTAAGTCGTCACATGCGTCTGCCCCTCACCACACACCTCGTCACGACGCGCGGCAAACTTCTCTTCGTATCCAGGAGTAGCGATGCCGTGGAGACTCATACGCGCGTTGAACGTTGATACGGCCCCCGTCGTGAGTGGCGCAATTCGCTCCAGTAGCCACTCTCCCAACTCTACGTCGTTCGGATTCAGCCAGGCCCCCTCGGCGAAGGTCGCCGCATCGATTCCCAGCAACTCGAGAATCTGTCGATCGAGATAGGAATCATCGCCATAGAGGTAATAGCCGCCGAGTTTGTCGAGATGAGAGGCTCTCGCCTTGTCGGCCATACGAGCCGCCGCAACGATACCCAGCACAGTCTTTACATATGCCGTCCGCGGCGGCGCAACGGTTAGATCCGTGTCGCGAAATGCCCCCCAGTCATCGAGTTCGATCGACTTGAGAACGGTTGTGATATCCGTGCGACCGGGTGCATAGGCCTCGATTCGTTCCTTCAACAGACGAACATGCAGATCGTCGTGGGGCTCACGCTCCAACTGCTGTGTGTTGAACGCCTCGATTTCGGCAGCAGTACGACCGCTGGCAGCCACGACTTGCTCGCCCAACTCATCGTCGGGCGTGGCGATGGCTAGCTCAAGGAAGGCGTCCTCTGTCGTATTGAGGAATCCCAGCAAATCGGCATCATTGCCGGATATCTGGCCGTATTTGAATTCGCCAATCAGTTCGGCATAGTGACCACGTGCCTTGTCGGTCATGCGGGCGAGTCCTACGACACCACCCGTTCCTGTGTTCGATGGGCGACGAGGTGGCTGACGATTCAAATCCATGGATCTACTCTTTTTGTTAAGTGTCTTGAAATGCCGTAGCATGCGTCGGAATCAGGCCGAATGTAACAGCCGCGGACAACGCTCTCAAGCATTGGCTCATGCTTGCCGTTCGTGCAGACCACTCCTACACTTGCCCATATGCTGCGGCGGCAGGCCTCATGTCATTAGATGATGATGCCGGTGCGGACCCCTCGAGTGGGTTGGTGTATTTCATGGTCGATGACTGCAATGCCATTCATGACCGATCGAATCCTCTCGGTGGGAGCGTGCAAATGCCAACCGACGATTGGCCCGAAGTCGGTCGCGGTGCCGTTCTGGTTGAGCCGCAGCGCGCCGCCTTTGGTGCCATGTATCTGCTGGATCCACCCGCCTGAAATTCGACATATCTGACCTCTATTTGGGCCCGCATCCACCCAGATGAAAGAGTAGATGCCGGAACTACCTGAAGTTGAAACGGTTCGTCGAGCGATGGAGGCGCACGTCGTCGGTCGTCGGGTTGAGAAAGTCTGGTGTTCCAATTTGCGCCTACGCGAGCCATTGTCGCGGCGACGGCTGGCCGCTGTAGAGGGCAGGCAGATTCTATCATGTGAACGACGCGCCAAGTATCTGCTGCTGCATCTGGAAGGTGCGCGGACACTGCTGGTACATCTGGGCATGTCCGGTAACCTGTTGGTGACCGAAGAGCGCCGCAAACACGATCATGTCATCTTCTATCTCGATGACGGTCCACCTCTCGTCTACCATGACCCGCGACGATTTGGCATTGTGTTGTCGCTTACGGCAAAGCAGTTGACCGCATGTTCCTGGTTGCAGGGGTTAGGAGTCGAGCCCCTGTCTGCCGACTTTGACATCGACCTGCTAGCCGAAGCATGTAAGGGCCGGCAGCGTCCAATCAAGTCTTTGCTGCTCGACGGCCATGTCGTGGTGGGCGTAGGAAACATCTATGCAAGCGAGACATTGTTTGTCGCCGCCATCCGCCCAACCACCGCAGCGGGTCGAATCAGTCGTGGGCGCCTTGCCAGACTCGTAGACGCCGTTCGTTCCACCTTGCAACGAGCCATCGACCACGGTGGCACGACGATCCGTGACTATGCGGGCGCAGGAACGGGGGGTTATTTCCAGCGACAGCTATCGGTTTATGGGCGTGAGGGGGAACCGTGCGACACATGCAATAGCAGAATTAAGTCTATCGTGCAGTCCGGTCGCAGCACCTTCTACTGTCCGCGCTGCCAGCGCTGAGACCGCAAAAAAAAGCCGCCCTCCCTTTTGGGAGAGCGGCCTGAACAAAGTTGATCTCGAACAAAGATTGAAGAGGATTGGTGTTACTTGCCGCTGGCCTTGGGCAAAATGCTCGTCTCGACAATGTCGTCGATCAGACCGTACTCTTTGGCCTCCTTCGGCGACATGTAGAAGTCGCGATCTGTGTCTTTCGCCAACTTTTCCAGGTCTTGTCCGGTATGCGACGCCAACAGTCGATTGATTTCCTCACGCGTCTTCAACATCTCGCGAGCGTGAATGTCGAGGTCTGTGGCGCGACCGGTGATCGTACCCATGATCAACGGCTGGTGAATCATGATACGTGCGTGGGGCCAGGTGAAGCGTCGTCCCTTGGCACCACCTGCAAGAAGCACGGCACCCATACTCGCTGCCAGCCCTGTGCAAACCGTCGACACAGGAGATCCGATCGCTTGCATCGCGTCATAGATCGCCAGTCCATCAGAGACCGAACCACCAGGACTGTTGATATACAGCACGATCTCGGTTTTGGAGTCTTCCGCATCGAGAGACAGCAAGCGCGTCACGATGGCACGAGCCGAATCATCGTTAACGGGGGACCACAGGAAGATCTTCCGCGTTTTGAGGAGGGAGTGCTCAATATTGCGCTCCGTCATTTCTTCCAGAAGACCGTCTTCTTTTTCCTTCTCTGCCATCTCTTCGTGTTCCTCTCGTAGCTCTTTTTGCTAGGGTTTGGAAATATAACGGCCCCCCAAGAGAGGGTCAATCGGCCAGAGAAGGTCAGTGGCCGCCACTGGGCCGATCCTTCACGACTGGCGCGGTGGGCACTGGTGCTGATCCTGGTGAAGGGGCTTCTGCTCGTCGGCGTCGAACTCGGCAAGGATGAAGTCGCCTACTGGTATTGGGCACGACATCACCTCGATGCGAGCTATGCCTTTGTCATGTTCGCGATCATCCGCGTCTTCGACGTCCTGCTGTGCGGTAATGATCTATTGCTCCGACTCCCCTTCGTCCTGGGCAGCGTTGCCTCAGCATGGCTCCTCAACCGCGCCTGTGAGCGTGCGGGGCTCACCACTCAGGACCGCCTCCTCGCCGTGTTGAGTTTCGTGTCCTCCCATTGGGCATGGCACACGGGGTCTTTTCTGCATCCAGATGGCGTGTTGATTCCGATCTGGCTGGCAACCCTGGCCAGTGCTCATCGGGCGGACCGAACCAAATCTGACGGTGACTGGGTAATCACAGGCGTTCTGGCAGGACTGACCTGCCTGTGCAAATACACGGGCTGCATTCTGGCGGCCGGATTGGTGCTGGCTCTGGCTCTGCGTGGGCGTCACGGTCTTCGCGCTCTGTTTCTGGCCGCAGTCCCTTGCGCTGTCGTGTCGACTCCCTTGCTGTGGGCTCTGTGGGATCTCGATTTCCACCTGCCCTTCACCCTCGGTTCTCTATCGCAGGTGGCAGCTGAACAACCCGTGATCTGGCGTGCTGCCCTATTTATTGTGGCGCCGCTTCTCTACGTATCGGCCCCATTGCTATGGCTTCTATATGGTGGGATGGGCAGGGCCTGGCGACAACGAACCCAAGACGGCGTTGATTTGTTGCTGGTGCCAGCCCTCAGCCTGCTGGCCACCTTCGCATTCTTTGCGATCGTCAATGGACAAGTGAAGGGCAATTGGGTACTGCCGGGATTTCTAGGCCTATGGCCTCTGGCTTTCGACAACCTGCATCAACGAAGATTTCACCGGATTTGGTGGGTGGCTCTATTGATATTGGGTGCCGGGCAGACGGCCGTCCCAGCCATGACCTTGCGCCTACCTGCCACGGCGCAGTGGCTTGTGTCTGCCTCTGGAACGATGGTGGACGCAACCTATCCTGCCATCGTGTCGCCGACGGATCTTCCCAGAGAGCCGACCTTTTCCTGGACCGAGAGAGTATGTGAATACCACGGCTGGTCCGAATTCGGCCACGACGTGTCTGCGCGTTTGGCACAGAGAAACCTCAGCAGGGTACGCTTGGCGAGTGGCGAATATGGAGTGGGATACGGTTTGGGACGCTACATGCCCGATCAACCGGATGTGACCATCATCGATGATCAGCGCTTTGCTCACATTGCCGACGTCGGCGCGCAGGAGTCGACGATCTACGTCACACGCCGTGGCAACCCGTTGCCGCCTTCAGTAAGTCAGCGACAGCCGACGCGGCTCGATCGGGCCACACGCTATGACGTTGGCTGCGAACCCGTCGACTACGAGATCTACCTGCTACCCGCCTCCTACGCAGTATCTGCTGAGAGCAACACTCAGTCGAGAGAGAGAAAGGCGCGTTTGTCCGAGTCGAGGCCAACGCGCAGATAGTGCCAGTTCATCTTGGTCGCGATTTCATTGTAGCACAGTGGTTGTGGATCTGCCGGAACGTCCACCCAGCCCTCTGCCGGGAGGTGATAGTGGGAAACGGTCTTGCCCGTATCACCGATCGTTTCCGAGGCTCTGGTCTGCGGTTTTGTCTGCCAACGGGCAACTCGCTCTGAGTCCAGCGCATTCAGATAACGCAGATGTGGCATCCAGCGCTTGGCATCGTCGCCTCCCCCATCCTGGATGTCGAATAGCACTCCTGCTGCTCGCACATCCATTTCCCCCAGTTGTAAGGTCGAGGCCTCGGGCTTGAAGGTGAAGTGACATTCGAGTTGAGTCTGACCCAGTTGCCGAAAGGTGTGTCGCTTAAGGGCGTACGTGCCTCCCATAGACCCATGCGTTCCCGTATCCTACAGGGTCAGATTGCTGAGCATGGGTGGACGCAGATCTCGATACTGAGGCAAAATCGAGTCGAGACTGTCTTCGTAGTTACCGATGAGCGGCACCCAGCCATTCTGCCCTTCATCGAAATCATCATAGCAGAGGATTCGGCTGAGAGGGGCAAAGCGGCTCAGACGTCGATCCGGATGAATCGTCGTCGTCACTTGATCAGCTCCTGGGAATGACCTGAGACCGAAAAGGATGAACGGATACTCTGAAGTTTCTTGGGGTCATTCGTGAGGATCCCATCAACACCACACGCGATCAATCGCCGCATTTCATCTCGATCATCAGCGTAGAAGGGGTGCACCTCGATGCCTGATCTGTGCGCTTGGCCAACCAGCTCGGGTGTCGTGATGTGATTCGACGGTTGCAGAATCCGGCAGTCAATCTCGACGCAACGTGACAAGGGCAAATTGCTACAGATCTCAATCTGTGGGGCCACACTGCGGGCCTCCAGCAGGATCGGTTCGCTGCCGGTGATAAACGCCCGATCGAGCAACTCGCGGTGCAGTAGTTGCTCAACGACGGCGGCCACCAGCTTCGACCGATCGTCGTCATCCGTCGCCTTCAGATGCACATTCAGTCGAGTCGACGTCGGCATGAGATCAAGAGTCTGTGCCAGAGTGAGAAATCTCTCACCTTCAAAGTCCTGACCGAACCAGGCGCCGGCGTCCAACGACAGGACCTGCGCCGTTGTCAGGTCACCAACCCCGCCGGTGCCATTCGAAATCCGGTCGACGCGATCGTCATGGATGATGACGAGGCCTCCATCCTTCGTACGGCGCACATCGAACTCGATAGACTCGACACCCAGATTGATCGCCGCTTCGAAGGCACTGCGGGTATTCTCCGGGTAATGTGTGCTGGCACCGCGATGTGCCGTGATCGCCAGGGACTGATTATCTGATCTCACAGCGTTTCGTCCGTGTCGTCGCCTGCGTGAGGTCGAGTCCCCCATGCGGGATGCAGATCCCCGTCAATCGGCAACTGCTCGATTCCCTCACCTTCGGCCTCGTCGAGGATTCGAAATCTCGTCGCCACCACCTCTGCGCCGAAGGGGCCGTAGTGATTCGGAAACCCTTGATGATCCCCGACCATGAAGATGCTGTCATCGGCCAGCACGCAGGCGGAAGGATAGTAGGCGAAGCGATCTACCTGAAAACCACGATCCTTGGAAGCGCTCACCCACGTATCCCCATTGTCGCGGCTGTAGAGCACCTGGCCGTTGCCTGCGGGTTGGCCGCAGGTGAGCAACACCACCGTGCCATCTGACAGAACTACAGCATCCCCCTTCTTGAAGGCATTCGAATTCGTCTTTCCTTCAGGGATCTCAAACTGCAGCAGAGGACGCGGCGTCGACCAAGTATACCCCTCGTCGTCACTGGTCATCCACAGTCCCCACGGTCGCGATGCCGTCCCCAGGCGACCATCGGGTAATCGCACGACATGCCCTTCCTCTACATCGCGCTCTTCGTCACCGAAGATCGAGCGCGTCTGCCAGGTGGCCCCCCGATCGGTCGAATGCAGAAGCGCATTGACCCATTGCGAGTCAGCGGCGGGGGCAGCATGCCCATCGATCAGCATCAGCAGTGATCCGTCCGTCGCTTCGGTGATCGAGCAGGGATGCTCAAGGCGCGACAGGAAAGGACCGGATGTGCGACCTACTTCCTGCCAGTTCTCACCCAGATCATCGGAGCGCAGAATCGCCATCTGTTCAGGGAAATTGGCCTCCATGCAGCGCAGGAAGTCCACACCATTGCTGGGTAGATTTGATGCCCAGAAGTGTCCGCTCTGAATCAGAGCAGCGGCATACATGGTCCCATCACTGTGCTGCATGATGGCTCCCGGGGCGTACGCGTGGGGAATCTGTGGCAGATCTCGGGGAGCTGCCCACGTGGCGCCGTTGTCGCTGCTGCGCGTCCACATCATGTGCCCACCCGTCGGAGCATCCCACGTGGCGCCACCTTCCATGTGATCCTCCATGTACTGAGCATACGACGGCGGAAGATCGGGGCGCGGATTGACGAAGGAGGCATGCCAATAGCCAGCGCAGAAGACGACATAGAGATCGCCATTTTGCAGCCGGCAGATGCGTGGCCATCCACAGAATCCACCGAAGCCCTGAAATGGCGGCGGGCAATTGATCTGAGGTGAGACGATGATCTTGCGAAGGTCGTCACTCATGGTGCAACTCCGGTTGTGTATGTGGTGTCCAGTTGGCGATATGGAAGACCAAGGGGTTCCCCGGAACCTGTTGGGTAACTAGCGCTTCCAAGCGTGCGAGCCATCGCCTGATCTTGCGCAAGCGGACCGCCCGCTAGGCGTGCAGGCCTTGAGTGTGCCGCATAGACGGACACGTGAGGAGAATCGATGAACAAGAAGACAATCGTCGCAGCAAGCATTGTGGTTGTTGCACTCAGTGGCTGCGCCCAGATGGGGATGTTCGCCGCCGGCAACGTGACAAATGTCCAGTTGTCCGCCCCAAACTATGAGATCGTCGCCGTGGGCGTCTCTGGTTCAGCGAAGGCGTCGTATTTGCTGGGCGTCACCTATTCCAATGGACCACAGGCGGGCTCGGTCGCTCTGGCCCGCATCGGTGGCACGGGACAAATGTACAAGGAAGCGATGGAGAATCTTTGGAAGGACTTTGAAGAAAAACAGGGCCCTGTCGAAGGGCGTCGCCTGGCATTGACGAACGTCCGCTACGACACGGGCAGTCACAATTTCCTTCTCTACTCAGATATGAAACTCGCCATCAGAGCGGATGTGATCGAATTCACCGATTGACCTTAAGCTGGCCTTTCTTGAGCCTGGGCGAGTCACCCGTCCAGATTTCCAGCGACCTGGCCGGGATCATCGACACCGCCGGAGACCGGCGGAGGTTGCTGCACGGCGGCGCCTATCACACGCTGCACCAGCGTGCGCAGATCATCGAAATAGGTATAGAAGAGCGGCACGATCACCAGCGTCAGCACCGTCGAGGCGAGCAATCCACCCATCATGGTACGCCCGAGAGGTGCATAAGGCATGCCGATCATACGCGTATTGCCCGTCGCCATCGGAATGAGCCCACAGACCGTCGTGAAGGTCGTCATCAGGATGGGCCGGAATCTGTGGCGCCCCGCTTGCATGAGTGCACTGAAACGATCGTGTCCCGCCGCGCGCAAGCGATTCGTCATATCGATCAGAACGATCGCGTTATTGACGACAACCCCGACGAGGATGACTGTGCCGATCCCCGATAACATGTCGAAAGAGGTTCCCGTCAGATAGAGCGTCCAGTAGACGCCCAGGAAGGAAAATGGAATCGAAACAATGACCGACAAGGGGAGCACAAAGGACTCGAAGAGCACCCCCATCAACAGGAAGACGAAGATGACAGACAGGATCAGACCTAACTGCTGTGCTTCATCGGACTCTCGGATCCGTTCGAATCGCGTGCCCTTGTCCCAGCGATACCCGCGCGGCATTTCGAATCCTGCCATGGCCTGATCAATCAGGCCAAACAGATTTTCCGCATCCGCCTCGCTTGCGGTGGCTGTCACAGACAGCACGGTCTGCCGATTCTCTCGGCGAATCCCACCGATCGTACGTTCCACATGAAGATTCGCCAGCGACTCTAATGGCACATCCTTCCCGGCGGCGGTCTTGAATGTCAGATTGCGTAGTTGTGAAACACTCTGGCGATCAACTTCCTCAAGCTGGAAGAAGACGCTAATCTCGCGGCCATCGTCGGAGCGAAATCGCGTCAACTCGCGGCCTCGCAAGGCGTATCCGATGTTTCCGGAGATCGCCCTCGGGTCGACGCCGTAACGACGAACCTGCTCGCGATTGAGTTTTACCTGCAGTTCCGTGCCACCTCGGTCAACGTCGGTCTGCACGGACAGCAGATTGGGGATCGTGCTGATCCGTCGTTCAACTTCCTCCGATAGTCCGACGAGAATCCGTGTGTCTTCGCCATACAGATTGAGGGTGACCGCTGCGTCATTGCCACCACTGCGCCAGTTGACACGCATGCGCACGCCGGGCGGCATGGGCAGACGCTCCTTGATGTCATCGACGATCTGTTGATACTCCAGATGTTCGGACTCTCTCCACCCCGCCTTCTTCGCGATACCATCCCAGGCGACGGCATACCAGGCAGTGACTTCCTCGTCGTTGAAGATCACGTGGATACGGCCCCAGGAATTGCGCGAGTACGTCTCCAGAACACGAATATTGTATTCGTCCCTGTGGTTCGACAGAGTGTCCTCGACGGCGCCGATGAATTTGTCGGCTGCCTCCAGCGTTTGCCCCGCCGGCATCTCGAAGGCAAGCCAGATGTCCTTACGATTGCCCCCCCCCTCATCGGTCTTCGACATCCCCTCCATGGGGATCTGGATACTCGCCATAGCGATGATGACGAAGATCGTCGTATCGAGGCGATGGTTCAGCACCCAGCAGAGAATGCGCTCATAGGCTGAGCGGCTCTTGCGGATAGCCCAAGGCTCCTTGCCTTGTTTCGGCGAACCCAGGTGCATCGCCGCAAGGGGAATGATTGCCAGGGCGATAAACAGGGACGCCAGCAGTCCCACAATCACAGGCATGCCGATGCGCAGCATGTAGAAAGAGAATTCGGCCTCGTCGCTCATCAACATCAACGGCAGGAACACGACCACCGTCGTGAGGGTCGCCATCGTTACGGCAAGGCCGACTTCACTGGCCCCCTCGATCGAGGCCTGCCTGGCTGAGGCCCCCCCTTCCCGTTTGCGATAGATGTTTTCGACAATCACGATCGCATTGTCCACGACGAGGCCGAGGCTCAACATCAGCCCCATCATGGTGATCAGATTGAGGGTCCAACCCAAGAAGTAGATCGTCGTGATCGTGACCAAGATCGACAGAGGGATCGCGAGGGTGATAATCGCCGTCATCCGCACGGCGCGCAGGAAGAAGAACAGGATCATTGCCGCGAACATTCCCCCCCACAGCCCGGTCTGTTGCGTGTTCTGCACCGACTCGGTGACATGTTCCCCCTGGTCCCAGAGAATCTCGAAATCGATCCCTTCGAGATGGGGTCTGGTGCGCAATTCATCAAGTTTGGCACGCACGGCGCGGGAAATGCCGACGATATTGCCACTCGCCGCGCGCTTGACTTCGATGCCGAAGGTCTCGCGTCGATCGATGCGATTGAACCAATCCTTCTGCGGCGATTTCAGAGAGACCGCAGCAATATCACCCAGTCGCAGGCCGTGCTCGGCATCGATGATCAGATCGCGGATTTCCTCCAACGACTCAAATCGCCCCATGGAACGGACATAGATCTTGCGCCCCCCCTCCATCACGTAGCCACCAGGCAGCGTGAAATTCTGCTGTGACAGCCTGCCGCCGATGGCGTAGGCCTCGATCCCGTGACTCTTGAGTCGTTCCTGGTCGAGTTCGATACGAACCTGCTTGCCTGTCTCGCCCCAGACCTCGACGGTTCCTACCCCTTCGATCCGCTGCAGCTGAGGCCGCACATGTACATCCAGAACCTGATGGGGATCTGCGTAGTCGCCACTCAGATAGGCACCCATATAGAGGATGGGCCAATCGTCCTGGTCCCACTTACGAACCTGGATTCGGTCGATTTCATCCGGCAACTCGGGCATAGCCCGGTCCATGCGATCTCGCAGGTTGGCATAGGCCTCGCCCATATCCGTACCTGGGAGAAAGGTCACCGACGTCCAGCAACCCCCCCGGCTCGCACTGACTGAGATCCGTTCGACACGGGGCACCGTGGCCACTGCCTCCTCGATGGGACGCATGACCTTCTGCTCCAGCTCTTCGGGACTGGTATTTGGGTAGTCGACTCGAATGTGGAGTCGATCTCCCTCCAGCCCTTCCGGGATGAGCCCCAGGGGGATTCTCGTATAGGCAATGGCACCGACGGCAAGCATCGCCACAAGGACCATGATGACCGAAATTGGGCGATCGACGCTCAGACGAGGCAGAAAGCTGCCCGATACGCGGCGCTCGCGCTCTTTGTTGGATTCCTGGGATTGATCCATATCAACGGCCTCGGTCGACGACCGAATACACCGTCGGAATGACAACCAGAGTGAGGAAGGTCGAACTGAGCAGACCGGCGATCACGGTCAGGGCCATCGGGGTACGAATCTCGGCACCGTCCCCCAATCCCAGAGCCATCGGCAGCAATCCGAGAACGGTGGTCAAGGTCGTCATCAGAATCGGGCGCAGACGGACGCAGCCGGCTCGCACGATGGCTTCGGTTCGGTCCATGCCACCGCGACGCAGGGTATTGATGTAGTCCACGAGAACGATGGCGTTGTTGACGACGATACCCGCAAGCATGATGAAACCAATGAAAACGACAATCGACAGGGCAACGCCCTTCAGATACAGCACCGCAATCGCCCCGATCGCCGCCAGTGGCACGGTGAACATGATGACGAAGGGATGAATAAGCGACTCGAACTGACTGGCCATGACGATGTAGACCAAGAAAATCGCCAGCAGAAGTGCAAAAACGAGGCTGTCGAGAGAACGTTCCATCTCTTCTCTCTGCCCGCTGATCAAAAAAGAGAAACCTGGTGGATAGTCTGTCGCCTGGAGAGAGGCGATGATCTGGTTCGCTGCAGTGCCCAGATCAACTCCATCGATGTTGGCCGTCACCAGTGCCGCCCGTTGCTGATCGATGCGACGAATCTCGCTCGGTCCTTCAGCAATCAGGATATCGGCGACCGAGGACAGTCGGATGGGCACATCCCCAGAAGGATTCACGATCAGTCGCTCGAGTTCGTCGACGCCGAGTCGATCTTCTTCCTGGAGTCGAACCAATACATCGATATTGCGCTCGCGACGACGGAAGTCGGTCGCCACTCTTCCCTGCACTTTGTTGCGCACCAGTTCGGCAACCCGTCGCAGGTCGAGACCAAGTTCGGCGAGTCGATCACGCTTGTAGATGATCTGTAACTCAGGATGGCCCACTTGCAGGCTGGAACGAACGTCGACCAGCCCCGATAGTTCTTCGAGACGTCCGACCGCATCGACACTCAGTTGCCGCAGAGTGCGCAAATTTTCGCCCCGAATCTCAAGTTCGATGGGCGTCTTGAAGCTGAACAGAGCGGGATAGGAAACCTCGGTCTCAACTTCCGCCAGATCACGCACGCCATAGCGCAGTGCGTCGATGACGGAACGCTCCCCCGCTGGCGTGATGTCCTTCGTCAGGCGCACCGTGATTCTTGCCGTGTGCTCGCCTTCATCTGCCGCGGACGTTGCCGAGTTGTCACTGCCCACGGTGGTGGCCACACGCTCGACCTGTGGATGTTCGAGAGCGATGTCTTCGACCCATCGCGCGATCTGCTCAGTACGCTTGAGAGGCGTGCCCACGGGCATGGAGAGCTCCAGGTCGAATTCTCCCTGATGCACCTGTGGGATCAGTTCGGTACCCAGGGCCGGGATCAACTGTGTATAGCAGAGCCAAAAGCTGATCGCCGCTCCACCGATCACGAGTAGTCGCTGCTTCAACGCTGCCCGCAGTACCACAGGATATGCGTCCTGGACCGCTGTGAGCCCCATCTGAAACAAGCCAAGGATGGGTGCCGCGACTGGCACAATCAGGAGGGCCACAAGACCGGTAATAGACATGGCGAGCAAGGCGATCAGCAGTGCCGCGCAGACCAGCAGTGCTCGCACCACCGACAAGGCACTGTGCAGGACGAAGCGGATGAGCAGATAGGCCACCACGATGGGCAGTGCCACACAACGCAAGCCGGCCACAGGCCAACGCCACCAACTCGATGGTCGTCGCCAGACCCAGGCAGCGACGCGGCCCGAATCCGCGGCGAGAAGGTGCAGCGTGCTTAAGTCCAGCAGCCCCGGCCATACGGTGTCACGCAAGCCCCGCAAAGGTGGCGTGTGACGCATCCAGGCGTTCACACGTGCGTAGCGTGGCCCAGCCGATGAAGGACGCCACACTTCAGCCAACCTCACCAGAGGCCAGATCACTTGGAAGACAAGGGCGGCGAGGGTCTTGGTCACGACGACGAGCAGCGATGCCAGCACAAGCACCACGCGGACCGTCAGGTCGTGCAGTGTCTGCGGGATCACCAGCGCCGCTTCACGCAGTCTCTGCCGGACGCTTGATGTCCCCTCGCGATCAAAGGCGCGACGCAGCCGGATGCGAGCCAAAGGCTGCAAGAAGGATGACTGGGCGATTTGCGCGAGGACTGCATGGGTTTGAGTGGGTCGTCGCGACGCCAACATGGGAATGAAAAAGAGGGCGACGGCGAGAGAGGCCATCAAGGAGAACACGACGGTAAGGGCCATGTCTCCGAAGACCTGACCCGCAACACCCTCGACAAAAACGATGGGAAAGAAGACGGCGATCGTCGTGAGTGTCGATGCAAAGACCGCGCCCCCTACCTCACTTGTGCCACGCACCGTGGCAGTGGGCAGATCATCACCCTCCTCGCGGCAGCGGAATATGCTCTCCAGAACGACGATCGAATTGTCCACGAGCATACCGATGCCCAGGGCCAAGCCGCCCAGGGACATAATGTTTAAAGACACCTCGAATAGAAACATCGGGGCGAATGTGGCGATCACGGAGACAGGGATCGTGACGGCGATAATGAGCGTGTGTACGACATTGCGCAGAAAGATTAGTAGCACGACAACGGCCATCGCACCACCGATCAACGCACTGCGTTGCACTTCCTCGATGGAATTTTCTATGAAGATGGATTGATCGGACAGGACTTCGAGATGCACCGCCTGCGGCAGTTGATACTCTAGGAAGTCTGTCATCTGCAGAAGCAGGATCGCCTCGCGTGCTGCCTGCCGCTTCTGCTCCTTTAGATCAGTCCCAGCTTCTTCCTCGTCGTCTTCGGTTTCGGTGGTCTCGCCTGCAGCGACTTGTTCGGTCGAGTCCGCCTCTGTGTCGACACCCTCTTGGCTGGCATCTCCTTGATGGGCATTCCCCGTGCTGACGGCAGATGAATCGGACGTCGCGCCGAGGAGCCTTTCGGCAACGGCGCCCGTGGTATTTGCCGTCGTCGAATCGAGGCCGGCGACGTAAGCCTTCTGGGACACAGTACCTTGAATTCGTGTCTTCACTGCGGCAGCGACGGCGACGATGTTCGCATCCGCCTCTTTGTAGATCTCTAGTTCGACACTCTCGCGGCCATTCACACGCGTAATGATCTCACGATCCTTGTGAGCGCGCTCAACATCGGCAATGTCACGAAGTCGGATATTGGCCCCGTTGGCGCGCGTGACGATGAGATCACCGATCTCTTGCAGTGAATCAAATTCGTTGAGGGTCCGAACCAGATACTCCGTCTGACCTTCACGAAGCTGCCCGCCGGGAAGATTCACATTTGCCTGATCGAGGCGCTCATTAATCGCGGCAATGTCGAGTCCGAGCAGAGAGATACGTCTTTCACTCAGAGCGACGTGAATTTCTTCTTCCAGACCTCCCTTGACCTTTACTGCCGCGACACCAGGGATCGACTCGAGTTCGCGACGGATCTCCTCCTCTGCCAATTCCCGCATCTCAAAAAGAGTGCTGCCCGCATCGGCATACAGGCCCATTCGCAGAATGGGATCCAGAGAGGGATCGTAGCGCAGTAGAAGGGGTTTCTCCGCGTCATCCGGTAGAAAGGTTCGATCCACTTTCTCACGAATATCCTGCGAGACCTCGTTCATATCGGTGTCCCACTCGAACTCGAGTACGACATCCGATTGCCCCGCCCGACTGATAGAACTGATGCTGACCAGATGTGGGACCATGCCCAGTTCTCGTTCGAGAGGTCGAGAGATCAGCGTCTCTACCTCCTCGGGCGCAGTCCCCGGAAATTCAGTCCGAACGGTCAGCGTTGGATAGGCGATGTCCGGCATGAGATCGAGTGCCAGACGCTGATAGGAAACCCAGCCGAACACGCACACAGCCATGACCACCATGAGAATGGCCACGGGGCGCCGCGTCGTGATACGGAAAGCGGATGGAGGTAGGCCGGCACTGGCTGGCGCCTGGGATTGATCCATGGAAATCGCGTGCGACCCGATCAGTCGGCGGCCACGTCGCCAGCAGTGGCCACGATTCGGATGCGTGCCTGGTCCTTCAGCCCATTCTGGCCAACGACGATGACCTGTGTCGTATCATCGATCTGTGAGCGTGCCTCAACGAAGCGACTGTTCTCGTATCCTGCGTCGAGTTTTACCCGATGAGCCGTGCTGTCACGGACGACGAAGACAAAGCGATCGGCCCCGTCGTAGACGATGGCTTCCTTGGGTACCAGGACAGTGCTCGCATGCGTGTCGGTGACGATTCGGGCAGTGACAAAGATCCCTGGTCGCAGATGTTCCCAGCGATCGTGTACGCCGAGGGTCACCTTGAAGGTTCCACTCTGCGGATCGACGACGGGGCTGATCCGCTTTACGTAGCCATCGAAGCTCATGTCCTGCAGAAAATCTGATTCGATCTGTGCTACCTGCTTGACGCGCACATTGCGTAGATATTGACCCGGCACATGAACCCTTGCGATCAGATCGTCCAACTTGACCAGATCAAACAGTTTGCCGCCTGGCGCTACCCGCCCGCCCACCTGCACGCTGCGCGTAGTCAAGACACCGGCAAAGGGGGCGCGGATGTGGGTGTGCTCCAAAGCCAAATGCGCCTTTTGTCGACGCAGCCGAGCCTGCTCGAGCTGGTAGAATTTGTCCTCGTATTCCTGCGTGCTGATAAGACGCCGCCGGAACATCTCCTCCGTGCGTTTGTAGGAGCCCTCGAGATGATTGAGTTCGACCTCGCTCTCCTTGTCTTCGATCAGCGCCTGCTCGTCATCAAGCTGAACCAAAATCTGCTCAGCCTTGACGTGATCGCCCTCCTGAGCCAGAACCGCTTCGACCCGTCCACCGATCTCGGGATGGATTTCAACGGATTCTTCCGTCGCAATCGTCGAAGAGAACATCAGATAGGAAGAGATGTCACCGCGCTGGGCGCTGGCGGTCTCTACGGGCACTGAAGCGGGCAGATTTGCAGCCGCAGAATGGGCCGCTGTCGTATCTGCAAGGGTGCTGTCGGCAGCCACGGCAGATGTGGCAGACTCTGCCGTATCGTCCTTTGCGCCACAACCACTGCTCAAGCTGGCAATCAACAGGGCGAAAACGGCTCGTCGGCCCTGCGTGTAGAAATATGTCAATCTTGTCTATGTCCTTGAAAACAATACATTACTGAGACAGTCAAGCCGAAATCGTGGACACTGTCAAGACAGTAATAGCAGCCCTGCAAATTGCTCTGCTCACCCTGCTTGCGGCGGGTTTGACGCGCTGGCTCCGCCAGGGCGATTCGACCCGTTCTATGCGTGAATGGGTCGAGAATCGCTCACAATTTCTAGCCAAACTGGTCAATTGTCCGCACTGCCTGTCCTTCTGGCTCGCCGTTGCCGGCACGAGTGTTCTGGTGGCGATTCGAGGCATGTCGCCCCTTGAGTTCGCTCTTTTTGTGCTGATCGGCTGGCGAGGCGCGTATTTCATCAATCGAACCCTGGATGGGCGCCAGAAAGCGGCAACGGCGATCCCGCCCGAGTGTCTTCAGTGCGGTGATTCCCTTGACCGCCAGACATTCATCGAACGCGGCTCACTTGCCTTCTGTTCCCCCGATTGCTGGTTCGATTACCTTCGACAACGACCCATACCCCGCGATCAGCTCCTGGGAGCTGGTGGCGAGATCCTGCGCCAGGAGATCTATCCTATGAGTTACAAAAACGTCACCCCCGCCGAGGCTCAACAGTTGCTTGAGGAGGGGGGTGAACACAGATATGTAGATGTACGATCCATCCCGGAATTTCAGAATGGGCACCCGAACGGATCATTTAATGTGCCCGTCATGCATCGGGAAACAGTTGGGATGGTGCCCAATCCTGACTTTCTCACGGTCATGCAGGTGCATTTCGACCAGGATACGCCGCTTCTGATCGGTTGCCAGTCGGGTGTGCGCTCCGTGCGTGCAGCGGAAGCCCTCGTTGCCTCTGGCTTCACACAGGTCACGAATGTCACGGGTGGGTTTGGTGGCCTAAAGGACCAGATGGGGGCCGTCGTGGAAAAGGGATGGTTCGAGCAGGGTCTGCCCGTCGACTATGGTGACCCGGACGAACGCAGCTATGCAGCCCTCCACGGTCGGCGTCAGACCGGAGCCGGCGCATGAGTCATACCCAGCACAAGTCGGCGGCACCGACAAAGGTCGGCGTAGCCGTGATCACCTTGAGCGATACGCGAGACCAGGACAGCGACACGAGTGGCCAGCTGATCAAGCAGAAGCTTGAGGAGAACGACCATGAAGTCGTGCACTACGCCGTCGTGAAGGACACGGCACGACAGATCAAGGGAGAATTGGCCATCGTCTGTGAGAAATCAGCCTGCCAGGCAGTCATCCTCAATGGCGGGACGGGGATCTCCCCGAGGGACAATACCTTTGAGGTCGTGGATGGGATGCTCGACAAGCGCCTGCCGGGATTTGGCGAAGTTTTTCGTTTTCTGTCGTATCAACAAATTGGTTCATCGGCCATCATGTCACGCACGACAGCCGGGACCTATCGCGGTCGGATCATCATGTCCTTACCCGGTTCGACGGGTGCCGTGCGTTTGGCGATGGATGAGCTGATTCTCCCCGAATTGGGGCACCTCGTCGCCATGGTTCAGCCCCTCTGATGACGACGGGGACCCACAACCCCTATTTCCAGGTAGGCCTGGATGTTTTTGGCCAGCGTTGTTTGGTCCTTGGCGGACAGGATGAGGCAGCAGACAAGAGTGCCCGTCTCGTAGCAGCCGGAGCGAATGTCGTCGTCATCAGTCCGAACGTAACCCTGCCCATCTCTGAGGCTGCCCAGCGAGGAGAGCTGGCGTGGCTGCCGCGGGACATCGACCTGGATCTGGATCTTGAGGATACATTTCTGGTGATGAACACATGCCGCCACGAGTCAGAACAGGGCCAACGTATCTTCATCGCCTGCAGGCAGCATCGCATTCTGCTCAATACCTATGATGAACCGGATCTGTCCGACTTCGGTATGGCCGCCCTCGTAGACCGGGGCCATTTGCGGATCAGTATCAGTAGCAGCAATGCGAGCCCAACCCTGGCAGGCAAACTCCGACGTAATCTCGAATCGGCCTTCGATGAGGAATTCGTAGAGTTTCTAGAGCAATTGGGCAGGATTCGCCGAGAGGTGCGACATCAGATCACTGATGGAGCTAAGCGCAGGGCACTGCTCAGGTCGCTGGTGGACGGATTCCACCTGCAAACGTCGGTGGAGTTGCCCCCGGACTGGCGAAAACGGCTACAGCAGGTAATGGAGGAAGGTGATGCGGTCGGAAGCTGGCAGCGACTAACGTCGGGAAAACCCGGTAGTTAGGACGAACTCTCTTCCGGAAAGGTCGTCGGCGAATCGTCATCAGTGTCATCTGCGACCTTTGTATTGTCGTCCGCGACACTGGATACGCCCTCGCGAGTCTGATGTAGCGCCTCTTTGAGGAGTCGACCTGGCTTGAAATGCGTCTTGCGCCGAGCGGGTACATAGATGATCTCACCCGTTCGAGGATTGCGCGCAGCGGGTTTTGGCCGTGTGTCCTTGACTTGGAACACGCCGAAACCGCGGATCTCGATCCGATTTCCCTCGATCAGGCTGTCGCGCATCGCGACGAAGAGACTATCCACCATTTTGGCGGCTAGATTCTTCTTGCAACCTGTGCTCTGGCTAACGAGGAGTGCCAGATCTTTTTTAGTAATGGTCGACAAGGCGCTCGACCTCCGATTCGGAGCGTTTTGACAACGCTCGTCCGAGAGGGTCAAAAGTGACATTAGTTGTTTCTAAACAACGCGTTCGGGAACCTAAATAGGCGTAATGGCCATGTCAAGCGAATTCTTATTGAAGCGCTTATTTTTTTAGGAGTTAGGGCAGAAAGAGGCTCCAATTGAGGTGGCCCCAACTTCGCATCAGATCGGTAAGGATCGCCGGGCTTTCTCAAAACTTGCATCTCTATGAATAACAGTTACTTGAACGGGAATGCAGTGAATAACCGTAGATTCGGCCTTATGAGCTCTGTGATGCAAATCGTGCCCGAGATTTACGTGCTCGTGAGGCCCCTGAACTGCCTGCTCACCGCCGTGTCAGTTGGTGTGGGCGCGTTGCTCGCGGCAGGGTCCGCGTGGCAGGCGAATGTCACCATCGCCGTGATCGGTGCAGCTTGTCTTACCGCCGCTGGCAATGCGCTCAACGATGTGGTGGACCTGCCGGAGGACCTGATCAATCGCCCCGACCGGCCACTTCCGGCCGGTCTTATCAGCACTCGAGTCGCTTCTTGGGCAGCCGCTTGTCTACTAACAGTTGGTTTGTCTCTGGCCTGGTGGGCGGGCACGATACCAGGAATCATCGCCACGGTAGTTGCCGTCGCCCTGATTACCTACGCCTTTTGGCTAAAGAGACTCGGCCCCGCCGGCAATGTCGTGATCGCCATGCTGGCGGCGGCGACCTTCCCCTACGGAGCCCTGGCCGCTGGCAACCTGGGACGGGCCTGGATACCGGCCATCTTCGCCGCTCTCTATCACCTTGGGCGAGAATTCGTGAAGGGAATCGAGGACATGGATGGCGACTCACGCCACTCAATACAGACGGCCGCCCTGCGTTGGGGGCCTGTTGTGGCAGGGCGGATTGCTGGTCTGTGCCTGGCCACCGTCGCTACGATCGCCCTACTTCCTTGGACAATGGGGATCTACGGTGCCAGCTACGGAATCCCGGTCCTGGCCCTCGATCTCCTCTTGATTTGGTGGATTCGCCAATTGTGGAATGGTAGGCCACCGGCACGTCTGAGCCGGAGACTGCTGATTGGGATGGCCCTGGGACTGCTGGCGATCTGCCTGGGCGAGGCGACCTCGCCCCCTCACGCCCCTCAACCGCCGATTCAGGAGATCAGATGAAGATCACTGATGTGAAGTGCTTTCCCATTTTCGCGGGCTCAAAGAACTATCTGTTTGTGAAAGTGGAGACCGATGCAGGCCTCTATGGTATGGGGGAGTTTGGCATCAGCTGGCGCGAAAAGGCCGGAATCGGAGCGATTGAGCATCTCAAGCCCCACCTAATCGGCGCAGATCCGCTCAACATCGAGTATCTGTGGCAATTGATGCTTCGGGGTGATTTTTTCCCAGGTGGACGGATCAACACGGCGGCGATCAGTGCCGTCGATATTGCCTTGTGGGACATCAAAGGCAAGGCGCTGAACCAACCCGTTCATATGCTTCTTGGCGGCCGACTGCGCGATCGTGTGCCCTGCTACACGGGCATTGGCGGAGCGACACCGGAAGAGACTGCACAGAAGGGCCTCGATCTGGTCGCCGAAGGATGGAGATTTCTACGGCTGTCGATCCCGGATCGAGATGGGATTCTTGATGGCAGTGCAGCGGTACGTGATGCCGTCGCCCACTTCGCCAACCTGCGTGAGGCGGTGGGTGCTGAGATTGAGATCTGCACCGATGTCCATACGCGGTTGGATCCTCCGGATACCATTCGACTCGGACGACAGCTGGAGCCTTACGATCCCTTCTTCATCGAGGACCCTCTTCGCTGCGAGAACCCGCAATCGTACCGACTCGTACGTCGGCATGTGGCATGTCCCCTGGCCATTGGCGAGCACTTTGCCACAAAGTGGGAATTTCGTCAGCTCATCGAAGAAGAACTACTCGACTATGCACGCATAGACCTGTGTATCGTGGGCGGTCTCACAGAAGCGCGCAAGATCGCAGGCTGGTGCGAAACCCACTACATCAAGATTGCCCCCCACAATCCTCTGGGCCCGGTGTCGGCCGCCGCTTGCGTGCAGTTGGACCTGGCGACGGACAACTTCGGCGTTCAGGAGATGTGGCACGGCAGGACAGATTTTCTCGCCGATCTGTTCCCCGTGCAGGTTCCCTTCGAAGCGGGCCATTTGTTGCCAACAGATTTGCCGGGACTCGGCGTTGAGTTCAACGAAGCGGCCGTTTCCAACTATCCCTACGAGCCGACATCGGGTCCGCGTCTACATAGATCAGACGGTTCCCTCACCAACTGGTAGCCGCTCACGGTCAGCAGACCCCTTGCAAGGAGCTGATAGGCCTTGCGATAATCGCCTAAGGCCCTTGCGATGATCGCAGAGGCAGCCGACCCTATTTAACTATGAATCTGTCGCCCCCCCGTGGTACACGAGACGTATTCCCCGAAGATCTGCGTCTGCGCGCCTGGCTCTTTGGCCACTTCCGCCAGGTAGGTCGCCTCTTCGGCTTTGAAGAATACGATGCACCCGTCGTTGAATCTGCTGATCTGTATGTGCGCAAGGCAGGTGAAGAAATCGTAAATCAGCTCTATACCTTCCAGGACAAGTCTGGACGGGATCTGGCGTTGCGACCTGAGATGACACCTTCTCTGGCACGCATGATTCTGCAGCGCGCCGGCTCTCTGCCTCTTCCTGTGAAGTGGTTCAGCCTGCCCCAATGCTGGCGCTATGAGCGGATGACCCGCGGCCGTACCCGCGAACACTACCAGTGGAATATGGACATCATTGGTGTGGATGATGTCACGGCCGAGACGGAACTGCTCGCCGCCCTGGTCACATTCTTCCGCGGCGTCGGACTCACCCATGAAAATGTCCAGATTCGCATCTCGAATCGGCGTCTGCTGCAGGCGGTGCTCGCAGCGGCAGGAATCGGCGAGGATCTGTTTGCCCCCGTTTGTGTTCTCGTAGATAAACTCGAGAAGGTGCCACGCGACGTAGTAGAAGCAGAGTTGGCCGAATTGGGCGTCGACGCCGCCGCCATCGACGGCGTCCTCGAAGTCGCTTCATGTAACACTCTTGAGGCCGCTGCGAAGTTGGTGGGCGAAGGCGATAATGGCCTGGATGAGGTCGCACGATTGCTCGATCTGGCTTCTGATTACGGAATCGCCGAGTGGTTGCAGTTTGATGCGAGCCTGGTTCGTGGCCTCGCCTATTACACGGGTATCGTCTTCGAAGCCAAGGCGATCACTGGCGACTTACATCGTGCAATTTGCGGGGGGGGGCGCTACGATCGCCTGCTGTCGACCTTTGGAGGCAAGGATCTTCCCGCCTGTGGATTCGGCTTCGGTGACCCCGTGATCCTTGAAATCCTCAAGGATCTCGACTTGCTACCGGCGCTTCCTCGTGGGATCGACGATGTCGTGTTCGCCTTTGAAGCATCTCTTCGGGGACCCGCTCAGGATGTCGCCCATCGCCTTCGCAACGCGGGGCGTAGTGTTGATCTGGTGTTGGAGGATGGCAAGCGGATGAAATGGGCCTTCCGCCACGCGGACAATGTTGGCGCGAGTCGCATTGTGCTGTTGGCACCCGATGAGTGGGCGAAGGGTGTGGTGAAAGTGAGAGACCTAGCCAGTGGCGAAGAGACAGAAGTGCCTCCAGCGGATCTATAGGGCCGAACATGAAGATTGGCGTCTGTGCATGGAGTTTTACCGGGGTCCATGGTCAAATCGAGGCGGGGCCGGATCCCCATACCCCTGCGGGTCTGGTCGACCTGGCGATCCGACATGGATTGCACTCGATCGAGGGAGCCAGTGGCTGGTGGGATCCACAGGACAAGGCAAGTCTTGGCGATTTCAGGCAGCGCCTTGCTGATACCCAGCTCGGCGTCTTCGTCGATACTGGGGGGCACGACTATGCCGAGAACATCCAGCCATTGCGAGATGCCATCCGCGTTGCCGGCGCAGTGGGTTCAAGGATCGTGCGTACGACGATCAGCCGCTTCCTTGAAGGAGACCGACGCAGCCTCGGTGCCGACGGCTGGCAGGCGCACCTTCAGGGCCTGGTCGCCCCACTGGCATCCGTGATGCAGGAAGCAGAGTCGGCTGGCATCGACGTGGGTATTGAGAACCATCAGGACATCTGTTCACACGAGCTGGTCTGGTTATGCGACCAGGTCGGGTCGCCGCGTCTTGGTGTCACAATGGACGTTGGCAATGCCTATGCTGTGGGAGAGACCCCCCTCGCCTTCGCACGTCGCGTTTTGCCCATTCTCAAACATGTGCACCTGAAGGACTACACCGTGCACGGTAGTGATGCGGGCTTCCGACTTAAGCGCTGCACGCTAGGTGACGGCGTCGTCAATTGGCCCGAGATGCTCGAACTATTCTCCAAACACGCGCCGCAAGTGGAAGGGTGCATTGAATTAGGCGCGACGCAGGCTCGGCACATCAGACTCTTCGAGGCCGACTGGTGGTCAACTTATCCCGAGCGGCCCTTTGTGCCGGACGCGATCGACGCACTGGGTGATCTTCATCGAGCGAATACGCCGAATGTCGACTGGCGCACGCCCCATGAGACGGATGCCGATGAAACGACTCGCGCCCAATACGAGATGCAGCAGTTCGAATCGAGTATCTCCTATCTGCAGGAAATCTCGGCGCTCTGATTCGGTTCGTTCCAGTTTGAGTCGTATCAGCTCTCGAGCAAAGCCAATTGCTGGGTCTCTGGCAGAGGCACGATCTGGTTGTCGAGGGTTCCGATCCCGCCTGAAAATGTCATCCGCACCAGATCACCGACCTGCAGTCCACCTGCCAGATCGCTTTCTGCGAAGACGGTCGGCGTGCCCCAGTACAGGACCTGTAGTTTCCGAGGTTCGAGAGGTAGTCGCCGGAAGAGCATGCGTTCCATGTGCAACAATCCATCGGGCATGTTCAGATGCGCCTGTCCCGTCTTGCCTTCCTTGAATCCGACGCGCTCACCATCTCGCAGTATTTCGCAGGAAACCGTCACCTGGCTGTCGTCAAAGGCCGAGGCCAGCACGAGTGAGGGCCCCATGCTGGCGCATCCCCCTGCCCAGTTCTTGGCTTGCGGAAGATTGAGTGGATTCGTCGCTTCGATGCCATTGTCGGTGGCGTCATTGCCACCTGTATAGCCTAACCGTTCGACCTGGCCTTTCGCATTCAGCCCGTAGACACTGATCAGTTCGGTCTCCGGTACGAGTCGCTCTGTGTCCGCTGGGCGAGTGATGGCTCCATTATGTCCAACCACCGTATCGGGCTCCCCCTTCGAAAACAGTTCGGGCCGGCCACCAGCGGCACACTCGCGATATTTCTGATCATAGACATTGACGGCATCACCCGTCGCCTGCTGCGCCTCGATCTCACGCAGCTTGGCACTATCCTCATGAGTCACCCCGGCCAGCCAGACCCGCATCGCATAGGGCTTGCCCCGAGGGCCAGACACGGGCTTGTCGAGGCTCAGAGAGCTTCCTGGTCTCGCCTGGGCGAGAGCCGCCAGGGACAAGCGGCGGTTGCCGTCGGCTGCGCTCCTTGCTGACTGGGCGGCGGCGGCGATCCCATCACGATCTCCACCTCTGTCATAGTAGAGTTCGAAGAGGGATGCCGGGCCGTCTCCTGCAGTCAGGTCGACAACTTCATCGCCCTCCACCAGGCCCAGGTGCTGCGGTGAAGGCGCGCTCGTATCGAGAAACTGGATCAAACGCATGATTCTGTCCTTTCGTTCATCGATGCAGACTCGTCAGCCGTGCACGAAGAGGGAGTCATTGATACGCGGCACGATGCCCACGTCGGCAGCTCGTGCCAACAGATCATCGATCGCCGCTTCGCCCTGATGGCCGTAGTCTCTGGTGTATTGATTGACATAGAGAGCAATGTGTGCATCCATCACCTCGCGTTCCATTTCCTGTGCATTCGTGGCGACATAGTCGCGGACCACGTCAGGTTGTGCGTGGGCAAAGTCGACACTGTCGCGCACAGCGGTTTCGATCTGTCGCAACCGGTCGTGTCCCAGCGATCGCCGTGCGGCGATCCCGCCGAGGGGGATGGGATGCCCAGTCGTCGATTCCCACCACTGGCCCAGGTCGACGATCTGATGCAGACCATATCGCTGATACGTGAAACGACTCTCATGGATGATGACACCCGCATCGACCTGTCCAGACTGCACGGCGCCCATAATCTGATGGAAGGGCATCTCGACAACGTTGGTCAATTCCGGCGCAAAGAGACGCACGAGCAAGGCCGCCGTCGTCATGCGGCCTGGGATCGCGATACGAGCACGATGGAGCTCTTCGGCATCCATCGGGCGCCCCGCCACGACCAGCGGACCGCAGCCTCGTCCGAGGGCCCCACCAGACCGCAGCAGGCAGTAAGACTGGCGAAAGTGACCCAGCGCATGAAAGGACACCTTGACGATATCGAGTTCCTCTCGTGTCGCCATGCCATTGAGGGTTTCTATGTCCTCGAGCACTTCTGTTACAACCGGCGCCTCAGGCAAGCACCCATGGACAAGGGCGTAGAAGACAAAGGTGTCATTCGGACACGGAGAATAGCCGAGGCTCAGGGTATCACTCACTTCTGACCATCTCTCTGGCCCCACTCAGCCAGTAGGAGCATGACCGCACGCTGCGCCCCTTCGCAGGCAAGGCTCAGATTCCACCGCGAGCGATCGCGATCCTCTACAGCATTGCTGATGGCACGTAACTGCACAAAATCGACGTGATAGAGTGCACACAATTGCGCCGCTGCAGCGCCCTCCATGCTCTCACAGATCGCACCAGGAATTCGCCCACACCGCTGTTCTCCCAGGGCTGCTGTACCACTGACTTCTTGTACGGTAGCAAAGGGGCCTACAGCCACGCCCACCTCAAGATGCGACGAAAGCAGATGGTGGGCTTGCTCGGTCCTTGGCCCATCACAGGGATACGTGTTGTAGTAATCGGCGGCCCCCGTGAGAACGGGAATTCCGATCGCCTCGGCGCCCTGCCAACCGGATGGGGTCGTCACGCCCAAGTCAGCGAAACTGTCGTCTTTTGACAGGGCGATGTCACCGATCGCCAGGCCGGACCCATCGTAGGCCCCACCTACCCCAACCTGCAGGACCAGATCGGGCTGCGACAACTCCAGAGCACGTGTCAAGGCGTGGGCCGTGTTGACGGCACCGAGTCCACCCTCCACAAGAAGAGTGCTCGTGCCGTGCAAAACACCTGAGAGCCAGCGACGCCCGGCGATGGTCTGCTCGATCGCTCTTTCAAAAGCCGCGGCGATGCGGTCTCCCTCCATCGCCGTAGCGGTAAGTAGAAGAATCGACACATTGACCTCGGCGCGATTTCTACTGTGTCAGTATTGGAGAACGACTTTGATGGGACGCTCGTCGACCGGGCGATTGGCAAACAATTCAAAGGCCGGCTGAATCTGATCGAAAGGAAGAATGTGTGTGATCAGATGTTCCACATCGATTCGTCCCTGGCAGATCCAGTCCAGAGCCGTCGCATAGTCGTCATAGGGATTGTCACCGGCATTGACCGTCATCACCAGACGGATCTCGCGCCGCTGCATATGGAGCAGGGGCAATTGAATCTCGCCCTCATGCCCCGCCTTGTCCGGCACGCCAAAACCGATCACCGTGCCATTTCGGCGCGTCAGATCGGCGGCAAGCCGATACGTGTCGGCATCGCCAACGGCTTCCACGACGATATCTGCCATGGCGCCCTGGGTGATCTCACGCACACCAGACTCGATGTCGTCTCTGAGTGGGTTCAGCGTATGCGTAGCGCCACTGCGTCTTGCTACATCGAGTCGGTAGTCAAGCGGATCGACAGCGATGATCGAACGAGCGCCAAGATTTCGCAGCGTCGAATCGAACAATTGCCCCGTCGGCCCCTGGCCCAGGACGACGACATGTTGATTGATGATCTGCGAAATTTTTCGGAACGGTCGAATAACCGTGCCCAACAACTGCGACATCAACACCTTCTCAGGCGTTTCATCGATCGGCAGACGCAGGAGCCCTTCGTCGTGGGTCAGAACCGCTTCCTGAAACAGGCCATTGTCTCGATCGAATCCCCAAAGAAGAACTCGTTCACCCTCGGCGTATTTGCCGGACGGACAAACCTCGACAACGCCGATTCCTTCATGGCCACTGCCACCGGGGGCCACGGGATAGGAAGGCGCCACGCCGTGATAGTCCGGCATGTCGCTGCCGCACAGGGCCACTTGCTGCAGGCGAACACGCATTTGATCGGCACGCGGCTGAGGCGTCTCAACATCGACGAACTCCCATTGACGCGGTGCGTGTAAAGTGGCGGCTTTCACCGCCGCTGCCTTTCAGTGCGCTCGCCGCGCGTCTTGGCAGCCTCAATGAGTTCCTCTGGGTCGACACCAACGGTCTCGGGATCAACAACCTTGCCGATTTCACGTCCTTCGGCCTCTGATCGCTTGGCCAAATTCACAATGAAGGGCGCCGGGCGCGGGCGTCCATTGAACATGGTCGTGATCGCAATGGTTGGCTTGCGCACATTGTCCGAATTTGGTTCGTAGACGACGGCAACTTCCTTGTTGTTGAGTTCCACAAGGCTACCGACGGGGTAGATACCAAGAGATTGCACGAAGAGATCGACAAAATGTTCGTCGAACTCGGTGCCTCGATTCTTGTACAAAGCCATCAAAGCCATGGACATGGACATCGCTGGCTTGTAGACGCGTTTGGCTGTGAGAGCATCATACACATCGGCAACGGCCGTCATGCGCGCGTATGGGTGGATTTCATCAGCCTTCAGTCCGTAGGGATATCCACTGCCATCAAGCATTTCGTGATGCTGTTCTGCAATGAAGACCTGCTCTTCCGTAAAACCACCCTCTTCGCGCATGATATCTCCGGAGTATACGGCGTGCTTGCGCATGATCTCGAGTTCATGTGGCTCGAAGCGGCCCGGTTTGTTCAGGACGTCAAGTGGAACGCGGGTCTTGCCGACATCGTGCAGCAGTGTCGCGGTGGTGATGGTCGGCAGGTATCCGGGGTCCACCCCATCCGCCTGCGCCACGGCAACCACCAGCGTGCACACGTTCATGCAATGCAGGGCCGTGTAGGGATCGTGCTTTTTTATCCGTGTCAGCGACAACATGGCGTCGACATTGCGCAGGATCGACTCAGTGACCACTTCGCTAGCGGCATTCACCTTCTCTATATCGACGCCTTTTCCTTCGGCTACGTCAGCAAGAGCACTGGTGAGTATCTCCGTCGTCTCGTTGCGAATTTCTGTGGCACGCTCGATCTCTTCATCGAAGTGAACGAGGCGGCCATCGGGGGGCGGTCGCCGCAATGGATCGGTGAGGGGCTTGACGCCTGCGGCCAAATCGGCGCCCTTGTCCGTGTCGATCGTAACCATGGATAGGCCCGTTTCACGCAATCGCGTGACAAGGGCATCTGATGACACCAACAGACCTCCATTGTTGGAGATCTTCTCATGCATCTTCCCCGTCATTCGCGCCCGCTTTGCGCTGGAGCCTGTGCGCACGGCATTTAGCGGTTCCAGGAAGCGTGTCTCATCGCCATCACGGTCCTCGACAATGACCGAGGCTTCGAGAAACATGCCTGCTTGGAGGTAATCGACAGAAATCAGCTTCTTCATGGCGCGGGGTTTTATGCCCTTAATTGGTAGAGGCGGGGGTACAATCCTGTATAAGAAGCCGCCTCACAGGTTGACAGTCAAGAGCCATGGCAACATCCGTATTTACAGGAACTTCCAACTACATGTCGGAGGCCAAATGAGCCTTTTGCCCACGCGTATTGCCGATATTTCGGTACACGTAGTGCAGATTCCCAGGCACTACGTGACCCACATTGCCGAGGGCTCACCGCCAGGGGGCAAAGAGACATCACTTTATTATGTGCTACAGATTATCAGCGATGATGGACAAGTTGGACTCGGTGAAATCTCAGACATTGAACCTGATTGGGCACCCCCCTCACGAAATTCCATCCGCCAATGGCTGCTTGACGGCCTCGTGGGCGAGGCTTTGACTGACGAGACATCGCTCAAGCAACGTGTTGAACCGGCGATCGCTGCCATCGAACACCCCGAGTTGCGGCGTCTGACACGATGTGCCGTGGAAATGGCTCTTCTCGACCTGATCGGTCGATGCACAGGACTGCCCGTCTGTGCGCTTCTAGGTGGCCCCTTGCGTCAGCAGATCGCCGTCAGTTGGGTTGCCTACATCCGCTCGACAGAAGACGTCGTCGCTGAGGTCGAACAGCGCCAAGCTCAGGGTTTCAATGCCTTCAAGCTGAAGGTGGGTCTTGACCCGAGTGCGGACGATGAGCGAGTACGCGAGGTCAGACAGCGACTAGGCCCTGATGCTCATCTGCGCGTCGACGCCAGTGGCGCTTGGGACCAAGACGAGGCGGTGGGCCGGTTGCACAGGTTGGCTGAACTCGGAATCGACGCCGTCGAAACGCCCCTGTCCACCATTTCACGCAGCATAGCCAAGGATCGGCCTCAGGTCATCAATGAAGACCCAGAGTCACCTGCCAGATCCCTTGCTGCACTGCGCTCGCAGGTTTCGGTTCCCATCATCGAACACGTGGGCGATTTCGACGACGCATTTACCCTGGCACTACTCGCCAACAAGGCGGTCGACGCCATCAACGTGATTCCTGCACAGGCCGGTGGTTTGCGCAGAGCCATGCGTCTGCTACAGCTGGCCCAGGTGGCAGGGACACCGGCCCTGCTTGGCAGTACGGTCGAACTCGGTATCGGCACCGCAGCGGCTCTGCAAGTTGCGGCAGCGGCGGCGGCGGTCACCTGGGCCAGTGATCTGGTCGGCCCTGGACTGCTCACGGCGGATGTCGTGGAGCCGGCGATCGCGTACGAATCAGGCGAACTTGCCCTCCCGGCTGGCGCCGGGCTCGGCGTCACCCTGTCGGCGTCTGCCATGGAACGCTGGCAGGCTTGAATCTGAGAAAGTGGCACATGCCGACATCAGGATGACGCCAACCGATGCCGGGGTGACAGACTCGACGTCGCTGACTAAGATTGGCGCCCCACATCCAACAGGAGGATGGCCATGCCCAGATTATTCGGACGCAACTACACACGACAGCAGGTTCAGGATCTCGTCGGCGACATGTCGCAGGTCGCAGGGATCCGGCGCGGTGAGCTGGTAGAGGGCACCGAACGTGGCGCCGGCCTGATCGAGGTCACCAATGCCTCGGGCCTGAGCTTTTCTGTGCTACCTGGTCGCGCCCTCGATATCAGTGCAGCAACCTACAAAGGGATGTCCCTGTGTTTCCGCTCCAAGACGGGAGACGTGGGCCCTGCCTTCTACGAGCCCGCAGGATACGATTGGATGCGAGGGTCCTTCCTGGGATTGCTGACGACGTGTGGACTGACCTTCGTCGGACACCCGGAGACAGATCCACAGGAAGAAAACGAAGAGTTACCACTACACGGCCGCCTCTCCTATATCCCGGCAAAGGACGTGTTCACACGCGGCGCTTGGGAAGGGGACGATTATGTATTGCGCCTGGGCGGACGGATGCGTGAGCACATCATGTTCGGTCACTGTTTGGAGATGACCAGACAGATGTCGACGGTCCTCGGAGAGAGCGTAATTCGACTTCACGATCGCGTCGAAAACCTGGGTACTGACCCGGCACCACTGATGGTGCTGTATCACACCAATCCAGGGTGGCCTCTGCTCGATGTCGGGGCGCGACTACTGGTACAGTCAGGCAAAACGACAGACTGGCTCAAGGATGAAGACGTTTCTCCCGACGTGTACACGAAGATGGCCGGCCCGCGCCAGCGTATGCACGACGATGTCTACGTCCACCGACCTCGAGCCGATCGGCGCGGTGATGCGCACGTTGCTCTCATCAATGATCGGCTGGGGCTGGGTTTGTATTGGAAGTTCCCGCGCAAACAGATGCCCGTTCTCAGCCAGTGGCAACACTTCCACCGCGGCACGTATGTCACGGGTATCGAGCCAGGTAATTGCAGTGCTCTCGGTCGGGCATGGAATCGGAAGAATCGCACCCTCGAATACCTTGAACCGGGACAGACACGCGATTTTCACCTGGAGATGGGCGTTCTCGATGGCGAAAAGGAAATTCGAGCCTATGAACGGGCGCATTGCTGATCACGACAGATTTCCGGATCTCGGACGATCACCCTGATACCTTGTGACGGCAACCCGGATTCGGGACGGGACCTCTACGAATCAAGAATCTTGTAGATCTCGAGCAAGCGCTCGGCCACAATCAACTCTGTGTAGTGTTCGATCACCCGTCGTCGCCCAGCGGCGCCCAGACTTTCTCGCAGGTTTTTGTCTTTTAATAGTGTTGAGACCGCGACCTGCAGGGCCGCTGCATCACGCATGGGCACCAGCAGCCCTGTTTGACCCTCTACGACAATCTCGCGACAACCACGGATGTCACAGGTCACCGCGGCGCGGGACATCGCGGTGGCTTCTAACAGGGATTTGGACAACCCTTCGCGGTGTGACGCCAAAACAAAAACATCCATCGCGGCATAGAGGGCCGGCATGTCGCTGCGCCCCTGCAGAATCTGACAGCGATCCTCGACACCATGGTCGCGAGCCAATGCATAGGGATCGACGGCATCGGATTGCTCGGGTTCGAACAGGCCCACGACGAGGAAACGTACTCTGTCGTTGATACGAGCCAGCCGCCCGGCCATATCAAAAAATTCGAGATAGCCCTTTTCTTCGACGACGCGTCCCACTGTGCCCACCACGAGATCCTCGTCAGACCATCCCAATTCATGCCGCTTCTGTGCCCTGGCATGCGGGTTTTCCGCGGGATCGAAATACGAGGTGTCTACTCCATTGCCCAACAGATGAAGGCGATCTTCTTCCTTGAAGCTATGGGCCGTCGCGTAGGTCAGATCTTCTTCGGACTGAAACAACAGATGATCGCTCCAGAACGCCGTCCATCGCTCTGCGGTCAGTGCAGCGGCGTGATAGAGCCCCTTGGTGCGATCGTGAAATAAGAAACCATGGACCGTGTGTACGACCTGTCGTACGCCTGCAAGTTGCGCAATCGGTGGTCCCAGCAATCCAGCCTTGGGATTGTGCGTATGAACGATATCGTAGTTACCACGACGCAGTGTTGAATAAAGCGCCGCCGATGTACGAGCGTCAGACCACGGTGAGATCTCTCGTTCGAAAGGCAGGTAGGTCAGCTTGATCCCGATCTCTTCAAGGCCAGATTCGTAGTCGACACCGTCGGCGGCCCCCGAATCAGGCGCCCTACCACAAAGCAGGTGAATCTCGCATCCAGCCGCCATCAAATAGGTCAGGCGACGTCTCAACAGAAGCCAACAGATGCGGTCTGTGGGGACGATGTGAGCGACGCGCATCAGGTAGTCTCTGACTCGATCACAGGCTCGCCTGCTCCCAGACAGAGCGTAGCGCCGTTGCCGTGGCACTTACTGCATCCTCTGCGGACATCGCGCGCACCGCCTCGCTGCAGGGCTCCACCATGACGGGACCATCATAGCCGACACGCTTGAGGGCGGTGAGGAATGTCACGATGTCGATCACACCCGTCGCTCCGGGTAGTTCGCGTTGGTTGTCTATTTGGGCATCCACCGCTCTGTCCGGTGCATCATTCACGTGTACGTCCACAATCTGCTCTGGGCTCAATCTCTGCAGGTGCGTGCTGTCTTCTCCCGCGGTATGCCAATGCCAGGCGTCTAAGAGAAATCCCACATTCTCACCTACAGCGGCACACAAATCAGCCATCTGATCCAGCGAGTGGACGAAGGCATACTTCATATTCTCTCGACTGCGCAGGGGTCCTACATACTCAAGGCCCAAGCGGATCCCATGCGCATCAAGGATCTCGGCAGCTGGTCGCAATCGCTGCACATGTAGGTCGAAGTTCTCCTGGAAGGTCAGCTCATTTGACGCGGGGCTGATCCAGGTCGCTGTGCGCTTCACGCCGAGGCTTGCAGCCAACGCGGCCTGCGCATCAAGGACACCCAGGCCTTCTTCCAGTTGCTCCTCGTCGCGGCGAAATTCCAAAGGGAAACCGAAGGCCGCCAGACGTACGCCCGTGTGCTCGCAAAGCTGGCGGACTCGCTCTGCACCGACAGCTGCCGCATCGGCGATGCTGAAGTGATAACCGTCGAAGCCGTGATCGGCCGCCAGTGTCAGTCCTTGTTCAAGACCATCAACGCTGACACCGATCGCTCCTGGGCTCAAAGATGTGAACATTGCAGTGGTGTCCCCTGTGTCGCGTGAGCGGGTAACTGTGCCGCTTCAGCGGGCAACATTGTTCTGAGGTCGCCCTTCAAGAAAGGCGATGACATTATCCACAGCCCCCCCATTCAGAAGATCCACTCCCTCAGGAGTCTGATCGGCTGCGTGGGGTGTCATCACGACCTGCTCGCAGTTCTGAATCGGATGCTCGGCGACGAAGGGCTCGTCTGGAAACACATCGAGTCCGGCGCCAGCCAATTGACCCTGTTCAAGAGCCGTCGCGAGTGCATCCAGGTCGACGACATCGCCACGCGCACCATTCAGCAAAACAGAATCGGGTTTCATGGTCGCCAACTGCTTTTCGCCGATTAGACCTCGCGTGTCGTCGGTGAGTGCGACATGGAGACTCACATAGTCTGCCTGCGCCAGCAATTGGTCGAG
>Ga0114999_10000270_pt1 | contig 77342 bp, 54 predicted proteins | sample ArcticOcean_MG_C_3_FD_89820 | JGI IMG/M metagenome (GOLD analysis project Ga0114999, IMG submission 89820) | Marine microbial communities from western Arctic Ocean - ArcticOcean_MG_CB8_126 | ecosystem: Environmental > Aquatic > Marine > Oceanic | place: Arctic Ocean: Canada Basin | collected...
CTTTTACAATATGTTCAGACCACATACGGCACATGATGGGAAAACACCTTATGAAATGCTTAGATTGAAGCTGAAAACTAATTAAAACTGTAAACCATAGTCCAAAATATCACAACCGTCAAGCCCATACTCATAGTGATATTCAGTTCTGCCTTCCTGCCCAGCAAGTTGAGTTCCTTCAAAGACCCACACACCACCGACTAAGTTGTCAAATGGTTGCAAATGACTTTGCTGAGCCAAGGCTGAAACAGAAATTGTCAATTGTATTGCTATTGTAGTTAGAATCGTTAAATTCATAATACACTATTCTAAATCATTTCAGATTTTATCATTTACTACCCTTCAAATATTCCTGTAGCGACCTCACTCCAAACTTGGATTCGCGCTTCTGTGTAATCGCCTGTACCGCTGCCCAGGAACCGGATAGTGTAGTGATGTTCGGAATTCCGAGTCGATACGCCGCTTCCCCCACTGCGCGCTCATCATAGTGAGACTCTCTGCCCAAAGGCGTGTTGATGACCATTTGAACCTCGCCGTTTTTTATCAAGTCAACTACATTGGGACGTGCTTCGTTTACCTTGAAAACGTGTTGGCATTCCAATCCGGCTTCGCTTAGTGCCTCGTGTGTTCCGTAGGTAGCCAAGATGTTAAAGCCCAGTTTAGTAAGCTCGGATGCTATTTTAACCGCACGCTTCTTATCATGGTCATTGACGCTGATGAACACACCTCCGCTGTCAGGAAGGTTCGCTTCAACTGCGGTTTGTGCCTTGGCGAAAGCCTCACCAAATGTCAATCCAATCCCCATGACTTCACCTGTAGATCGCATTTCTGGACCGAGAAAATATGACAATTTATCAAAACGGGTAAATGGAAACTTGACTCCTTTAACTGACACATAATCAGGGCTGGGGTCGTCAGGAAGGTTCATTCCTGCCAACTTCTCACCCACAATAACTTTCGCAGCAATTTGCGCCCAGGGGATACCGGTTGCCTTGGAAACAAATGGCACCGTTCGGCTCGCTCGGGGATTGACTTCAATGATATATACAGTCTCATCCTTGATTGCAAATTGTATATTCATCAAACCGATAATGTTCAGGTCAGCAGCAAGTACACGAGTTATCCTTACTATTTCTGCTCTCATCTCTTTGGAAAGCATATACGGTGGCAATACGCAGTCCGAATCTCCTGAGTGAATTCCTGCTTCTTCTATATGCTGCATAATACCGCAAATCAGGCAATCTGTTCCATCAGCGACTGCATCAACGTCAAATTCAAAAGCATCCTCAATGAAACGATCTATCAGCACATCACCTCCACCGGACGCTTGTGACGCATCAAGGAAGTATTTTTGCATAGCATGTTCATCATAGACAATTTCCATCGCTCTTCCGCCCAATACGTATGATGGTCTCACAAGCACGGGATAGCCAATATTACGAGCGACAAAGTTTGCTTCTTCAATAGATGAGGCAACGCCGTAGTCGGGATGCGTAATGTTGTGTTTCTTCAGCAAAGCACCGAATTGACCGCGATCTTCGGTAGCATCAATCGCATCGGCTGAAGTTCCGAGTATATTTATCCCGTGGTTTCTTAATTCGTTAGCAAGTTTTAGGGGTGTTCCACCACCAAATTGGAGCACAACTCCCAAGGGCTTCTCATTGTCGCAAATTCCGATCACATCCTCAGCTGTAACCGGCTCGAAGTATAGTCGGTCGGCGATGTCGTAATCGGTTGAAACCGTTTCTGGATTGCAATTAACCATGATGACCTTGCGACCGATTGATCGTAAAGCTATTGCCGCCTGTACACAGCAATAATCGAATTCAATCCCCTGACCAATTCGATTGGGACCGCTTCCGAGAATAATCACCGTATTATCGCCCAATCGATCGGCTTCATTTTCCTCGCCATAGGTTGAATAATAGTAAGGTGTAACCGCCTCAAACTCTGCGGCACATGTGTCCACAGTGCGATAAACTGGGGATATATCCTGTTGGGTTCTCATCCGCCGGATGAATGAAGGAGAACTTTTCCACAAATGAGCAATCTGATGGTCGCTGAATCCGTTTCGCTTTGCTTTCAGGATCAATTCCATATCTGTTGGCGATCCAGGGCTATCGTGTCCCCCACTCTTAACGATACGCCTGATAGACTTCTCAATTCCTACTATATCTGCCATCTGCTCAATAAACCAAGGGTCGATCCCAGTGATGCGGGAAATTTCATCTACAGGCATATCAAAAGCGAGTGCATAACGGATGAAGAAAATTCTATTTGGCTCAGGAGTATGCAGGCGATTCCAAATAATTGAGATCCAATCAGGTCTGAGATGTGCTTCGACATTATCAACTGTCATCACATCTGCACCATCTGCTCCCAGACCGTGGCGACCAGTTTCTAAGCTGCGTAGAGCCTTTTGTAAAGCTTCATTAAAGGTGCGCCCGATTGCCATCACTTCGCCAATGGATTTCATTTGGGAACCCAACTCACGGTTGGCTGCGGGGAACTTTTCAAATGCCCAGCGAGGTATTTTTACCACAACATAGTCAAGTGTCGGTTCAAATGCTGATACTGTCCTACCGGTTACATCATTGGGGATTTCACCAAGGGTCATACTGACCGCGAGCAATGCTGCTATTTTGGCAATTGGATAGCCGGTGGCTTTTGAAGCCAATGCCGAAGACCGCGACACCCGCGGATTCATTTCGATTACGACCATGCGACCATTTTTCGGATTTAACCCAAATTGTATATTCGATCCACCGGTATCAACCCCAACAACGCGCATAATATCGATAGATGCATCTCGCATCATTTGATATTCCTTGTCGGTAAGTGTCATTGCTGGAGCCACTGTAATAGAGTCACCTGTATGAACTCCAAGCGGATCAAAGTTTTCTATCGAACATACAATCACTACATTGTCAGCCTTGTCGCGCATCACCTCAAGCTCGAACTCTTTCCATCCAAGCAGAGATTCCTCAATCAACACCTGAGTTACAGGTGAAGCATCAAGCCCTCTCTGAACCATCTGTTTAAATTCTTCAGTGTTATATGCTACTGCTCCGCCGATTCCACCAAGCGTGTAGGCAGGTCTAATGATAGCCGGCAACCCAGTTAATTCTACGACAGTATCGGCTTCCTCCAGCGAACTCGCTATTCCACCCCGAGGTACATCAAGCCCGATTTGCTGCATGGCTTTTTGGAAGCGTCCGCGGTCTTCCGCTATGTCTATTGAGTCATATTTCGCACCGATAAGCTCAACATTGAACTCTTCTAAAACCCCTGCCCGATAAAGCTCCCGTGCAAGATTTAGTGCAGTCTGTCCACCCATTGTTGGAAGCAGTGCATCGGGTCGCTCTTTCTCGATCACCATCCGTAAATACTCAATTCTGAGAGGCTCAAGATATGTGGCATCTGCAAATTCCGGATCTGTCATTATTGTTGCTGGATTACTATTCACGAGAATCATGCGATAGCCCAGATTCTTCAGGACACGTAACGCTTGAGTGCCCGAATAATCAAACTCGCACGCTTGTCCGATCATAATTGGACCGGACCCAATTATGAGAATCGAATTGATGTCAGTTCTGTGAGGCATGTTGCTCCATCAGGCTGCGAAATTTTACAAACAGGTCAGAAGAATCGTGTGGTCCCGGCGAAGCTTCGGGATGAAACTGTACTGAAAATGCTTTTTGGACGGGGTAATCTAATCCCTCTACCGTGTCATCATTTAGACTGCAAAGCGAAATATTTACACTTGATGGAAGGCTGTCGCGCGTTACTGCAAATCCGTGATTGTGCACGCTGACAATAATTCTCCCTGTCTTGTCCAAACCAACCGGATGGTTTATTCCCCTGTGACCAAATTTCATTTTGTGGGTTGAGGCACCTGCTGCAATCGCAAGCAATTGATGCCCGAGGCAAATTCCGAATATTGGAATCTTTCCAAGGACACTGCGAATGCTCTCAGCAGCACCGCTTACGGCAGCAGGATCACCGGGTCCATTGGATAACAGTATGCCATCAGGTTTATAAGCTAAGACATCCTTAATATTTGTGCTGTAGGGATATACTTTAACCGCACATCCCACATCAACCAATCGCCGCAAAATGTTTTGCTTTACTCCATAATCAATCACGGCAACTCTAAATTTTTTTCCTTGGGAAACAGGGCTTCGACCAAGCCATTGTTTTTCAGTACCGTGTGACCAATCGTACGGTGAATCACATTGAACTGCAGCAGCACCGTTCATCCCGTCCATCGATGGTGAGGCTAAAACTGTTTGCAAGGCGGCGGCAACTTTGGTATCACTGTGAAATATCCCCCCGCGCATACTGCCATGCTGACGTAAATGTTTCGTTACTGAACGAGTGTCAAGCCCTTGTATTCCAGGAATCTTTGCATCTATGAGCATATCGCTTAACGACCTCTCGGCTCTCCAGTTGGAACTCTTGGTAAAGCTCCGAGCGGCGAATCCATTGATAAATGGTCGTCTTGACTCGTTATCATGATTGTTAACTCCTGTATTGCCAATATGTGCTGTTGTCATTATGACGATCTGATTCCAATAAGATGGATCGTACAATACTTCTTGATATCCTGACATTGCTGTGTTAAAAACGACTTCGCCCGTTGTTTCCTCTTGCCAACCGTACAAATTGCCAGCGAATGTACGTCCGTCTTCAAGCAGTAGATATCCCCTGCTATTGCCTGTATTCAATTATACCTCAAACTTCGTAATTAATCCAATTATTTCAAACATGGTTAATATGATAATCCTGACTTAATAATCCTATGATTAGTAACAAATAGTATGATAAATTGAAGGATTGCCTCAGGTAACTATTCACCCTCAGATTTCAAATAGAACATAATTATCATGTTAAAAAATTTTGAGAGGTTTATAATGTAATCATGACAGTCTGTCAGGGGATAATGACTTTTCTCAGACATATTGCGATAAATTATTTATCGTGAGCAACCAATATGTAATTGTTAGGAACTTCCTTGACAAATTAATGTTTTAAGGGTATATTTGAGTCTTGAATACAAAAGACATTCAATTTTAGTAATTGTTAGTTATAATGAGGATTGCCATGAAAAATTTCATCTCTATTTTTATCATTTTATTGTTTACTTCTGCTCTATACAGTGGGACAGAGAATCAAAGTGGATTGCTTAGCCCAACCAAAGTGATTCAAAATACTATATCAGAACGTTCACAACCGATTCGAGTACCATCACGTGACGACAGAGTTATGGTGGATGTGTTCTCTGAGGACTTTGAAAATGATGCCGAAGGCTGGCAAACTCTGGATTTAACCAATTTAGATACCGCATGGCATAAGTCAGATTTTTTAAATCCTGAGGATGACAATTTATTGTGGTGGTGTGGTGATTCACTTACGGAATTTGATGAAGACTATGTTGGATATAACAATTCATGGTTGCAATATCTTGATACTCCAGTACTTGATTTTGCTGATGCAGAAGATGGCTTGAGCTTGACCTTTGATGCTTATTGGTTAGTCGAAGACCCTCGTCGTGTCGAACCACCTGATCCATATGATGGGTGGGATGGTTTTGTGGTGATGATTTCAACAGATGGCGGCGAAGAGTTCTCTGCTATAAACCCAGATTCACCAGAGTATGATGCTGAACGACTGTCTGCTGCCGAGAGATGGTGGGACCTAGGTCCCACTCCAGCATGGACATTTATGTCAGGTGAATGGGATGATGTAGATGATGTAACACCAGAACCTCAGTGGGTAGGTGTTGTGTTTGATTTATCCGATTACGCTGCTGAAGAAGATGTCGTCATAAGATTTTTACTCGCCAGCGACAGAACGGTATCAGCTCCATTTAATCCTTATCTCGCCAATAGTGGTATTTTTCTAGACAATATCGTTATTGAAGACAATGATGAGAATGTCTTTCTGTTTAACAACGCAGATGATGACCCAGTGCCATCAGACCTAATTCCTCGTCGTGGAGAAGGGTTTGGCGATTGGTGGGAGCTAACAGATACTAATCGTCCCGATGGTGAGGGTGAAAATAGTATGTGGCTTGAGGATGGCCATGTTTCTCTATTTAATGCTTTACAGTCTCCACCATTTGAAATCCCCGAAGGAATGAATGTCTTCTTCCAATATTGGGTCTGGTGTGATATACCTGACAGTGACGGAAACGGTGACAACCAATTAGAGGACTTTTATGAAGTCTATCTATCAGATGATGATGGAGAATCATGGTCACGACAACACTATGATTATAATCGTGATGGTGTAGGTGGCGATGGTTGGGCACATTATGTACCCGGATCACCATTCGGAGATGTAAATATTGATATGGATCTTTCTACATGGGCAGGCGAAGTAGTTATGCTTCGATGGGTCGCTCGATCTGATCACAATGAAGATGGTGGCTCTGGCGAAGGTTTATTCATTGATGATATTGAGGTTGTCGGGGATGACCGCTGGGCACGTGATGCTGGCATGGAAAACTTTGTGGTTCCTTATCCTTTGACTGTAGCATACCGGGTGGGTGGAGCTACGGTTGAGATGTATAACTACGGAACAAGAGACCTTGTCGGGGTCAATGCTGGTTGGGGCTGGACTGATCCTAATGGTGACAATTATATTCCCATAGTTCCTCGCCCAAATATTGAAGTTGACGGCTTTGCAAATATTAATCTTACTGACTACCGCCGGCAGCAGCCCGGCTGGGCACCAACTGTACCGGGCGAATATACAATCTGGGCTGCAAGTAGGCTGGGTGCAGAAACCACTGGTGATCAATCCGATGACGACCAAGCTCCAGAAAATGATCGTGTGCAGTATGAATCAGTCAGAGTTAATCCTGAAGATATCTTTGAATTGGGTTATGACAATAGATCCTACCAATTCTTAGAAAACTTTGATGCCAATACTGGTGCTGCCACTCGATATAGCCCTGGCGATATTGAATTAGATCAATACACCTTGAGCGCAGTAAAAATTCAGTTTAACGGACTACAGAACAGTGCTGACTATAGGCTTCACATTCTTGGTGCAGGCGATGATGACAATACCCCAGGCGCAGAGCTTATTGCTCGCGATGTAACCGTCACAGTACAAGAATCAATCCCAAACTGGCATACAGTATTATTGTACGAACATGAAGAATTACGCGATCTTGAGGGCGATTTCTGGGTGTGGATCGAAGTTCTTGGCGATGATGGCATCCCACAAATTGTCTGGGACACCCAAACAGCAGATGACGGTCGATTCTTTAGCTTCGATGGTCAGAATGCAGATGGTTATCAGGGCGATTTGATGATGCATGCTGTAGTTGTACCTGAACCAATCGAGGTACCTACATTGACAGAGTCTGAGGATTTTCTTGACTTTGATGAAGTCTTACTCGGCGAATCTGTCACTCGGCAGGTCAGGCTTTATTCAACAGCATTTGCTCCTGTTACTATTTCGAACGTTTCAGTTGAATCCGATGTCTTTAGCTTGGAATTTCCAGAAGAGGTTACTCTCGACTTCGGCGAATATTATGCAGTGGATGTAGTATTTACACCTACTAATTATGAAGCACAAGAGGCAGCACTTACGATTGAGACTGATGCTGAAGAGGCTCCCCAAATTGATTTATGGGGCAGTGGTACAGATTCCGCTCCTGAAGACGGAATGATATTACCTTTCAAGTTTGAACTCTCGGAAGCATATCCAAATCCGTTCAATAGCATGACGAGGATTAATTTTTCACTCCAAACTCATGGGATGGCAATAGTATCATTATTTGATATAAACGGTAGATTTGTATCAGCACTCGCGGGTGGCAATTTTGCCGCGGGTTCACATCAAATCGCTGTGAATGCTGAGATGCTTTCAAGTGGTGTGTATTTGGTTATGCTTGAGTCTAATCAAAATACTGCCATTAGAAAAATTGTACTGATGAAATAAATTACATTTTAATGCAGAACTTACTGCCGGTTATCTTTACTTTTATTTAAGTAAGGATAATCGGCAGTCCTGTTTTTAATTTGTCTCGGAAATACTAAATATTATCTATGGATTCCATCGGTCACATAATTGAACGGTTTGAAGTTACAGCATCGACTAACTCTTTGCTTAAAGCGCGAGCAGAGCTTGGTCTTGCTAAACATGGAACCGTTATTTGGGCGGATCATCAAACCGCAGGACGTGGAAGATTGGAGCGGGTTTGGGAAGCTGACCCCGGCAAGGGATTGTTGTTCTCAGCGTTAATTCTACCCGATTCATCCTTTTCACGTATCACCCTCATCGGCTTGCTCGCATCGCTGGCTGTCTATGATACCATTGTTGAGCAATTCGTAAATATAGATTCATTTGATCAGAATCGCTTTGACCGACTCATGTTGAAATGGCCCAATGATATACTTTTTGAGGGTCGTAAATTGTGTGGTATTCTATGCGAGAGTGGTTTTAATCCAGGTCATAAAAGTAGCTTTATTATCATTGGAATTGGCATTAATGTAAACCAGAGCAAAAAAGATTTTTCCAGTGAATTACAACCCATAGCAACCTCAATGTACCAAATAACTGATCAAAACTTTGATCGTCAAGATTTCTTGCACCTGATATTGAAACACCTTGATAGACACTACCGAAAAGTAATTACTCATGGTGACGATTGGATTGTGGATGAATGGCTACGATGTTCGTCGGTAATAGGTAAGAATGTGAAGGTCTCACAGCGTGATCAGATATTAGAAGGTATATGCCAAGGTCTGAACCCTGACGGGGCGATTAAATTAAAGATAAAAAGCGGTGAGACAATTAAAGTGTATAGCGGTGACAGAACAACATGACTTTTTGGTACGGAATTAAATTCATGCCTACAGTGGAACAATGTTAAAGACACTGCTCGCCATAGACGTTGGTAACACCTCGATTGAATGCGGAGTGTTCAAAGGTGATAATCTGCTGACGAACTGGAAATTAACTAGTGAAGTTAACCGGTCATCCGATGAATGCTGGCAAACAGTATCATTTTTCTGTCAACAAGCAGGCATATCAACCGATGACCTCGATTCGATGGCACTTGCATCTGTAGTACCTGCCCACTCGTATAGCTTTCTCGGAATGGCGGTGGAGCGAATAACTGAAAACCCATTAGATATTTCCGCTCGTTCATGTCCATTCCTCAAAATTAAATACGAAAATCCTGGACAGGTTGGAGCCGATAGGTTGTGTAATGCCTATGCTGGATTTCAAAAGTACAAGGGACCATTGATAATCGTTGACTTTGGTACGGCAATAACCTTCGACATTGTCGATGCTGATGGAGCTTATCTTGGTGGCGTAATAGCTCCCGGACCTGTTACATCGGCACGTTCACTAAATCAGAAAACATCGAGACTGCCACTCGTGTCTCTCGACTTTCCGTCAGCAATAATTGGCCAAACCACTATCCACTCTATACAGTCAGGCATTACATGGGGGATTGTTGATTTGGTGGATGGACTTATTGGCAGAATTTCAGATGAGTTTGACGTACAACCCAAAGTTATCTCAACCGGTGGATATGCCCATGTTTACGCACCGCAAAGTAAAACATTTCGGCAAGTTGAAGAGCACCTTGTGCTGAACGGTATCCAATTGATCTTCGAGAAATCAGACGAAAAATGATGAACTCAGCGTTTCTAATTGCAATGTTTTTTTCCGTCCTGAATGACACATCATTCAATATAGATGTCGTCTATCCAAGACCGGCTAATCAAGACACTATTGCAAGGATTGAGCGAGTCAACTTTAATTTTATTTTTGGCAGCGTCCTACCCACGAATGCTGCTCTGAAGATAAATGGGGTATCTGTACCGTTAGAAAAATCTGGAGCGTTTCTCGCTTATTTACCCGTTGACTGGGGGTCACAAACTTACCGCTTAGAGGCGATAATTAACAGCAATACTTCGATTGAAAAAATGCTTCCTTTCTCCGATAGATCAGTCGCTCAAAAAGATGAGTCGGTAGAAGAAATTATCAATTTCCCGATAGAACTAACACTATCCGCTGGTGTAGCGAGGTCGCACCCGGATGGCGTTTACTACCTTTTTCCTTTTCAAGGCACAAAAATAAAAGCTGTCAGCAAGGAAAAGGGTCAGTATCAGGTTCCATTATCTTCTGAAAAGTCGGTATGGGTTGCCGAGAAGCACATAGTAAATAAATCGCCATACATCAAAAGACCTAACCCAATAGCATGGAAAGCAATTGTTACAGAGGTTGAGCTTGGCGAAGAAGTTGTCATACCCCTTAACTCAAAACCACTGTATCGAGTGTTGTCATCAGGCAATTCGAATACTCTCTCGCTGGATGTATATAACGTCACAACTCATATAGACATAATCTCTTACCAAAACCCTGCAAAAATTATCCGAGAGGTCGTATGGGAGGTTCCTTCCGATAATGTAATGAGGATCAAAATTCGTCTATCTAATAAACATTGGGGATATAAGGTAAGTTATGAGGACAATGCACTGCGTATCCTCGTGCGGAAGCCTCCCAATATTCGGAGGGGGGTTAGAGGACTTACAATTGCTGTAGATCCAGGACATGGTGGAGAATCGGACGGCTCAATCGGACCCCTCCGCACCACCGAAAAAGAAGTTAATCTGAGGGTCGCACTTCAGTTACGCGACATACTCGAATCAAAAGGTGCCACAGTAATGCTCACTCGGGATGTTAACAAAACTCTTGGATTATTAGAGCGAATTAAAATGGCAGAAGATGCAAATGCTGATCTGATGATAAGCCTTCATCACAATGCACTGGGCGATGGCAAAGACCCATTTGGCAACTTAGGTACAGGGGTTCACTATTACAATTCTCTTAGTCGGGGACTGGCAGAAAAAATACAAGCTGCGGTTCATAAAGAGCTTGACATATATAACGAAGGCGTATATTACAACAACTTGGCAATGGTGCGCCCAACTTACATGCCTGCAATACTTTTGGAAGCAGCGTATATGATGATTCCCGAGCATGAGCAGATGATGTTAATGGATGACTATGCAGAAAGGCTTGCAAAGGCAGTTTATAAGGGTATAAAGTCTTACTTGCGTGATGAACGAAAAATCATAAAAATTAGTCGTTCGTCAATTAAGTTAAATAACTATTCAGCGGATATTTTTGAGTAGTAAATGTAATATGCACAAAAATAATCCAGTATATTGTACAATTGGTAATCATAAAATTCATCAAAGGTAACGATGGAATCAATCTATTTGACACATGCGGGGGCAGATAAATTACGAAAGGATCTTGACCAATTAGTCAACATCCTAAGACCTGAGGCAACGGAGAACTTGGCGGTTGCGAGAGCAAAAGGTGATCTCTCAGAAAATGCAGAATATGACGCTGCGAGAGAGCGTCTGGCAGAGCTGGATCGGCAAATTGGTAATTTACAGGCTAAATTCGCTTTTATTCAGATCGTGGATGAGTCTAAAATAAATTCCGATGAAGTGAGAATCTTATCAACAGTGAAGCTAACTAACCTAAAGACAAATACGTCAATGAATATCACTCTGGTAGATCCCGTTCAATCAGACCCTCAAAAGAATCTTCTCTCTTTCAAGTCACCGATTGGCAAGGGAATCCTTGGCAAGAAAGTTGGTGACATCGCAGGCATTGAGGTTCCTGCTGGCAAAATTGAATTGCGCATCGACTCTATTGGGCGCAGTACAGAAATGTAAATGATTTTAACTATTAGAGCGAAAGCTGTAATCGACGTGATATTTTTCCTGTCCATTCTGAGCTTAGATGGATGTAAAGATACCCCTAATGACCCTATTGAAGTTTGGGATCAAGTTAATATTACCGAGTTTGGTCGCCAACCACTCTGGTCACCTGATGGCGAATATCTTCTCTTTGGCAATGATACGCCGGGCAGTGCTGGCTTGTATTTGTGGGAATTAGATAACGACCCGGTTATACTACATGACGAAATTCCTGCACATAATTGGGATTATAGCTGGTCGCCAGATGGCACGCGGATTGCCTTTAGCTCGCCTGGTGGAGGAGATGATAGCCTTACTGGAATATGGATTTACGAGGTCGATTCGGACAATTTAACCCACGTATATGGTCAGGGACGAGATGTGTCGTGGGTATATACCAATTTAGATGTTGTGTTTAGGATGGATAATTACATTGATAATCCATCCGGTATTTACAAGTTGCATATTCCAGTAGATGATGAAGACTCTGCTGTACCCGAATTTCTCATTGCCAACGGTCATAAACCAAAGGGCTCTCCCCAGAACGACTTTATTGCTTACTCTGACAATGAAATTGACGGTAGAATGCTAATTATTGATCTCGATTTGGCGGAGGTTTATCGAAGCGGCACTGGAGCGGTTCATTGGAATTGGTCATATGATGGTTACAAACTTGTGTATATCGTTAATGATTACTTGAGCGGATCACTCAGCGAAGTGTTGTGGGGCGTGGATGTCCTTCATCCTGAAATTGCAGATACGCTCGCTCGATGGGCTACTTACCCAACCTCTGATGCGAGTGGATATCAGATTGCGTTTGTGCGAGTTCAGACCGGCAGAGTAGCTGGATTGTGGTTGTACCGCGAAGGCGCGGGAGAGCGACGGATTGCGAGCTTCGGACAAAATCCCAGTTTTCACCCAACTGAGGATAAAATTGCAGCAAACTCTGCTGGGGGCGGGATCAGGGTGCTTAGTAGAGTTAGATGATAATTGTTGCTACCTATTGGTAGATAAGTTAAATCCCCGGAATGACGCTCCGGGGATTTAATGTTTAATTTATATAATGACTGAAAAAACTATAAATGTTAGATTGATTGTTACTTTAGTTTTATTCATTGTGATCTCAGCATTACCTTGGATATCCAATCCACTTCCGTGGATAAAGCATACGCTCTTGATAATATTTATAATCCACATTCCACTGATCCAACCAAGCTTCATGAATCGGTGTGATTTCGGATGTATCAGGGATTAGTGGATCTATACGATTTTCAAGATTATACAGCATTGAATCCAGGGCAATGAGTGCGTTAGTGGTGTCATCTTGAGCATTATACCCGTGATACCGTAAAGCCCAACCAGGCAGAGATTTCGAATTTAACGTGAATATATTGTTGACATAAGTGTGAACTCTTTCCTGCTGAGTGCATTTATAGAGATAGTGCAGTAACTGTTTAAAGTATCCAGGATATCTTGGCTAGTTGAAATAGTAAAAAGATTTTGAGATACATCTACCACTAATTTAACATCAGATGGCTTGGTGGCAGTGGGTTTTAGAATCACTCTCAATGTTCCAGGTGTAAGTCCCCACATACTATATATCAATCCATAAGTTAAGTGGTAACCTCTGTTTGGACTGGAAAAAATGGTGTCTGGTTTTGTGGTTATAACACCTTTTGACATAGTAATCCAATTCTCAAATCGGTATTCAAAAGTACTGGTGTCAGCCAACATTGGAGTATCAAACACATCCACATACGGATCGTATAGAACTGGATAAAACCAATCTTGTGGTGTTGCAGACGCAATGGGATAGTCATCGTCAGTCCGATTATCGAAGTAGACCATCACCTTAACAGTGTCGTTGACACCATCCGTGTTACCCGAACGATATGGATAGCCGACAGCGGGATCTTTATATGCCACACCCCAGCTGACATGGAATGCTTCCTTGTGCCAATAACCAAGTTTATAATTACCCCAGCTATTATTATCATTGTACATTCCAGGCCAATAATTTCTCGCGGAGACGGATGGATTTTTGGCGATTACAGAACAATATGATAAAAGTGCAATCATTATCACGAAAGTTATCTTTCTCATCAGTTTCCCTCCATTATTGTTATTTCTGATTTACTTGGATCCGAATACTCTGGATAAAAGCCAGGTGGAAGTGTAATTATTCTATCACCGTTTAGAGTATCAAACTGAGTCAACCCCATAAGGTAAGGTATGTTTGGATCAGCTATATAACGTTCTTCCATTCCAATACCATGCCCAAGTTCATGTGCAATAGTGGCTTTTATAGTATTTCTTCGATCATTAACCCATGCCGTATCATTTGGTAGCTGATTAAAATAGAAATTATTAAATTGATACAAATCTATGACATCTGTCCTAATTACAATTTGTGTTACACGATTTGGGACAAAATAGCCGATATTTGGATTATTACTTGGTCTTGCTTCCGTATAACCCTCCATTACTGGTTCAATATTATCATTAAATACACCTATACGGAATATTGGCCAGAAAACCACAGCGTTTTTGTGTCCATGTGAGGATGGAACGTTAGTTGTTCCCCAGCTGGGATTTTTATCAGCCCTCCAGTAGCCCATTGCGGAAAAATATGGATAATATGCGCCATACTTGTTGATGTTAACCCATCGTTTGAGGCTTAGCCGAACGGAATCCATAACTAAGTGATCTACGATATATGCCATACTATCTTTAGGTAGTGCATCAATATATCCGGGCGCTTCAGGTAAAATCTAAGCATTGGGCATAAAATGTACCATGACATTCTTAGTTGAAGGATTTAACCTCGTATGTTCTTCTGGTGCACTTGGTGGGTAATACCCGTCCTGATCTCCCGTGGTGGTGAAACCTCGATATTCCTCCCAATTACAGAAACCATCGCCCTTAATGTCTCTGCCAGTAGGATTCTTATCACGATCAGCATAAAGTAATTGACCATCCATTTGGTAAAAAGGCGCAAAATCTATAATCGATTGACTGCCTGATACAGCCCCAAGCACCCCCTCTTCCCAATAGTCTGCCATCATATCGCCGTTGTTTGTTCCTCTAAAGGCTGACGGGTCGTCCTCATCTCGCGGAACGGTCACATTCCAAACACTATCACCAAAGGCAGTTCTCCGCATTCTCATCATGTATTTAGTCGATAAACCGGAATTAGGACTAACTATGACTCTGGCACCATAGTCATGAGCCCTCAACCAGAGAATGTCTGAAATAGAATCCTCGTCAGCGAATTCAAGATCAAAGGCTAACAGATAACGCCTCATTGAAACAGTAGTTGGGCTTCCGTTTGGATCATTCCAGTTTTCTTCAGTGGCATCATAATCATAAACCTCTATATCATACTTGGCAGTATCCACGACGCTAAATCGAATTGGGTTCCCCATCCGTCTGACATAGGTATCGGTGCATTATCGGGATAGTTCATATTCTGACCCTGCCATGAGGAAATCCCGTAAACATTGTAGCGCGCTTTCACGGTTGCGGGAATAGAGTCACGCTTGAACGTGAAGCGTAGCCCGATAACTTCATCCACCAAATACTTCCCGCATTTCTTCAATATGTTCCGGGCAGGTTCCGCAGCAACCGCCAATAATCTTTGCGCCTGCTGCATGCCATTTAATTGCATATTCTGCATAAGTCTCTGACGTTACCCTGTCGCCAATCCACTCCATTTTCACGCTATCCCAGCCACGTCCGTCATTAGCATACACACCTATCGGGACGGAATTTCCAACAACATCATAAAGTTTTAGCAGTGCCGTTTCAACAAGATCAAAACGTGTACACTGAATGAAGTATGCCTCAGGAGTGTTTGGTGCTAGTAGCTCTATCGCCTCGGCCATACTTACACCACCAAAAGTTTTTCCGCCTGTAGTACAGGTCAATCCAATTGCAAAATTATCTATGCCGAGGCTTCGTAAGGCAATTGATAGCCCATCAATTTCTTCCCGGGTGGTAAGAGTCTCAAACATTATCAAATCTTCACTTATCTCCCGCCGAGCACTTATCTCGATTGCAAATATTCGTGCTACATCGTCTCTCGAAACAGATCCCGTAGTAGCGTAAGGCGCATCAATGCTGCCTACGCAGGTTGCAACAATTACTGGATTAGTGGTTGGAATCACGCTGTAGCCATCTTCGAAGGCACTGCGGAGAATGTATTTGTGCAGCTCGTTTGATTGGAGTTCGATACTGTTTCCGGGATCAATGCCCAGCAACTTGTGATCTGTATCATAACCATTGATATAGCTTTGACAATTGTCCAGCAAAGCGTTGTGAGTATTCGTCTGAATTATCATCGCCCCTGCATCAACGTACCTCTGGTGAATTTGCCGATTGGTATCTCTGCCCTCCGGACTTAGAATCGCAAATGATCCCCACAGAGGGGTCTTCACATTAATCCCACTATCCTCAATCATACTACCCAAGCCACCGTCGAGCAGGATCGGAAGTTTAAGAGACGAGCTTATCATATCTTTAAGCTTAATCAATGATCTCTCATTTGATAATTGTATTGCATGTCTCTTTTAACTTCGACAATCGGTTTCTAATTTTACCATATGCTACTTCACTAATACCAGCTTTCTCATCCGAATATTACTTACTCCAGCTTTTAATTCTGCGAAGTAAATTCCTGAAGACCAATTTTGGGCATTAATCGCAAATTGGTAATTTCCCGCTTCTGGATAATAATGCTCATTTCGCGACACCATTCTTCCCGAAATATCATAGACTGACAAAGTTATATGATATACCTCGGGCAAACTAAAACTCATCCGAACCGTGCTGTTAAACGGGTTAGGATATGGTGCATTCAGTGCAAACTCGTGTGGAACAACAGCTTCAATCAATAAATTCCCAACTGCATATCCATCTGTCTGATATTTTCCATCTCCAATAATCCAATCCATCTCTACAATATGCTCCTGACCGTCTAACCAAACCTTATAGATAGGTCGATCACCTAAGCGTAATCCTTCGACTGATTTGGTGGATGGATCATCACCCCATAGTGCCAGCCCAGTTTTACCGTCTTGATTAATTACTGCTGCTCCGACACACAGTCCATTTGAATCGAATGCGCCAATTTCGGCTGATTTAATCGAAGTAGCCATCTCTGAAAAGAGGATGCTCATATTGTATGGTGTTGCTGCTGTAGGCGAATAGTGAGATGGCTGGACAACTTCGCTTCTATATTCTACATAAATTTGATCTAATTCTTCGCCATCGGTATTCCAGATAAGCTCAATATCATCTAACACCTTTAGCTGATACCCCAATCCCTCTCTGAGCGGATCCATGTTCGAAAATCCATGCTCAGGAAGATAAAATCTGCCCTGAAAATCTTTCACAATCTTCAACTCATCGATAATACCTATCGTTGCCTCAGAAACTTCAATTTGTTGCTGCGGGAAATACGAAACTATAGACCAACCATCCTCAAGTGGAATAGGATTATCCTCTTGAACGAGTCGATTGGAGATAATCAGTTCATCAGCTTCATTCACTTTTACCCAATATCCATAACGTACATCCCAGCCGTTTATGTTGTTAAACTCCTGATCAGGTCGAAAAAATCTCCCCTCCATACTTTTCACAATCACCAGATTTCCATCCTGAATGATCTGGCTGAATATGGTTTCCATGCTAAGAATCGGTGGATGAACTGGCGAAGAAATAACATTCCACCCCACTGATAGCCCGATGCTGAACTCTATGAATTCACCACCATGATCGAAATAATATGCTCCAATATCGGCTGGAGTGCCATCTGGATCAACTGGAGTACCCGGTGCGCCGACATCAATACACGGACTATTTTCTGTAAGATAGTAAACCCCATTCTCCCCATCCTCGAATTGTGGATTTTGAACAATATTTCCCTCTCGCCAGCGCACTTCACCATTAAAATTTGTGATAATACCGTCTTGGCCATTGGCAATTAAGCTATAATCGAAGAAGACTGTATTGGCATCACCGTCTGAGCTAAATTCAACTTCTTCAGGCTCGTTTCCCCAAATTATACTGTTTTCAATATGTATCCAGGCACCATTTTCTAGGTGAATTCCACCGGCACTTTCATCGGCTTGATTGCCACTTATGGTACAATTGGTAAAATCTGTCGCACCGCCATAACTGAACACCCCACCCCCACCGTCTTCAGAGCTGTTGCCGGTTATCATGCAATATTCAATATTTGGTGATGAGTTGTATATGAATATGCCTCCGCCCTCTCTGCTCCTGCCGTTCTCAAGCCTGAATCCAAATAATGTGCCTGCTTCGCCTCGAGCATACTTTACGACCACATCGTTACCACCACCATCAATGATGGTCGAATCGATATAGGCAGGATCATGTGTTATCGCAAACATGCTCCCGAGGAAAATGCTGTGTCCACTCAAATTTAGATTCTCTTCATATCTGCCGGGACGAACCAAGACAGAATCGCCCCATTGTGTCACATCAATCGCTTCCTGGATGGTTTGGTAGTCATCAGGTACCATGAAAAGACGTTTGTAGTCAAACTTCTGCTGTTTGTGAAAAGCACCCATGTCAACCACAGTACCGTCTGCATCGCGAGTAGCTTCGGGATCACCGGCATCAATGCAGGGACTGTTGTCTGCTAAAGTATATTCTTCCTCATCAGGGTTGTTGAATAATGGGTCTGTGTTGATGTTGCCTTCACCCCACTCTACTTCACCCCCACCATTATACGCATCCTCACCGTTTTCGATGTCGGAATATCGAACAGAGATGCTATTAGACTCTGCCCATGATATAAAATTACTGGGCTCATTACCCCAGATTATTGAATTCGTAACTTCTAAATGACTATCTCTTCCAAACCATATAACAGAGCCATTTTCATTACCATTATTTGAAGCAATTGTTACATTGCTCAAGTTTGGGTTAGATTGCCAAAGTCTTAAAACAGACCCGGAGGAATTTTCAATGAAGAGTACTCGTGATAATCTAGGATCGGACCATAACATTGAAATCCCGCCACCAGTAGTTGATGAATTATTACTGATTACCACATCCTGTAAAATTGCATTAGACCAAGCCATGGAGATCCCACCTCCATATTCTTGGCATTGGTTGTCTATAATTTGAACATCTATAATGATCGTTTCTTCATTGTGGTCTGGGTGCTTAACCAAATAAATTCCTCCCCCCTCTTCATCAGCCTCGTTGTTGACAACTTTAATATGTTTCAAGGAAGGTCCGTTCTCAAAGTGATTATCATCATTATTTCGAATATAAACTCCACCACCATGACTTGCATGATTATTTTGAATTACCAAGTTTGTGAGCATCACATTTGTTTCACTACAGGCAATACCTCCGCCAAGGTTATCATCGCCATTCTGAATAGTAAATCCACTGACTAATGCATCTGGTATATCACCAACAATTACCATCACCCGCCCTTCTCCATCACCATCAATAACTGTCGATTCAATAAATTCATCATCTCCGGTGGATATATATCTACTACCCAATGTAATATTGCTTTCGAATCTTAAATTTTCAACATATTCCCCTGGCTGCACCAGCACTACATCACCGTCATTTGCTTCATCGATAGCCTCTTGGATTGTATCAAAATCATCGGGAACATTCAGCACTAACGCACCTCCTTCGTCCTGATGTGCATAGTGTGTCCCAATATCACTCCTCGTGCCGTCAGGATCAGCTTCGTATTCGAGATGCCCTGCATCTATACAAGGGCTGTCCTCGCCAAGGTGAAAGTTATTGTCATCTATATCAACAAAGTTTGGATCGGAATCGATGTTTCCAACCCCCCAATTCAAGTGGTTACCTTCGTAATCAACGACATCCTCTGCACCGCCATCAATTAACGAAAAAAACACATCAACCTTCGTGGTGTCATTACCCGCCATAGCATAGATTTGGTGAGGGCTGTTCTGCCAAAATATGCTATTGGTGACGTGTACCCTGCCGGCTTGAGTTACATAAAGTGCTCCTGCGGAGTGAAGGGCGTAGTTATTAAACACGGTTACGTTTTCAAGGGTTAATTCTGCTCGAAAACAGTGTAAAGCTCCACCGACGTGATCGCATTCATTATTATACATCAACACATTTCGCATGGTTACATCAGCACCGCCATAGCAGCTGAACCCACCCCCGACATAACCAGCAACATTGTTACAAATAATAACATCGTGAATAAGTACTTCACCCGCTCTGGTGCAGTATATTCCAGCACCATTTCTCTCGACGGTGTTGTTCTCAACAATTAAGTGGGAAAAGGTTACATTTGACTCCCGGCAATATACTGCACCACCAAAGTCTGTTACACCTCCGGTTATGGTAAAGCCCGATAGCACTGCCTGCTGGCTATTCCTGATAACAACCACGCTGCCCTCATTCGCACTTCCATCAATGATGGTTTGACTAATATCTTCCTCGTTACCAGTGAATACATAATTGCTCATTACGGAAATGCTCAAAGCGTTGAAATTTATATGCTCACGATACCGACCTCGTGAGACGAGGACAGTATCACCATTATCAGCATTATCAATAGCCTCTTGAATGGTATTGAACTGAAAAGGAACTTGTAAAATACGAGCGTCAACGCTCGCACTCCAGCAAAACATTAATGATAAATATAATATTACAGTATAATTCCTCACCTCTTCCTCCACTTAAACTTGATGCACTTTGATGGTAAGATAATTCAAATGTGATCAAATATCAAGCTTTGATAGTTCGCTTTGTATATCGTATTTTTGCATTGTTCACGTGGTTTGCATGCAAGATGAGATTTGAAATTAATGATATTGAGCAGTAAGCTTCACTTAGTTATTCTGCAAGCATATTAATTTTCCCTCTTGAATATACATTGTTAGGTTTTAAGCTGGATAACAGGTTATATTAGGGTAACTCTACAAATAAATTAGGTTTAAAAGAGATTTTTATGAAAACTACACTCACACTTCTACTTTCGATTTCTGTTATGACTATTGCTTCAGAGCAAACACAAATGCGAACCTCTCCTATCTCTCCAGATCGTGATGACCTCGGAGATGTCATTAGTCAATTCAACACGGAAAACGGTTATTGGACAGGAATCGCCTTTGACGGCGAATTGCTGTGGGGTGTTGATACGGAAGGGGGCAGACTGCTCTCAGTCAGTTTAGATGGCGAGGTCGAGGAAAGCATTCAGCTCCCCTTGCAAGCCGCCGGATTTGATGACGAAGATGACGAGAGTATGCACGGAATATGCTGGGATGGCGAAGCTTTCTGGCTCAGCAGTTGGTTTCGCTCAGAGCTGTTTCGAGTCAGCAGAAGAGGAGAATTGCTTGGTCAGATTAACTTGCCTGAACGTGGTAACGCACAGGGAGCTTGGGGAATAACCTGGGATGGCGAAAACCTCTGGTATTTGCCAAATGAGGGAGATGGTATTCTTAGACAAATCAATACTGATGGCGAGCTTATTAGAAGAGTTGACTGCAGCGAAGTTCCGGGATCGGAAGAGATCATAAGCTTCGAGTGGGTACCAGCACATGAAGGTGATCATATGTGGTGGCATGTTGGTGATACTGATGATGATGCAAACGATATCTTCAGGCTAAACTTAGAGGGTGATGAGGCTGAAATTATAAACGAATTTGATGCTGCAAATGTAGAAGCGTTTGGCTTGACGCACGATGGCGAGAATTTGTGGTACGTGACCTCCAATGAAGATAATGATGAGTGGCTCTGGTATGAGATTGACGATGGGATTGAAGAAGAAGTGGAACGGAATCCGGAAATCATGGTTGAGCCCGAAGAATTTGACTTTGGTGTTGTATTTAGTGCTGAACTTGGCGGAAGCGGTGAAATTGATATATCTATCTCGAACGTGGGAAATAGTAACCTCGTCATATCCGAAATTACAATCGAAGATGAAAATTTTAGCATTGAATTTGAAAACGAGTTAGTAATCGAACCAGAAGAGCAGTTTGAAAGTACGGCACGATTTGAGCCTGTCGGCGAATATGGAGACTACGCTGCTACGATAGTCATAACCAGTAACGACCCTGAACGAGGTGAGCTTGAAATCAATCTAAGCGGTATCCATGCGAACGGCTGGCTTGGTATTGACAATGCTATCCCCGACATAGAAATAGACGAGGTTTTTGGTGAAGTGATTATTGCTGATCTCGACACCGTATTTGTTTTTCCCCATATGGACGGCTTAGCTTTATATGTGGACGATTTAGAAGGATTAACCTTTGAAATTTCCCGCGAACATGTACTATCAATGAGTTCCGTTGAGAATTTCAATGGTGATAGCATATTAGTAGTTGTCACCGCAGCCTATGCTCCGCCTAATGTTGCACAAGATGATTTCTTAGTGACAATCAACCCCGTCAACGACCTGCCAGGAATGTTTGGCCTAAGTACGCCAGAAAACGACGCATCTGTGAATTACGCTGACACGGTTGCATTCAGCTGGGAGAGTTCTATTGACCCTGATCCTGATGACACTGTCAGCTATCTATTGCATATTGATCTGTGGGATGAATGGTATGCTGGTGACCCGATGGCTGTGTGGGATTTCGCTGTGGAAGGAGTTTCTTTTGAAGTAGCATTTAGTGACCTTACCTATTTGATAGATCAATTCATTGGGTATCCGGTGGAATGGCGGGTTTTTGCTATATCAAATCAGGACACAGTTGAGTGTCAGGAATTATTCACATTGAGCGTACTGGGACCTAATAGCGTCGGGCAAGAAAACGGCACTGTTTACAGCTTTGACCTTCAATCAATCTATCCGAACCCGTTCAACGCCAGCACCACGATCAAATACAGCCTGCCGATTGCGACTAACATCACGCTTGGGCTTTACAACCCACAGGGTCAGCTGGTTGCGGTTTTGTATGAAGGCTTGCAGGCAACGGGAGAGCACTCGGCAGTATTCAGTGCGATTGATACCCCGACCGGGCTGTACTTCGTCAAGATGGAGGCTGGAACCGATGTTAGGTTGAAGAAAATGTTGTTGATAAAATAACCGCTAAATTAGGATAAATTGTGAAAACTAAAGTAATGATTGTTTAATTGTTTTTAGTACTATGTTCTGCTTTCGCCCAAACCGAATTTGAAGGGGAAATTTCCGGTGAATGGGACATTGAAGGCAGCCCTTACATTCAAGTCGGTGAGGCAAACGTGCCGGAAGATGAATCCCTTGAGATTTTACCAGGGGTGGAAGTGTTCATCGGTGAGGGTATGCTCCTGAGGTGCAACGGACTAATCACCGCGATTGGTACAGAAGATGCCTGATCATAAAAGGTGCAGATAATTGTGACAAAAGAATTATTGTGTTAATGAATTAATTTTTTAAATACAATTTCCATGAAAGCGTCTATCGGAACTGAAGACTTTGATGATTTCATACTGAGGATCGCGCCTTGCCAACTGTTGTAAATAAACTCAGTAATGGTGTCAGCATCACAATCAGCATCAATCTCACCCGACACGATTGCTTCCTGTATGCAGCCTTTGAACACGGATTTTAGTTCTTCTGTAACCTCTTTCGTGGCAAGGCTTAGTGTTGGACAAGTATCACCAATTTCCTGACTCATGTTTCCAGCAAAGCATCCACACGAATAGTCACCCATTTCTTTTATGTGCGCTGCCATATTATGAAAATGATCTTTAATTCTTTGCAAAGGTGAAACTGATTTATCGTTAAGCTCAGCTTTAATCTTGGAAATCATGCCATCCTTATAGTATTCGAGCAGAGCTTTACCAAACTCCTCTTTGCTCGAATAATAATTATAGAATGATCCCTTCAAGATACCGGCAGCATCGGCAATTTCCTTAATGCCCGTAGCATAGTATCCTTTGGTGTACATTATTTCTAATCCGACCTTAAGTATGTCATTATGTTCAACTTTTCGTTTCATATCTTATATATATGACCGGTCATTCATGTTGTCAAGAAAATTTGAATTAATTATTATATAATTAAATAATATCCCGATAATTTCACGATACGGAATATTTTATAGGGCTTATCGATTCCGAAATTCAAAATTTTCTCTAAAAATTAGAATAGTTAATTGTTGAATATAGAAATATTCTATACAGATGTTTGCAATGTACATTGGAATTGTTATTACTTTTTATGGTCCAATTTTCATTTAGCATGACTTTGGATATAACATTGTTGCCTAAAACACTAAATCTTGAAAGAATTATCATGAAAATCATCGTACTCGGTGCAGGTCTAATTGGCACTCCTATGGCTATAGACCTATCAAAAGACTCAGAATTTGCGGTCTCCATTGCAGACATAAGTGATCAGGCTCTTAGGAATATCGGCGATCAACATGCAATCTATGCTATTCAAGCTGATTTATTAAAATCTAACAATGTAGCTGACTTAGTGAGTGATTTTGACATTGTTGTAAATGCTGTACCTGGCTTCATGGGGTATCAAACATTGAAGAGCATCATTGACGCAGGGAAAAACGTGATTGATATCGCCTTCTTTGCAGAAGACCCGTTTTCTCTGAGTGAGCTTGCTAAAGAAAAAGATGTCACAGCAGTTGTCGATTGTGGCGTAGCACCGGGGATGAGCAATATTCTCGTTGGACATGTTGATTCAATCTTAGACAGCACAGAGAAGATACTTATATATGTTGGAGGGTTGCCTGAAGTTCGCAATTTACCGTTTGAGTATAAAGCTCCCTTTTCGCCCATTGACGTTATCGAGGAATATACTCGCCCAGCTCGCTTTGTTGAACACGGACGACTGATAGAACGACCTGCGTTGTCAGAACCTGAGCTTATCGATTTTCCCGGTATTGGTACGCTTGAAGTATTCAACACCGATGGTCTCCGCAGCCTCGCCAAAACTATGAATGCGCCCAACATGAAGGAGAAAACCATGCGCTACCCCGGGCATATTGAGAAAATGCGTATGTTAAGGGATACAGGATTTTTCTCGAGTGTTGAAATCGATATTAATGGGGTAAAAGTAAGTCCCCTCGCCCTCACATCAAAACTTCTATTCCCGAAATGGAAATACGATAGAGGCGAAGCGGATGTTACCGTTATGCAGGTTACCGTTGAGGGGATAAAGAATGGATTAAGACTGCGATACACATATGATCTGATGGATCGATATGATGAAGTTACAAAAACCTCCTCTATGGCTCGCACGACTGGTTATACTGCGACGATGGCAGTCAGATTATTAGCCAATGGAATGTACTATCGAAAAGGCTTGTCTGCACCCGAACATATTGGTATGCAACCTCAGTGTGTGGAGTTCATTTTGAAAGGACTAAACGAAAGAGGCATTTATTACAGGGAAACTATTGAGGAATTGTCCTAAATTATTTAGTACTCATCCTCCAAGGAAACAACATTCAATAAATTACCTGATCCGGTTACAAACCGAATAATATTTTCTATTACATCATCCCATCGTTTAAGATCTGTAAATGGTGAAGCTGCTCTGTGGGGAGATAAAACGACATTATCAAGATCATGAAATGGATAGTTGTATGGACGTTTCTTTCCAGATTCATCAGGCTCTGGATTGTATTCGTACCATACATCAATGGCTGCTCCAAGTATGGTTTTATTTTTACAAGCATTAAATAAGCTCTCTTCATCAAATATTAACCCTCTGGATAGATTAATTATTATCCCATTTTTTCCTAATAACTTAAGTTCTTTTTCCCCAATCAATCCACGCGTAATCACAGTCAATGGCATCGAAACAATCAGTGTGTCCGTCCATGTAAGAAACGAATCTAAATCTCTAAAATCAAATCTTTTCGCCGGTGTTGAAGTTGGATTAGTTTGCTTGTCCCAATTCTTACGCATTATGGCAAATTCAAGATCGAATCCGGAAAGGAACTGATGCACTTTTTGATTAACTGCTCCATAACCGAGTAATCCGACTTTTCTGTGCTGTAGTGGTATTGAAATTGCGTCCTTATCACCCTTACGCCACAAGCCATCGACTATCCAATTATGGTGTATGATTATTTTATTAGTAAGTGCGAGAAGAATCCCCACACCGTGCTGAGCAGTAAAGTGGGCGTTACCATGATTGTTTACAAGAGTTAAATTTTGGGATTTATTAATTTGGCGAATCGACTCAATTAAATTCTGTACTCCTGCGCCAGGATTGATGAAAAGAGACAATTTTGGTGCGGCTTTTAATATATCCAAGGTGGGTCGCCATCCGATCATTATGTCAGCATCTGAGGCAAAGCTAATGAGAGTAGATTCTGCAAAATCAGACGGAATTATTAGCTTAACATTGCTAAATTTAGACAGACTACTCCTGAGATATTTGAGCAATTCTTCGTTTGGCTGCCAGAGGAAAAAAACCTTAATGGTATTTTGCATTAATTGTAACTGCTCATTTTCCCAAAACAGCATTGAAAATCAAAAATATTGACAGGCAATCTAATTTAATTAAATTGTCCGTGGCATAAATTATACTTCCTCCCGCTTCCACAAGGACAAGGATCGTTTCTGCCAGAAATTTTAAGATCAATTGGAATTAGCCTCCGCGATGTACCCTGAGCAAGGTCTATCTCTTCAATAGATGGAACCTGAAAAGAAAATGTTATATTACCTTTCCTGTTAGTGATTGTAAAATCACCTCTTGTTATTACTTCCATGCCAATGAACAAGTCTGCAGATGTACCTAAATTACATACTGTTGCCCTTGTCGTAAAAACAGTCCTATTTGGTAGATAAATATTAATCAAAAATATATTGCTTTTCATGACACCATTGGCTGTTGATACTAATTGAACACCAGTCGGCTTTAAACCGAGGTCTAATACAAAATTATCGGTTATTGCAGAGCCTGTAGCCCCTGTATCCCATATGGCGGTATATTTTGGAGAATTCGGAATAATAAATTTATTTTTGGGGATTTTTATCCCTGCGGTAACATGGACATCAGATTTAATACAATTTGTAACGCCTTGATACTTTGCTGTATAAGGACGGTGATTATTCATTTATGGTAGTAAATCAGACAATCGACACGTAAGGCGAGTAAAATGTTTGAGTATAGTTTTCCTCACCAGTTCCACATTTGTGCACGAAAAACGTACCAATCTTATGGGTCTTTGATATTTCAGTTACTGCATCTAAATCATTATCAAATACGCCGATAACCTTATTGTCTTTTAGGACAATTACCTTACCATCATATCCCTTTACAAGCTCTTCTTGATGATCAATATAATAATTGAACTCTTTTTCTGAAATTTTGGAAACCACTTTTCTACTCCATTTCTTTGGTCAATGTCTAAATTTACTGTTTAATACTTCGTGATGCAAATGCGCAACGTCAATATGTAAATTTATAAAGGGGAAAATTGTTTCTCTATATTTACTGATATGGTTTACTAAATCCTATTCCCGCAACCTAAACGGTGGATATTGATCGGTCGTCAGTAGCAAATAATATGCGTTCACACGCAATGACCACCTTAGCACACCTACCACGAAATTGAACATTCCCTTAGGATTTTTCCCCGAAAATAAAATTGCAAACCAGACAATTTAGTGTGGTAAAACATACCCCGATATATAGAAAAAAGATAACAATAAAATGCGGGATACTTAAAAACCACTTTACGAGAGGCATACCGCGATGAAGATCTGCATTGACATCCGGATATTCTATTTCAATATGCATCGACTGATCCTCATCTGTTGAAGGATAATCATGGCTTAACGATAAAGCATAAGAAGAAACTCTGGTGCAAAATTTTGTCATTGCAAGGTTCCAATCGAACCACCAACGAGGATACTTTTTACGAAACAATATCATGAACATGATTGGGAAAAATACTATACCAACACCATAACCCATCCATTGCTCCGAATCCAAAGATTCTGTATCAGGCTCAGATCCAAACAGGAAAATCAGGACTATCAAAATCGGAATGATCGTTAATAGCCTAAAGAACGAAGTGAGTCTGTCTGCTCTTTCAGGATAGTCAATTATTAATGATGCTGGATAGCTACCATTAGCATTTGTCATCAGTGATCCTCCTATTTAATTAATTTAGTTACAATTATATACTAAAACTGTAAACATCCTAATTGGCAATTCCAAACTGCCAAAGTAGGAAAGACCATCTATCAGCCTTTTCCGCAAGTCGCTGATTTTGGGTTGAGCCTACCCCATGCCCCGCGCCGTATTCCACCCTAAAAAGTACCGGATAACCACTGGAACTTGCACTTTGTAATCTCGCTGTCATTTTGGCTGACATCCATGGCTCCACCCTTGGGTCATTTATTCCGTGAGTTAGAAGAACAGCAGGATATGCCACACCGTCCACAACATGGTGATAAGAACTCATCTCATATAATCCCTTAAAACCATCTTCATTAGTAAACGTCCCAAACTCTTGAATATTGGGAACGCCGTTGGTAGTGGTTTCCATACGTACAGCATCTAAACATCCGACGCTAATGATAGCCGCAGCAAAAAGATCGGGGCGCTCGGTGATAGCTCTGCCGATCAAGATACCGCCTGCGCTTCCCCCCTGCCCTGCAAGCATTTCTTTTGAAGTATATCCCTCTGTAATCAAATACTCCGCACATGCGATAAAGTCTTTCCAAGTATTTGGTTTGGTAAGCATCTGACCCGCTTGATGCCACTTTTTGCCGTATTCGCCACCGCCACGCACATGGGCAACCGCCATAATTCCACCCATTTCTAACCAAGTTAAATTCAGTGGGTTAAAATATACTCCCATTGAGTTACCATACGCCCCATATCCTCTAATCAAGGTTGGATTATTGCCGTCTAACTTTGTATCGCTCTTATATATTATTGACAACGGAACCATTACTCCATCATGGCTCTTTACACTTACTTCTCTGGATGTGAAACCATCAACATCATCAAATTTGCCCATTGGCATTAATCCAGAATTTTCGAATTTACCAGTAATTGGATCATATTTATAAATCAGACTACCCTTTGTCCATGAATTTGTTGAAATATAAATACCATCATGGTGCAGACTTGATGAAACAACATACCCTGAAGAATTATCGGGTAAATTTAACAGCAATGGGCGAGCATCATGTTTATATTCAATTCTTGCTATCTTACTGAAACCACCATCATTCATACCTATGTACATCGCATCTTTGGCGAGTGACATACTTTCAATAACCTGATGACCAATATTTAACACTTCAGTGGCATTTGCAAAATCTGGCATTTCAAGTGTAGTTCTTACAACTTTATACATTGGAGCATCCTTCGCAGTTCGCAAATAAATTTCGCTGTTGTGTACTGCGTAATCAACCACCTCATCATTAACGGAGCAAACCATCTTCCAAGGGATATTCCCGTTTAATAGCGAGCTGATTGGTAATGTGTATATGGTAAGTTCCTTTGAATCACCATGCTTAATCTTAGCAACAGCAAATTCAGAATTGATTGGGATTGTCAGACTGGGGAAATCGACGTCCGTGAGCTCATCCAACTTAAATAGTTCATGTCCCATAATCATATGATCTTTCGCTACATCCGTATCAAGTTTATGAAAAAATATAGCACTATTTTTGTAGATGTCGGTTTCAGGTGCTCCCTGCGGTAATGCTTGCCTCCTACAATAGAAAAATCCACTGCCATCAGGCAACCATTTGGGGCTATTATATGCAGTTTCAATTCTATCGATGGTTTCGGGAAGTGAATTGTCAGTTTTAGTTTCCAATATATGTAATACTGTCTCTTCAGATCCTCCTTTTGCGAGACCGTACACCACAAATTCTCCATTGGGCGATGGTGAATATGAGCCGATTGAATAATGCTGATTGTCATCTGAGGCGATTAATTCAGGGTCGATTAAGAGCTTTTCATATTCTTCATTCACTTGGTGGACATATAGCTTTGGAAGGTTGTCACCTTTCGCGCGCTTTTTGTAAAACATTGTCCCATTTTCCAGCTTATTAATGCTCCAAGTATCAAATGGCTTTCCGGAATTAAGTTCATTTAATCGCTTTAGAATATCTTCTCTGCCAGGTATTTTTGCCAAGACTTCTACTGTGTGTTCAGCTTGTCCCCTGATCCATGAGATCACCTCTGGATCTTCGAGATTTTCCATGTAACGATATGGATCTTCTACTTTTACGCCATAATAATCATCAATAACGTTATCGATTCTGGCAATTGATGGTGCTCGTGAGCATCCTTGACCGTAGAATATTAAAGTTAAACTAAAGACTAAAACTATCTTTAAATAATCTGTATTCCGTTTCATTAGAACCCCTGATCTATCTTGTTTTCTGATTTAGATTCAATAATTGATTGCATTGCATCCTCTCAACTAATGAGCAAATATAATCAATTAATTCTCAATCTCAAATAAATAAGTAATGATTGGTGCTGTACAGTCAGACAACTTTATTGAATTGAGGATATTACATAATATATAGTTCATAACTCGACTTGATCTTATTGAAAAATATTGTGGGAATTAATATAGGAATTCAGGCAATTGGAATCCGCCAAATTTAGTAAATTATTATTAGATGATTGATATAATTTATTGTAATAAAAAATTGATTATTTATATCTACAAAGGTTGGGGGATTATTTTTTCCTGCATGTGGATATGTGAATGTATAGCAAACTGCTCATTAGTATTTTTAAACAAAAAAAATAATAGCTTAGAGAATCTTGTAAGTTAAGTCGAACAGTTTGTCGGTAAATTACTGGAAACAGTTTGATTAAGAAATTGGCTTGGGACAATTAAGGGTGGACTGGAAAAGTTTGACATCAATAATGAATCGTTTACACATTGTAAGCACAATTCCAGCAACACAAATAGTATTAGTATCAATAGCATGGCAACGTTATATGATGAAGGCAAGGGAGTGCTTTGGATCCCAACCTATGGCGCTGAACTCGATATATTAGACAAAAAGTCTGGCATTTTCACTAATTACAGACACGATAAAAACAATCCAAATAGTATCGGATCAAATACGATTTGTGGAGATGGCAAATACGAGACGTCCAAATCATATGACTTATAATTATGAAATAGAATTAATCCTAAAGGACGGAACACAAGCAATTAAGCTTTATAAAAATGCACTTGAGTAAGATGAACCATTTGTCGCGGTTATATTGGATCTAACTATTCCCGGTGGGTTTGGTGGAAAGGACGTAATAGGAAAGCTTTTATTGATCGATCCCAACGTAAAGGCAATCGTATCAAGTGGCTACTCTAACGATCCCGTCATGTCAAACTTTGCTGATTATGGATTCAAGGGAGTCGTCGCAAAGCCATTCATGCAGGTGCAAATGCGGAATGTTCTTTCCAAGGTGCTAAATTCGTAGTAACTGAACTCAATTTCCTAACATTAATTCAAATCCAATTTTTCTTTATTGATTAGAATTCGTCCAATTCTCACGTCGTAATTTCGTATTTTTTGTAAAGTTATTATAAATATAAAATAGAATTCTATTCATGCAAGCAGTTACAATTAACATAGATAATATCAAGCCACGATTAAGTGCATCGCTCATTATGCAGATTGTGATACCTCGACCAATAGCATTGATTTCAACCGTAACTTCAGATGGAGTCTCAAATCTTGCTCCATTTTCTTACTTTCAGGTAGTTTCAGCCAATCCATTGGCAGTTGGCTTCAGCGCAACTCGTGATCGTAATGGCGAGATGAAGCAATCCTTAGCGAACTCTGTTGATAACAGAGAATTTGTGGCAGCAATGGTTACGGAGCAGATGGGGGCTTCCATGAACGTCACCTCGGCTGAATTCCATCCAGGAGTATCAGAATTTGAGAAAGCTGGATTTACCGAAGGAGCTGGAGAAGTGGTCAAGCCCAAGTTAGTTTTGGAATCGCCTGTCAATCTCGAATGTAGGGTTTCAAATATAATTGAGCTTTCAACCGAGCCGTTAGGTGGCTCATTTGTGATCGGCAAGGTATTGCGCATTCATTTTAAGGAGGGTGTATATGACGAAGAATCAGGGAAAATTAGAGCAGACTATTACAACCTTATTTCTCGTATGGGAGGCACTGCATACGGCACGGTCAGAGATCATTTTGACATGGCACGACCAAGATTGAATGCCGATGGGGAAATCGTCAAATAAAATTTTATTTACAAGCCCATATTTGATATCCTGAATTATAGCCATCGATCCTACTATATGAATTTTTCCACAGATCAAGCATAATAATCCTGTATTGCATTTAATATGATAGTTTTATATTATATGTATGCAGTAGCTTTTTGCTAACGAAATTGAAAACAAGGGAATAAATATGCTAAAAGCGATTCGTCGGATTACCATAACTCCAATAGTAACTATAATATTATTTTTTACGATAATTACCTGTCTTAGTAAAACAGCAAATGCAGTCAACAATTCATCGAATCAAGTTGAAATCAAATTGCTGAATGAAACTGCAACTGAATTGAAATTATCTTTTAACTTAAACAGTTATCAGGCGATAAAAATTGATGATCATCCTGATTCTTATGCTATGCTGATGCTTGATGACGCACCATATCTTGAGACTGCTGGTAAACCAGTATTACCCTTTATTTCTCGCTCAATACTATTGCCTCTTGAAGGTGTAGTGTCAATAGAAATCGGTGAAGTCTCCCGTAAAATTGAGCCTGCCCTCAGACCTGTTATGGCAGTAATCGATGACGTCAATTCCAATGAATTGACGAGTGAATCATCTGATAATAATGATATTTGGCCCCCCAATCCTGTAGAAATTGGCGGAATTGCAATTTTGCGAGGATATAGATTGCTGTCAATCCGGATGTACCCATTTCAATTCGACCCGATAACTTGTAATACAATTGTCAACGAACATATCGAATTTCGGCTAAATATCGATGGCGCAACATGGAATTCTCCTTCCAGTCCCCGACCAGAATATGTTTCAATCTCTGCATGGAAGGCAGTAAGTCAGCTTGTTGAAAATCCTCCCCTCCGACCGGATCGAGATCTCCTTAAAAGTGCAAATTATTTATATATAATCCCTCGCTTTAATGGAATTGAAGATGTTATCGCACCGCTGATTGAGTGGAGAATTCGTCAAGGGCACAGAGTTAGCGTCGAATACGTTGCCAACAATGCTAACCGGGGTGTCATAGGCGATTTAATCGAAGACGCATATCAAAGTGAACATCCGGTCGAATTTGTCGCTCTCGTAGGCGATGCTGGAAATGCGGATTTCGTCATTCCAGCATCAACAAACACAGGTGACTATCAATATACTTTGCTGGATGGAAATGATGAATTGCCGGATGTTGCAATTGGAAGAATATCCTGTGATAATTTAGGTCAATTAGAATTAATAGTCAATAAATTGGTCAGCTATGAATCTACACCTTACATGGAAGACACGGAATGGTATAAAAATGGTGCAGTGGTTGCTGGTCATATTGGCAACGGTTTGGGTAGTGTTTTGGTGGCAAAATATGTCAAGCAAAATATGTACAAATTGGGGTTTGAAGACGTTCGATCATGGCTACACAACGAAGATGGCGAAATTCCCGTTAATCGCGCTCAACCATTTCTTGCTGAGGTAATGGACTGGGGAATCACATTGCTTTCATACCGTGCATATCAACTCATGAACCGTCTTCCCATTGCTGAAATTATGGGCTTTGACAACCGCGATGGTAGATGGCCTGTTGTGCTTGCAATTTCATGCAATACAGGCGACTTTGTCAACGGAGACGGACACACTGAAGCATTTTTGCGATCCAGAGGTGGTGGCATAGGCGCAATAGGTACCTGCACAGCTCAGACGAATGTAAGATTTAACAACATTATGGCCGCAGGGACATTCAAGGGCATGTACTTAAATGAGCTTCATACTTTAGGTTGGGGGATGAATTATGGAAAGTATGAATTGTGGCGCGCTTATGATGGATTGGAGAATACCTACCGAAACTTTATGGATTGGAACAATTTGATGGGAGATCCTGGAACTCATATATGGACGGATATTCCTCGCACTATCTCAGTTACTCACGATGAATCTATATCTCTCGGGCAAAGCTCTTATACCGTCCACGTAGCAAACGAAGAAGATGGATCTCCCGAATCACAAACTTTAGTCTGCCTTTACAAATTGGATGACTTACATGCAGTTGCCTACACAAATGAAGATGGTATCGCCCGATTTACCTTCTCGCCAGATGCCTTAAATGAAGGCGAGATAATGCTAACCGTTTCCAAGCACAATGTCTATCCTTATCTAACTGATCTTGAAGTTACATCCGAACAGAATTATCTCGGAATCAGCGAATACGAAATTGATGATGATGATGCTGGCAATAGTGATGGTAATGATGATGGATTAATTAACCCCGGCGAGCAGATTGAGATTTATGCTGAACTGAAAAACTTTGGTGAGCGTGAGCTTGATGGCGAAGTTAGTGTACAAATTATTTCATCCTCACCCTACCTTGAGGTTATCAATGAATCTATTATTCTGGATGAAGCTCCCACACCAGGTAACAGTGAGTTGGTCGTGTTCGTTATCGGGGTTGATCCTGCTTGCCCAAATTTAAATGAGCAACCCTTTGAAATAATTACCAGAATCGACGTTGATGTTTTTTCTTCTGGTGCATCATTTGACATTAATTCGCCAGCTACGATTATTACTAATATCGCAATTCCCGGCGGAGTAATCAGACCGGGTGATCGCCGAAGACTCGATATTCATATCGAAAATATGGGAAGGCAAAATCTTGATGCGTTTCACGCTACACTTTCGAGTGATTCCGATATGATAACATTGATGGATGTTGATGCAGATTATCAAGCGATTGATATTGGTGATAACGACTGGGCGGATGGCGAAGGAATGCAATTTGAGATAAATTCTTTTGCTATTCCAGGGGCAAAATTTGATCTGCAGATTGATATAGAAACCGAAGATGGATTTCGTGATACATTGGAGTTCTCAATCACCTTAGCTCCTCCTGCTAATTCTGATCCATTTGGTCCAGATGAATATGGTTACTACTGTTTTGACTCTGGTGACAATGATTGGGAGATAGCTCCAGAATACAATTGGATAGAAATAGATCCGAGAATCGAAGGCAATCACTTTAATGGAAACGTTTTAGATTTGTCAGATCCAGCAGATAATCAGGACGAAAGTATTGCTATCGTGATGCCATTCCCTTTCCAATATTACGGTCAGGAATTTGATACATTAACTATCTGTACAAACGGTTGGGCTGCGTTTGGTAATCAAGCCGAACTCGCAGCATTTCGTAATCGACACATCGGTCAAGCACTCGGTCCTGACGCTCATCTATCCGTATGGTGGGATAATTTAATAACTACAAATAACTCCTCCATTCTAACATATCACGATGAAGAAAGTGGTAAATTTATCATTGAGTGGAGCCGGATGCAAAGGTTGAACATGGGTGGTGGAGGTGCGACCGAAACCTTCCAAATTATTTTATTCGACCCGGAATTTGTCCCCACCTACAGTGGTGATGGTATAATAAAATATCAATACAAGGACATAGAAAACCAACCAACTCGCGCGAGAAATGACACTCCTTATTGCACGATTGGCATTTCTAATCTTGATGACACCGATGGTTTGGAATACACTTATTGGAACGGCTATCCATCTGGTGCCACGCGGATTGCGGACGAAATGGCAATCATTTTCACCACAGCCTCATCATCCATTTCCGGAGTGATACGAGGATCGGTTCGGGATGCTGCCAGTGGTGAACCAATTGCCAACGCATTGGTAAATGTCTCACAAGGTGGAACAGCTTTGACTGATGATGAGGGGAATTATCTCCTTGATGTTCTTATTGGAAACGATTATTTCGTTACGGCTTCAGCAAGTGGTTGGAATGACTCAACCCTAATCATAAATGAAGTTGCTGAAGATGACACTCTGGACTTAGATTTTGGGCTGCTATACTCTGCATTTTCGATCTCGCATGAGCAAATTGAAGAGCGTCTCGATCCTGATGAAATGGTAGAATTGGAGCTTACAATCTCGAATGATGGCAACGGTATGCTGTCGTGGAGCGTTGAGAGCGAATTTGACGAGGGCGAGTCAGGAATTGGTCGCCGCAATTATTCATTTTTGGTGGGCAATGAAGTCGATGACCTGAACATGGGTGGAGTTGCTTACGTAGGTGACCGCATTTATGTGACAGGACGAAATGGCAATGACGCCAATCAGGTGTACGTTTTGGATGAAGAGGGAAATTTAATATCCCAATTTGATCAACCCGGCGAGGGAAATACCGGAATTCTCGATTTAACCTATGCAGATGATCTTCTCTGGGGATCGGGTGAAAGACAAATTTATGGGATGAATACGGTTGGTGAAGTCGTAACCTCATTTCGTGGACCATTTCCCAATAATAAATGTATTACATATGACCCTGATCAGAATGGCTTATGGATATTTGCACCTAACAACTCACTGAGAGCAATTAACTTTGAAGGTCGGTTAATAACATCCCTGCCAAATAAAGGACTTAACATTACCGGCTTGGCATACAATACTGAGGACCCCGATGGATTTAACCTATATTTATTAGTTGATAAAGGTCAGAGACGGATGAGCCTTATGAAAATGAATACCGCCACTGGCGATACAATATCACTATCCGCATTGGAACCCGGTCAACCTGTTGGTCTATTTTTGGCAAATGATTTTGCTGGTCGTGGTAGTTCCATCATGGTCATGGTCAATGATGCCCTTAACGATGAGGGTGATCGACTGGATATCTGGCAGCTCGGCACAGACACGGGTTGGATGAGCTTGGACGTTGAAAATGGGAGCCTCTTACCAGAATCTTCATCTGCTTTTAACATCACCCTAAACACGCAGGACATGTTCCCGGCAGTTTATAATGCAGATTTAGTTTTCAGTCACTCTGGACCAGATTCGCCGACAATTATTCCGGTCAGCTTAATGGTGAATGAGTTAGCCGTGAAGGATATTGATTCTCAGTTACTCCCTTTAGAACTGACCATCGATTCGGTATATCCTAATCCGTTCAATTCATCGTCATCACTGAGTTTTCAAGTTCCTGAGCGAAGTATGGTCAATCTGTCAGTCTGGGATATGAACGGCAGACGACTGTCAGTATTGGAAAATCAGATGTACAATCCGGGCAATTATTCCGTCACTATCAATGCACAAAGCTGGTCATCCGGGATTTATTTTGTGACGCTCAAGGCTGGCGAACAGACACGGATGAAGAAATTGGTTTGCTTGAAGTAAGTTTGCTCAATCATTTTACTAATGTCTTAGTTGGATAAAAAAACTATAATATTAATTGCAACCTGCTTGCTGATAGTCGCCAGCGGCGATGCACTATGCCAGCCCGACACGCTGTGGACTAAGATATATCGCGCCGAAATAGAAGGGAGCACACTGCTTCATGATGGCGGTTATGCCTATACGGGGTATAAATGGGGAGGCCATCCTGATTCCTCTGTCACAGGAAGGTTAGACTCAGAGGGCGAAATCGTCTGGGAAAACAACTTTGAGGGGAACATATTCGCTAACGAGGTAATTGAGACTCCCGATTCAGGTATTGCCATACTTGGTCAAAATCGAGAAATATCAATGATAAAGAAGTTTGACCGGAATGGTGAGCTGTTGTATTACTGGGGGGTAATTCTGTCAGAAACTACTCTCATGAATTTAACGTTATCCGAACCGACGAGGAAGGGGAAGTAATATGGCAAAACCACTACGGGGCAGAGTGGTTGGAAGAAAATGAAAATCTATCAAGTGATGGAGCACGTGCTGTCACTCTTACAGAAGATGGAAACATTGTAATTGCTGGTATGACCCTCCTTTTAGACGGAAACGAAGACAGAATTTCCAGAATTTTCATGGTAATAATTGACTTGGACGGAGAGATAGTCTGGATGAATATAATTGATCGAGGTCAAAGTGAAACCGAGGTAGCACGTTCAATCACCACTACTGTGGATGGTGGGTTTGTTCTGTCTGGGTATAGTGCACATCCCGATAGGACTGGAAAACGGTTCTTTCTGAAAACTGACCACCGTGGTCGGCTGATCTGGTGGGAAATAAGAGAAAATGACATAGTAGATACAAATATTTTTAGACACTTCGGTGTTTATGCACATGAGGATCGAACTTTCACGCTGATCGGTCGAAACCGAAGAGGTAGAGGGTTGGTTATCAAATACGGCACTGACCCACAGGGAGTTTCCGATGGTGATTTTGCCCTGCTGCCGACCGCACCGCAACTATTCAGCACGTATCCCAATCCGTTTAACGGCAGCACGACGATAGGGTTCGTGATGTCGGCACAGCAGGATGTCAGTCTTCAGCTGTTCGACCATTCCGGTCGCCTCGTGGAGACGCTGGTTGACGAGCGACTTACCGCGGGCTGCTTCACCTCAGTATGGAACGCCGCCACCCACCCCGCTGGCACATATTTCTATCGCCTACAGGCAGGTTCTTTCCAAAAGACTAAGATGTTGACTTTAGTTAAATTATTTGGTAAGTTACGTCTTTGCCAACGTTGTGAAGCAATCTCAATCATTAATAATGTATAAGTAAGATTGCTTCTTATCCAGATAATGCTGAGAATGAATGCCAAGGTAGAATTTAAGAACTAATCGCTCCGGTAGATTATACTTGTTTAAACGCAGGTATCACGCTAAGCATACTACAAAATTGATGTATATGATTGCGAATAATTTCTGGTCATCGAAAATTTCGACGCCAGTTTGGAGCACAGTATCGGGAATGCCACAGTTAAATTCAATTATTTATCAAGGGAAAATTCCACGCTCTTTATACACCTTTTCCAATCTGGTGAGCGCCACAATGTAGGCAGCAGTCCTGTTATCTACATCGTACTCTTTTGCAGCAGATGAAACTCTTTTATATGCATTTTCTATTTTACGAAGGAGCTTGCCGTCAACCTCCTCTAATTCCCAAAATTCACTTCTCTTATTTTGCAACCACTCAAAATAGCTGACCAAAACTCCACCGGCATTGCATAGTACATCAGGAAGAAGGGAAATTCCCATCTCTTTGATTATCTCTTCACCGTCAGGATCAGTAGGCCCATTCGCAGCTTCTACTATCAAATCGACATTTAACAGCGATGCCGTTTCAGACGTAATCACATTTTCCAGTGCTGCGGGAATGAATATATTAACTTTTGTACAGAAAAATGTAGCATGATCAACTGCCTCTGCTTCCGAAAATCCTTTAATGCCACGTTGTTTAAGTACATACTCATTAAGATTTTTTGGATCGATCCCGCTACCATTATAAATCGCACCCGTCGCATCCTCAACTGCAAGTAATTTTGCGCCAAGTTCACATAAAATTATTGAAGTCCATGAACCAACATTCCCAAACCCTTGTACCATGAATGTCGCCCCGTTCAGGTTGAACTCATTTTCCTTCGCCCATTGGATGATGTTATAAACCACTCCCTGTCCGGTTGCTTTATCGCGCCCAACACTGCCACCCGACTCAATGGGCTTTCCCGTTACCACATGTACTGAATTATTTCGGTCATGTGGTGATTTTGTCGAAAGGTATGTGTCCATGATCCATGCCATTATCTGTGAATTCGTGTTTACATCAGGAGCGGGAATATCGTACTCGGGTCCAATATTATTTCCTAAGGCATAAGTGAATCGTCTGGTTATACGTTCTAATTCTGAAATTGAGTAATTAGCTGGGTCAATCTGAATACCACCCTTGGCTCCACCATAGGGGATATTAACAATAGCGGATTTCCATGTCATCCATGTCGCTAAGGCTCTCACTTCATTAATATTCACTGATGGATGAAATCTCAAACCACCTTTGTATGGACCTAATGCTTGATTATGCTGTACACGGTAACCCGTAAACACCTCAATGTTAGAGTCATCCATCTTTACGGGGAAATGAACTGTTACTTCATTGTTAGTTGATCCAAGCACTCTTCTGATATTTGGATCCAGATTCATCACATCTGCTGCCCGCTCATATTGTGTAATAACCGTTTCGTAAAGGTTTGTTTTCTTTCCCAATGAATTCTCACTAATTTTTTTGAATGCTATTAAGCTATCTCGTTTTCAATAATGTAATGCTGAGGTTTCCCCGAATTTAAGATTAAAGGTAGAATGCTCAGATTTTTTCTAATTCTGCCCATTTTACCTAATAAAAATACTGTATAGCGGGATTGAAATCAACCAGAATTTATGCAAAACGGTGATTCATGTTCAACTCATAACCTAAATTGTAACTAATTATACATAAAAAAAAGGGAGATGGTGTCAAACCATCTCCCCTTAGCCGAATTGTCAAAATTACCAATTAGATCAAGTACCCTCTTCCCAGCTGGAGAGGTATTTAACTTGTTTATCGGTCAATGTGTCAATATTCAGTTCCAAAGACTCAAGCTTGAGACTTGCAACAAGATTGTCAATCTCTTTTGAGACAACGTGTACCCCAAGCTCAAATTCATTATTGTTTGCATATTCAGATGCCAATGCCTGAACTGCAAAAGACATATCCATGACTGAGGCTGGATGTCCTTCAGCAGCAGACAGGTTTATCAAGCGACCTTGTGCAAGCAAGTTAATGCGATTTCCATTTGCCAACACATATTGGTCAACGTGTTCGCGCACACCCATACGAGTTTCAACAGCGAGATCTTCCAGTGCTGGAATATCAATCTCAACATTAAAGTGACCTGAGTTGGTAACTATAGAACCGTCTCGCATATTCTCAAAATGCTCTTTACGCAATACGCTTGTATTGCCGGTCAATGTACAGAAAAGATCGCCCCATTTGACAGCTTCTTCCATGGACATCACAGCAAACCCGTCCATTGCGGCTTCGAGAGCGCGAATCGGATCTACTTCGGTTACAGCTACAATCGCACCCATCCCACGTGCGCGCATGGCAAATCCACGTCCACACCAGCCATAACCAGCGGTCACGACATGCCTGCCGGCAAGCAATACATCAGTTGCCCGGATGATTCCATCAACGGTTGATTGACCTGTACCATAACGGTTGTCAAAAAAGTGTTTTGTCATAGCATCATTTACGGCAATAACAGGATATACTAATTCGCCATCGTCAAACATAGCCTGTAAACGGATAACACCAGTGGTAGTTTCTTCCAAGCCCACTTTTACAGTTTTAGCAAGTTCAGGACGTTCTCGCTTAATCGTCGTAACCAAGTCACAGCCATCATCCATTGTCATATCTGGTTCATGTTCTATCGACTGAAATATATGCTTGTAGTAAGTTTCATTGTCTTCGCCATGAATTGCAAAGGTTGGAATGTCAAAATCCTTTGCAAGACTTGCTGCCACATCATCTTGTGTGGACAGAGGGTTAGATGCGCATAAGCGCACATCCGCACCGCCTGCCTTTAAGGTTCTCATAAGGTTGGCTGTCTCTGCTGTAACGTGCAAGCAAGCTGCCATTTTTACACCTGCTAAAGGCTTTTCAGCTGTAAATCGTTCTCGAATTTTAGTTAACACAGGCATATCGCTGTCTGCCCACAATATTCGTCGCCGACCTTCGCCGGCAAGCTCTATATTTTTTATATCATTTGGTACCATTGTTCTCCCAAAGGTATTATTATGTTAATATGTATTTATTTAAGGATAATATAATATAAGACTTTATTTTAAGATTAAATACTATTGTTTTACCTAACAAAGGAATATATCTTCATCTCAAGAACAATATAGTAAATCAAATTCAGAAAAAAATATCTGACTACCACTTTTTTACATTTAGAAAAGTGAAATATAGAAATTATTGAAATTTCATAGTCTAAATTTTATATATTATTAGGCGTACGGTATAAAAACATGTTTTGTGACAAAAAACCAAAAATGACTTCTTGACCTCAGCAGAAAAAATAATAGCCGCTCACTGTGGCAAAAAAATCGTTTACCCAGGTGATAATATTTTTGTCAAGCATGACCTCGCTGTTGGCGATGAATTGTCAATTATGGGGATAATAGATCATCTAAATGGTCTGAATGATAAGATTGAGACACTCGATAACAATATCGCACTGATCAACGGTCATATCACAACTCCACGCGAAGCACCAACCGAATCGCGAGTAGATATTCTCGAGCAATTTGCTACTGAACACAAGATAGTTAATTATCTTCAGGTAGGAAAATCCGGCGAATGTGGATGTTTACTTGCCGAGAATGGTTTAGTTTTACCCGGAAGCGTTGTAATTGGGACTGACCGGCGCATAACGAGCTATGGAGCAGTTGGAGCATTATCAACTGAAGTTAGCGATTCCGATTTAACCGATGCCTGGATAAATGGATCATTTCGTCTTACCGTTCCCGGAACTGCAAGAGTTAACTTAAATGGCAAACTCAATTCACTGGTGACTCCCAAAGATCTTGCTTTGCATTTGCTCGCAAAACTTGGATCAGATGGAGCTACCGGGTTGGCATTGGAAATTGGAGGTAATGCTCTTGATGAGATTGAAATGAATGCCAGATTTACTCTGGCAAATTTTCTGATTGATACTGGCGCAAAATATGTCCAATTTCCTTGCGATGAAAAAATAGTTAATTTTCTAAATATTAAGCCTGCTTCTCAACATAAATTGAATTATCACTCAGATTCTGATGCAGAATATAAGTGGATTACTGAGGTTGATCTGAACGAAATAGTTCCTATGGTTGCAATTCCGGGTTCTCCAGTCAATGCTGTACCAGCTCGCAATTTGGTTGATGTGAAGGTAAACCAAGTGATTGTTGGTAGCTGTACAAATGGAAATATTGAAGATTTTCGCTCGGTGAGATCAATCCTTGATGATCATGACATATCAAGAGATATCAGGTTTCACCTTTATCCAACGAGTCATAAAACTATCCGCGAAATGCTAAATGATGATCTTGGATTGATGCTGACTGCAAGGGGTTTAAAAATTTCACCACCTTCCTGTCAAGCTTGCATGGGCAACGGTCCAAATCTGCTGGGACCGCGTGAAGTTGGAATCTATACTACCAATCAAAACAAAAAGGGTCAGCATGGATCACCATCATCGCGGGTTTATCTCGCTGGTCCTTTGGTTGCAACCGCAACAGCTGTAACTGGATACATAACTGATCCCAGGGATTTATGATATATATTGAATCTGGCAAGACAACCCTGTGATTTCGCCCTCGAGTTCAGATCAGGAACTCTTAGAGGCTGTTCGCAACCAAGAAAATAAGTCAGCGTTTGAATTAATTGTCCACCGTTATGATAATAAGGTGTTCGGGCTGTGCTTTAGAATCCTCAACTCCCGCGAGGAAGCTGAGGATATTGCACAAGAAGTTTTTATCAAGCTGTGGGAACAGCCAGATGACTGGCAGCCCAAAGCAAAATTTTCGACTTGGCTATTCCGAGTGACGACAAATCGATGTCTAAATCGCTTAAGGTTTTTGAAATTAAAATCCTTTATATCCTTCAACTCAGAAGTTGAAGAGTATCCTTCTTCAGATGAAAAATCTCCTGAAGCAGAATACATTTTTTCAGAAAATTCATTCCTTTTTCATCAGTTTTTTTTGAAGCTACCTGCACGGCAAAAAGCCGCACTTCACTTGCGTTATTGGGAAGATTTATCAGTCAAAGAAGTGGCTGGCGTGCTGGGCATTACAGTAAAGTCCGTGGAGTCATTGATTTACCGTGGGAAAAAGATGCTTGAAAATTTATTGTAATATTGAAATATTTGCTTTTCCAGAAAATCACTACGAATGTGCGAATGCAGTGAACCAAACTCTGTGCTTGATGACTTCAGTTATAACATAAACGCCTGATTCCGTGCAAAGCTCACTTTAATCAACTTTCGCTAAAAAACCCTATCACTGAATTAACCACATGGTCAAGCTCTTCCTCTTTCAAGCCGTAAAAACAAGGCAATCTAAGTAATCTGCCTGCCACGTCTTCGGTTACTGGAAAGTCTCCGGGGTGATAACCCATTTTGCGACCCATAACTGAGTTGTGTAAAGGTAGATAATGAAATACTGCATGTACGCCAATATTGTTAAGATACGTCAGCATTGCATCTCGCTTGGTTGAATCTGGCAATAATATACTGTACATATGATAGTTGGGCTCGCAATTTTCGGGTATAGCTGGCAACACGATGAGATTTTGATCTCCAAGTGAATTCAAATGATGGTTATAATAATCAACCACTCGCCTTCGCTTATCTATAATTTGGTCAAACGCCTCTAATTGAGCATATAAAAATGCAGCGATCAATTCCGATGGCAAATAGGACGACCCAATATCAAGCCATGTGTATTTATCAGCTTCACCCTTAAAAAATTGTGTTCGGTTGGTACCCTTCTCACGAACTATTTCGGCGCGCTCGATAAATTGCTCGTCGTTGATGACTAACGCACCGCCTTCACCGCTGATAAATGTTTTTGTCTCATGAAAGCTGTATGCGCCAAGATTTCCAAGCGTACCGAGAAACTTGTCATTATATTTGGCATTAACTGCCTGAGCTGCATCCTCTACAACGAGCAAATTGTGTTTGGTAGCTATTTTTGTGATTGAGTCCATATTGCAGGCAATTCCCGCATAATGGACAGGCACAATAACTTTGGTTTTCTCAGTAATCTGAGCTTCAATCAATGATTCATCAAGGTTTAGGGTTCGTTCATTTATATCGACAAAGCAAATTTTCGCACCTCGTAACACAAATGCATTGGCAGTAGATACAAATGTGAAGGATGGCATGATTACTTCGTCACCGGGCTGAATATCGCACAAAATTGCTGCCATTTCCAGAGCGGATGTGCAGGAGTGTGTTAACAGAATTTTCCGTGCAGAAAATTTTTCTTCCATCCAACGATGGCATTTTTCTGTAAATTTACCGTCCCCTGCAAGATGCCCACCAAGCACAGCTTGTGCGATGTAAAACATCTCTTTGCCAACAATAAATGGCTTGTTAAATGGAATTTTCATATATCACTTTGCTCGTTTATTAATTCTCTATCTAACCAAATATAACAATTCGGAATCATTCTTTTTTGACAGCCAAAATTGCTTTGTAATCGCCCATCGATCTATTCCGGAAGAGACCATGCAAGAGCCTCTGCCCTACCCTATAAATAAAATTAGTAATCGTATGTGGAATTGGGAAATATGATAGTATCAGTCGTGCTGGCCAAAAATGTAACTCAACCACGCGATTAACTTCAAAACCACTACTTTCGAGTACTTTTGTAAACTCATTTAAGCTCAAATCACACACACGATGCAAAAACCCACGATGGATCGGCTCAATTAGGATAATTGTTCCATTCGGTTTCAATACATTTTTTAACTTTTGTACAATACCAGATAGATCGCTTCGATTTCGACATACAATGGTTAATGATGCCACTGAGAGCAAGACGTCATACTCAACATCATTTGGAAGATTGTGATATGAGGCAAATATATAATTGGGATTTTCCCCATCAGTTATATCCCTCGCAATTTCTATAGTTGGTTCAGAATAATCCACTCCGGTCATGTTAAAGCCATTTGAGGCAAGGTACCGACAGATTCTTCCCGTCCCGCAACCAAGGTCAAGAATGGTGCTCCCCAATTCTAATATAGATACAAATCTATCCAAAACCTGTTTTTGCTCTTTGTCGTATAATTCATTCAAATATGGATTTGCCCACATTGACACCGCATCACCCCGATAGTGTTTGGCTTTTTCATCCCAAAATTCTACAGAAGAATATACTGTGTCTCTATTCCGCCTGCTTTGAATCATTTTTCTTAATTCTGCGAAAGTCATTGCTTTATGTGAATGTTTAGTCTGCGGTGAACCTCTCCTACCCTATATAAAATTTCAGTCCTGTCACGACCTTGTACGATGCACTCACCAACTCGAAACCGCGAATTTATGAATGGTTTAGTGGGGGTATTTGGCTCTAAGTCTATCTCAATATTACGTACCCAATTTTCCTCTTGCAATGCAGAAAGTTGATCTTCATTGTACTCAATATCCCCCTCCCAATCCACGCCAAACAGAATTAGAGCGTGCGGAACAAAATTTATTCCCGCTGATGAATGGGCTAATTCACCACATACCCAACGCAAGGAATTTTCTATAATGTCAAAATTTACCGCATAATTCAACAGTCGCGAAATAGAGTTTCCACCGATCCGCGGAGTAATCTCCAATATGTAAACATTGGAACCTTTTACCACGAAATCACAATCAAACGGACCATTATTAACCTTCAACTCACTCCAAATTAATGAGATCTGCCTACTAAGCTCATCGATGATTTGTGCCGGAAGTTCAGAGGGTATTTGATGACCAACAGTGGTTACAAAGGGCGGGGCAGCGGTTTTTCTGTCCATCACGAATAGACTATCAATTTCCCCATCCAACATTAATCCCTCAGCAGTTCCCTGTGCACCGACAATATATTCCTCAACAATAACTTTGTCGTTAGTGCTCACTTCTTGCGCATCCATAAGGCGGGTGTAAAGCTCTGTGATTTCCCTGACGATATAAACTCCCTTTCCACCCGAAGAGCGGGATGGCTTTATTATCATTGGCAATTGCTGAGAAAAATTCTGACTGCTGTTATTTAATTCTGATTCTTTAATTCGTTTCGGAGTTGGCAGTCCGTGATCAATCTGAAACTGCCTGAATTGCTGCTTATCGCAGACGATTTCTACTGCAAGCTCTGGGGGTCCTGCAAGACCGAGTTTTTTGGCAACAAATGCAACGGTTGGAACTGCCACATCGGATGCAGGTGAAATAATACCGTCAATACGGTTAGAAATCGCCAGATTTAATATGCCGTCCTTATCAGTAGTATTAATCTCAAATGATTTATCCGCCAACGCATGTCCGGGACTCATAGCGTTGTTATCAGTAGTGAGAACCTTGTACCCAAGCTTCTTTGCAGCTTTTATTGTATCAATCTGGTAATAGGACGCTCCTAAGATTAATACAGTTTTATCACTCATCGATGCGGTCGATTTTATAGGCGGTCTTGGTGCGAGTGAGCTGATGGTTAAAGCGTGAAATGTAGATCCCAAAGATCAATAGGCATAGCAATATCAAAGCACTGAAGAAGGTCAGTGTGACAATTGTGCTTGCCCATCCTGGTACTACAGGTCCAAATGCGATCACCTTGTAAATTGTCCATGATCCAAATCCAAGTGAAAATAAAAATGCGCTCAAACACGCCAGTCCGATAACATAGAGCGGATAGGAAGAGTAATAAAATATCAGATTAAGTGCCAGCTTTGTGCTGCTACGAAATGTATATGTGGAGCTGCCAATTTTCCTCTCGTCATGCCTGACGAGGATATTCTTATACTTTGTAGAGTTAGCGAGTAGCATCGAGGTTATGTAAGGATAAGCGACTGGCATCTCATTGACGTTATCAACGACAACGCGCCTGATGGCTCGAAAACTGGTCAACTGAAAATCGCTCGGGAGGTGAAAAATCCGCCGTTGGAGGTTGTCAATACTTCCCCCAGCCATATTACGAAATTTAGAGTGTTTTTTCCCGGGATAAGAGCCAATTACCAAATCATATCCTGCTTCGATCCCTTCGATCAACTTCGGAATTTCTTCAGGAGGATTCTGCAGGTCATCGTCCATTGTAACAACAATGCTACCGGTAACAAAGGAAAATCCGCAGAGAATTGCATTGTGCTGACCACCGTTGACGAGTAGCCTGATGATTTTAATCCTTGTCTCATCCCCTGCCCTCAATTTGGTCAGAATATTCCAGCTATCATCCGGGCTACAATCATCCACAATGATTATTTCCCATTCACGGTTCATGTTGTTCATTACCGATGATAATCTGCTTACCAGCGGTTCAAGAGATTCTGCTGAATGATAGGTAGGAATCACGATGCTAATTTTTTCTGATACTGTATGGTTAGAATTCAAAACACTTTCACTATGATAATTTTCTTACCCTTTCATATGCTCCAGAATAAAATTAATCAATTCTGTTAGTTAGTCAAGCATTCTGCTATGCAAATAAGGCTGCGTACTTATTATTTCCTCGTATCCACTTTGATTTACTCATTTTCAAAGTTAAATTTTGTCTTAGTACACATTGTAGTAATGTTTAAGCTGTAAAAAAGAATATTAATTTCACAGGCATTTGCATGATGGCTCCAGAATATGTTGAAAAACTACGAGAGTTGCTTGAGAGCATCAAACCCATATTATCACGTGAAATTTCTGAAATTCAGAATAGTATAGAAGTAAAATTATTCTTTGGTGGGGCAGCGGCGTATGTGGATGGTCTTATATTTATGTCGTTATCAAGGGTAGGGATGGCTCTAAAACTTCCTGAAGCTGAGCGGGATCGATTATTTTGCTCCAAACTTGCGAAATCGTTAAGATATTTCCCCAATGCTCCTATTAAAAAACAATACGCTTTGTTTCAGGATGAAATTCTTGCGAATGATAAATTGTTGAAAAGCTTAATTGAAACCAGCATTATATTTACACTTTCGAATGACGACAAACTATAAAACATATTGTGCTAACGACAATGAGCACAATAAAATTATGTTAAAAAAGGAAATTTTCACTGCCGGAATTTAATACAAAATCTCCTGACTTTAATTGGAAAACGGAGCCATTAGAATGGCCAGTGTCCAGCGATGTCGGAGCAGGTCTCTCAGGTGTTATCGCTTGCGAAACAAAGATAAATTGGGTTGACCCGTCATCGGCAGGACTCGCTTATCGAGGGCATTCTCTTACTGAGTTAGCTCGCGAGCGGACCTTCGAAGAGGTTGCTTTTTTGTTGATTGAAGGTGAATTTCCCGAAAAACGTCCCAGCGAATTCTCTTCGTTTATCTCAAATATTAATCAAGCTCGGCAGCTTCCTATGCAGGTCAGAGACTTGTTAATTAGCCTTCCTGCGACCACTCACCCTACGCGACTGCTTCGTGCAGGGATATCAGCGGTAGGTTGTTTCGAGATGAAAGATATAGACGATTATACCGATGACTCCCAGTGGCAAGACGTTAGGTTGATTGGACAAATGGCAGAAATTGTTGCCCTGATAGCTGCTCATAGAAGAGGCGAGTCTAAAGTTAATTTTGAGAGACAAGGTTCTTTAGCAAATTTGATCTTAACCGCTTTAAACAAAGAGAAACCGAGACCCCAGCATGAAAAACTGCTCAATATCGTCTGGACAGCGTATGCCGACAACGGGTTGGACGCTCCCACATTTACGAGCATGATTGTAGGCAGTTGTCATGCAGATCCATACTACAATATTGTCGCAGGTCTCAGTGCGTTGCGCGGACCATACCTGGGAGGTGCAGGCGAGCGTTTATTGGTTCAGATCGGCAAGCTTCGTGACCCTTCTGTCGCTCGAGCCTGGACGAATGGAATGATTAAGCGTGGTTGGCGTATTCCAGGCTTTGGGCACAGATTGTATCAAAATGCTGACCCACGGGTGGAGCTACTGAAGCCAGAGGCGGAAAAGCTCGCTTCACAAACCGGTAATGAGCTTTTCTTTTCAGTCGCCTCTGCTATGGAAAAAGAAGCAACTATCCTGCTTAGACCAAAGGGAATAGCGGTAAATATTAATTTCTATGCCTCGCTCATTTTCCACATGCTCGGTAGTGAGCCTCAAATGGTGCCCTGCCTGTTTGCAATTGGACGAATGGCTGGATTGATTGCCAGACTACGTGAATATCTCGAAAATAACCGCTTATTCAGACCGCTGGAGCTATACATCGGTCACGCACCTCGCAAATATATAAGTATGGAACAGAGATGATTGGCGATACGCGGATTATGGGCGACCAAACCTACGGTCGTGGTCTTGAGGGATTGATTGCTGGTGAGACCAATATTGGTAAAATTGATGGGACAAGCGGAAAGCTTTGGTATCGGGGATATACTATTCAGGATCTTTGTCAGCACTCTAATTTTGAAGAAGTCTCTTATTTAATCATTCACGGTGATTTGCCAAAGGTAGCCGAACTGAAAGCGTGGACTGATGAATTGATCGAATGGCGTCAACCCCCGCGCGATGCTTTGTCTGTACTTCAATGGTTGCCGCGTGATGCCCATCCCTTGATGAAATACCGCACTATGCTGTCGGTAGCTGCCTGCTTGATGCCTGAGGGTGAAAATAACCGTCTCGATGCTCAGTGGCGGAGACCGGCAAGAATAATGGCATGGTCATCAGCGTTGGCAGCAGCAGCGATAAGGCATATGTCAGGTGAACCGCCTGTTCCTGATGATCCATCACTCGATTTCTCCACAAACTTCCTGTGGCAGTCGCTGGGTCAGGTGCCTTCAAAATCTGCCTCAAGAGCGTTTGAAGTATCTCTGATAGCCCAAGCCGAACACGGTTTACATGCTGCTGCTTTGGCGGCACTAACCACTATATCTACTGGAGCCGATCTTGGGAGCGCAGTTCTGGCAGGAATGGGTGCTCTATCTGGAAAGAAACACGGTGGCGCTAATCAGGATGCCTTTGAAATGATAGATCGACTAAATTCTGATGCAGAAGCCAAAACTTGGGTAAATTCTAAACTCGATGAGCGCTATCGGTTCCCCGGGTTCGGACATAGGGTATATAAAACGCACGATCCACGATTGAAAATAATCGAGCCACTTGCACACGACCTGTTAGAAAAAACTGATAATATACAATTGTGGACACGGTATCAAATTATCAAAAATAAAATTGAATTGCAACTCGGCTCAAAGGGTGTTTTTGCCAATATTGATGCAGTAACTGGATTAATTTACTACCCAGTGGGGTTGCCCATACAATCGTTTCCAATACCCTTTGCACTGGCGATTCAGGTCGGTTGGATAGCGCACTGTTTAGAATATATACCTACGGGCAAGATGATTGAACCGGGGTCAGTCTATATTGGTGAGTAAATACCCTATGATTAGAAGAAAAATTTTCCTTTCTATTATACTTATAGGATTGTTTGCGATTACATCCTGTTCAAGCTCCCGAAAATTGTATGTGGTGACCATCGAAGATCAATCACAATCCATTCAACCAAATTGGTTGGACAATCGCTGCCCTGACGACTTCCTCGGTGTTGGAGAAGCACGAGCAAAAGACGAGGCATATCGTCTGGCTATTGACCACATCAAACGACTGATAGCTGAAGAAATAGGTCTGGAAATAGAGCTGATAAGCAGTAGCAAGAAAATTGAATCCGGCAAGAGCTATACAGATACTTCTTTTACAGAAATTTCCATTCTGACCGATGCCTTATTGTTCAATGTTAACTCAAAGATTACATCGAGCTATTGGGAGCACTGCCGCATACAAACTGGCAAAAAATCGTATAATGACTTTTTTAGATATTACATTAGAGCAACTGTACCTCAAAATTTCATCGACTCGCTCCGCACGTTGACTAATCTTGAGAATGATATACGGCTTGAAGGAATGAACGAGCATCTTAGCAATGCTCGCTGGCTTACCAGGAATCAGCGTCCGGTTGAGCCAATTAGTGCGCTTCAGTCGTATATTCAGGCACTAAGTATAGCGAGAAACCTGTTCTATAGGCGAGAAATGAACTCAAGAGTGTGCCTGAACGATATTTATGAGCTATTAAACTTATTGAAGCTTGAACTGATAGATAATTACTCAGAAGTGCGTCCGGAAAGGCACCATTTAGATTTTAAGGTGACTTATGGAGGAGTCCGGGCGGTAGGGGTTAAAGTTGATTTTAGGCTGGAGCGTGGTCGCGGGAAAATTGTGTCATCAGCAATATCAGACAACAATGGGATGGTTCGATGTGATGCCACTGGTATTGAAACGGTGCTGGCTGATAATGCGGTGCTGGCGGGTATTACGATGAAGGAACTCTCTACTCAACTTGCACACATTGACTATCCTCTTCTCCGAGAATTGAAATTTGACATTGATCAATTGGTCAAATCTAAAAAACTATCGGTGCAGTTCTCAACTATGGCAAAGCGAGCCAGGGTTCGAGCCGGATCACTAGAAATATATAATGTTGGACACTATAGAATCTGGTTTTTCCGCCGCATTTCCAGGCTAAATTTCCGTTTTTTTTTAGAGGAATTAAACGGACGAAGCGTTATTTTTGACCGTTATGCAATAAGATTGAGAGGCTGGCACAAAAAGGGGCTGTTCAGCAGGAAATTACTTGAGGATGAATCGACTGGTGAGTATCGATTTGACGACTACCTAAACCTTGGCTATAAAGAAAATCAGGAATTTGTCGTTCACTCGCCGGAGCCTATAATAAACCTTATGAACGAAATGAAGGGTGCCCACGATTGGACGCTGAAATTGCTACAATTAGAAATGACCATAAAAGGCAAGGATGATGCGGGCAACGAAATATCGGTTGTAACTATGACCGATAGATTCCCTTGGAAGACATTTTTTAGCAAATAATGCAAACAACTTTGTTAATAAAATTATAAGTAAATTATATAAATGAACATATTGATAACAGGCGGAGCTGGCTTTATCGGCTCGCATATTGCAGACTCCTATCTAAAATTAGGCCATAAGATTACCATTATTGACAACCTTTCCACCGGGCAGCGAAAAAACATCCCGACCGGTGTGAACTTTATTGAGGGAGACATTAACGACCCCAGTCTTGGCTCCATTTTCGAGCGCCAAAAGTTTGATATTGTCAACCATCATGCAGCACAGTTTAATGTTAGAGAATCAGTCGCCAATCCTGTTGCGGATGCCCAGACTAATATTCTTGGAAGTCTGCACTTATTAGAACTGTGCCGCAAATTCCAAGTAAACCATTTTATATTCGCCTCAACGGGCGGGGCTATCTACGGCGAGCAGGATTCATTTCCAGCGAATGAATCACATGCTGCTAACCCGATTTGTCCCTATGGAGTTGCAAAGCTTTCGGTGGAAAAATATATGTATTGGTACGCCTATGAATTTGGAATGAACTGCACAGTGCTGCGTTATTCAAACGCCTTTGGACCGCGCCAGAATTCTAAGGGTGAAGCGGGTGTTGTGGCAATATTTTGTGATCAGATGAACGCAAATATCAATCCGGTGATTAATGGTGACGGAAAGCAAACCCGCGATTTCGTTTATGTTGATGACATCGTTGCGATGAATGTAAACGTTTTAAGTGAAAAAGGCTTTAATGTCTATAACGTTGGAACGGGAATCGAGGTCGATATCAATAGGGTCTTTAACGTTTTGAACAATTTAAGCGGTGGACAATTTCTGGAATCACATGGTCCAGCTACTTTGGGTGAACAGGAGCGTAGTTCGATCCATTCAGGCAAAGCGAAAAAGAAATTTGGCTGGGAACCAAAGATGGATATAGATGGGGGGTTGAAGCTGACTGCGGAATATTTTAGGAAGTTGCTATAAATTGTATGTTTAATTGTCTCTAATCAAAAATATAATCTTAATACACTTATCCTATATTAATCCTGTCACCGACTTGTATATATTTTTTCAAATTAAAAATTATATTAATCTTCAATTAGGATTTTAACAAAGCAGAATATATCTTTGTTGCAACTTGAGTCAATAATAACCATACTCAAGTATTTAATCCATCAATACCTATAAAAAAAGTGCTGAATCTAAATTTCATAATTTAGTAGTCAGACACTCTCCAGTAATAAATTACTATCTGCAATGTGCGGTGTGTAATTTTAGAGTTATGGGTCGAATGGATGATAGCATCGATTGGCGATGCTTACACCAGCGCTGTTTGCGTTGAACCCATGATTTTGGAATTATATGAATAACGATAATACAACTCTGTCTGGATTTGAAAGTTTTAATCTGGACCCAGCACTTCTCCGTGCAACAAATGATCTTGGCTACGAAACCCCTACCAGCATTCAGGAACAAGCAATTGCTCCACTTCTTGCGGGTATGGATATTCTCGGTCAGGCACAAACAGGGACTGGCAAAACAGCAGCTTTTGCGCTCCCGCTATTAAATAATCTCGATCTAAACAGCCGGAATTTACAGGTACTCGTCCTCACCCCCACTCGTGAACTTGCTATCCAAGTTTCGGAAGCATTCGTACAATTCGCCAAGCATATGAAGGTAGTAAAGGTACTTCCTGTCTATGGTGGTGCGGATATGCGTAATCAGCTCAGAGCATTAGATCGTGGTGTACATATTGTAGTTGGTACTCCCGGCAGAGTGATGGATCACCTCCGTCGAAAGTCAATGATACTTAATAACCTTACCAACATTGTGTTGGACGAGGCTGATGAAATGCTACAAATGGGATTTCAAGAGGATGTCGAGTGGATACTTGAGCAAGCACCTGAAAATCGTCAAATGTCTCTTTTTTCAGCCACAATCCCCCGCAGTATTCACAGCATAGCCAAACGGTTTATGAACAATCCTCGTGAAATTACCATTCAGACGGAAACTACAACAGCACCAAACATACAGCAACGAGTCTGGTTTGTTTCCGGTCTGCACAAATTGGATGCACTCTCACGTATTCTAGAGGCAGAGGATCATGACGGAGTAATTGTATTTGTTCGGACTCGAGCGGCAACGGTTGAATTAGCTCATGATCTTGAGGATCGTGGTTTTAATGTAGCACCATTGAATGGTGACATCTCACAAAATATGCGCGAACAGACAATCGACCGACTCAAAGCCGGACGCATTAATATTCTCGTCGCCACCGACGTGGCAGCACGAGGTCTCGATGTTGACCGGATCAGCCATGTGATAAACTATGATGCACCCCATGATGCTGAATCGTATATACATCGCGTAGGACGCACAGGGCGTGCTGGACGTAGTGGTAAAGCTATAATTTTCCTATCAAAGCGTCAACGCGGGATGTTGCGCACGATTGAAAGAGAAACCCGACAGCGTATTGACGAATTAGAATTACCGAAAACGAAGGATATCAACGAGAAGCGAATCGCTACTTTTAAACAAAATATTGTTAATAAGCTTGAGCATGGGGATTTGGATTTATTCATGCGAATTGTAGGTGAACTTACAGTAGAGAATGATCTTGACCCAATGGATATTGCCGCTGCTGCTGCGTGTATGATTCAGGGAGATCAACCATTGCTACTGTCCGACAATGTGCGGTCTTTCCGAAGCAGACGTGACAGCTCATATGAAGATCGTACACCAAGCCGTCAACACCGGCGCAGTGAAGGCCACCGAGGTGAAAGCGGACGTGGCGAATCCCGAAGAGGTGAACGACCAAGATTTGAAAGTCCGAAAAATGATGGTCGTAAAGGTCGAAGTCAGCGAAAGGATTCCAGTCGCGAATTTAATAACGAATATCAAATGATAAAATATCGGGTTGACGTTGGAGAAGTTCATGGCGTCAAGGCAGGCAACCTGCTCGGTGCAATCGCTAATGAAGCTGGACTTGAGGGTAAACACATTGGCAAAATATCTATTCGTGAAGATTTTAGCACCGTAGATTTGCCAGTTGGAATGCCCGCGGAAATCTTACGCGAGTTAAGAAAGGTTTGGGTATCTGGTCAACAGCTAAGTATCAGGCTTGACACACCACCATCAAAATCTCGAGGCAAAGGAAAGTCATCTGATTCAAGAAAGCAACGGAAGCGTCAACGGTTTCACCGTGGGCAATTTTAGATATACCAAAAAATGATTGTAATTGGAAAACCATTTGTAAACCTATACAATAGAAAACGCCCCGCATAGCGGGGCGTTTTCGTTTATATGTCAGGATAATTGCTACTTCAACCGTCAATATCTTCCAAAGCACGCATAATAAGTGTCCTGGCTTCATCATTCTTCATAAAGTAAAGCGGGAAACCAATGACAATAGAACGCCACGGATTTACAATATTGAAGTTTTTAACTATTGCCGTGCCACCTTCCATGCCAGAAAGTGCGTCATCTCCACCGTGCCAAGTACCAATCCCTTCGGTACGATGGCGTGGTGTAAATGTCCAAGTATGGCTAACACCAGTCCAGTTATTTCGGATTTTTAACGAATCCAGTGTTACAGATTCAGGGTATCCCATCTCTGTATCACCGCTAAATTCAGTAAAGGTACGCTCGACATCGCGTAATCCACCTTGAATCCGCAAGTATCGATAGGCAAATCCAGATGAAATTGAGGCTGTGTCGCTGTCTGTAAATGGATTTAATACGTCCCACCCAACCAAGATTAATCGTCCTCCTTCGTCCAAAAACTCTGATAAAATCCTGATATTGTCGTTAAGTGCAAAACTTGATTTGTCATCCGAATGCCAAAGGATTACTCGTTTATTGTAAACATCCTTGGCGGAAATATAACTAATATCGTTAATCGTATTTGACTTATAATCAATTTCAGATACGCTCCATCCAGTTGATGACATCATTGTTGTAGTATCTACTCCGAGTATATCACGATAAAACGTATCAACCTGTGGATCATTAGGACTTCCAGGACGACCGTTTGCATCTCTGGTTTCATCAACAATCAATAAGTTCATGTTATTGAAATCTGGGTTTACAATTGTAAGAACATAACCGCTAACAGAACTCTCAATGCCTGCCCAATCTCGATTCTGAGCCTTAAATTGGTATTCACCAACTTCAAGCCTGTCCATCGAAAATTCAGGCGGACCCCAATCAGACCAGTTAGACCAGTCAGACCATGAGGAGTCTGCTGGAGTCACTGGGATTTCCTGCGAACGCACACGATAACGGTATGTATGAATCTTTCCAGAATATTCGGAAGCATCACCAATCATTGTAAAATTAGTGGTGGTTACTGGTCGGAAGAATATGGATCCATCTGGGTAATACGTAGTACTACCATAAGTAGATTCTATTGTCTGCAATACAGGTACGAATGTATCTGATACAGTAATAGACCTCGTGAATGGCTCGCCAATTGCTCCACCAAAATCCATTATTTCAACACTTATTACGTGCTCACCGGTCTGATCAGCATCTCCAGGAACCGATGATGTTAACTTTGCAATTGAAATTGGGTTAATATCATCTCCGACTATTTCCATCAATTCTGGATCATCTACATCCATAAACTGAAAGCTGGTACGGATGTCCCAGTCTGTCACTGCTTCGCCATCCACCAAGATTCGGAGCTGCGCTCCAGATGGATTTTCATCTTCCCATTCAACATCAAAACCAATCCCTTGTCCAACAATATCTCCATCCAGGAAATTCGCTGAAAATGAACTAATTCGCGGTATTGAATTTATTGAAAAGAAGGTTCTTTCCGCCGGTGTAGGATCACGCAAATCCTCATTATCCTGAGAGGTAACTCGTATGGTGTGACTAACTGGAAGCGTCTTGCCAAGATTGGCAGTATCAGGCTCTGAAGATTCAAAGGCAATTGATGAATCACCCTTGGTCGTCCAAGCTTCGGGTCCATCATCGACCTGAATCCAGTATCCAACTACCTGCCCATCCTCATCATGACCAATCCATTGAATATGAAACATACTCGATGGTGCAATATAGTGATCTGTGGTATCGTTTTCCACTGGAGCTACAGTTATCCGAGTTTCAGGTGCCTGATTACCTATTACTGAGCCTGGATCTGACGGCTCACATCCTGCCATGAACAGGAATAATACCGGTATAAACAACAGTATATTTTTTTCTTTCATTTTTCCTTCCATTACAGGTTAAAAGTGAACTGCGATTGAGAGCCGATGTGGACTTGCCATAAAGTCATCGGCAGCTTCGCCAAGTAAACCAAATCCGAGATATGCGTAATCAAAGTCAACAGAATAACTTCCCATAATAGGCATTCTTAGACCAAATCCACCAGTCCATCTCTCTTCATTATAGCCAAATTTGTCTTTCCAGCGGATCTTGTGACCTCCACGCAGGAACATCATGTCCATGTAGCTGAACTCCAAACCAATATTGATTCGCTCCATATTATCGTTAGGATGGCTCATTTCAATCGATACAATGCCACCCCAAATATCTGGAGCTTGAATTCCTGTCAGCTCAAAGAAGTTTCCGCCGATCCCAATTCTATAGATAGTTGGTGGCGGAGCACCATGGTAATCGTTTAACTGCGCTTCCTCGCGACCACGGCGACCTTTGTCCAGTTCATCGGCATAATCACCGTCATAGTCGATATCCGGACCAAAATTCTGAATAGAAATTCCCAACTTCAAAGATCTTAGGGCTGTTTCATAAAGAACTCCAAGATCCCCGACAACCCCAGTGAAGGTTATGTCATCCACACCCGTTTGTAACAGACGAATATTAGTACCAATTATAAAACGATCAGTCAGCCTTTGGGCATACGAAACTCCACCGACTATGTCATAAGCTACAAAGTTTTCACCAGTTCCTTCGGGATGCTCTACGGTCCTAACCTTCATATCTCCAGTGCTCATTGAAAGAAAATGAATACCAAAAACTCCACGTCTTCCAAGATTACGAACTACTGAAGCTGAATTTACGGATATGTCAGCCGGCATATTTATTTGGTTGAATACTGCAACAGTACCCTTTACGTGTATCAGACCAGCCGGATTCCAAAAAGTGGATTGAATGTCATCTGCAATTGCGACGTATGAATCGCCCATTCCAATTGCTCTGACACTCTGTGATATCTTCAAGAACCCCATACTGACGGTTCCTACCTTCTGAACTTCGCGAGCGAAGCTTGTTCCTGTAATCAGTACAAGCAACACAACCAGAGTTATCATATTTTTCAAATTATCACTCCTAAAGCTTAATATTTTTGGTTTATTCAACATTATTATACACCAAAAATAAACTTGCACTAATTTTAGTATTTGTACCATCCGAGCCGAGGTTAAAATGCAGTGTGTGCTCTGTGCCCGGTGTAAATCGATCAAGCCATGTGCGTATTGGCATTAGTTCATACGCTGTATAGCGATCCGGGTAGCCAGGTGGTTCGAGCAGAAATTCTTCTCGTAACGGTTTTACTGGATGTTCCCAAGATGGGTCAGCCACCCAGAATTCGTTAAGATCAATTTCAATGCGACGACCACGAATGCCATCTGCATCATCAAGCGCTAAATAATTTCCCTGACCCCAAACGATAGTTGAGGCATTTGGGTAATTTAGCTTAGCTAAATCTATCCTGACTGAATTCGGGTAATGCACAGATACATCATCATCAAGGTTAATTGACAACTTATATTTGTCGTCCAACCACGTGTCGAGAGTATCTTGAACTAATCTTATATTGGTTATTTCAGCATTTTTGCCGTCTCGCTCGCTTATTAATGCCATAGAGTCATCAAAGCTAAGATTTCCCGTTGCCCAAAGCTCAAATATGTTGGCACTAATCTCATCAATTTCTGATTCCAGTGTGCCAATTTCCTCTGTCAGCTCATCTAATTGATCCATATCTTCATCAGGATCAATAAAGCAATAGACAAATAGTCTCCCATCAGCCAAGCCATCGCGAAGATTAAAAGTTGCGGTGACATCTTCACCATTGGAAATTGCTTTGTCAAGCAAAAATTGAGTCTCATTGTATGATGGCTCTATAGGCACATCAGGTCTTGTCCGTTCGTCGGTGCAGGCTGACAATGCAATAAGCAACATCAGGCTTCCAAGCAGAACGGGGAAAATTTGTTTTTTTATCATTTTTCTCTCCTACTTTAACACGACGAATTTGTTGATAGCCATTTCTCCACCGGCTTCAACAACGTATAAATAAACACCACTGACAATCTCTTGTTGAAATGAATTCTCCATGTTCCATTCATAACTTTCTTTATTGTTATCATGGTTAATGGAAACGATATGGTCACCAGAAAGTGAATATATGCTTATTTCAGATCCAGTTGCGGGCAGATTAGCAAAATAAAGTTTGCGGGGGTATTGTTTGGTACCATCTATCTGCTTACCCTTATATTCCTCCGCATGGCTTCCCTTATACGGATTGGGATAAACATAGACCTGATCAAGATCTGAATCATTTGATTGAGTTATTTCATTAAATCCAATGGTAACTTCTGCATAAGATTTGCCAATAGGTGTAATCAATACGCCGGCACCAGGAACGCCCTGATCGAATGACCTGACAATATAGAAATATGTCTGACGACGTAATACTTCGTAATCATCATACCAATACATTCTTCCTAATGTATCAATCTGGACTGTATCGCTATCTACAATTTCAAACTCAATTTCCCATTCCCAATTAATACCGGGTTCAGGATTGTGGTCATATGGCATACCAAGGTTTAAGTTTTCACGTTCAAACTCATCGTATTCTAAAGTGTTGATCGAGTCATATTGAGCCAGCGTAAACCAAGTATTTGTGCTGGTTGACCTCTGAACAACATAACCCTCAAAATCAGATACCTGTGTAATCGGGTCAACAGAACCTTCAGCGTTGTCACGCCACCAGATATGGGCATGATCTACGAAAGCGTCAACACCAAAGTCTGGCTGATCTGGAGCTGCGGGTCCTTGGAAGTCATTGTCATAAATTCGCTGCGCCCATTGGGCATTCTTACGAATATAGTCCAAAGATGATCCTGCAATAAATGCAACCGTAACAGGTAGCTCACCACCCGGCTCTACAAACCATCCGCCAGCAAGTGGACCAAATCCCATGAGGAATCTCCAGTCGGCGAGTGTTGTTGTTGAGTCGCTGTTATTTGACGCTCTGGCTGATATCATGTCATATTTATCAGCATTACTATCAGGGTCACCGCCAGATTCTCGGTCAAAGTTTTGGAATGAAATGTTCAGTTCATCCAAAGGAGCTGGAGTTCGCACAATTTTCATTGCAAACAATCCTGGACCCCATCCATCAGCATCGTTAATGTCATCGCCATGAATCATCATCAGATTCTCTTCGTCATAAAAATTCCAGTCATCTAATGAAGCAGCATCGCCACCCTCACCTCGAGCGCCGATATCTGCGTCAGCAAATAGACCCATATATACTTCGGTTAAGGGTAGAGTACCTATGTTGCGAACGATTAGATCGACAATAATAAACGATCCAGCGTATTCTTCGCCCCAAGCGTATGTTCTTTGCGAAACCATAATGTTAAGGGGCGTGTGACCATCGCTATCAGGACTGGAAACTTGACTCACGTCGGTATCATCATAAACGCAGAAGTACTCTTGAGTACCACGAGCGACACCATCTTCATCAAAGAGTCCATCGCCATCATCATCGAGCGAACCGGGGACAACATCACCATCAAAATCTGGATCGTCGCCATCAACTAACCCATCAAAGTCGTTGTCGATAAAATCAGCTGACATGTCGCCAGCGGGATCTTCGTCAATGTGTGGCTCTGGGTCATAATTGCAGTTCCCATCGCCGTTGAAATCGCCGGAAGCATCGGTGTCCTCATCAATGAGACCGTCACCGTCATTATCTATGCCATCAGCAAGCTCTTCGTCTATTTCGCCATCACCATCGTCGTCAGCACCAATTGTGCCTCGACCACCGTCCCAGTTTGTCGATGGCTTGCCATCTCTATTGAGATCATCAGCAAGTGTCCAGTCGCCGTCATCATCAACTTCTTTCGCACCCATGACATAGCTTCTGCCGGCAAGGTTTGAATATTGTTTGGATGTGGCAACATATCTATCGAACGATGGTGCGAACTCATTTGTTCCATTATCACCATCAGTACCGGTAGATACGAGCTTTACGCCATTAGAAATTGCGCCAACCCAGATACCGGAGCTAAATAGAAAATCACTCTCTGATCCCAGTGGAAACTCAAAACCAAAGTAACCAGGTGATCCATCAGGATTTCCCTGTTCACCCCAATTGGAAAGAGTCATTCTGACATTTCCCACATCGTGAACAAACAGCGACCTGATGCTTCCAACATCAGTATGTGAGGATTCTCCTTTGTAACGCACCGGTCCTCTATCTGTAGCGCGTATTGCGTCAGCACTATGAACTAATCCGAAAATCAGCATCATCGCTAACGTAAATATATTTTTTTTAATCATATTAGATGTTTCCTCCCTTAAAAGTCCAGTCCCAGTCCAACTCTGACAAAGCGTGGGTTGTCCCAGGCTTCAGGGTTAGGACCGGCAAGAGGATTTTGAACGTTATTCGGTGAAGACTGGTCATTGACCCAGCCAGGTTTTCCTGTATAATCATCAAATGCTTGTGGAGTACCAACTCGACCATAATTGTCATCAACTTGCAAAACATTTACTTGATCAAAAATGTTTCTAACTTCCAACCATAAGGATGGACGCAAATTTCTAAATTTGAAATATTTAATTAAATTTAAATCAGCGACGGAAGTCCAGTCGGTTCTTTTGGACATATACTGTCCTTCAATTCTGGTGTTTGAAGCATCTGTAGGTGTGTAGGGCAAGCCACTCGCAACATGTGTTAGAAGGCTACCGCTCCACCCACCTGGCATCCAATCGATTCCAAACAGAGGATCGTTATCGCCAAACTTAAATCCAATATTTCCTACGAAAGAATGTCTTTGATCCCAACCTGCAGGTAGTGCCTGAGGTGGTGGAGAATAATTTCCACGAATCGCTTGAGTACTGATATTGTATGAATTTTTGGCATTTACCCATGCAAGAGTATAAGTTAAGCGACCAGAATAGTTGCTACCATACTCTTTGGAAAAGTTGAACTCGACACCACGGGCAAAAGCGTAATCCTGATTATCGAAAATTGCATAATTTGATCCAATTAATTCAGCATCAAATTGCTCTGGATACCAGTATTTTCCTTGGCGAGTGTTAATCCAGTTTTTCACATCTTTTAGGAAGCCGGTCATATCAATAAGATAGTCAGCATATGGATTCCAAGATACGCCTACTTCAAAGGCAACCGTTTTTTCTGGATCAAGATCTGGATTACCTATTCTTGGTGTACCACCTGTTTGAACTTGATTTACAGATTCAAACATATCATCCCATGCGGGACGTTGGTAAAAATGACCATAATGAGCATGTAAATATGCCTGACTGGTAATCGCAAATGAGACTCCGAATCGCGGAGACAAATTCAGCTTGATTTTCTCAGGAACCTTAAACGGAACATAGTTTGGGTTCCAATTTACGTTTGAACTGTCTGTGGCAAGAACGGAACGCACTTGGTCACCTGACATGAAGAAGTCGAGCCTTGTTCCAAGAGAAATTGTAATGTCATTAAATTCCATTTTATCTTGGACATAAACAGCTCCATCAGTTGGAAACACTTTGTAAATATCAGTGTAAATACCAACACCATTATTATCAATGGTCGGATAAGGACGACTGTCCTTACTGATGTCATAATAATTAAAATCGACACCACTTCTCATCTGATGGTTTCGATTAACTTGGCTGGTAAGCTGAATTTTCATTCCATAAGCATAAGATTTTTCTTTTGCCCAGTATGGAACTGGTTGACCAATATTGCCTTCTGGACCATCCCCACCAATGATAAATCCGTTGTAATTAGGTATGGCATCACCTTGGTTTCCTTGATCCCAAATGCCATCTCCATCACTATCTGTGAATGGTTCGCCTTGATCATATCGACCATTATATCGACCATCAGAATCAGGTAAGTCAGTAAATTGTTCCATAAGCTCACCATATTCCCAAGGATCTTTATCATTTGCACGAAACTCACGCTCTGCCTTATAGCGTGACAGCTTGATAAGATAATAAGTTCTTTGGCTGAGAGTGTGATTTAATGTAACTAAAAATTGATCATCCTTGATTGTACGAACAGGAGTATGGTCAGGAGCATTGTACTCATACCATTGAAGATCTTCGTCAATACGACCGTCAAGATCGTCATCTCTGCCATTTAAGACTTCCTCATCAACACGACCATCTCCATCATCGTCTTGTCCAAAAACATAGGTGTATGAAGGATCATCATTTCCTGTCCAACCTCTTAGAGCGGCATCGATATCCGACTGAGCATAATCAAACGGGAAATGCAAACCTTGTCGCATGACATAAACGTTATACCAATTTCTATTAAACCGATAAGCAGTTTTAAGCTTTATTTTCGGGTTAATATGGTATGTCAATTGTAAGCTTGAATTGAGAAATGTTTGTTCGCGTCGCTCATCGAGACCAAGCGGACCAGCAACCTCGTGACGATACCATCGCGAAGAATTTATTCTTAGTCCATTGGAATTTGTATTGCGTGCGGTCATATCAGTGGATACAAAAAAGGTTATGTGCCCAGGAATTTTTAGACCAAGCATTGGCAATAAATAGTGTGTCAACGGCTCTGGTCCACCCAAAGATCCCTCAATAAAATCATAATTCTGGTATGATGAAGGCGGCTGCCAAGACGTCATTACAGTCGTATCGAGATTCTCAAAATAGGTATTTCTTAACTCAAATTTTGAATCTGATTTAGGTGAAAGGTCATCAAAAATATACCTAAATTTTCCGTGGAATTCTTTTGTGCCCTCTTTAGTAATGACATTGACAACTGCAGATTGAGCATTTCCATATTCAGCCTCAAAACCTCCGGTCATCGCTACCATTTCAGAAACTGCTGGACTTCCTATTGTCAACATACGCAAGTTGTTCAACGGGTCCTTTACTTCCATTCCATCTATCAGATAAGAAACTTCATTTCGTCTTCCTCCACGAATGTGGATGTTTGTTCCCCCACCAACTGCTCCACCCATAGTAGCGAGTGCTCCAACAAAATTTGCAACCGGCATATCGAGAATTTCGTCACCGGAGGTAAGTTTTACAGAAGATGTAACGTCAGGTTTAATGATTTGGCGAGTAGCTTTGACAATCACCTCTTCGCCCTCGATGACTGTCGAATTCAGTAAAAACTCAACGGTGCTTGTCATATCTGCGTAAACCATGACGTCCTGCTGAGTTACAGTTGTATATCCGACAAAACTTGCAGTAACTGAGTAGTTTCCTGGATTTATATTAATTATAAAGTAATCTCCATCCAGACCAGTGGATGCTCCAAATTCCGAACCCGTTAATGTCACATTAGCAGATGTGATTGGCTCACCGGTTTCTGCATCTAAAACATGTCCGGATATCTTACCGGTTATTCCTGCCCATAAAGTACCTGTTAACGCAAATATTAGCGTCAAGATACTGAGCAACGACAACCGACAAAGATTAGTGGTAATCCTCACTTAGACCTCCTTGAATATGCCATGTAAATTATTGATCAATTTTTTATATAATTGATCAGTTCAGTATTGTTGAACTATTGACTAACACTTAACAACGACTGACATACAGATTGTGACAGTCGTCACCCAAATCGAATTAAAGTAAAACGCCACGAGGATCATATCAATTAATAGACCCCCGTGGCATTTAAACCCGTAACCGACGGGTGCTTATACTACGACGTTATAATTATCGTAGAAGCGTCAGTTTAGATACATGACGTTGACCGGCAGCTTCCATAATATAGAAATATACACCGGTTGAGGCGCCAACCCCTTGCCAGGCGACGGTATGATTACCAGCCGCTACCCGACCATTTACAAGGTTTTCAATCAAACGACCATTAATGTCAAATATTGAAAGCTTTACATCCATAGAAATATTAACACTATATGGGATGACAGTTTCATTGTTGAAAGGATTAGGATAGTTTTGACCTAATTCAATGCGATTTGGCATTGGACGGTTATCAGCTTCAACCCCGGTCCAACCATCGCCAACTGTCCATATATTGGTATATGCGCCATCATGCTCTGCACCGTATGTCAGGAAAACATCGTATGCATCGACATAAAAATTGACCATATCGCCATCTACAAGAGTTCTAGTCTCAGCGGTAGAGTCGTTAACCCAGAATACTACTGAATCTGGAAGTGTGAACCAATAGGTACCGTTACCATTATCATCAATATCCATTGAATCTGCATTAGCAGCTTCCCAAGCATAACCTTCTGCACTTTTCATCCAGTTTAACCAGACATAGCCAGATTCGTATTCAACACCAGTTGCATCGTTAAATGTTGCAGTCACAACATTTGCAGGATCGCCCAAGTTTACATCTGATACATCAGTAGTCATACATACAGGACCGTCAAAGTCACTCTCGCCATATTGACCAGCAAAAGCTACATAAACTGTCTCGCCATTTCCAGCAACCATATGATTTTGCGGGATAAAGCCACCAATAAATGTGTCTCCATCTCCGTAAATTGACCATAGTGTTTGTGGATCTGACCATGATTCGCCATTGTCATCAGAATAAACTGCTTGGAATTGATCTGGAGTAAAAGCACCCCAGACATTTGTACCAGAAACTATACGTCCATTTTCTGTTACTACACCAGTATGGCAATACAGCAAAAACTTACCACCTTCATAAAGGATGGATTGAATTTTGTTTTGACCGTTCCAGTCACCACCATTATAACCACCTTCATCAAATGAATACCAGTTATGGTGCATGAATTCTTGCTCTTCTCCTGGAGGGCCTACATTACTAAAGACCCATGGTGTACCAAAATCTTCGCCATTACCTTGCATCATTACTGATGGGTAACGTTGAGCGCCATCGATTGACTCAATAGTCCACTCTTCGCCATTGTAGTTACCAACTGCAGTAGCTGTGAGATCTTCATTTCTAACTGCGAAATAAACTGATCCTTCAGCAACATCCTGTGCAATTGCACTTACTGAGCCGATATAATAACTATAGTAGATTAAACTGGAAACACCAGCATTGGTGATGGTTGCTTCACCTTCGTGAGAAGCTGGAACTTCAGCAATAAAGTGATCAAACATTTCAGTTTCGCCATTGGCTTTTTCGTAGATTACGTAGTAATACTCACCAACATCATATGTCATGTGTGGGTAATGATGAAACGTATCCAGATCATTAGCAATCATAAATGGATCTGTCCATCCTTCATCTGAGGACTTGGATGCCCATAGCTCGGAATGTGAATTTTCTTCACTATCCATTGTGTTAACCCAAATGACGTACAATGTACCATCAGCATCTCTACCAGCATCTGCCCAAACAAAGCTACCATCTTCAGGTTGGGCTGCGATCAAGGTATAAGTACCTCCGCCTTCGCCATCAGGCATTACATCATATACGCCATTAACGCGTTCAGATGGATTGTTATCTGGATTAAATGCAGTCAAAGCTACAATAAAGTGAAGATTGTTGTCATTGTCAACTACAGCACCAAAAGTGTAACCTGCTGAATTCCATGCTGGTGCGGCATCATCGCCTTCGCCATCAATCATTCCGGTATCGCCAGCACCCATAGGCTCTGACCATGACTCACCGCCATCGGAGGACATGATATAACGAAATGTAAAAAAATCATCTACATCCCTGTTTGGTCCTAAGGATCGACTGGGATTATCGTATTGCCGAACTAATTCATCGTTACGAACGAATTTTGTTGGCTTGTCTAATGCAAAGACAAGAGTCGTGCATACAAGAAAAATGCACATTGTGCATACGGAAAAAAACTTAACTTTGGTCATAAAAATAACTCCGATTAAAATATGAATTTGGTACGTTAAACCTAATAATTTTTTATTTATATAAGCGCATATAGCAGAAAACTCTGTTGCAGTAGTTCTAACAGGTCGAAAAAACAAAGAAGCAGTAATAAACCCTGCATTGTCGAAAATCAATTTTTTATGGAGACGCCAACCTCCTTACAGTTCAACGAGATGAATTTACACCCGAATACTCCCATTGTCAAGAGAAAAACGACAATTACACAACAAAATTCATCTCAAGATCTATAATAACTGAATTTCAGCATAAATCAAGCAATCATTGCCTAAAATATCATTTCATAAATATATTCTACATTGGGTCATATTACATTATATTCAAATTAATAATCTTGAATATTGCTCATAGACTCAGCACCCGAGCCTCGGCACATATCCATCTGTGGGGATAGCAAACAATAATTTCAAATTATTTATGCAATGAGTTCGTTGATTTAAACCTATTTCGACAAATTAATTACAATTCAGACCTAATTTTTTCAAAAGTGTCTTTCAATGCATTTATTATCTTTGAAGCTAGAAAAGTGATTGCTACATTGCTACCTGAAATTATCAATCAAATTTTCTTGATACAACAACAATTTAAAATTTAAATAACTAACTATTTTCAGGAGATATTATCCATGTCAGAATTTGTATCCTCAATCATGGACAGCGTTAAAGCAAAAAATCCTGCTGAACCAGAATTTCATCAGGCAGTATTAGAAGTCGTTGAATCGCTTGAACCTGTAATTGAGCGACATCCAGAATATCGCAATGCCAAAATTTTGGAGCGCATTGTGGAGCCGGAACGGGTGTTGATGTTTAGAGTTCCTTGGGTGAACGATCAAGGTGATGTTCAGGTAAATCGTGGCTTTAGAATTGAAATGAACAGCGCAATTGGCCCATATAAGGGTGGCTTGCGTTTTCATCCTTCTGTAAACCTCGGTATTCTAAAATTTCTTGCCTTTGAACAAGTTTTTAAGAACAGCCTGACCACACTGCCTATGGGTGGTGGAAAAGGTGGATCAGACTTTGATCCCAAAGGAAAGAGCGATAATGAAGTTATGCGTTTCTGCCAAAGCTTTATGACTGAGCTATGCCGTCACATCGGACCAAATACTGATGTTCCTGCTGGAGACATTGGCGTTGGCGGTAGAGAAATTGGATTTATGTTCGGTCAATACAAAAGAATTAGAAATGAATTTACAGGTATCTTGACTGGCAAAGGTTTGAACTGGGGTGGCAGCTTGATCCGACCAGAGGCGACTGGCTATGGCGCAGTGTATTTCGCAGCCGAAATGCTGGTTGCAAATGATCGCTCGCTCGAAGGCACGACCTGTCTTGTTTCTGGTTCAGGTAATGTCGCCCAATATACAGTTGAAAAAATTACTGAGCTTGGAGGTAAAGCGGTTACGCTTTCTGATTCAGGTGGTCATATATATGATCCAGCTGGAATTAACGCAGAGAAACTTGCTTGGGTAATGGAGCTTAAGAATGTACGACGCGGAAGAATTAGTGAGTACACAGATAAATTCAGTGGTGCGACATATACACCAGTAAATAAAATTCTTGGTCACAATCCGATTTGGGATCACAAAGCAAACTGTGCATTCCCAAGTGCAACTCAAAATGAAATCAATTTAGAAGATGCAAAGAATCTATTGAAAAACGGTGTCGATGTGGTTTCTGAGGGTGCAAATATGCCAACAGTTCCTGCTGGTGTATTTGCCTTTATAGAAGCTGGAATTCTTTATGGACCAGGGAAGGCAGCCAATGCCGGGGGCGTTGCAGTATCCGGTTTGGAAATGTCACAAAATAGTTTGAGACATTCATGGACGCGTGAAGAAGTAGATAATCATCTTAAACGCATAATGAGAGATATTCATTTTGCATGCAAAGGTGCTGCGGATCAATTTGGAACTCCAGGAAATTATGTCAACGGTGCTAATATTGCTGGATTTTTAAAAATAGCTGATAGTATGCTCGATCAGGGCATCGTCTAAGCTATTAGTTTACATATTAAAAGTGCGTGGGAAAAACATAGCCTACGCACTTTTAATTCCTAACCGACAGAATTCACACCTAAAATTAATTCAATATTGGACATGAATGAAGCTCTGGGTGTTTCTGAGAGTACCCATTAGGAACAAAAAGAAATGTTTGGACTTGGATATCCCATGATTGTGCCTTATCGCACTTAAAGAGGGCAGACCTTATCCTAATTACTCCTGGGACGATTACATCGACAGTTCGTCAGATAATAGATGATATGCAATATCAGTGTGAATCTATTGGACTGTTGAAGATCAAACTTTTCAGACCCTTACCACAGAAAATAATCCATGAAGTACTATCCAATTGCAAGCGTGTGGCAGTGGTTGACCGCAATGTATGTGTGGGCATAGGTGGGATAATTCGTACGAAGTCCACTCCGAGCTATATAGCAATGATCCTTTACTTACACCCCAAATTTTTTGTACTTTGTCGTGCTTGGTGGTAGGGATGAAACACCTGACACACTAATAGATTTGATAGCAGATGCTAAGACAAAGACCGGAGAAAGAGGGTCATGCTGTTTGGATTGGGCTGAAAGAATATTTAGTGAGTTTGATTATTGTCATAATTCTTGTATTATTATAGTTGTTAAATTTGACTATCACTTAAAATGAGTCATTTAATATTATCAATTCATAAGGTTTCTATGTTGAATATAATTGAGTTAAGCAAAAAGATATTCGAGATCATTATATTGTTTACCGGAATAATTCTAACTATATGGCGATTAGTTAATCCCGAATCAGAAAAAGTTATCACGCGTGAAACGAATGCTCTCTCCATTATCGGAATTATGCTACTGACTTCCTGGGTGCTGTTTATTGCATTTCCGATGTTGATTTCAAAGAAATATTCGCTGGGAAAAATTGAACAAGACAATTATAGCAGACCTTTTAGCAATCAGAAAAATTATCAAAACGAATATTATTTGCACTAATAACCACTGAGTAAAATTTTCCATGGCAGCAATTGAGAAACCCATACCGTACTCCAGCACAGCCGTACCAGTGCTCCAATCAGCGTTTGAAACGACCGCTATCACCCTCTGGAGCATTTCGCGGTTGGCTGGATGTTACCGGTAAAAAGACGTTACATTGATGGCAGATATAAACACTTCACCAAAGTAGAACGCTGCTACATTCAGAAAATAGTCTATGAATACTCATCATTGTAAATTGATCGACTTTCTAAAAGAAGTAGGAGACGTGCTGTAAAATAATTACTAGAATCATCTTGTGGACTCCCAAGTTTATCCTTAATATCTTCAATGTAATGAATCAATAGGTATTCACCATCATTTGAGAATTCTGGAAAATTGAGTTCGCGTGAAAGTTTGATTAGTTCTGAGTCAAGTAAAATTTTATTGATTCTTGAGATTGGTCCGCTCTTAGAAGAACCCGGGTGAATGAAAAAAAGATCTACGTCCGAATGCTGCGATGCTTCAAGCCTAGCAAAAGAACCCGTCAAATAGATACAGAGTTTTGGAATGTCATTAAGAGCATGTAATTTATTGACGCTAGACTTTAATTCTTGTATGCGTGATTCAGCAAATGACTGACGTAATGATATTATTTTAGATTGAGGTATAATGGTACTCAATTAATTTCTTTTATCTATGCGTTTGTTTTCATGGTACTTTAATCATAGTTGCAATCAGAAATATTACTCATCCAAAATATTCTGACCAATATTTCCATTAGCCCATGCACTTCAAGGTAATCATTGTTATGGTGGTAAACAGCTTTGACACCTTTAACATAGAATTAATCTAAAAATATATTCGTATAACATTGAGATTAATTAATGGAATTATCATTGTTATTTGGTTTGAGATAAGATAACACCACAACAGCCAATAACGCAATCATAAAAGCTGTCAACCTCGGTGTAACCGTCCCTCCTGAAATATCCCAAACGGTAAACAACGTTCCACTAACCATCCCTGCCAACACTCCTGCAGTTGAAGTTCTTTTCCACCACAATGTCAGCAGTAGCGCCGGCCCAAATGATGCACCCAAACCTCCCCAGGCATAGGATACCATTTCAAAGACTAAATCTTTAGATTGCCAAGCCATCCCGAAACCGATAATCCCAATAATAATTGTTAACAATCTCCCAATCATGAGCAATGTTTTCCCACTCGTTTCCAATCCGCTGAACCGCTGATATATATCTTGAGTTAGCACAGTTGTAGAGATTAAAAGTTGGCTGTCTGCAGTGGACATCATTGCAGCGATTGCGCCCGAGATAAATATGCCTGCGATCCAGGTTGGCAGCAAGGTTTTTGCCATTGTGGGCATCAGAAATTCCGAATCGGATAATGCTGGCAACATCTCAGCCGAAACGAGGTGTACACCTACTAAGCCAATAATCATCGCTCCAAAGAACGCTGGAATTGCCCAGGCAAAAGCAATTCGGCGCGCTTGAGGGATATTGTCAACGGAGTCTATCGCCATGAACCGAGTAACGAGGTGAGGTTGCCCCATATAACCGAGCCCCCAAGATAATCCTCCAATCGAAGCCAAAAGAGCTGCTCCTCCTGATTTTCCTCCCCAAAGATTACTCATATCCCAAACTATGTAGCTTTTTTCAGGCAGATGTGAAAGCTCTATCCAGCCCACAATAGGCAGGATAACCAAGGTTCCTATCATAATTATCCCTTGTACCATATCCGTCCAGGCTACAGCGAAAAACCCTCCCAGCAAGGTATAAAATATGATGATTATGGCACCGAGGATCATTCCCTGCATGTGAGTTATACCAAATGTTACGTTCAGTACTTTACCTGCACCGGAGAACTGAGCAGCAACGTAAAAAGTGAAGAAGAATGTTATTATCAATGAGGCAACCAGGCGTATAATTCCACTGTTGTTATTAAACTTTTTCTCAAATAATTCGGGGAGAGTGAGTACATTCAATTTCCCAGTTGCGATCCGCAGGGGCTTTGCTATAACTAACCATGAAAACATGATCCCGGATATGCAACCAACAACTGTCCAGAGTTCTAACATCCCCGCCGTCAGTGCGGCACCAGGAAGCCCGAGCAGCAACCAGGCAGATTCACCGGAAGCCCTTTCGGACATGGCTATCACTTTAGGACCGAGACGCTGACCACCCAGTGCAAAGTCTTTCATGTTTTTGGTTTGGCGAGAAGCGTATATGCCAAGTCCAAGTATAAATACAAGGTATAGCACAAATCCGATCAGTATAGCATCCAAATCAGTTCCTCCAAAAGTTATAAATTAAAGACACTGCGAAGCATTCATCATGATAGCAACCCTTAATATTATAATAAATTGTCCATCATCTTGGGCAGAAATATTAAAATGTCGGTTGAATTATATTTACTTATAATGTTCCTTCAATATTCTCGCGGTTCTCTGCAATCCATCTAATCCCGCTCGGCGAAGTGGGTTTTTAGACTTGAAAATTTGGCGGAATTCTTCTTCACTTTCGATTGCAAGAATATCATCTATATTCAACGAATTTGGCATTATCTGTTCAAATATAGGTGTTGATGAGGGTTTAGCAAATTTTATATTATATGGGCAAACCTCCTGGCAAATGTCACATCCGAACAGCCACTCCTCAAATTTAGGTTTAAGCTCAGCTTTCACGTCATCACGATGTTCAATGGTAAGATAGCTGATGCATTTATTTGCATCTAATGTTCCAATGTCGTCAAGCGCATCTGTGGGACACGCATCGATACACGCCCTACAGTTGCCACACCAATTTTGCGTGATGGGCTTATTGGCCTCAAGTTCAATGTCAGTTAAAATCACACCAAGAAAAAACCATGAACCTTTTTGGCGATTTATTAGACAGGTATTTTTTCCAATAAATCCCAATCCAGCTCGCTGTGCCCACGGCTTTTCCATCACTGGACCGGTATCGACATACCAACGTAGCTGCGTTTCGCTATTTACAGCTAAATTCACCTCTCTGCAAAGCATTTTCATCTGTTTCTTCATAGCGTAGTGGTAATCTTTATTTACAGCATATGAGGCTATTTTCCCATGTAGTTCTTTACTGCTGAATGATTGAATTTCATCCATAGATTTTGATTGTCGCTGATAATTAACCGCAACGACAATCATGCTTTTGCAGTCTGGAAGGATCAGATTTGGATCTGCTCGCCGATCCACATTCCGTGACATCCATGACATACTCGCATGTTTATCATCGTCCAACCACTTTTTTAACCTATCTATTTCTATATTGAGGGGAGTGCATTTTGCAATACCGACCAAGTCAAAACCGGATTGATATGCCAGCTTTTTAACTAAATCACTTGATATTTCTGTGTTTGACATGAACTGCTTAATAATTAGTTGAACAAAAACAGCAAAGCGCCACAGAAATCTGTGACGCTTTGTGTTTATACGTTAATGTAAGTATAAGGGAATTATCTCATCAAGACGACTTTACGTGAAAGCTGGGTTGAACCCACAGCCAAACGTACAATGTAAACGCCTGATGCGATGTCATTTCCACCCCAAGTAATTGCATGTTTACCTGCAGATGCAACGCCCTCTACGATAGTTTCTACAAGACCGCCTCGTAGATCATAGACCTTAATTGAAACATAACCCTCTTCAGGCATTCCATAGGTCAAATGCGTTGTGGCATTAAACGGATTAGGATAAGCCTTTGACAGATAGTAATCTTGAGGAATCTCAGCTTCAATAGCGACATTCAACATCAAGAAACCATCAGTTGAATACTTCAATTCACCTTCATACAACTTAACTGCATCAAGTCTGGACTCAATTTTTTCATCGCTGTTCCAAATTCTAAGCTCGAATGCTTCGTCTTTTAGAAGACCATCAATTGCGTCTGTAGTTGGGTCATCGCCCCAAACTGCGATACCAGCAGCTCCATTTTCTTCAAAGTTGCCAGATCCTACGAGTCTGCCATCAGTGGTGTAAGCGGCGATTTGGTCATAATAACCAATACGATAGCCGTTTACTGCCTTGATCAACACGCTCATATTGTCACCGGTTATTGTCGGCTCTGTATAGTGTTGATTAGCTTTTAAGTTATCACCACCAAGGAATACATCTCCGCCACCAAATGGTCCGGGATAAGAAAATTCTAAATCCTCATCCACTTTAACCTGATAACCCTGAGTCGTGCGCCATGGAGGCATATTGGAAAATGGTACGCGAGGTGCCATGAAGCGTCCCTGACCATTCTTAGCAATAATCACATGATCAATAATTGATTGAAGAACATAGAAATCTTCACGTGATCCTGCGGGCAATTCGTAATCAGGATAATATGGAATAAAGTTCCAGTTTCTGAAAATTGGGAATTCTGTATTTGCAGGGATGGGCTCACCTAACCATGTCCCGTTTATAGCTGTATTCGTACGGCAACTATAGCCTTCCTCTAAGTCCCAAAAGTAAAGATTCCTGAAATTGTTTGGTGGTGAATAGAATGCACCACGATCATTCTTAAAGATTACAATCGCATGATCATCTCCATCACTCAATTGCTCCAGCATCAAGATTGTATCGGGACCTGGATCTTCGCGGTCTGGATTATAATATTCTTCACCCGGTGAAACATTGATCGAAATCATATTCCAACCATTGACAAATTCTATGGTGATTTCTACGGTTGTTGCAGTTGACAAAGTGAAAATACTGAATCCGTTTGATTCCCATGTCCTTGTTCCATTAAGCAACTCTGCTCTGGCACCCATTTCTTCATCTGCTTCAAAGTCCCACAGACGGAAGTTCAATTGCTCACCGGCATTGAAACCATCGATTTCCTCTGTATTTGCATCATCACCCCAAGCGGCGACACCAATGCCACCATTGGCTTCAGCATCCCAAACCTCAGCTCCAGCAAGAAGACCATCTGGTGTGAATATACCAACTTCCCATTCGGTTGGAACAGTTTCATCTTCATCAGTAATATCTTGAATAATGATGCTGTGACTTACATCAGTAATTGTAAAGTCAGTAAAGTACTGAAGGCTCATTACGTTGATGACGGTAATAGTAAAGTCAATCGACGCAGATGCTTCGCCATCGCTGACGGTCACAGTACCAGAATAATCTTCATTGCTTCCGTCATCGGAAGTGGTTTCCCATGAGAAACTTGCAGTATTGTTGCCGTTGTCAGCAAACAAACCATCTGGAAGGTTATTACTTGTCATCTCAAAGGATAAATCACCACCATCGGGATCTGAACCTTCAACGGTAAATTCAAATGTTTCGCCCTCTTCACCTTCAAGATGGTTGCCATCGTTGAAGTCACCAAGGGTTGGCGGACGGTTAACATTGTTGACTGTAATACTAACTTCTTCACTGTCCTCATCTTCGTGGTCAGTAACAGTGAAGGTAATTGTATAGTCACCAGCTTGATCGAAACCAGGTGTCCATGTAAAGTCAGCTCCGTTAAGCTCTGCACCTTCTGGCAAACCTCTGTGACCAAATTGAAGATCATCGTTGTCAGCGTCATCTGCTTCAAGAGTACCAGCTAATTCCTGACCTTCATCAACCTCTTGATCGCCAATATCAGCGAGGACAGGTGCGCGGTTAACGTTGTTGACTGATATAGAAACTGTTTCACTGTCTCCTGCTTCACCGTCAGTAACGGTGAAAGTTACTTCGTAATCACCGGCCTGATTAAAGCCAGGAGTCCATGTAAAGGTATTGCCATCAAACTCGGCACCTTCTGGTAATCCTTCATGACCAAACTCAAGGTCATCATCGTCAGCATCGCTAGCTTCAAGGCTAATAGTCAGTTCTTGATTTTCATTAACTTCTTGTGCGCCGATTTCAGAAAGTACTGGCGGACGGTTAACATTGTTGACTGTAATACTAACTTCTTCACTGTCCTCATCTTCGCCGTCAGTAACAGTGAAGGTAATTGTATAGTCACCAGCTTGATCGAAACCAGGTGTCCATGTGAAGGTATTGCCATTAAGCTCGGCACCTTCAGGTAGATCATTCGCATTAAATTCGAGATCTTCGTTGTCCACATCATTTGCATCAAGTTCAAATGATAGTTCTTGACCCTCATCAACTTCCTGTCCACCAATTTCTGAAAGAACTGGAGCGTCATTTATGGGGTTAACTGTAACGTGGAACTCATCATCCACTGACTCATCTCTATCTGGAGCGTCAGCAGATATTGATCTTACATTACGACGAGCATTTGCTCGGCGGTCATTACCAAGATTCATGTTAACAACAATAGCAGCTTGGCCATCGCCACCATCAGAAGCGGTTACAGTTACATCAGATTCACCAAAATAGTTTGCTTCAGGTCGTAAGCTGAGTCTATTACCATTGGTGATTTCAAGGTTTAGATCATCCGAGCCAAAGACTTCAAAGCTTAGTTCATCACCATCAGGATCCGAAAAGACGTTATTTAAATTGTCAATTACGACCAATCGTCGGTCATCTTCATTAACCTCAACATCGCGAATTGGACTGTCAACAACCGGTCGGCGGTTGACGTTATTGACCATAATAGTAATGGTCTCGTCATCATCAAATTCGCCATCACTAACAGTGAAAGTCACTTCGTAGTCTCCAGCTTGGTCAAAGGAAGGTGTCCACATAAAAGTGTTGCCATCAAATTCAGCACCTTCTGGTAAACCGTTATGACCAAATTCAAGATCATCGTCTTCGGCATCGAAGGCACTTAGATCAATAACTAATTCTTGACCTTCATCCACTTCTTGATCACCAACTTCATCCAATTCAGGAGGAGTGTTACGGTTTCTTGCGGAACCGGTCAAATCAACAGAAACTTCCCCGTTAAATGGATCGTTTGAAGCAATAGTAATTGATCCGTTATAATCGCCCTCAGCATCAGGACTAAAGAAGATAGACTGAAGGAAATGACCACCTGGCTCAACATCATCAAGCACCAATGCACCACCACGCAGCATCTCATCTGCTACCAAACTTACTGCTGCAAAGCCGTTTACCTGGAATTCTCCATTTCCAGCATTATATTCAGCATTTGCAGAATATTCAACCCCAGCATCTTCATC